>Ga0164297_10005063_pt1 | contig 11456 bp, 11 predicted proteins | sample GEODES058metaG_FD_113539 | JGI IMG/M metagenome (GOLD analysis project Ga0164297, IMG submission 113539) | Dystrophic lake water microbial communities from Trout Bog Lake, Wisconsin, USA - GEODES058 metaG | ecosystem: Environmental > Aquatic > Freshwater > Lake | place: USA: Trout Bog Lake...
ATTATTCCAGCCAACATCAATCACCCTGAAGTTGAACCCATGATTATTGGACGCAATTTCAGGGTGAAGATCAATGGGAACTTAGGGAATTCAGCTGTCACCTCGTCAATTAATGAAGAGGTAGAAAAAATGATTTGGTCGATTCGTTGGGGCGCTGATACCATTATGGACCTCTCCACAGGAGACAACATCCACGAAACCCGTGAGTGGATCATACGCAACTCGCCAGTCCCGATTGGCACAGTACCCATCTACCAAGCTTTAGATAAAGTCAATGGTAAGGCCGAAGATTTAACCTGGGAGATTTTTAAAGACACCCTCATTGAGCAAGCCGAACAAGGAGTAGATTACTTTACGATTCACGCGGGAGTCTTATTGCGATATGTTCCTCTCACAGCGGATCGTCTTACTGGCATTGTGTCCCGGGGTGGCTCTATCATGGCCAAATGGTGTTTAGCGCATCATCAAGAGAATTTTTTATATACCCATTTCAATGAAATTTGTGAAATCATGAAGGCCTACGATGTCTCCTTTAGTCTTGGGGATGGACTCCGTCCTGGTTGTATCGCTGACTCAAATGATGCAGCGCAATTTGGTGAACTACATACCTTAGGTGAGCTAACGAAGATTGCTTGGCAACACGACGTCCAAGTGATGATTGAAGGTCCTGGTCACGTGCCCATGCAGCGTATTGAAAAAAATATGCACGAAGAACTCGAACATTGTTTTGAGGCACCCTTTTATACCCTCGGACCTTTGATTACGGATATTGCACCAGGTTATGATCACATCACAAGTGGTGTTGGTGCGGCACAAATTGGCTGGTACGGAACCTCGATGCTTTGTTATGTGACCCCCAAAGAACATTTGGGCTTACCAGATAAAGAAGACGTCCGAGTAGGGATCATTACTTACAAAATTGCTGCGCATGCTGCAGATCTTGCCAAAGGCTTACCTGGCGCTCAGTTGCGTGATAACGCATTGTCCAAAGCCCGTTTTGAATTTCGTTGGGAAGATCAATTTAACATTGGTCTTGATCCAGAACGCGCTAGGTCCTATCACGATGCAACCTTACCTGCGGATGGTGCAAAAATTGCTCATTTTTGTTCCATGTGTGGGCCGAAATTTTGTTCGATGAAAATTACGCAAGAAGTCAGAGACTACGCTGCAAATCAATCGCCGGAGCAAAAAGCATCGATGCAAGAGAAGTCTATTGAGTTCCGGAAAAAAGGTGCGCAGATCTATCAATAAAAAGACCTCTCATGCGGCAATCTAAAAAAATGGCGATCCTGGGCGCTGGTTTACTCGGCCGCGCCCTCGCTCTGTCATTTGCCAAAGATGGCTTTGATGTTGCTGTCTATGATAAAAGCTCGTCACTAGGTGAGGCTTCGGCAGCTCATGTCGCCGCCTCTATGCTCGCCCCTCTTGCAGAATCTGTCAATACTGAGCGCGGCATTGTGCGCATGGGGTATTACAGTTTGGAGCGTTGGCAAACCATCATCGATCATTTTCCTACACCAGTCTTTTTTCAACAAGCTGGCACTCTCGTTATTTGGCATACTCAGGATCATGCAAGTAGTATTTATTTTTCAAAACAGTTAGCCGCGGTATATATGGATTTACCAGAGTTACCAAGACCAACCGCATGTAACTCTATCCAATTACAAGAACTTGAGCCCGCTCTAAGTAAGCAATTTTCCCAAGGGCTCTTTTTGCCAAAAGAAGGCCAATTAGACAACCGAGAAGTATTGCAAGCCATGCTTCATGAAAGTATTTCTCTCGGAGTTCAATACCACTTTGATCACCCAGTTGATTTACGCACGTTCCCATCATCCCACTTCGATCAGGTGATTGATTGTCGGGGTATAGGAGGACGCGTCGATTTACCAGAATTACGTGGGGTCAGAGGAGAGGTATTAAGAGTGTTTGCACCAGAGGTGGAACTAAATCGTCCGATTCGTCTCATTCATCCAAAATACCCTTTGTATATTGCACCAAAACGTAACCACCTCTTTGTGATTGGTGCAACAGAGATTGAGTCAGAAGATGAATCGCCAATCAGCGTGCGCTCTACCCTTGAATTATTGAGTGCCGTTTACAGCGTCCATTCTGGCTTTGCTGAAGCACGGATACTCGAGTCAAGTGCACAATGCCGCCCAACCCTTAAAAACAATTTGCCCTCGATCCGTCCCTTTGGCAAAAACATTCTTCAGGTGAACGGTTTATACCGACATGGCTTTTTAATTACTCCAGCAGTCGTTGATGCAACCCGCGCCATTGTTTTACACAATGATTTCACCTTAGCGGAACGATTTGATTTAGTGCAACAAGAGGCAATCCATTGAAAATCTTCGTTAATGAATCTGCGATCGAACTCCGCAATACGATATGTGTAGAGGATTATCTACTACTCATTCAACAAAAAAAACCGTTTGCCATCTCTCTCAATGGACAGTTTTTGCCCAAGATAGAATATGCAAGTACGTCCTTAAAAGAGAATGACCATCTCCAAATCATTATTCCAGTCACTGGAGGCTAAAGATGTCCTTTTTTAATCCTGACCCATTGACTTTGTATGGTCAAACATTTTCTAGTCGCCTGCTACTAGGAAGCTCGAGGTATCCATCCCCACACATTTTAGAAAATGCAGTGCAATCAGCAAATCCAGCGATGATTACGGTATCCTTACGCAGGCAAGGGGCCAACCCAGAATCACCGACAAGTGGTTTTTGGGATCTATTAAAAGAACTCAAAGTTCCTGTTTTACCCAATACCGCTGGCTGTCATCGTCCCGCTGAAGTTTTTCAAGTTGCTTCAATGGCACGGGAAGTGTTTGAAACCGACTGGATTAAATTAGAACTTATTGGCGATGACTACACCTTACAACCAGATATTTTGCACCTTGTCGACACCGCAAGGCGTCTGATTCAAGATGGATTTAAGGTATTGCCGTATTGCACTGAAGATATTGTCTTATGTAAAGCCTTAGTCGATGTAGGATGCCAAGCACTCATGCCATGGGCCGCCCCGATCGGTACAGGCCTAGGACCAACAAATCCATATGCCTTAGAGTTGCTCCGTGAAAGAATCAACGTACCGATGATTATCGATGCAGGTCTTGGCTTGCCCTCTCATGCATGTCAAGTGATGGAATGGGGGTATGACGCGGTTCTCTTAAATACTGCCGTTGCTCTATCAGGCAATCCGGTACAGATGGCACACGCTTTTTCTTTGGCCGTTCAAGCAGGCAGAAACGCCTTTTTATCTGGAACCATGCCCGTCAGTAAGCAAGCGCAAGCCAGCACACCAACCTTGGGAACACCATTTTGGCACCACGAATAAAGCAACTTACACTACAGGAATCTTGTATTGTTGATTGCTTGCTCGATACCTACCAAGCATTGCAGATTCCACAAACCGATCTGGATCGTGCTCTTACTTTCTCTACAGATCATGCGATATACCGCTCTATCAAAATTGCTACTTGGAAACTAGGTTTTACCAGTCAGGATGCCGAATGTATTGCGCTCGCTTGGCAAAGACAGTGCCCCACCATCCATGACTTTGATGTAAAGCAATGGCCAACAGAACGGGCACTTTTCACCCAGCACATACCTCTGAGTACGCATATTGCCGAGCCATTCCCCTCTTGCCCAAAAAAACTCGGTCTATATGTCATTGCTCCCACTGCGCATTGGCTTGGTTTACTTGCTAATGAAGGAGTGCAAACATTACAACTCCGTTTTAAATCAGAAGATCCGCAAGAAATTGATGAAGAGGTCCATCGTGCAATCGAGGCTGTTCAAGGGCATTCCGTTCGCTTATTCATTAATGACCATTGGCAAGCAGCGATTCGATATCAAGCCTATGGGGTGCATCTTGGTCAAGAAGATCTCGAGCAAGCTAACTTAAAGGCAATTCATACGAGTGGCTTGCGACTGGGAGTGAGTTCTCACGGCTATCGGGAGATGATCCGCGCCGCCAATATCAAACCAAGCTACATTGCGCTTGGAGCGGTGTTCCCAACCACCTTGAAGAAAATGGTCACTGCGCCACAAGGTTTAGGCAGACTACAAAAATACGCACAATTTCTCCATGATTTTCCACTTGTCGGGATTGGCGGAATTGATGCATCTTCGATTCAATCCGTATTAAATTGTGGTGTTGGTTCAGTAGCGATGGTAAGAGCCGTTACTCAGGCGGATGATTACAAAGTAGCAATTGCGCAACTCAAAAAGTATTTTTAAGTAGTCTTCGGATATTGAGCAAACGCATGCCAAAGCGGACCATTGTGCGGTGTTAAATCTAGTTGAGTGCCATGTTTGAGTGCTTGCTGAACAAATCCAACTCCTTGCCCAACCGCTTCAGAAAGATTCAGACCAAATCCCAATCCGCAAGCAATGGCTGAAGATAGCGTACAACCTGTGCCATGGGTATGTAGGGTGTCCAATTTGGGATGGAAAAACTCATGAATGCGATAGCCTTCCTCAGACTTCATGTACAACAAATCCACCAGTTCAGAATGACCGGTTAAGTGCCCGCCTTTGATCAACACCGCTTGTGGCCCCATCTTTAAAAGTGCCTGTGCTGCAAGGTGCATATCCTGAGGTGTCGAAACACTCACCCCTAAGAACTGACTGGCCTCAAATAGATTAGGTGTGATGATGGTGGCAAATCGAAAAAGTTCTTGCGCGATACGCTCCACAATTCCATGTGCACCCAATATCGCCCCAGAGCTAGCAACAAGGACTGGATCTAAAACAATATTTTGTAAACCGTATTGCTCAATCGCCTGTCCTATTGCAGTAACGATTTCCGGTTGGCTGAGCATACCGATCTTAACTGCATCGACACCAAAGTCGGTAGCAATTGCTTGAATTTGACTGTCAATGGACTTGACCGATAGATGCTCAAGCCAATGTACCCCAACAGAATTTTGCGAAGTCACCGCCGTAATGGCGGTCATTCCATAACAGCCAAGAGCGGTGAATGTCTTCAAGTCTGCCTGAATGCCAGCCCCCCCGCCACTATCCGAACCAGCAATTGTTAAGATCCGTGGGGTATTTTTTGGCAACGGCACACAAGGTTCAAAGGACATAAGAGGAGATACCTTTACAATCAACGAATGAGGTATTTTAACTTTTTCCGAACCTGCAAGACTTCTGAGCCTCTCGGATGCACTGGGTCAGTATCTGAATGAATAATAGCTTTGCTCATCTCGCATATCAACGAGGCTATCTTGAACTAGGTGCGCCTTTCTACACCATTTTGCAGCCAACCCCACTCGCTGATGCGCATTGGATCGCCCACTCTGCAGGCCTTGCGCAAGAAATGGGTTTATCAACCGAATTTATACATGAGCCAGATGTTCTGGAACTTTTGAGTGGTAATTCCGTAGCAAGCAACCAAACAATGTTTGCTAGCGTGTACTCAGGGCATCAATTTGGTATTTGGGCTGGCCAGTTAGGCGATGGGCGCGCCATTACCTTGGGCCAAATCAAACACCAAGAGCAGTTATGGGAAATCCAACTCAAAGGTGCCGGCCCAACACCCTACTCCCGCAGAGCAGATGGCAGGGCAGTACTCAGATCATCGATTCGGGAATTTTTGTGCTCAGAAGCAATGCACGCTCTGCACATACCAACGACACGAGCATTAGCGTTGATTGGTTCAAGTCTACCCGTCATCCGCGAAACGGTGGAAACAGCAGCAGTCGTAACAAGGGTCGCCCCTTGCTTTATACGCTTTGGGCATTTCGAGCACTTTGCAGCAAATGGCTTGCATGCTGAGTTACAAGAACTCACGAACTTTGTCATCAAACACCATTACCCCCAGTTTTTGGCGCATGATCAACCGTACTTTGCTTTTTTTGAAGAAGTCCTCAAGCGCTCAGCTAAGCTCGTTGCACAATGGCAATCCGTTGGTTTTTGTCATGGGGTTTTAAATACCGACAATATGTCGATTCTGGGTTTAACCTTGGATTATGGGCCATTTGGTTTTATGGACCAATTTGATTTAAACCACATTTGTAATCATACGGATGTTCAGGGTCGTTATGCTTTTGCCAAACAGCCACAGATTTTTTATTGGAATTTAGTTTGCCTTGCTCAAGCCTTACTCCCAATCTTGGCACAAGACGAGAGTGATGTTGCAATTGAAACTGCCATTGCGCAGTTAAAGCCGATCTTAGCTCAGTTCTCAAGCCTTTATTTGCAACACTATCAAGGATTAATGTCAGAAAAATTAGGCTTGATGGGTGATACTTCTCCGGCATCGATTCGACTTATTGAAGAAATCATTTCTCTTTTGGATAAAAATCGGGTTGACTATACCCACTTCTTTCGTCAGCTTGCGGACATGGTCAATGGGTCGCCATCAAAAAAAATCAGCGCCTTATTTAAAGACGCCAACGCATTTGAATCTTGGGCAGAAAACTTACGTAAACAGATTAAAACCCTTCAATACCCATTGGATGCCATTGTTACACGCATGCACGCGATCAATCCCACCTATATTCTCCGCCAACATCTCGCCCAAGAAGCAATCCAGGCTGCCCAAGCAGGGGATTTCTCGATGGTGCAACAACTCCATCAATGTTTGAAGCAGCCATTTAAGGAACAACCTGAATTTGCTCGATTTGCTGATCTCCCGCCCGATTGGGCTCGCCATTTAGAAATTTCTTGCTCCTCATAAGATGAATACTGAACCAATTGAAGACGAATACGATGGCCCGAGTAAATCGGCTGTTAAACGCGCGATGCTGGCGCGTCAGGAACTTGCAAAAACGCTTTCTCAATTAAGTCAGGATGCAATTAAATCCTTGCCCGTTGATGAAAAGCTCAAGGAAAAATTGCTAGAAACCGAAAAAATCAAAACATTTGGTGCAATTAAAAGACACACTCTGTACTTGGGTAAACTGATGCGTGCCTACGATGATAATGAAGTTGCGGCCATTCAAGCGCGCCTTGACGCACTCCAAGGTGTGAATAAAGCCGAAATTGCCAAGATGCACTTCTTAGAGCAATTACGCGAAGATTTATTGTCACAAGAAAACCGTCTAACACAATTGATTGCGCAACACCCTCTGATTGATATCCAAGAATTGCGAACCTTAATTCGAAATGCAAAAAAAGAGAAAGAGTTGAATAAGCCTCCAAAAGCCTATCGTGAAATCTTTCAGTTACTCAAATCCCTCGACTTATAAGTTGCCAAAAAAAATGGCCTCATGCAGAACCGTTATCGGCAAAGGAATAAGCCGAGATCCTTTTGGACAGGGACCACGTAAGCAATCTCCAGTTCTTGGCGCATAGACAGCGTAATGGGTAGAACAAACAATTGTTTGTCCATCTTCAGAAAAAACCTCACCAGGATTCCAGTCAAGTTCCATTGGTAAATGTGCGCAACGGTTGAGATAGGCGTAATAGCTCTGTTCAAACTGAATTAGAAAAGCCGGTAAGTATTCATCGGGATCGGCACTGTTTCCTGTAAAGGGAGGAACATCTGCAGATTGGACTTGAAACCGAAAGGCTTTGCGACCTGGCGCCAACGCAGAACGTGGGCAAATGACTGTGCCAAGAGGAACACAAGGATCGGTGGGTGATGGAAAGCTTAAACTCATTTAGTCGTTTGCAATTAGAATATAAGATCATCGATTAGGCCAAACTATGACCAAACAAATTATCCCTTATCAGCCACACAACCTGCAAGAACCCAAAGAGCTAGTCGATGCCGTCCGAGCTAGAAGAGGCGGGGAACTGCTGAATCTTGACCGCATGCTCCTCAATAGCCCTCCCTTAACCCGTGGTTGGAATGCCATGCTCAAGGAAATTCGAGAAAATTTATCGGTGCATCCACGCTATAAAGAAATTGGGATGTGTGGAGTCGCTGTGCTCAACTATGCAGAGTATGAATTTTTTCATCATGCTCCTGAACTCATCAAGGCAGGCGGCACCTCAGAGCAAGTAGCTGAACTTCGAAAATTAGGTACAGATGCATTTAATCTTGAGCTTTTCGATGCCATTGAGCAAGACGTGATTCTCCTTACGCTTGCAATGACCAGAGAAATTGAAGTACCAATTGCTGTGATGGAACGCCTGAATACAGCCTTAGGAGCACAAGCAACCGTTGAAATGGTAGCAGTGGTAGCCGCCTACAACATGGTGTCGCGATTTTTGATTGCAACCGGGATCCAACCCGAATCTACATGAGCCATTGATTAGCCCTTTTGAAAGTCGAAATTTACTCATCTCTCGAGGATATTCCAAAGCAACTGTGGAACGATCTCATCACTGACCAAGACGCATCACCCTTTATTCGATATGAGTATCTTCTTGCTTTAGAAAAAAGTCAGAGTGTGAGTACCAAAACTGGCTGGACACCATCTCACTTTACAGTTTGGGACGGGGAAACCATCGTCGCCGCGATGCCTTACTACCTCAAAACCCATTCATACGGCGAATACGTATTTGATTGGGCCTGGGCGAATGCTTATGCAGAGCACGGTTTGGCTTATTACCCGAAATTACTTAGTGCCATTCCCTTTACCCCTGTTGGTGGCAGTCGTTTATTGGGAACAAGCCAATCTGCCAAAGCGCTTTTACTGCAAAGTGTTCTGGCGTTCGTACAGCAACAACAATTATCGAGTGCACACATCTTGTTTCCACCAGATCGCGATGCGCAGTTATTTGAAAAGCATGCCTTTTTGCGCCGCGAATCGATTCAGTTCCATTGGCAAAATCAGTCCCTCGATCGACCTGGTGAGCGTCTGAACTCTTTTGAAGAATTTCTTTATACGCTCAATAAAAAAAGACGCAACAATATTTTGCGCGAGCGCGAATCAGTGGGCGATGCGGGTGTTTCTTTCGAGCATATTCCTGGAGCATTAATGACTGCGCAGGATTGGGACTATTTTTATACATGCTATGCAGCCAATTACTTTAACCATGGCAATGCCCCTTACTTAAATAAACAATTCTTTTTACTATTAGGTTCTTCGATGGCAGACATGATTCATTTGATCTTTGCCAACCAGAATGGTCAGAAAATTGCCGCATCACTGATTTTTCGCAATCGTGACCCGGTATCTGAGAGAACTTATGGGCGCTATTGGGGGGCGACTCAATATGTCAAAAACCTGCATTTTGAAACCGCTTATTACCAAAATATTGAGTTGTGTATCCAGCAAAAGATACAAGTTTTTGAAGGTGGTGCTCAAGGTGAGCATAAAATTCACCGGGGTTTGTTACCGGTCAACCTCTATTCAATGCACTATTTAGCAGACCGACGCTTTGCTGACGCCGTAGAAAATTTTCTAGAACGCGAAGGTCAATCCATGCATCGTTACATCAACGAGCTTGAAGAGCATCGGCCCATCAAGCAATCTATTAATTAATACGAAATTGCTTGATTGCGCAGGTAATCTGAAATGAGATACTCCACTTCAGCAACTGATTTAGGTGCTTTCTTTGAAATATATTCTTCAAAAGGGTTTGATTGATGCCAAAAAACAAGACGACTTGTCAGACGCACGAGAAATGATCGCATTTTTATTCTCCTAAGGGTTAATACCTAAGTATTATCCCTTAAATACGCGAAATTTGCATGACACTTTGATGAAAGATAACAATCTACTTTTTTACATGTATACACATATCTAGCTCATCGACCAAGCTATTAAGGTTGCAACAACCTAAAGTAGACGAGCTGTGCGATACAAGCGGCTATTTTTAGGTAAGTTTGCCGCAAGAAATTGCATTTGGTCCGCCAAAATATTTCGCCCTTTTAGAATCATGTCTTCGTAAAGGCTTGGAATGTAGGGGGCATAAATTAGTGACATGCCCGCCTTTTCAGGGGAACGGTTGCCTTTTCTTTGATTACATTCACGACAGGAAATCACTAAATTCATCCAAGAATAATCACCACCCTTGCTTGCCGGTATGATGTGCTCTGCTTCCGCTTCGCCTTCTGAAACGTGATCAGCGCAATAGGCGCAAACCCCTTGATCACGGCGATAAAGCTTACTTTTAGTGATCGCTGGAGTCACGTCAAATAAGTTGATGCGAGATGAGCCTTTGGTAGCAATAATTGAATGAAGTTCGATGATGGATTGTTTGCCTGTTTGACGGGAAACCCCTCCCCGCATCACCGCAACCGGTGCGCCTAAAGTCCAAGCAATACTACCTTCTGCATAGTGCTTGGTGGCATCCTCTGCATTGATCCAACTTTGAGGGATTCCACCAACGTCTAGCTTCAATATATGGAGCACGTTTTCCTCAGTTTTATATTACTTAAAATCCAAACCCATCCTTATCTTAAACAAGTTTTTATGACACTGCTAAAAAAACTAAATTTGGAAAAAATATACCTTATCGTTGGCCTATCTTGAGGTTTTTAAAGACGCTTTGATGCTCTCTTGGTAAGCACCGAAAATACTGCGCGCTTGCCTGCACTTGTCCGCCAAGTGCGGCTGCGGCCTCCCAGCCCCACCGGGGCTTGTACATAAATGCCCGAGCAAAAGCAATTAAATCGGCCTGTCCTTCTTCTAAAATAGCTTCAGCCTGATGAGGGTCTGTAATCAGTCCCACAGCGATGGTGGGCAAGCCTGTCTGTTCTTTAATAGAAACTGCAAAAGGTACCTGATAATTCGGTCCTAAAGCAATCTGTTGATTTGCCGCTACACCGCCACTAGAAACATGAATGTAGCTGATATCTGAGGCTTTTAATTGATTAGAGAAAACAACCGCTTCCTCTGGATGAAAGCCACCTTGAGCCCAATCACTTGCAGAAATTCGAATTCCTAAAACGCCTTTGTAGACATTTCGTACGGCTGCTACCACTTCCAGCGGAAAACGCATTCTGTTCTGAAGCTCGCCCCCATAATTATCGGTACGATGATTCGCAATAGGTGATAAAAACTCATGTAGTAAATACCCATGCGCTGCATGAATTTCGATGAAATCAACACCAGCCCTCTCAGCGCGTTGAGCGGCTTGAACGAAGGCGTGTTTAATTTCCTCTAACTGTTCCAATGACAGTTCGATAGGTGCAGGTTCGGATTCTAAGTGCGGGACCGCTGAGGGCGCAAAGGTTTGCCAACCATTTGGTTGATCAGGCGAAATTAAGGCCCCACCCTCCCAAGGAACATGGCTCGACGCCTTACGACCAGCATGTCCGAGCTGCATTCCAACGACAATTTCAGGACTCAGAGCACGTGCACGCTTTAAACGATCCGAAATTGCCAATTCGCAGGCATCATTCCAGATACCCAAACATTTTGGGGTGATGCGACCAGAAGGCATCACAGCAGTGGCTTCAATAATGAATGCTGCAGCACCACTATTAAATAAATTGGTCCAATGTGTCAAATGCCAATCATTTGCCAAACCATCAGTTGCAGCATATTGGCACATCGGCGCAACGATCATACGATTTTCAAGGGTGATGCCACCATCTGGAGC
>Ga0164297_10005064_pt1 | contig 11454 bp, 10 predicted proteins | sample GEODES058metaG_FD_113539 | JGI IMG/M metagenome (GOLD analysis project Ga0164297, IMG submission 113539) | Dystrophic lake water microbial communities from Trout Bog Lake, Wisconsin, USA - GEODES058 metaG | ecosystem: Environmental > Aquatic > Freshwater > Lake | place: USA: Trout Bog Lake...
AACTGTCGTGCGCTCCACGAAACGGCGAAACAATAGCAGGGGCAGATGGCTGTCACAGCGCGCTGCTGAGCTTAGCAGAGGATTTGGACAAGAGATTGAAGCTGGCCGCAATTAGCGTCACTGATGTCGGTATCCAACCTACAGGCGCAGTGCCGCTTCTACCACGCTGCCTGGCGGTTGTTCTTCGACATTGTAGCAATCTTCGCACGCTGTGTGTAGCTCGATGCCCGAGCTTGGCTGCAGATCCACGGCAATGGGCGAGCTTCTTGGCGGCATTGCAAAATTCAAGATTGAGCTCTCTTGCTCTCGTGCAGTGCCACCTACGTGGAACCGCGCTGTCACAGCTCAGCGATGCGTTGATGCAGCAGACACGAAATTGTGACGGCCATGGACTCCAGGTTCTCATCCTGAACAACAACGACTTCGGCGACACCGCTGGCGCGCTTGCGAATGCAATCTTGCAGTGCCCGCGCTTGAGATGTCTCAGTCTAGCGACCTGCGGCTTAGCTCAAGCGTCAGCTCACTCGCTAAGCGCAGCGCTGGCACATGCGGAATGCCAGCTGACCCGGCTGGATGTGAGTGACAACCCAGCGCTGGGCACTCCTGGGTGCCGCCTCCTATGTGACGCTCTAGCCGTCAACACGTGCCTGCAGCGCCTAGACATGCGGCAATGCGGCATGGATGCTGGGGCAGTGAGGCATTTAGCTGCAGGTTTGCGCGCAAATTGCAGCAGTGGCGGAGCCTTACATCATGTTGATGTGAGCCTCAACGCGCTGGGTGCAAGCCTGGGGAGCCCAGCCATGGTTGACATGTTGCGCGATGTGGCGTCCAAGTTGCAGGTGCTGGATGTCAGCCGCAACGGCGTGCCTGGAGATGTTTGGAAACGCATGCAGGAAGCGGTCCTGGCCAGCAGGTCAGAAACTGGACTAGTGCTGCGTTGCAACGGCGCGGATTGATACGTCTGTATATTATGACATGGCTCACAGGACAACCCTCAACGTCGACGGCAAGTTGGTCTCCGCAAGGACATCTAGTGTGATGCCCTCATTGCCAGTCAGCACGAGCTGGCGCAAACTGCATCTGACACCCGCAGCTGTCAGCGCATGTCCCATCTCCAATGCGCCAAGCTCACCGACGCCGCAATGCGACATGTTGATTGTGACCAACCCGCGAGCTGCATTTGCGCCACGACCACCCAGCAGAGTGGCGAGCACGCGAGCACCGGCATCACCCAATGCGTTGTGACTCACATCCAGTACTGCAAGGGTAGAATTACCGCGCAAGCAAGCGGACAGACTGCGCACTCCCTGAGCAGTGCATCCCGTGTGCGCAACCTTCAGCGTGTGGATGCCCCGCGCGGCTGCGGAGCCGACGCGGAAACATGCTGCCAACGCAGAGATGCCGTCATCACCCAGCGGGTTGCGGCTCACATCCAGCGATTGGAGGCCGACGCCTGGAGTATCGCTGAAGCACCGCCCCAGATGCCGGGCTGCAGCAGGCCCCAGCCTGCAATCCCGCAAGCTGAGTGAATCCAGGCCAGAGGCAGCTGCGCAGCCGTGAGCGAGCAATGCGACATCAGCGTCGGTGAATGCATTGTCGTCAAGAACGAGAGAGCGCAGATTGGGGCCGCCGGCAAGTGCGCCACCTGCACCGCGTGCACGTGCAAGGAAGCCGCTGACGAGAGCAGCTCCGCCAGATGCGAGGGCATTGCCACGCAAGTCGAGTGCAGTCACGCATGGCGGCAGCTGTGTGAGCAGCTCCGCCAGTGCGTCAGTGGCGAGGAAGCACTGCGGCAAGCGCAGCGCTGCGCATCCGCCAGGCGTTGCAGCTACGGCTGCTGCAAGCGCGCGGACTGCATCCGCGCGCAATGTGCCGCCAGTCAGTGTGAGACTGCCGATCCGGAGGCCCCGGTGTTGAGACAGGGCCTGCACTAAATGCTGAACCTCGCCCACCGACGCACGGAGATCCACTTCCACCAGCTGAGGTGCCCACAAGCGGGTGTACAGCACATCCACCTGATCCAGCGAGAACCCGTCGCCGTGAATCGCAGACGCGTGTAGCCGGGTCAAGGCGGGATTGACCTCGCACGCTGTTATCACGCCATCTGGTGTGACTCCCTGCGCGCCGCGCACATCAAGCACAGTCATCGTCCCCATCGCGGCCGACACGCGGCTCTTGAGGTCGGCATCATCGGCTGGAAGAGAAGAGCCACCGTCAGGCACCGTGCTGGCGAGCTCGTCCAGAGCTGCTTGCTCTTCCAATCGTATCCGCTCCTCATCACTCGTCAGCTGGACTGCAACTGGCACGACTGTATCTCCGCTGTCTTGGATGACGCCAGCTGCAGCAGGCATGACGTTCGCTATGCTGGCCATCATGTGTGCAGCCAACTGACTGATGGCGACCACATCGGCATGCACTTGAGCAGCGAGCTGCACTGCTTCTTCCTCCGCCTCCATGCGCGCACGCTCAGCGGCATCGAACACGGACTGACTGGCCATGGACAGTGGCTCGTTGCGGTGCATGCCTGCAGCACCAGCTGCGCCGAGAGGCGCGCTTGACGGCACGAAACGCACTGATTTGCGTGCTTGTGGTGCACCACCGTACACAGCACGCTTGATTTGCATGTGCTGCTGCTGGGGCTGTGCCACGGGCGGCAACTGTGCAGCCTTGGGGCTTTCGGCGCTCTCCCCGCGGACGGGAGAGCGGCTGCGATGTCTGGGAAGGAGCACGACGTTGGCGTCGAATGACGGCGCACGTCTGCTGGGCGTGCCCGGCGTTGGAGCGCCACCAGCTGCAGTCTCCCCTGTTGCCCAGTTTGCTGAGCCGGGCGCCATGGCGTGACCCTCATGACCACGATCATGCTGCTCTTGCGCATCCTCGCCTTCAGCCGCACCTTTGGGCGTCGCTGGCATCGGGACAGACAGCAAGGCACGCACGCGGGCTCCCTGTGCAGCTGCCGCCGATGCCAGCGCTGCTTCCATCGAGGCGGTTTGCGCAGCCTGGCGGAATGCGGGCTGCATGACTGCAGCGCCGCCGTGGTGGCGCGATGCCATCGCGGCTTCAGCGCGAGCGGCGCGCAGAATGTCATCGGGATGGACGGCATCAGCGGCAGAGGGGTCACCTAGTGATGCAGAAAGCAAGCCCATCATCGGCGGTACAAGTGCAGAGGTGGACGCATCCACTGCTGCTTTCGCAGCTGCCACAGCAGCCGCAGCTTGCAATTGCTGCTTCCTCGTCTGAAGCTGAGCCATGCGAGCACGACGAGCCTCTGGCGTGAGTGGCGCAACCACTCCGGAAGAAATGACACCCAGACGGCGATACTGCTCTCCTGTAAGAGGAATGCGGCCGCTCCGTGCAGAGGCCGTCGCATGCCAACCCGTAGACATAGTACTCGCCCGGCTGTTTGCGCGCGTTGATGGCGGCGCTGGTGTAGGCGCATGTAATGCCAACGCTGCTTGCACCGCCGCCGCAGCTTCATAGTTAGCTTCACTCACAGCCGCATGCGCCGCGTCCATGACTGCGGCGTCAGCCATGGTCCACTCACGAGCAGGGGCACTAGCTGCCTCGCCTGCGCCGTCAGTTTCCGCGCCACCATCATCTGTCCACATGGCTACAGCTGCATCATTGTTCATATCACCAGGGAACGAGGCGCCACCCAACACGAACGGCTCACTCCACGGAGCCACTCCACTGTGGGCAGGCGTGCTCGCCATGCTCGGCGGCATCGGCGTCATTGACAAGCCTTCATACGGCTGCTGCGCGCCATCACCCATGTCTTCACCGGAGCGCGGCGCTTGGCCGGACACTTTGCTGTTCAACACATGCAGTCGCTCTTCCGCATCTGCCAATTGACGCTCCATGTCCGCCAACTTGGCGCGTTGCTCAGCGAGCACGCCTGATTTATCACCCGACGGCACGACAGCGGACATGCTGGCTGTCATGGCATGCGCTGCCGCAGAACGCGCTTGGGCGACCAGCTGCTGAAGGCCAGCGAGCATTCCCGGCACGCCAGAGGCTCCACCGTCCGCACGAGGGCTGAACGGATTTGCCCACACACCGGCGCCTAGTGACGGCGGGCGCAAAGATGCGGCAGTGGCGGCCATCATGTTGGTCCCAGGCGGCAAGAACGATAAGGCAGCCACACTATTGTCAGCAGGTCGTGCGCCAACAGCTGCACGTTTAACGAGGCGCGCAACTGCATCCACCGCATTCCGCTGGTCTTGTGCTGCATGTGCGAGGGCAGCGTCGATCATCTCACTCGCAGTTGCGCTGAAGTTTGCGAGAGAGGAGCCTGCAGGAACCGTGCTGAGCACCGGCGCGCAGCTGTGTCGTGCTCCATCACGCACACGCGTCTCCATCCACGTGCTCCACACATCATGCCTATCCGCAACAGCGGTGGCAATAGCAGCCAGGGGCGCAGCCTGAGAAACCTGAGCCACACTGCCAGACGATTGCGATGCTGAGTGACTGCCACTGCCACCATCCATCTGGCCGGATGCAGACAATGTATCGCCAGATGCAGCGGAAGCGCCGCTGATAGCACGCCGGGGAGTCACCGAAACCTTTGGCTTGGGTGGAACACGAGCAGCAGACCTGGTGAACACAGACGCGGTATCGCCGCCATCTTGGTCTCCTCCACCAAGTGGCGTCTCCCCCATGCGGCGCTGGTGTCGTGAGCACTCCGTTGGGGCGCCCTCCAGCAGGCGACACGCCTTGCCTACTGCCCCTGCCACCCTGCTCATCAAACGGCACGCCGTTCATAGCAGCGACTTGGCGGTCGAAATCTTGCGTCCCTCCAGGTGTGCCGGACCGTGGCCGTGGTGCAAGCACAGGGAAAAGGCTCGCTGACGAGCCAGGCAGAGGAGTAGCGGGCGTTCCAGTCCGTGACGGTGCTTCAACTTCAGCGAGCGCGCCGTCGAAGAGCGCCGAGAAGCGTTGTGACGCCTGCAATACGTGCGTGTGAGTGCACGTGGTGTCAGCGCGCGCTCCGTGTCCTTGGGGGAATAACACACAGTGCCAGCCAAAGCAGCCCTGTGGACGCACCCGCGACGGCGGCAACTCGCGGCTGCGTCCAACACGTGACTGCAACCCGTCTGCAGTGACACAATGCACGAGTGTGTTAGACATACGCGTGTGAGTGCGCTTCGTGGGAGGTTTGCAAAACAAGGTAGCGGACCCCAGACTGCCCCACCCGCCTTCGACAGTGAACACCGGGCGCAGTGCTCGCGGCTTGGGACCAGCGCGTATGCAGTTGAGCAGCGACAGCGCGTGTGCAGCCATATGGCAGCGAGCCGCCTGCTTTGAGCACGTGCAACAACACCAACTAGGCGTGATCTGACTGAAAACGCACCACCTAGCGCCGAGTTTGCTCGCGACATGGCGGGTAACTGCTCTACAGCTGCGCGTATGCCCCGAAATGCAGAGCCGCTCCCACTGGCGACTCAAGACAAAATGCGTTTTGGCGCAGAGACACTGCAGTTGTCGGCAGCGTGCTTTTTGCTTTTTTGTATGCGAAACTGCGCGCAGATGATGTGTACATCATGCAGGTAGAGCCTGTTCTTCCACCGCGGCTACGGGTATGTGAACCCTTGCCATCGGCACTGCCGGCATCGCCTCCTCTGCTTCTGTCGTTGCAGACCCTGTCCCCACATCCTGGCCCCCTGGCGGCGCTACCACAGCCGCCGCCGCGGTCATCTGCTCTTCCAGCATATTCAACTCATACTGCGCCTCCGCATCCGCCTCCTCCGTCATCACGTTGCCACCAGCAAGCGCGCTCTGCAACTTCTGCGCGGCCTCGACCCCTTCTGCAGTATCATCCAGCAATGCGTCCACATCCGCAAGCGTGCACGCTGCGCTAATCTCTTTCAACACATCTGCGCCACTCCGCATGGCAGCCACCAACGCCTGCGTCCTTGCGGCGCTATCCAAGCTACACAGCGTCTGCTCTACTTTCAGCAGCCAGCCGTCCACACGGGCAAGCACCTGCTGCGTGCTCGCACGCTTCCGCAACGCAAGTAACGCGCGGTCGCGGCGCCCAGAGGCCAGCAACTGCTTCGCAGTCTCCGTGTCTCTGCACATAGACGCCTCCAGCTGGGCCTGGTACGCGGTCAGCTTCCGCCGCTGCGTTTTCAACGATAGGACGGCTTTGTCAGCCTCTGTGATGCGAACTACGAGGTGGAAACGCACAAGTCAGCGCAAGCAAGGGACACGAGAGGTCGGTGAACAGAACTCACCATCTGCTGCTTCGGGAACGGCGGCAGCGCTGCGTCTACTATTGCCGTTGCTACTGCTGCTCTTTGTCCCGCCGCCAGCTTTCTTCGCATTCGAGTTTCCCATCCGCTATCACGTTGACGAAGAGCGCCAAGCTTTTGATGACGCAATCGCAGCGCAGAGCGCGCCTCTCTTCGCTGGAGCGATAGAGTATTGAGTACCTGGTACCGCACGCCGTTGCCGCATGCGCGTTCTGCGGTCATCCTTGCCAGATCTGGTCCACCGCGCCACTGCTCCGCGATCGCTCGCAACTGCAATGGCGAGCAAACCGCCACTTCGAGGCGTCGTGTGTGACATGGACGGCACACTTGTCCAGAGCACGCTCGATTTCACAGCCATGTACGCTCGCTGTGGCGTCGACAAGTCGCAGGACGTCCTGCAAGTTATTGCGAGCTGGCCAGACCCTGCGAAGCGGGCAGACGCACACGCTGTGATCGAAGAGATCGAGCGGGACGCGCTGAAAACCATGGCGCTGCTGCCTGGCGCTGTTGAGTTGGGCCACTGGTGCAGTGCACGAGGCTTGCCGCTTGGTCTTGTGACGAGGAACACGGCAGCCAGCGTCGCGCACTTGCACACTATCCACTGGTCGCCACTGCCGCCATTCAAGCCCGCCGTGAGCAGGGATCAAGGGTTGCCGTCGAAGCCACACCCGGCTGCGTTGCTGCACTGTGCTGAGAGCTGGGGGGTGGCACCATCTGAGTGCGTCATGATTGGAGACAGTCCGCGCGATGATGTTGTAGCTGGTCGACGCGCGGGGTTCATGACCGTGTTGATTGCGGGGAGTACTGGGCGGCATGGGACGGGAGCTGCCGCCAAAGCGGCGGAACATCCAGAGCGGACACCCCATGCGCAGGTGGATGGCCTGCACGAGCTCCCGGCGGTGCTGGAGCAGCTATTCGTGGTGCCGCCGCCGAAATAGGACTAGAGATAGATAGATGATGATGTATGCAAGAGAATTAGGCCAGCGCTCCGTCGGATGTGGCATCACCTCGCAAAGACAAGGCACGTGTGCCGGCAATGGCCGAGCGTGAGACAGGTTGTTGCGCGAGCCAGTCAGGCTGGGTGCGTCAAAGTGTTTGTCTGACCTCCACTCTTCCCGTGTACATTTATCTAACGGTGCCTTTCTATACCAGCTTCAGCACAGACGCAGATAGTAGTCAGAAAGCACGCGAAGTAGAGCAGGTGTGTCGCAGTGCGCGCACTCAGAGAGAGAGAGAGAGCATGTCGGGCCATAGTCAGCACCTATTCTTACCCCCGTGTTGTGTTCAGGATGGCCTTCCACGTGACAAGGAAGAGCTCCAGCAGCGCCAGGCAGCTGCTCTCCGCCGCTGGCTAGACACGAGGCTGGGTCACGACCGTGCCGCACTGGTCAGGTTGCTGGCTTCACACGGGGCTGTCTGCAAGGGCGGTCCAGAGGAGGCGAAGCGCTTAATCGACGCGCTCCTCGTCTGGAAAGCGGACGGCGCCGTCGCTGGCGTTGGTGGGGACGGGGAATCCGGGGAAACAACAGCACAGAGTCCACCTGGGAGGTGACAGCTCTTGGCCCCTTTTGCGACGCACACACACAAATAACGTGACGTGCATGTCATATCAATGCGCGGGTTCAGCAACCTCCTTGGTCGCGCTCGTCTCCCCCGTCACCACAGAAGACCCACTAACAACAGCCTCTGCGTGATTCAATGCCTCCTCAGCCGCCTTCGCCGCCTCAGCCGCAGCTGCTGCTTGCTGAGCCGCCTGCTCCTTGGCCTCAGCCGCCACTGCAGCAGCTGCACGTGCAGCTGCAAGGGCTTCCTCAACTGCCTTGTCATCATCCACGGCACTCGCAGACTCCTCCTTCTCCGCCGCTGCGCCATGCTCCTCAGCCGGCTTCTTCTCCTCTGCTGCTGCCGGCGCCTCAGCAGCGGCCTCCGCGTGGCCTGTGCCATTGCCGACTTTGCCCTCCTCAGCCTTCTCAGCCGCCTCAACAGGCTTTGCTTCCGCCTCCTTCGCCTCCTCGCTCTTCACCGCCACATCGCCTTCCTCACCATCCTCCTTCTTCTCTTCATCAGCCTCCTTATTATCAGCAGCCGCTGCGCCCTCCTCACCCTCAGCGGCGGCAGCCTTGGCTGCATCTGATGCCTTGGGATCTGGCTTGCTCCGCGGCCGGGGGTGCAGAATCGCAGGCCCCTCTGCAGCAAGCGCCGCACCGGATGCGCCGCTCTTGCCGTTCCCTGATGCATCGCCATCAGAAGACGGCACAGTTTCCATCACCAAGGCTGGCGCCTCGCTGTGTGGTGCTTCAGCAGCCACTGCCGGAACCGCTGCCGGCGCCGCTGCCGTCTCGCTTCCTCCTGTGCTCTGCTCCGCGGGCTTGGCCCCCTCTGCAGCAGGAGCCGCAGTCTCTGTCGTTGGCGCATCTGCTGGCACTGAACCAACGCTCATGGAGGTGAGCGACCTAATGCTTGCCATCGTCGCGCTCTGGCGCTCCGCCAGCGCTGCGTACGCGTCACTCAACGCGCTGCCGATCCCCAGGTTACCTGCGCCAGACACCAGGGTGTTCACGCTGGCCGTGAGCTGGTCCAACAAGCTGGAGGAAGTGCCACCAGCGCACGTCTCCCGTGCAGCCTCGTTGCCGTTCGTCTCGCCAGCAGGTGTGGGTGGCGGCGCAGCAGGCACGGCGGGGGAGGCGATGGTGACCACGTCCGCCGTTTTGCCCTCGTCTGCAGCGGGAGATCCGCCAAACCAGGCAGGGCTACACACGCCACGCGACTCCTGTGTCCGTGACGAACAAGAACGGGGCAAAAAAGTGTGAGCCGCGACACGTGCAGGCTCGTGTGGGGTGCACTGCGTGCGTCTGCGCTTTACGCGCAGTGCCCGGCCGCCGCGTGTGAAGGAAAAACATAACCAAAAGGCGGGCAGTGGTGCCCCTGGAGGAACCGAGGTCCCCAGCGCACACCGCGGCGCGGAGCACGGCGAAGAAGCCGGCGTGGTGTGGCAGCGGCGCGCAAGCGCGCCAGCCCAAGGTGTTTGGCGCGCTTTCTCCGGCCTTAGGGGCGCCTCTGGGAGGGTCCCTTGCGTTTGGCGGTGCCGGGCACACCGAGCGGCTGGCAGAGCTTCCCGGTGGTGCATTCCGCCGCGCAGCTGCCCTGGGACTGGGAGCTGTGTGTGGCGCACCTTCGCTGCTGCCGGCTCGTCGCTCTCGTCGTCGTGCGCGTGCTTGCGCTCGCCCACACTGGTCATGTCCTCATCGTGCTCTGGCCGAGAGGCAGGCGCGTCGCCGCCGGGGCTGCCGGTGTAGAGCAGGCCCGCGATTGCCGGCGGCAAGACGGCCTTCAGGCTGGGGGAGCTCGTCTGTGGTGAGCCGCAGCGCCGGCGCCGTCAGACGGGCAACTACTTGTCAAGTCCGACAGTGCTGCCCGACCACGCACCTCCTCATCGTGGCTCTTCTGCACCTTGGGAACCAGCAACCCGTGGTTCCGCTCCATCGCTGACTAGGAGCGAGGAAGGGACTGCGGCTCTGCGAACGGCGCACAAACAGTGTCGAAAATGCTGACGTCGCGCGGGCACACACTGTGTGTGACACACAGAGATATCACGGAGAGTTTGCTGTCTCTATGCTTGATCAACTACGTGAATGGCATCGCGCGTGTCTCTAAGCTCGTGTGAAGATCCTCAACTCTCCACGATCACCGCGGCTCACTCTGAAGTCGGCAACGCAGTACGTCGTCGTGAACTCGCCACCCCGGAGCTGCAGAGGCAGGATTGCCTGCAACCCCAGCGCTTGCACAGGGCTGGGCAGCGTGATTGGCCTCAAGCCACGCACGCCTTGAACTCGGAAAGTGACGTCGAGGAACTCGATGCGCACAGTGTCTGGTCCGATGAACTCGAGAGAATGCGACAGGCAGGCAGTGACTGGAATGCTGCCGCTGAATGGCAAGAGGCCAGGCACTCGCAGTTCCACGATGTTGTCCAGCCTGCGTTTGTTAAACGGCTGAATGCGCTGGTAAACTGCGCCCAGGCGCAGCGGCGTCCCAGCGCCTGGCGGGCCAGTGAACCCCTGGGAGCCACCGGAGACGCCTGCGAATGTGCTGCTGTACGCCAGACGCCACTTGCCAGCCAGACGGTCTGCGAGCGAAGAGGCCTCGCCCCTGTTTTTGCTGCCCTTCTGCTCTATTGCCGCAACTGCGTCGTCGACTGCACTCCGGTCGGTCGCACTAGCAGCTGAGCCCCTGTCTAAGGTGGCCAGCAAGCGGAGCAGCGCCTGCTTTCCAGTGTCCAGCTCCTGGGCGCTGTTAACCTCAGAGTGCTCTGTTGCCGCCTCCGACGCCATACACCGCGCAGGCGCATGCCTCAGACGCCGCCGGCCAGCAACATGGGCTGGCCTGCACACCACGGGCGGACTCACAGGCAGCGCAGACATACGGAACTGGCGAACGAAGGAGAGGCCTGTGCAACGACTGCGCCATAGGCACCCTGTACGCCCTGTCGCGCAACCGATTTCGTGCATTTCATCAAGCATGCACGCGCACCAGCTGCAATCGCCCCATGCTGTACTCCAAGGACGTAGCCGCGCTTCTCGGCCGTCTTGCAGACCATCAGCGGGTGTTGTCCGGGCTTCAAGTGACCCGTTCAATGCTTCAGCAGGCGTGACTGGCGCTGCATCCGCACCAGGCTCGACACAGGCAGTGCCTTCGGGGTTCCTCGCGCCTGGACAGTCACGGGACGCGCTAGTACAGGCAAGTGGTTGGACTGATGCATGTGTTTGCTGACCGCGGACCTGCGTCGCTCATACACTCCGTCCGGGGTATCCTCGCAGGTGTCAGACGCTGACACGCTTCTGCGGCGCTACGACACCGAGTGGATGGCTGCTCAGCGAGCGAGCAAGTCAGCTGCAGGGGCTGCGGGGTCTGCTTTTCCAACAACTCAATGCACTGCGCCTGCGTTGCGTGCTGCGTGCGTGTCGCTGGCTGCTCGGTCAGGCAGTGTCATGTTAGGCTTGTGCGCGGAAGACAGCGCCGCAGGCGTGGCGGCCTTGAAGGCGTGGACCACTGGCCTGGGCCTTCCACGGCGACTGCTGCACGGGATGGACACCAACGGCGTGCCAAACACCATCCAAGGGTGCGGATGACAGACACCCGCTGGTCTAGAGCGCCTGACCTGACTCTCCCACCATGGAGCAGCGCTGTGTTCATCAAGTACAACTCC
>Ga0164297_10005065_pt1 | contig 11453 bp, 12 predicted proteins | sample GEODES058metaG_FD_113539 | JGI IMG/M metagenome (GOLD analysis project Ga0164297, IMG submission 113539) | Dystrophic lake water microbial communities from Trout Bog Lake, Wisconsin, USA - GEODES058 metaG | ecosystem: Environmental > Aquatic > Freshwater > Lake | place: USA: Trout Bog Lake...
ACTTCTGTAAAATCTTTTACAGCAGTTCTAGCATTTTCCTTCCCTTCGTTTTGAATCCGTCTTGCTTCCCGCTTGAGATCGTTAATGCGATTACTGCAATACGTTTGGACTTCCTTCCTGATCTGTTTGACAATCGGGTACATATACGGTTCAGTTTCTTTTAACTTACCAAACACTTGCTGATTAAAGCTAAAGGCAAAATCAACGCCTATTAGTTTCTTATTACTTGCTTCCTTTAGGTTATTACTATCATTAACCAACAAGTACTTATCATCAATTACAGCGTATTGCTTCGGCGGATTATTCTCACTAAAACGTAAACGATAACCCTCGTTTAACTGCTCAAGAGCTTCTTTCGGTATATCTTCGGGGAAGCCTACTACATTGGATAAACAATATCTAGCAACCGATTTAACGGTATCTCCTGCCCTAGCTTGCTTATACGCACCGTCTTTTAATGACGTAATTACTTCGTTTTGTGTTGCAATAGTTTTTGTAGCCATGATGTTAAATCCTTTATAAAAAGTTAAACTGCTGAAATATGACTAATGAGAATCACTAGCCATGTGTTATATATACCCGATTTTCTAATTAAAAAGCAAGATTCCACTAGTAAGTGGATCGTTATTTAAGGTCTTGTGACGCACTATTGCATATCCGCCATGCACACGCACCACACACTCGGCGATGAGTAACTGGTTTCAAACCGGCTTGCGCCGGTTGATGTTATCGATACACCACTTCTATCATCGAGTTGCGCTTTAGTATGAACACGCCTACTTTGAAAGCATCAAGCGCTAGGCTTAAGTTATCAAACCGTTTAATCTTACGGCATATTACATCACCGTCTTTTACAACCGTCTCAGTTACTTTGTAACACTTGGTTACAGGGAATAGTTCTAGTTGTTTCATAATTACTTCTCCTCATTGATTGATAAAAGATATACAACGGCTAAGCCTAATACATATACAACTGCTGGAATAATGTAACCCATGTGATTCTCCTAAGTGATGGGGGCTTTCGCCCCCGATTGATTACCGTTTGTACTTGATAGCGACCGTCTTACCGAACACGTCAGTCACCTTGATGAACACATCTTCGTTAGGGTACTTGTATAACCATGATAGTGCTTTACCCTTTGACCACGCTGTGTGCTTTACTTCTTTGTTACCCCATAATACATTGACTGTAAACATATACTTCTCCTATTGAATATGAACTGCTTGATTGCTGTTCATGTAATATGTATACCTGTTTTTTACCTATAAAATCAAGTATTCGGGGGTAAGTCCCCCCTTACCCCCACCCCCCCAAAAGCTAATCTGGTACCATCGCGTCCCCCATACCCCATGATCTAGACAAACAACTCCACTTTTTCCCCAAACACCTACCCTTCAACTTTACATATCTTATCTATATAAATCAACAACTTAACTTAAAAATTACCTCAAAATCGGCATTAAGTACACCCCTTCATAAATTTCCGCCAAAACGTACTTTTTTGCTTGTAACTTATTAATTTTAAACAATAAAAAGTGCCAAACACCCCACCTAAAATGAACATGTTTGTAACTTTACATATTACTTTGACCCCACCCCCTACTAAAATATTTATTTGACCCCACCCCCTGACTTTTTTGGATGAAGAGCCATGCGTTTGGCGCATAGAAAACACCCCCCGTAGGAGTCCCAAAACTAAAAAGTGGGGGTATAATATTTATAAATTCCTGTGAGAAGGACTTTGGGGGCTTAGGCCCCCTTTTTTTAGTAAAAAAACTCTTTACACATAAAAAATATTATATAATTTGGACATGGACACGTATATTCCTGAAATTGAAGCAGATATTGCCTTGCCGAAGAACGCGCAAGACGCATTCCCGTCCCTAACACCCCAAGAAGAACTCAACATGCGGGCCAATGTTGTTGCTTTAATGTCAGAATTAACTGGACAGGTTATATCTCCTACCCAAGATAACGTAGAGGAAGCAAAAAATCTAGCCAGGCAGATGGCAGAGAACCCCAAGTTCCGCCCTGAGTTCAATCAATATCCAAATGAGACGCTTGCAATGCTGGCTGGCATGGTTGCGCAGATGAATGTGTCTATCGTTGATGAACTTTCTGAGCTAAAGACATATGTAGTGAACCAATTAATTCATTCTGTAGAAGCCGCTAAAGATGTAAAGACTAAAGTTACTGCACTTAGGACTCTAGGTGAGGTAGATGGAGTAGACGCATTCAAAAAACGTACAGAAGTTACTCTCAAAATCCAAACTATTGAAGAAGTTGAGGCCGAACTCATAAATTTACTTGACCAAGTAGAGACTAAATATATAGATGTGGAAGCAAAAGAGGTGTTTGACGAGGTAAAAGACAACGATGAGTGAGCTCAAACTCACCCAAGAGCAGCTATTTAAACTGCGAATAGTGGTAGAAAACCCTAAAACTCCACTTCAAATTAAGCGAAAAGCGAAGGATTTACTGGAGAAATATGATGAGTTTCTTACCCAAGCAAGAGGAAAACTATCCTTTTTGGACTTTGTTAAACATGTGTACCCAGGCTACAAAGTCGGGCCTCACCATCTCAAGCTGGCTCAGATTTTTGAAGACATTGCTGCGGGAAAGAAAAAACGCGTCATTGTTAATATTGCTCCACGACACGGTAAGTCTGAGCTCATATCCTACCTCGCGCCAGCATGGTTCCTCGGTAAGTACCCCCAGAAAAAAATTATTATGGCATCGCACACAGCGGATCTTGCTGTTAACTTTGGTCGTCGTGTTAGGAATCTGGTCGGTTCAGAACCGTATAAAAACATTTTTCCGCAAGTAGAATTGCAAGCCGATAGTAAATCAGCATCACGATGGGGGACTAATTTTAATGGTGAATATTTTGCTATTGGTGTGGGTGGCGCACTTGCTGGTCGTGGTGCCGACTTGTTTATTATTGACGACCCTCATTCCGAGCAAGAAGCAAAAACTGGGAGAGCTGAAGTATTTTTGCCTGCTTGGGAATGGTTTCAGTCTGGGCCTATTCAGCGTCTTATGCCTGGCGGAGCAATTATTGTAGTGATGACAAGATGGTCAAAGCTAGATTTGACTGGTCAGATTGTAAAACAGATGGAGCAAAACGACACTCAGGGAGATATAGTTGAGCCATGGGAAGTAGTTGAGTTCCCCGCTATTAAAGATAACGGCGAATCTCTTTGGCCTGAGTTTTGGCCTGTTGAGGAGTTACTAGCTAAAAAAGCAGTATTAGATATTAGGTATTGGAATGCTCAGTTCATGCAGAACCCAGTATCAGAAGAAGGTGCGTTAATAAAAAGAGAGTGGTGGAATATATGGGATAAAGATACCCCGCCACAATGCGAACATATAATCATGTCGCTTGACGCAGCCCAAGAATCTAACAACCGTGCGGACTACAATGCGCTTACAACGTGGGGAGTATTCTTTAACGAGGAAGTTAATAACTACAATATTATTCTTCTCAACGCGATTAAAAAACGCTTAGAGTTTCCGGAGCTAAAGAAGCTTGTACTTGATGAATATAAAGAGTGGCAACCGGATGCGTTCATGGTCGAGAAAAAGTCCAACGGGGCTGCGCTTTACCAAGAGCTCCGCCGTATGGGTATACCGGTCCAAGACTTTACACCAGGCAAGGGCCAAGATAAGATTGCGCGCGTTAATGCCATTTCAGATTTATTTTCAGGTGGGGTTGTCTGGGCTCCGAGTCATAGATGGGCGAAGGACGTTATAGAGGAATGTAATGACTTTCCGAGCGGAGTAAATGACGACTTAGTGGACTCAACTACCTTAGCTCTGTTAAGATTTAGGCAAGGTGGATTTATACGTCTACCAAACGACGAACCAGAAGACGATTTTCTGTACAAATACCGCAAAAAGGCAGCGTACTACTAAGGACAAATTATGGCAATAGATAAAGCACTATATCAAGCCCCTCAAGGTATTGACCAACTAAGTGAACAAGAACCACATGAGTTGGAGATTAGTATTGAGGATCCAGAAGCGGTAGAAATTGGCATCGATGGTGAGCCTATTATGCGGATGGAGAAAGAAGAAGCTCCTCCTGGATTTGATGATAACTTAGCTGAACACCTTGATGATAATGTGTTAAATACTTTAGCTAGTGAATTAATAGCAGATTTTGAAAGCGACGTTAATGCAAGAAAAGACTGGATCCAAACTTATGTAGATGGTTTAGAACTTTTAGGTATGAAGATAGAAGAAAGAGCTGAACCATGGGAAGGCGCTTGTGGAGTCTATCACCCACTATTAGCAGAAGCAGTTGTTAAGTTCCAAGCTGAAATTATGATGGAGACGTTTCCCGCAGCGGGGCCAGTTAAGACTCAGATTATCGGCAAAGAAACTCCTGAGAAAAAAGCCGCAGCTGAACGTGTCCGAGACGACATGAACTACCAGATTACTGACGTGATGAAAGAGTTTAGACCTGAACATGAAAGAATGTTATGGGGATTAGGACTTGCTGGTAATGCGTTTAAGAAAGTATATTTTGACCCATCGATGCAAAGACAGGTATCTATATATGTACCAGCAGAAGATGTAGTTGTGCCATACGGCGCTTCAAGTCTAGAAGATGCTGAACGTGTAACTCATGTAATGAGGAAGAAAGAAAATGATGTAGTAAGACTACAGCATGAAGGCTTCTATAGAGACGTTGATTTAGGTACACCTGTACAAGTCATGGATGAGATCGAGAAAAAGATCGCCGAAAAGATGGGGTTCCGCGCGACTACAGATGATAGATTTAAGTTATTAGAGATGCACGTCGATCTAGATTTGCCTGGGTTTGAACATGAAGGTGATGATGGAGAAGTAACAGGTATTGCACTTCCTTATGTAGTAACAATAGAGAAGGGTACTAGCACCATCCTTGCAATTCGTAGAAACTGGAGACCAGAAGATGAAACACATCGCAAACGCAATCACTTCGTACATTACCCATATATTCCAGGATTTGGGTTCTATGCTTTTGGTCTTATCCACCTTATCGGTGCTTTTGCCAAGTCTGGTACTTCTCTTATACGTCAATTGGTCGATGCTGGGACACTTTCTAACTTGCCCGGTGGTTTCAAAGCACGCGGTATGCGAGTTAAAGGAGACGATACCCCAATCGCGCCTGGAGAATGGCGAGACGTGGATGTACCTTCCGGATCAATGCGCGATAACATGTTGCCGCTACCTTATAAAGAACCAAGTACAGTATTATTCCAACTGTTCCAGAACATAATTGAAGAGGCTCGCGTATTTGCCGGATCCGCAGATATTAGTGCTTCAGACATGAGCGCAAATGCTCCTGTTGGGACTACATTGGCTATTTTAGAAAGAACTCTTAAAACAATGAGTGCGATACAAGCTCGTATTCACTATTCAATGAAGCAAGAGTTTCAACTTCTAAAAGATATTATTAGGGACTATGCCCCAGAAGAATATGAGTATGAGCCAGTTGAAGGTAGTAGGATGGCAAAACAGTCTGACTACGATATGGTTTTTGTTCTGCCTGTGTCTGACCCTAATGCCGCTACCATGGCGCAAAAAGTTGTACAGTATCAAGCAGCATTGCAGCTTGCTCAGACTGCCCCACAGTTGTATGACTTACCAATACTACATCGCCAGATGCTTGATGTGATCGGCATTAAAAATTATCAGAAGCTTGTTCCGTTGCCAGAAGATATGAAGCCGCGTGATCCAGTAACTGAGAATCAGAATATCTTGTCGCAAAAACCTGTTAAAGCGTTTGTTTATCAGGACCATCAGGCGCACATATTAAGTCACCAAGCTTTAATACAAGATCCACATATTGGCCAATTGTTGCAGTCAAACCCACAGTTAGGCCAACAGATCCAAGCAGCTTTAACTGCGCACGTATTTGAGCATTTAGGTATGGAGTACCGTAAGCAGATCGAACAAAGAATGGGTCAGACTTTACCCCCAATACCTGATGATGCAGATGAAGAAGAAAAGGGAATGTCTCCAGAAATGGAGATACAAGTCTCCAGAATGGCGGCTCAAGCAGCTCAACAGATGTTGCAGCAACACCAACAAGAAGCTCAACAGCAACAGAATCAGCAGACTGCCCAAGATCCAATCATTCAGTTACAGCAACAAGAGCTTCAGATAAAAGCCCAAGAGCAGCAAAGAAAAGCCCAGAAAGATCAGCAAGACTTCCAGCTTAAGCAGATGCAGCTTCAGATTGAAGAAAAACGGATTACGGTCCAGCAGGAAACTGAAGGGGCTAAGATGGCAATTCAAGCTCAGCTTGCTAAGAGTAAAGAGCGTACTTCACAAGAAGCTGAAGGTGCAAGAATGGCTATCGATGTAAGTAAAGCTCGTGAGCAACAAGCTCACCAAAAAGAAGTAACACGGATGCAAACAGATGCACAGAAAGAATTAGCAACAAAACAAATGAACCAAGCACCTAAAAAGGAAACTAAATGATCGACGGCGAGTCAGCATTAAACCATGTAGCGCGACAGCTAGATGAAAAAATTCTACAACTTCAAGAGGCTTTAGCAGACGGACGTGTTGAAACTTTTGATGAATATAGAAAAGTATGCGGAGAAGTTAAAGGTCTACTTACCGCACGAACATACATAACAGACCTAAAACGGAATATGGAGCATGATGATGAATAATGTAATAGATATTAATAAGGCGATAGATTTACGCGCAATTATGAAAGATTCAGAAGATAAGGCTAAGCAATTACCTAATCCTATGGGGTATCGTATTTTATGCGCAATCCCTGAATCGGAAGAATCCTTTGAAAACGGTATTCTTAAATCTGATGAAACAAGACGACATGATGAATTATTAACAACAGTCCTTTTTGTAGTAAAGATGGGGCCTGACTGTTATAAAGATCCTGAGCGTTTCCCAAGTGGGGCGTATTGTAAGGAAGGAGATTTTGTTCTTACAAGACCTAATGCTGGCACACGTTTAGTTATTCATGGGCGTGAATTTCGTTTGATTAATGATGATTCTGTAGAGGCAGTCGTACAAGACCCTCGTGGAATCAGCCGTAAGTTCTATTAAGGAGGGTATATGGCAGAAAATTATAAGTTTCCCGATGAAATCGAGGAAGATAACAACGTAAGTTTTGAAGTGGAGGGCGTTGACGAGATTGAAATTGATATCGTTGATGATACTCCTAAAGAAGACCGGAATAGAAAACCTTTAGATTCAGAAGCAAAAGACCAACTTGAAACTTTGGATGAGTCTGAAGAATATTCTAAGAATGTAAAAGAGAAATTTTCACAGTATAAGAAGGCTTGGCATGAAGAAAGACGCGCAAAAGAAGCTGCTTTACGTGAACAACAAGAGGCTTTAAGGGCTGCTCAAGCTATTTTAGATGAGAATAAACGCCTACAAAGTCAATTAAGAAGCGGTGAAAAAGAAATAAACTCTAACTATAAATCAGCCGCAAAAGCTGAGTTAGAGAAAGCTAAGAAAGACTATAAAGACGCTTATGATTCTGGCGACTCTGATAGACTTTTAAAAGCCCAAGAAGACATGGTAAAAGCACAGATTAAACTAGATAAGTCAAAAAAGTTTAAAAATACTGTACAAAATGACCAAAACAATGTAAAAATACCTGTACAGCAGCAACAACCGCAGGTCCAACCACAAATGGACCCTAAGTTTGCTCAATGGGTGTCACGAAATCAGTGGTTTGTTAATCCGGAAAAAAGACGGATGAAATTATACGCTGAGGCATACCATGAGGAGTTGCAAAGTCAATATGGCGCAGGTTTTATCGGTACAGATGAATACTATAAACGTATTGACGATGAAATGAAAACTAGGTTCTCGGATGAACTTGGTGGGGCAGTAAGAAACGATGAGGATAAACCTCAACGTACGCAAAAACTAAGCACGGTAGTAGCCCCTGCTAAACGGAGTACAGCGTCTAAAAGAATTGTGCTTACTAAATCAGCATTAGCTACAGCAAAAAAGCTTGGTGTAACACCAGAGCATTATGCCCGTGAATTTGTTAAATTGGAGAATCAATAATGGCTACAAATAGATTACAACGTGAGATGGAAAATCGTGAATTAACAGAGCGTCCTAAACAGTGGACGCCTCCGGAACTTCTCCCTGAGCCTGACAAAGAGGCTGGTTTTGCATATCGCTGGATTCGTGTATCAATGTTAAACGCTTCTGATCCCCGCAATATTTCCGCGAAATTTCGTGAGGGTTGGGTACCGGTGCATGTAGACGAACAACCACAATATAAACTGTTAGCCTCTCGTGATGGTCAGTACAAAGACAATATCGAAATAGGCGGGTTATTACTCTGTAAGATTCCAGAAGAGATTGTAGCTCAGCGTATGGCTTATGAAAATGGTCAAACTGCTGCTCAAGCGGAAGCTGTAGATAATAATTTAATGCGCCAAAGTGACTCAAGAATGCCAATCTTTATGGAGCGGAAATCTAGTGTTACATTTGGTAAAGGTGGTTAACTTTAATTAATTTTAGGAGATTTAAATGGCTTATCCTACAGTATCGGCCCCTTACGGGCTAAAGCCAGTTAACCTGATTGGTGGTCGAGTATTTTCGGGTTCTACCCGTATGTTCCCAATCACCAACGGTTATAGTACTAGTATGTTCAACGGTGACGTTGTGCAGATTGGTACATCGGCTAATATCGGTAATATCATTGCTTCATCGCTTACATATAATGCTTCATCTGCTGTTGCTGGCACGATTGGTGTTTTTGTAGGTTGTGAGTACTCAACTACAGGTGGCCCTATCTACGGTAAAAACCGTTATCAATTTTGGAATGCTTCTACAAGTGCTCCTGATGCGATTGGTTATGTTGTAGATGATCCACAAGCAGTTTTCCAAGCAGTTTGCTTGTCTAACCCAGCTGGTACTGGTGGTTCTACAACCATTCAATACCTAAACCCAGCGTTTGTTGGTTCTAATGCTTATTACATTGGTGCCGCTGCTGGTAATACTGGTTCGACAACTACTGGCGATTCTTCTGCTGGTATTGCGATTTCTGCTGCTGCCACAAGCACTTCAGCAATCACTCCGTTGACTACATCTGCACCTTTCCGTATTGTTCAGGTTGTCCCTGCTTCAGCTGTTACTGTGACACAAAATGCTACTACATCTAGCACAACTGTTACTTTATCTTCTGCTAATAGCGCAATTCTGCCTGGTATGGTTATTTCTGGTCCTGGTATTAATCCTGGCTCGAATACATATGTAACAACAGTAAACGGCACGACTGTGACTATCAATACAGCAGTAACAACTGCTCAATCGACCAATGCACAGTTTTCATTCACCGGCTATCCGGAAGCATTAGTGGCATGGAACTTCGGTTACCATAGTTACTTTAATGCGACTGGCGTTTAATTAAGGAGCATCTAAATGGCTATTTCTCGTGCACAACTATTAAAAGAGCTCCTACCCGGATTGAACGCTTTGTTTGGTTTGGAGTATGCTCGCTACGGCGAAGAACACAAAGAGATTTATGAAACTGAAGCCTCTGAGCGTTCTTTTGAAGAAGAAACAAAACTGTCTGGATTCTCTGCTGCGCCAGTCAAAAACGAAGGCCAAGCCATCGCGTATGACAATGCACAAGAAGCATGGACAGCCCGCTATAACCATGAGACTATCGCTCTTGGCTTCTCTCTAACAGAAGAAGCTATTGAAGATAACTTGTATGACTCTTTGTCTGCACGTTATACCAAGGGTCTGGCTCGTGCTATGGCATATACCAAGCAAGTTAAAGCTGCTGCGGTATTGAACAACGGTTTCAACAACCAAGTAACATATGGTGACGGACAACCTTTATTCTCTACAGCACATCCTTTGATTTCTGGTGGTGTTAACGCCAATACTCCATCTACTCCTGCTGACTTGAACGAAACTGCGCTTGAAAACGCTGTTATTCAAATCGCTGCATGGACTGATGAGCGTGGGCTGTTAATCGCTGCGCGTCCTAAGAAATTGGTTGTTCCACCTGCATTGCAATTCGTTGCAACACGTTTGTTAGACACAGAATTACGTGTTGGTACAAACAACAACGACATCAATGCAATTAAGAACAACGGTTCTGTTCCAGAAGGCTATACAATCAACCACTTCTTGACCGCTACTAACGCATGGTTCTTAACCACTGACGTTCCAAACGGCTTGAAGCATTTTGAACGTATCCCTTTACAGAACTCGATGGATGGCGACTTTGATACTGGTAACGTACGTTACAAGTCTCGTGAGCGTTATTCATTTGGTGTTTCTGATCCATTAGGTATCTACGCTTCGTACTAAGATGTTAAGGGGGCCTAAAAAGCCCCCTTTTTTATTGCATTATTTTTTATTTGTAGTATTATCTAAATAACTGGGTGATCAACTATTCCACCACTGCCCCAGCAGACAATGCAATGATCGGAATAGTTACTTTTGCATAAGGAGTCCATTATGGGACGTAGTACATTTGAAGGCCCAATTTTATCGGGCGATAATCGTTTTGGACCTGTTCGTGACGTTGGTTACACAGATTTAGTTCAAACTACACTTTTAGATTTCTCTGTAACATCAGCTGGAACTAATTTTGGCGGTAGTTCGGGAAACTTTGTTGCCTCAAACAATATTCCAAATAGTGTTGCAACTATTTATAAGCCACAAGCTGGTGTATATAGCACAAACGGACCAACGGCAGCGACAGCTCCTACCGCTGATGCAACAACTCTTGTATATCGTGGCTGTGTATTTTATCTACCATACAGCTGTAATATCACTGATGTGATTCTTGATATTGGTACAGTACCTAAAGATTCCGCTGGTACACCTTTGGCGGTAACTGCAATCCAACCTTATGTTTCTAACAACTTTGCAACTTCTACTGGTGTTTACGCTACATTTGCTAACATCTCTAGCCCAGCTGCACAGCGTTATACAGGAACATTTGTTGGTTCACAACTAACCAATAGCAATGCAACATTGCAAGATTTCCAAAACTTACAGCCTGGTACACAGCCTTCATGGTTTAGCCAAGTTGTTGTAACTTTGGCAATGACTACATCTGTTGCTGGTTTATCTTCTGGTCAAGTTGAAGTAACAATTCGTTACAACCAGAATGATATGAACATTGGTACAAGTACAACTTACCCATACGGTAACTTTGACTAATTAATCCGAGGGGCTTCGGCCCCTTTTTAAAATTTAGGAGATTAATATGGCACAAAGCCCAAGTGGAATACCGAATACTAATAATTCGGTGCAATCGATTAGCCGTGAGTCTAGAACTGAGCCATTTGATTTACAGGTTTCTCGTAATCAGATTTACGGTCATCAAACATTAAGTCTTTTTGGTTATCAATCTGCTGTCGGGAATACAAAAATTCCTGTTTGGGAAAATGCCACTACGTATACATACATTACAAGTGCATCTACATTAACA
>Ga0164297_10005066_pt1 | contig 11451 bp, 10 predicted proteins | sample GEODES058metaG_FD_113539 | JGI IMG/M metagenome (GOLD analysis project Ga0164297, IMG submission 113539) | Dystrophic lake water microbial communities from Trout Bog Lake, Wisconsin, USA - GEODES058 metaG | ecosystem: Environmental > Aquatic > Freshwater > Lake | place: USA: Trout Bog Lake...
ACGGCCATCGCCCACTACGGCACCCCCGCCAGTGTGCTCACCGACAACGGGGCCATCTACAACGCTCGATACCGAGGTGGACGAACGGGTTTTGAGAGTGACCTGCTCGAGCGCGGCGTGCTCTACAAACACTCCTCTCCCTATCATCCCCAAACCTGCGGCAAAGTCGAACGATGGCACCGGACACTCAAGGGGTTCCTCGCCAAGCGCGAGGTGGAGACACTCGAGGAGCTCAACGCGGCGTTGAATGAGATCACCTCCTACTACAACGACGTTCGCCCCCACCGAGCCCGTGAGCGACAGACCCCTCGCGCCGCCTACGAGGCTCGCGAAAAGCTCGGTCCGAACACGTTGATTCATGAGCCGCACTATCGCTTGCGCACCGACATTGTCGACGTGCGAGGCCACGTCACCTTGCGATACCTAGGCAAGCTACGTCACCTGAACGTGGGCTATCCCTGGCGGGGGCAACGAATCAACCTCTACATCATCGATAGCCACGTCGAAGTCGTTGACCACTACGGAGAGATCATCGGCCATATCGAGCTCGATGAGAACAGGGATTATCACCCCATCCGACGCATCGCCGACACCTAAGATTTACAGGTTCAGGTGTCCGCGATGTCGTGAAACATCACAAAAGTGCCCCGGGCAGGATTCGAACCTGCACCTCAGACCTTAGGACGATCGCGCTTTATCCATTTAGCTACCGGGGCTCACTGCAAACGGACTAGCTGGACTACTCCGTAACCTGCAAGCAGCAAGCCTACGCCCTCGTCATCGCCGTCGGGCTCGTCCGGCGAGGAGCAATGCTTCTTGGTTGTATCGGAACCGCTCCCCTCCTACTCCCACCCAAGGCAGCTCAGAGCTGTGGCAGTTCGTCCACAAACTCATTCTGTGAACGTACGCTCACTTCCAACCGGCACGACCACTTGTCTTCGAGCCAGGAACTTCTTTAGTGAAAGACGTCTCATCTATGACAGGAAGCGAATCCATTTCACAAAACAGAAACGTCCACGGCTCTGCGCCCAGTGACACTCTCGGTAACGTCTAGCTATGAGCACCGAAGCGCCTCGCCTGCGTGGCGCCACCGTTAACACCGGCCGCGGCCTCCGCCCTCGCACGTGGCGCCTCATTCTCATCGTCGCACTCGTGCTCACCGCCCTTGTCAATGTTCTGTCCTGGCGCAATGACAATCAGCGCTACCAGCGACTGTCCACCAGTGGCATTGCCGTCATTGTGCACGTAGGCACGTGCACCGGCAATCTCGGTGGCTCGGGCAGCAACGGCGCCGGCTTCACCTGCACCGGCTCCTTCGTCGTCGACGGTCAGTCGCTGACGGCCACCATTGCCGCCGAAGCGGACTTCCTCGCCCCGGGCACCTCACTGCTGGGCACCGTTGATCCGTCACATCACGGCTTCGTCGTGGCCACTGCCGGTCTTGGCACCTTGAAGGCCTCGACCATCGCACTCTGGCCCTCAGCTCTCGTGGTCCTGGCAATCATTTTCGTCTTCGCCGTCGTCCGGCGGCGCGGCTGTGAAAGACCGGAGCAAAACGTCTCGTAGGCTAGAACCCTCGTGGCAATTCTCCTAGACCTTCAAAAAATCACCCTCCAAGGGTTCGAGCGGCCAATTATTGAGGACCTCAACCTCACCATTTCCAGCGGCGACCGCATCGGTGTGGTGGGTATCAACGGCGCCGGTAAGTCGACGCTGCTGCGCATCATCGCCGGCGTCCTCGAACCCGATGCGGGCCAGCTCCGCCAGCCCCAGACCGTGCAGGTCGGCTACCTCGAGCAGATTCCCGTCTTGCCCGAAGGAACGGTCCGCGAGGCCCTCGGCCTCGACTGGCAAGTCGACGCCGCGCTCGACCGACTCGGCATGCTCGGCTCGGTCGACGCCCAGACCACCCAGCTCTCAGGTGGCCAACTAAAGCGCGTGGCTCTCGCCCGCCTCTTCTCGGCCCACTACGACGTCTTGATCATGGACGAACCAACCAACCACCTCGACCTCGGGGCCATTCAGTGGCTGGAGCAGCGGATTCGTTCCTTTAAGGGTGCCGTCGTCCTGGTCAGCCACGACCGCTTCCTCCTCGACCAGGTCACCACTCGCATGGTGGAGATCGACCGCGGCAAGACCTACGTCCACACCGGCGGCTACTCGAAGCTGCTCGAGAACCAGGCCGAGCGTGAGGAGCAGGCCGCCAACGCCGAACAGGTGCGCCGCAACCTCGCCCGCACCGAATTGGCCTGGCTTCGCCGCGGCGTGAGGGCCCGCTCCACCAAGCCTCAGGCCCGCATTGACGCGGCCGAGCGGCTCCTCAACACCAAGCCCGAGGCGGCCGCGCGCGAGGGCTCGATGGAGTTCGTGGTCGAGACCCCTCGACTGGGTACCATGGTGATCAAGGCCCATCAGACCTCCTTCGCCTACCCCGGTGGTGGACTGTTGCTCGACAAGGTGAATCTCGAGCTCGGCCCTGGTGACCGGATCGGCATCGTTGGCCCCAACGGCGCCGGCAAATCAACGTTGCTCAACGTCCTCGCCCAGCGATTTGAACCAACTAGTGGCACCGTCAAGCACGGCCCCACCGTGGTCACGGCCTTCTTTGACCAGGAGGGTGGTACCTTCGACGGCGAGAAGACGGTGCAGGAACTCGTGGCCGGTCCGCGCGGCGTCCCCGACGCGCCCGCCAATTTGGCCATCATGAAGCGCTTCTGGTTTACCGGAGCTCTCACGAAGACCAAGGCCAAAGATCTCTCCGGCGGCGACCGTCGTCGCCTCCAACTCCTGCTGGCGCTGAACGAAAAGCCCAACGTTCTCTTCCTCGACGAACCAACGAACGACTTGGACCTCGAGACAATTCGCCTCGTCGAAGAGTTCCTCCGACTTTGGACGGGCACTCTGGTAGTCGTTTCCCACGACCGCACCTTCTTAAGTCGGACGACGGACCGCCTGCTCGAAGTCCACCCCGACGGCTCTCTTCGCGACATCCCCGGCGGCATCGACGCCTGGATTGCTCGCTCGATGGGCGTGGGTGTCGTTGACTCGGCCACCGAGCGAGCCGAAGTGGCCGGTCCCTCCGGTGCTTCGCGCAACAAGCTGTTGCGCGAAGCCGAGAAGGAAATGGCCCGCCTCGAGCGAAAGCGCGCCACCTTGATGGACAAGATTGCCGCCGCCTCGGACTACCAGGTGCAGTCCACCCTGGGCGCCGAACTCGACGGCGTGCTGCGCGACCTCGCGGTGGCCGAAGAGACGTGGCTGGAACTGGCCGAGTAACCGGCCGGCACGCCAGACCGGTCAGGCGAAGATAGCCATGGCTAGTCCGTGGTCGTCAAAGTCGGGGTCCTCGGGCAGACGCCAGGCCCGATCCTGCAGCAACTCCCACGCCGACCAAGCGACGACCGTCGCGTCGAGGACGTCATCGACCCCGGTAGCTCCCACGTCGCTAACGAGGGACTCGACGTCCAGCCCGGCCTCAACGAGCGCCCGACGACGGGCCATCACACCGGCGAAACTCTTCTTGGTTGACAAGGGGGCACCAGTCAACTTCGTGAAGGAGATTTCGGGGTGAACCTCGAAAGTCGGGAACGGCGCACGTTCCATCCAGGCGTCCACCTCGAGAATCTTGTCGCGCAGGTTCCACGACTGACGCGTAAGTCCCAGTCCCAGCAGTTCGCGGTGGCGACGATTGGCCTTGTCAAACGTCGTCGCTTCAAGCACGACGCGTGGAGGCACGTGAAAGAGGGTGCTCGCCCGTCGACCTAAGAGAGCCTTGCCGGCTTCGTCGCAGCGACGCCGGCCGGTACTCGGTAGTCCAATGGGCATGTCCACACCCATCAGTTCGACCCCCTCGTCGCGAAAGTCCTCAATACGGGGCCGGACCGAAGCCGAAATGGTGGTGCCGTCGTAGAAGACACCAACCCAGCCCTCGCGACAACCGTCCAGTCCGAGGACCCGCGAAGCGGTCACTGGTAGGTGGCGAGCAGCTGATGGGCGACGCGACGGAACTGGTCATTATCGACCGCGCAGCCCACACGAACGATGGAGTCGGCCAGCCCAATACTGCGGTCGATAAAGGTGGCGCCGCGACCGTGCTGGCCCTCGACTTCGACGTGGACCTTCACACCCTGCTTGGTAATGGCGTGGGGGTCGAGCAGTTCGTAGATGGCCATGGCGTCGTGCATGATGATGTTGCGGTTGCCGTACCAGGTCTGGTGGAAAGCGGCGTAGGGTTCGAGCATGCCCGCCGTCCGACGGCCGACCTCCGTGTTGAGCGCACGGAGCGCGTCGAGGTCGTCGTCAGTCAGGTAGGCCTGGTGCGTTAAGTCGAGCGGCATCAAGGTAATGGGCCACGACTGGGCGAAGACGAACTCGGCCGCTTCGGGGTCGAACCAGATATTGAACTCGGCGGCGGGGGTGACGTTGCCCTCGAAGGAAGCGCCGCCCATAATGACGAGGTTTTCCACTCGCTCGATGACCTCGGGATAGCGCTGGGCCAGTACCGCAATATTGGTCAGTGGCCCAATCGCGACAATGGTCGTCGGCGCCTCGAGCAGCAGGTCTCGCAAGACCTCAACCCCGTGACGGGCATCGAGGGCCACGCTCGGCTCATCCCAGGTGAGATCGCCGAGGCCGTCTTGACCGTGGACCGACCCGTGTTCGTAGACGGTGTGACCCAGGGGCTCGTCGCAGCCGGCCGCTACGATGACGTCCGGACGACCGGCGAGTTCAACGAGGCGGCGAGCATTGCGGGCGGTGTCAACGATGGGCGAGTTGCCGGCGACGGCCACGATGGCCAGCACGTCCAGTTGATCACTCGCTAAGGCCATCAAGATGGCCACGGCGTCGTCGACGCCCGGGTCAGTGTCAATAATTACGCGCGTGCGAGCCATGTCTGAATCTCCTGTGTCGTGGGCAGCGCACCTTGCGCTCCCGATGCTTGAGTGGCGAAGGCGCCGGCGGTGACGGCAAAGGCGAGGGCCTCTTGATCGCTCGCGCCCCGGACGAACTGGGCCGTGTAGGCGGCGCAAAAGACGTCGCCAGATCCCACGGTGTCAACAACCGTGACCGGCGGCGGTGTGGCTCGACAGACTTCTCGGCCGTACGAATAGTGCACGGCCCCGGCGGCACCCAAGGTGACGACACAGTGCGCGAGCGCGGCGAGGTCGAACTGTTCGATTTCGAGTTCGTTCGCAATCACCACCCGGCAGCGGTCCATGATCGACGGGTCGACCGCACGGGCCGGGGCGACGTTGAGAATGAGTGAGGACGCCCGCAGCGCCGCGGCCGCCACGACGTCGGGTGATACTTCCATCTGGGCCAAAATGACGTCGAAGGACTCGAGAGCGAAGGCGTCGACATCGAGCGATGCGTTCGCCCCCGGGGAGACCACGATGATGTTCTCCCCCGAGTCGTCAACCATGATGTAGGCCGAGCCCGTGGGCTCCGGTCCTCGCTGCACGTCAATGGTGTGGACCCCGTGGGAGTGGGCGTTGCGCAACGACCAGTCGCCGAGGTCGTCACCGCCGACGCGCGCGAGCAACGTCGTGTCGACGCCCAACCTCGCCAGTGCGGCCGCTTGATTTGCGGCCTTGCCACCCGGCAGTCGCACCGGGTCGCTCGCGAGAATGGTCTCACCCGGTCGGGGAAACCCCGCGCATCGCACCACGACGTCGACGTTCACACTGCCGAGAACGCCGACCCGCGCAGCGCGGGGCGTACTCACGATGCCGGCAGGAAGGCGTTGGTGTAGTAGGTGCTCGAGGCCGGGACCTTCGAGATCAACTTGATGCTCTTCAAGGCCGTCGCCAGCGTCTGCCACTGGGCATTGGTCTGGGTGAAGTACTGGTCCTTGGAATTCGTCAAGAACGGCACCGTGAGCTGCCAGCCCTGGAGGTTGTAGGCCGGGGTGTAGCCCGACTTCGGGTAAGCCTTCGTGAAGTCAGTGGCGGCCTGCGTGCTGTGCACCGAGGCCCACTTGGTGGCCTTGGACACGGCCGACATGAAGGCCTTCAGGGTCGCGGGGTTGGCCTTGGCGAAGCTGTGGGTGGTGGCGTAGACCCAGACCGGAATGTTGGGTGCACCGACCGAAATACCGAGCAGCTGGCTCTCCTTACCCTTGGTCTTGGAGCCAGTGAAGCCGGGCAACTCGTAGTTGGTCGTCGAGGTCGAGATGTCGACCTTGCCAGCCAGCAGGTCGGTGAGGTCATTGCCGGTGGGGTTAGTCACGACCTTGACCTGTGAACTGGTCAAGCCGGCGTAGCGCAGGACGAAGGGCAACATGGCCTCGGTCCAGGTGTCACCGTAGGAAAAGATGCGCTTGCCAGCGAGTTCCTTGTGAATGTTGGCCGCGGTCAAAGAGACGCCCGGCTTGGCGAAGAGGGCCCAGTTGTTCTCCATCGAGTAGTTGCCAATGGCTTCGACCGGAACGCCGGCGTTCACGGCGACCCCCATGTCGGTCGTGGTGACGAAACCAATCTGGGCACCACCGGTGGCGAGCAACTGGGTCGTCGTCGAGGTGTTCGGCGGGAAGACGACCTTGACGTTGAGGCCGGCGGCCTTGAAGAAGCCGAGGTCCTGCGCCACCACGATGGGGGTGAGTTCGAAGTCGGGACCTGGGAAGTCGTAGGCGAAGGTCACCGTGGTGAGTGACGCGGCACTGGCGTGCAACGACGCGGTGACGACACTGGTGAGGGAAAGAGCGACACTGGCCGCTACGGCACTAAAACGACGAATCTTCATGAAGACACCTCTGTTCGGCGCCGCACCGATGCGACGTACTCCGAGGCTACCCCTCGCTTAGGAACGGCGCAACGACCGCAGCCCCCAGCGGCGAGCCGTCGTGCGACGCAGCCACGGGGTGGCCCAGATTTCAATGCCCACCACGATAAGGAACCAGGAAATACCGACCACGGTCATCAAAATGGTGGTCCCGTAGACGCCAGCGGTATTGAAGTTGGCGTTGGCGTGCTGTTGGTACTCGGCCAAGTTCGACCCCGTTGAACTGGCGAGCTCGCCGATAATGGCGCCCGTCACCGCGTAGGTGGCGCCAATCTTTAGACCACTAAAGAGCGGGCTCACCGCGGCCGGCATTTCGATGAACCAGAAGGTGCGGGCCTTGCTCGCCCCGTACACCCGGGCCAAGTTGAGTAAGTCGTGGTCGACGTGGCTTAGACCGTCAACGATGGACACGGTCACTGGGAAGAAGACAATCCAGGCGACGATGATCACAATGGGCTTGATGGTGAGGCCAAAGATCAGCACCAGTGGGGTCGCCAAGGCGATGCTCGGCACGGCCTGTGAGAGAACGAGCAGGGGGTAGATCAGTTTCTGGATGAAGGCGACCTTGCCCATCACCACGCCCAGCACGATGCCCAGCAGCGCACCGGAGAGGAAGCCGTACACCGTTTCACGGATAGTGCCCAGCAGCAAGGGCCACAGGGTGCCCCAGTTACTGGTGATGGCAGTAATAGCCGCCCACGGCCGCGGTGCCACGTAGGTGTTGACGTGGAACATAACGATGATGGCCTGCCAGACGCCAAAGAGCAGGGCTAGCGAGAGCAGCGGAATGCCAACGTTGCGCAGCACCTTACGCATGATCACCCCCGTGGAGCAGACGCATGATTTGCGCCTTTAGTCCGACGAACTCAGGGGTCGTCAGGGCATCAATGGTGCGCGGTCGCGGCAACGGGTTCTCGAAGTCAGCCACTACCCGGCCCGGTCGCGGCGACATCACGAGAATACGGTCGGAGAGGAAAATCGACTCGTCAACGTCGTGGGTAATGAAGAGCACCGTACGGCCCGACTCCCGCCACACTTCGAGTAGCCACTGCTGCATCTCGAGTCGGGTCTGGGCGTCGAGGGCACCGAAGGGCTCGTCAAGCAGTAGCAACTGGTGCGGCGTGACGAGCGTACGCATAAAGGCGACGCGCTGGCGCATGCCGCCCGAAAGGGCCTTGGGGTAGTGATTTAGGAACTCGCCCAGGCCGTATCGCTCGGCCACGCGGATGGCCTCGGCGGTGTCCTCGGGAGTCACATGTAAGGTTAAGCGAGCCGCCATGGTGATGTTGTCGCGCACCGTTCGCCACGGCACGAGCAAGTCCTTTTGCAACATGTACCCGACATGCCCCGTGGTCCCCGTCACCGCGGTCTCGCGCAGGGTGACCTCGCCGCCGTCGGGGCGAAGCAGGCCCGCAATGACGTTAAAAAGGGTGGATTTGCCACAGCCCGACGGTCCGACGACTGACACGAAGGAACCTTCGGCAATCGAGAGCGAGGTGGGCGACAGCGCCACGGTATCGCCAAAGCGCTTCTCAACGGCATCGAGGCGAAGAAGGGTTTCCTGCGGCATCGCTTAACGGTAGCGCATCGATTCTTACCTTCTTATTACCCCCTACCTAGCAACAGTCACATTGCCGAGGGCAGACTGCATTCGTTGCTCTCGAAAGGAAAACCAAGACATGAATGCTCTGCGACGAGGCGTGCGTAACGCCTTTCGAAACGCCATGCGATCGGTTGGTGTCGTCGTCATTTTGGCTGTCGCCATTGCGCTGTCCATCTCAATGCTCATTGCCCGTGACGCGGTGACGGCAAAAATCAATTCCGTCCGCTCGACTACCGGCACCACCGTGACCGTGTCGCCTGCCGGCTTCTTCGGTTTCAGCGGTGGTGGCACCCCCCTCGAGCAGACCAAAGTCAACGCCCTGCTCGACCTGCCCAATGTCGTGGCCCTGCAGGAATCGCTCAGCGAAGAGCTCTCGACCAGCCAGACCTCATTAAAGACCCCGACACCGACTGGCTTCTTGGGTCAGCGCTTCGGCCAGGGTTCTTCCTCAGGATCAGGGAACGGTTTTGGTGGTGGCACTCACTCCTTCACGCTGCCCGTTCGCGTCATTGGTACCAACGACCCGGGCACGGCAGTCACCGGTGGCGCCAACGGTGGCGGCACCGAGAAGCTCGTGAGTGGCGCCGCCTTTAAGCCGACCTCGACGGCTGACGTTGCCGTCATTGGTCAGACGCTCGCGATGAAGAACAAGTTGAGCGTTGGTTCGACCTTCACCGCCTGGGGCACCAAAATCTCCGTGGTCGGCATCTATTCCTCCGGCTCCACCTTCGCTGACGCCGAGGTCTTGATGCCGCTCGCCACCGTGCAGCGCCTCGCTGCAGCCAGCAACCAGGTAACGGGCGCGACCATCACGGTCAACAACATCAGCAATGTGTCAAGCGTCTCGACGGCCGTTTCGAAGGCACTGGGCTCGGGTGCGTCGGTCACCTCAACCGAGCAGACCGTCGCGGCGCAGCTCGCTCCGCTGAACTCAGTTAAGTCAATATCGACCTACACCTTGTTTGGCGCCGTGGCCGGCGCCGCGTTGATCCTGCTTCTCTCGATGCTGATGATCGTTCGTGAACGTCGTCGCGAAATCGGCGTCCTTAAAGCCATTGGCGCGACCAACCGCTCCGTCATTGCGCAGTTCGTTGCCGAATCCACCACCTTCACGGTCCTCGGCGCCCTCGTCGGTCTCGTTGGTGGTGTCGCGCTCTCGAACCCCATTACCTCGGCCCTGGTGAATGCCTCGAGCACCACGCAGTCCAGCTTTGGCGGCTTCGTTCGCCCCGGGAGCGGTGGCGGTGGCTTCGGCGCCGGCGGCAACGGCTTCACCCCACCATCGGGTGGCGGTCCTGGCGGTGGTGGCTTCGGTTTCCACTTCCACGGGTTCACCAATACCCTGACCCAGTTGCACACCTCGGCCGGCTGGTCCACTTTGGTCTTCGCATTCATCATGGCGATCGTGATCGCCGCTGTCGGTAGCAGTGTCGCCGCCAGCACCATTGTCCGAATTAGTCCCGCCGAAGTATTGAGGAGCGAATAATGCTGGAAGTAACCAAGTTAAATAAGTCGTTTAGGACACCGGCCGGTAACGTACACGCCGTCAAGGACGTGACCTTCAGTGCCAAGAATGGCGAAGTCGTCGCCATTATCGGTGCGAGCGGTTCGGGCAAGTCCACCCTGTTGTCGCTCCTCGGACTGCTCGACACGCCCGACAGCGGCACGATCAACGTCAACGAGCAGCCACTGGCGACGCTCGATGCCGCCGGTCGCACGAAGTACCGAGCGACCCAAGTGGGCTTCGTGTTCCAGCAGTTCAACCTGGTGCCGAACTTGACCGCCCGCGAAAACGTGATGTTGTCGCTCGAGTTCGCCCACTGGCCCAAGGACGACCGGGCCCTACGTGCCGACGCGATGCTGGAAATGGTGGGCCTCGACAAGTCGAAGGCCGACCGTCGACCGGCCAAGCTCTCCGGTGGTGAGCAGCAGCGCGTGGCGATTGCCCGCGCCTTCGCCGTCCAGCCCGAAATCATTCTGGCCGACGAACCCACTGGATCACTCGACCGAGCCACGGGCCAGAAGATTGTGGCGCTGCTGCACGAAGCGGCTGAAAGCCAGGGGGCGACGGTGCTCGTGGTGACCCACGACGAGAAGGTGGCTGCCCAGGCCGACCGTCGTCTGGAAATTGAGGATGGCACGCTCGTCGAGCTCGCCTAACGAAGCCGGCGCCAAGGGTTTAGTAGCCTCGGAAGTCCTATGGCACTCTCAATCGGCATCGTCGGACTCCCCAACGTCGGAAAGTCCACCCTCTTTAACGCTCTCACCAACAACGACGTGCTGGCGGCGAACTACCCCTTCGCGACCATTGAGCCCAACGTGGGTGTCGTGGCCGTGCCGGACGCTCGTCTCGCCAAGCTGGCCGCCGTTTTTGGTTCCGAGCGCATCTTGCCGGCCTCGGTGACGTTCGTCGACATCGCCGGCATCGTTAAAGGCGCTAGTGAGGGTGAAGGATTGGGCAACCAGTTCCTCGCCTCGATCCGTGAGTCCAACGCCATCTGCGAAGTCGTGCGCGTCTTTGAAGATGACGACGTCATTCACGTTGACGGACGCATCGACCCGGCCAGCGACGTCGCCACGATCGAAACTGAGTTGATCCTGGCCGACCTCCAGACGATTGACAAGGTGCTGCCGCGACTCGAGCGTGACGCCAAGCGTCTCCCCGACGTGGCTCGCAAGCTCGCCGAGGTGAAGAAGGCCCAGGAGCTTCTCAACAGTGGTCAGGTGCTTTCTCGTAGTGGCGGCAGTCTCGACCACAGCGAAATCGCCGACCTCCACCTGTTGACCGACAAGCCCTTCATCTACGTCTTCAACGTTGACGAAGACACCCTCGCCAACACTGAACGTCGGGCTGCCCTCGAAGCGTCGGTGGCGCCGGCGCCGTGCGTCATTTTGTGCGCCAAGGTGGAAGCCGAGTTGGCCGGCCTCGACGAGGCCGACGCCCTCGAACTCCTCGAGTCCTACGGTCAGAGCGAATCTGGTCTTTCACAGCTCAGCCGCGTCGGTTTCGCCACCCTCGGTCTGCAGACCTTCCTGACGGCCGGACCGAAGGAAACGCGCGCCTGGAC
>Ga0164297_10005067_pt1 | contig 11448 bp, 17 predicted proteins | sample GEODES058metaG_FD_113539 | JGI IMG/M metagenome (GOLD analysis project Ga0164297, IMG submission 113539) | Dystrophic lake water microbial communities from Trout Bog Lake, Wisconsin, USA - GEODES058 metaG | ecosystem: Environmental > Aquatic > Freshwater > Lake | place: USA: Trout Bog Lake...
GAGGTAATCCAGACGCGTCACGACCACGGACGGAGACGAAGACGACTCGCTTGCCGCCTTCGGCTGCCTGAAGAACGAAGCAAGAAGGCACAGAGTGAAGTGACCGCAGTAAGCGCGACGCTCAGCGCTGCATTGGACTAGCGCGAGCCAGTCAACGAGCGGAGACCACCCTCTGAGTGCGTCCAGGCAAGGGCGAGAGCGCAGCGCGGGTACGCGTTCTATGCGCACCATTTGTGCTCTCGTGTATGTGGCCCAGCAGCGTCTACGACACGAGGGACGCCACAGAGTCGCCTCTGGAGAACGGTCACAACAGGGAGAGAGCGGATGATGGCGTGCGATGCACCTGGCGAAGCACGCTGGTTCTGAAATCCGACAGCCCTCAGAGGCGCTTTGGCACCGAAGCGCCCGGTTGAAGACCCAACACAACAACATCTAAGAGTGTGCGTGCGTAACACAGCTCCTCCGGCGCGGCGTGTTGTCAGGGCAGAGCTCCGAAATGCGATGTTCCGAATCGGTCATCGACATCGGCTCTCCTTTTGCCTTGGTGAAGATGTACACAAAGTGCCGCTTCCCGTCCACCCCATCCCCATGGCTATACCGCTGCGGCGGCGGCGCCTGCGGGAGCGCATCATCGCCATCACCGCTAATGGCGTCACCATCAATCATGCTCTGCATCGCGCCCGGCTTCGCGAGCGTCCAAATGTCAGTGGTCAGGCCCCGCGCCTGCGGCTCTATCCACTGCAGGCGGTCACCTGGGGCGCCGAATGAGATGAGGATGTACACTCCGCCAGGAACGAGAGCGTCCACCACAGCATCCACCATGGACCGCACGCCAGCCGCGGCGGATGGGCCAGGTGCGCAGACCATGGAGTCGAGGAGGCCCTTTTCAAGGACGACGTCGAATGTGGCGGGCGCCAGTCGCAGGGCAGTGCAGTCAGCCACCTCGAAGCGCAGCGACGGACGGGCAGCCGCGTTGCGAGCGCGCATGAATTCCACGCATGGCAGCGAGTAATCGACGCTGGTGACGTCCTGGTGAGCGACAGGGGCGCAGCTGCGTGAGCACGGGCGCTGCCTCTCCGCAGACTCGAGTCTCGAGTCTCAGGCAGAGCGCACCGTAAAGCCGGCGTCGTGGAGTCGCTCAGCCAGCGGCGAGTTCCCGCAGCCGAGGTGCAGAATGCGGCACTTCGGCGTCAGCAGAGGCTGTCAAGAGCACAGGGATAGGGAGGTCAGCACACGAGTGCTGATGCTGGTGCTGATGTGAAGCCACCTTCACTGCGTGTGGTGTCACGGGGCACCCTGTCACACATGCAGGGAGCAGCCCGCCAGTATCCTGCGCACTCTCACCTGCAGCAGCGCGTTCAGTCCGCCGTCATAGTCCTGGTACCAGTCGAACAGTGTGCTGCCGGTGCTCTCATACCGCGCGTCCCAGTACTGGCGGTCACAGTACCGCGCCTCTGTCTCGGCTGCTGCCATGCATGCACTGGATGGAGACAGAGACGAGGGGCGAGAGACTCACATAAGGGAGTGCTCCTGCGAGGGCCGTCCACTCTGCAGACGTGTGCGCGAGTCGTGTTTGTATTCCTGTAGCCAGATAGTGTCCACTACGTCTGTCACTGTCCGTCCAGCTGCTTCTGCGCCTCCCGGCGGGCCCAGTTGGTTGCGCTGGTGTCCGGCTTGTTGCTGAGGCCCACCCCCAAGATGACTGTCGCTAAGCCCAGAGTTGTGTACCTGCCGCACAGACGCAGTGGCGCAGCGTCAGCTCAGCAACACACTGTGCGCTCCGGCACGGTCGCAGGCGGCAGGAGGTCCGCCCCCACTCTCCTAGGGCTCCCTGCACCAAAACACAAGCCACACACGCGCGCCCAGCGCTGTCTACGCTGCAAAAGCCCCGGGCAGGGACGCACCAGATGGCTTCCCAGCTTTCCCACTTGCGCGACTGCCCCGGCGGCGGCGGAGACTCCCCAAAGAGGTACCCGTTGCGACCAGTCTGCGTCCCCTCGCTCCAGTACCCGCCCGGGTGGCCACCGCCCATGCGGCGCACGCCGCTCGGTGCGCGCAGCACTGATTGCCTGACACGTGCAAGCAGCATGTGTGTTCTGACTGTTGACGTAGTGCAACTTAACTTGGCACCTCTCTGAAAACAGGAGTCCTGCAGCCCCGACCTCTCCTCTGCGCTGCTGACGACTGCCCCCACACAGCACGGCTCTTCGAAACACAACCACGCTGCTGAGGAACGCGCTCTCCGCGAAGGGCAGCTGCTCCTGCCACGTCTGCAGTGACGACCCTCTCTTCAGCCCCTCGCCGAGGCCCGTCTAGAAGGAGCAGGATGGGCGGGAACAAGGGCTTCGGATTGCGGTCCGGAACGCGGCACAGCTTCAGCCGAGGCTTCCGGTGCGTTTACGCGTCTTGCCTGTGGTCGGCGCCTCTCCTCACTCGTGCTCGCCCTTGTCTGGCAACAGCAAGCACGGCGTTATCCCGTTGACCACATATCTGCGCACCTACAAGGCACGGAAGCTGTGCCGTCAGCAGTGCACACAGCGCCGCTGCGAGCTGCTCTCCCTAGGGTTATTCAGCTCCAGCTGCCGGCTTCACGCCGCCGCATTGTCGCTGACTGGAGCTGGCCCGCCACTCCGCAGGTGGGAGACTATGTGGACATCAAGGTGAACGCGGCCGTGCACAAGGGCATGCCGTTCAAGTTTTACCACGGGCGGACGGGCATCGTGTGGAACGTCACCAAGCGCGCGCTGGGCGTTGAGCTCAACAAAGTGGTGAGCGCCCGCCCCGACGCTGCTCACAAACTGCCATCGCCAGCCGTCTCATGCCCTGCGCGACGCTGACCCGGCGTGCGCCGGAACCTGTGCAGATTGGAAACAGGGAGATCAAGAAACGCATCCACGTGCGCGTGGAGCACGTGCAGCCGAGCCGCTGCCGCGAGGACTTCTTGAAGCGCCGTGTGGAGAACGACGCCAAGAAGGCGGAGGCCAAGAAAGCAGGCGGTGCGACACTCTCCTCCCAACACTACACCCTTCAACCCTAGGCCCTGACCACGGCTCACGCGCTACGTGTTGCTCACCACAGGCAAGGCTGACACAAAGCGCAAGCCCAAGGGCCCGCGCGAGGGGTTCGTGCTGCCGAACGTGACAGCACAGGTGAGCTCTCACTGCATAGCGCCCGCTGGCGACAAAGAACTTTGTTACTGACGCCTGTCTGTGCAGACGGTGACGCCGCTGCCGTACGACATCCTGCGTGAGGGTGTGAAGTACTAGACCCGTGGTCGTTGGGGCTTGACGATAGCGCCACTTGCGCTGTAAGCAACCAGACAGACTGCCTAACGCAACACGGACGTCTCTGCGCGTGTGTCGCAACGCAACGCGTGGCAGCTGTCATTTCACATGTGCCATGCGTTGCACTGTGTGTGGTGTATATGTGTGCGCATTGCCGCTCCAAAGCAAGTGGCGCGAGTCGTGAGTGGTCTCCCCTCACCGAGCGAGCGTCTAGAGCAGGGCAGCCTTGACAGCGGCCGCGTTGGCAGTGACCGCGGCCAGGGCGGCGGCGGCCTTCTCGGGGCTCTTCTTGCGGAAAGCAAAGTCGAGGTCCTCAACGCTCTTCACCAGGGCATCAGCCTCGGCCGAGCCGGACCCCTTGACCGCCACCAGCGTGTCCAGGTCGAAGCGCAGGTAGCCAACCTTGGTGCGCAGGTCGTTCGCTGCCTTTGTCCAGTACTTCTTGGCGCTGTACTCCGCCACACTGCCTGTCAGGCGAGCCAGGGACTCGGACAGGCGAGCCTTTGTCTCTTCCACCGTCAGCTTCTGCAGCGCGAACCGGGTGGGCGCGCCCAGGCCGGGCTTGTTGTCCACGTCCAAGTCGCGAGCCTGAGGGGGCGGGAGGCGGGGGCGTGTGAGTTGGCAGGGCACACCCGAGTCGAGGGCACAGTTATCTGCCCGGCTGCGCCCGCAAGCGTGTAACGGAGCGCGGGGCCGAGGCAGGCGAGTCGCAGGCGAGGTGCGGCTGTGCGGAGGCTGGTGCTGGTTGCGAGCGCACCTCGTAGATCAGCTGCACGCCTGCAGGACAGAGGTTGGAGTCGGACCAGGCACACACACAGCGGGAAGGTTGGAGTCAGCGCCCAGGCTGTAACGACGCGGAGCCGGATGCACAGTAGCTGCCGCATGTGGGCTGATACGCGCTGGAGCTGTGCAATCGGGCGTGCCGCTCCGGGCCGGCAGCGAGGTACACACCCGCGTTCTTCTTCGTGTCGTCTTGCAGCGGCGCGTACGTCGCTCCATCCGCAAACGCGGCGCCCACAACGCCCAGTGTCACGCTGGCGGCGGCGACAAGGGAAACCACCTGTCGGGGCGCCCACGCGCCGCCAGACGGTGAGTAAGGCCAAAGACCAGTATCCAACTGCTCCAACGACGCTGCCAGAGGCCGAGACGCGTGCCCAGGCGGCCTGACACGTGCTGCCGAATAGAAGGTGTGAGCTCACGGGTGACGCACCGCGCGGCGAGCGTCCTCAGCGCTGGCGCTGCACACAACAGCGCTGCGCCCAGCCTTGGGTGCCCCGCGGGTGGGAACAACCAGCTTGGCGCCCATCATGGTGCTCTGCATCATGGCAGACATGGGAATGCGCTTGTGCGAGGAGGGAGGTGTGCCGTCTCGTGCCAACGTCAGCAGTTGGAGCTGCCTGCCCGCAAGCCTCTCTTGTGCGCGCCGGACCGTGCATGCGCCTGCTGGCAGCACACAGCTCACTCACACGGGCCTGTGTACGACAGCTGGCTGAGCAGGCGGTGCGTGGCAGCTTGCAGTTGCGCTGCATTCCCTTGCGACTCAGGGAAGCCCAGACCTGTCCGCAGGCTCGCGCAGCGCGGGCAGACACGGCGGGCGCGAGTTCGCCCCTGCCCAAGGTGCTGGTCCTCGCAGGCCCCACGGCGAGTGGGAAGACTGCACTGTCACTCGCCTTGGCGCACGCGCTGCACGGCGAAGTGGTGTCTGCAGACAGCGTGCAAGTGTACACCGGCCTCGACGTTGGAAGCGCGAAGCTGCCCCTTGCTGAGCGCCAGGGAGTGAGACATCACTTGCTCGACGTCGTTCCGCCCACTGTCGAGTTCAGTGCAGCACACTGGCTAGACGCAGCACTAGAGGCCGTCACCGACTGCGTCTCTCGCGGACGGACGCCTATCGTCGTCGGCGGCGCCGGATTCTATCTCCGCTGGCTCACTGCTGGCAGGCCGCCCACACCGAGGAGCGAGGCGCACAGCGCCGCCGCTGCCAGGGCTCGCCTGCAAGATGCTGCGGACAAGGCGGTGGCTGAAGCACAGGCGGCGCGCGCGAGCATCGCAGACGCGCCGGTGCTAAGTGCGCAAGAGGTAGAAGAGCTGCGATGGCGCGCTGCGCTGCAAGTGCTGCACGATGCTGGCGACCCGGAGAGTGCGCAACGGCTTGTACCCAACGATTGGTACCGCGCAGAGCGCGTGCTTGAGATTGTCACGCTCTCCGGCCGTCCGGTGGCTAGCTTCGAGCCCGACGACGGCGCCGTGCGCTCTCGATTCCAGTTCAGGTGCTTCTTCCTAGGAGTGCCGCGCATGCAGCTCTACAGGCGAATTGATGCCCGATGTGAATCCATGCTTGCTAATGGCCTCTTACCAGAGGCAGCTGCTCTCTGGGCAGCTGGAGCGCGACCGTGGGATGATGGCGCACATGCTTCGCCTGCAGGCCGGTCCATCGGCTACGCACAGGCCTTAGAGTTACTAGCTACAGCCGTGACTGTCCGCGGCGAGCCGGTCGCCTGTGAAGCAGCGCTAGACAGCTGCTTGGCGGCCATGCAGCGCGCGAGCCGCAATTACGCGAAGCGGCAGCACACCTGGTTTCGAGGAGAGGGGGCTTACCGATGGGTGGACACCACGGCTGGCTTCGACGCCTGTCTGGATGACATCCTCACGCATTTCAGCGCCGATGTGCACATACCGTGCACCAAGGCTGCGGATGCAGCTATCATGGCAGACGCGGGTGAGGAGGGTGCAGGGGCTGCTCATGGTGAGCCTGAGCAGAAGCCGCCGTCCGCGAAGGTGGTGAAAGCACGCAACCGGGCACTGATGCGCTACACGCCGCAGCGGGGACCCCACCTGGATGACGCCGCCGTCGCGCGGCTGTGCTCCTGGATCAGTGGGTGGGCCCAACAACAGCCTGATCTCACGGCTGCCGAAGCAGACGCACTAGCACGCCATAGGCTGGGAGGAGACACGCCGCCGTCACCCTAAGGCAGCAGCATGCAAGACGTTGCGTTGCGGGTATTGGATTCACGTCTATGCCTTGACAATGCCGTCAGCCACAAGGTCCTCGTACAGCTTCTGCACGTCGTTGGAGGCACCGCAAGGAGGGAGTATGTTGCCCGCGCGTCAAGAACAGTGCAGAGACTACCCTAACAAGAAAAACAGCACCACGAGCCGGCCACGGCGTCGGGCTGCACGCGCAGTGCCGTGGGCGTGTATAAGCAAGTACGCACCCCCTTGTTGTTGTTCTTCCACATCCAGTCGAAGGTGTTGGACACCACCTGCAAAGAACACAGACCCGCGCGTCAACTGCCAGAGCATCCACGGGCAGTGCCGACCCACTGCTGGGAGCAGCAGCCAAGTGAAGAGCGTGCAAAGCACACAGTCCCACAGCACGTGCAGAGGCTTGTCTGCAGGGGCGGCAGTGGCAGCAGTGCCGTCGCGCAACCCCTTCCCTATGTTGTTGGAGGAGGCAGCACCCCGCTGGCGACGCACCCGCTCGCCCACCAGGGCGCCCGTGATAACGAACGCCACGTTAGTCACGTTACTCTGAGTACAGCGCGGGCGCAAGACAGCGTCGAGAGTGAGGGGTGAGAAGGCATAGGGTAAAGCGAAGCTCGCGCGCGGCGCAGCGCACCCGTGTCAGGGCCCGGTACGCAGCATCAAGCGCGCTCATGTTGGCGGTCCTCAGACCCCGCAAACCGCGCTCTGGCGGGTGACGCCACAGTGGGCAGGAGGAGGGACCCCCCAAGCGAGTGTGCGGCCGCCCGCGCAGTCTATGGTGGATACATATATAGTCAGCGGGTGAGGCCGAAGATGTCGCCTAAACTCAGCGACGTCGCGGAGGACGTGCAGCGCCTGAAGCGCCTCAGCAGGGAGAGTTTCAGAGAGTTGTTAGATGTGCGCCGCAGGCACGCACCCCGTCCGGCTGTTCTGTCTCTGTGTCTGACGTGACGCAGTCAGCGCACACTATCCATCCTATGCAGCTGACTCCCATGCACAACACACACGACGCGGCCCGCAGGTTGAAGCTGGTGGAGGCACACACTGGGCTGGCTTCACCTCTGGCGGGCGCCACTGCGGGTCGTAGCTCGTGGTCCACGTCGCAACAGGGAGTGAGAGTCAGTGGCCGCTGGACTGCGGGCGTTGAGAGCGACGGCGACACGCGGCGCGTGGTGCGTGCCTTTCTCTCTGCGTGCTCCTGTGCTGTCCAAGCGGAACGTCTGACGCCACTCTCGCACGTCTCAGACGCAGGAGTTGGACGTCGCGTTGGATGTGCCACTGCGTGTGTCGCTGGGGGAGTCACTCACTGTGCGGGCCACTGCGCCGATGGACCCGGTGGGAGTGGGTGGTGAGCCTTCAGGTCACCTGCGACTCTCACGCCTCTCATATCGCCTGCGCCCGACGCGCAATACGCGGCTTACGGTACGGCTGACGTCCCGCAGGCCGTGCACGTCATCGGAGCCTGATATTGACTCCCTCGACTTTCCACAATACATGCAGGTTGTTCCCTGTGGTGCGGAGGGCGCCGATGCGGCGTCCACGTTGAATCCAGCCCACGGGGTTGCGCTCACACGGATGGGCGCAGCAGGCAGCGGTGTGTACCGCCTAGCAGCCGCTTGCGGTGAGATGGGGGAGCCTCAGGAGGGATGGCCAAGGGGAGGTCACGAGCACGACGCCGCCGCCATCGCCTTCTCCTCAGAACTTCGAGTACCGAGCAGCAACATCGGCGTGACGCTGTCGGGCGCACATTTCTGGCGCCGGCGTGGCAGCAGAAGTGAGGAGCTCGACGAATTGCATCTGAGGCGCTCTTTGCTGGGCCAAATCACGCTTCGCCCAGCGCCACGACTCGCGCTAGCTGCCACTGCAGCAGTCATTGATAGAAGCGGTAGCACAAAGGGGATGGACCATGCTGCGGGCGCGTCAGCTGCGGCTGTGGTGGGCCAATCGCTGGTCACCCTCTCAGCTTGGGCTGCAAAGCACAGCGCCTTGGGCTGGGAGTGGGCGCTGGCACTAGCACCCTCGCCTCCATCGGGTGGCGCCTCTGGGCCGCGTTGGGGAGGCCTCATTGCGCAACCGTGGGGGGCGAGCCAGCCACACGTGGAAGCCTTTTTGTTGATGCACACGGACGCAGGGGACAGGGGTGCATTGACGCTGACACCTGGCCTCGTTGCGCGCCGCAGACAGCCCGTGCGTGCACAGTTGCGCGCACAACTCCGCTTTTAATGAATCTACAGTCAGTCACGGTTGCAGCTGAGCCGAGCGCTAGCGCCGCCCGCCTTGTCCACCTCTCCCACGTGATGCTGTACCTCCACCACGTACCCCGGAGCGTCTAGCTGGGCCTTGAGACTGCTGGCCGCCACTAGCACCGCCCCTGCTACCGCCACTGGCGCGGCCTCTCCCACGCCCGCCTCCCCTGCTATGCTGTGCGCCACGGCCACGGCCACGATTGCCACCAGAGCCGCCTCGAGCAGCTTGCGAAGTGGCCATCATTGTGGCGGCATGTGTTGCGACAGCTCTCATAGCGTTAGCCTGCGATACCATGGCTGCATAGGCTGCAGCCCAATTCTGATCGAAAGCATTATGCCTGCTGCGGAGAGGATAGCCATCATCGACCTCCTCGTCCTCCTCCTCGTCCTCGTCCTCGTCCTCGTCCTCTTCATCTTCTTCCATGTCGTCCTCAAAATCATCATGGTGCTCGAAGCCATGCTCATCGTCATCGTGTCCCTCCTCTGAGAACATCTCGCTACCGCCATCCTCGTCCTCATCCTCGCCATCCACGTCTTCGTCCTCGTCGTCCTCGACTTCCTCGTCTTCGTCCTCGTCCTCGTCTTCATCCTCATCAGCGTCCATCCCGTTTAAGACATTGTGCATGAAGGCCGCAGCCAGGTGCGCATCATGCACGCCGTATGACTCCTCCGTGTCCGACGAGTGGTAGTGGTCGTCATCATCGTCGTCATCATCTCCTTCATCGTCGTCATCGTCGTAGTCGTCCTCAGGCCCAGGCGGAGGGAGTGGGGCAGGAACAGTGCGATCCGGCCAACCATCCGGTACATACCCCGGATGTGCGTCCAAAAAGGCCTGCACCTGGCGTCGAACAACCCAGTTGGTGAACAGCATGCTGCTCTGCAGCTCCATGTTGGATAGCTGCAAGGGGCGTGAGTGAGTGGGCACAGAAGTAACATCATCGCGTAGTGCTAGCTAGCAAGGCAACTCAACGCACCGGGTCACGAGGCGGTCCAACGTTGCGCTGCATCGCGGCGACGACACTAGCGCGCTCGTATGAGTGCCCGGCGGCGTTGACAACCGGGTCCCTCATCAAGCAGCGCGTGATAGGACAGCAAAGGTCCTCCGGCTCAGAGACTGTCGCAGGGGCTGCAGCAGCCTGCGACCCTGAAGGACCCGCAGCCGCGTCGTGGGCGCCGGTGCCTGCAGGGCCGCAGCCCTCCTCTGGGGCGGCTGCACTACGGCCTCGCCTGGGCGGCATCTTGTCCTCCTCTGCTCAACTGATGATGAGAAGAGCAGCGTCGTGTACACCCAGTCCAAAGAGCAGCCTGCTGAGATGTAACGCGGACCTTGCGGACCGATTGTGGCTTAACCGTATGCCGGATCACTGTCTCAGTAACGCGGACCTGGCGAGGACGGAGACGACTGAACTCGACGGTCCCGCCTCACTCAGTCCTGACCGCGCATCGCGGACCTGTGACCAGTCGCTGGTCAACACTTTGCTCATTCGTCCAGACAGCTGCCTCAACTCGAGCAGCAGAGCCGCGCATTCTTTGTGTGCAGGGCATGGGCAAGAAGCGGAAGGTGCTCTCGTCCTGGTGCTGGTATTGCGACAGAAGCTTCGACGACGACAAGGTGCTTGTCAACCACCAGAAGGCGAAGCACTTCAAGTGCGCTGTGTGCGACAAGCAGCATCCCAACATCGGGCAGCTGGTGTACCATGCCAAGAAGGTGCACCAACAAGAGATCGACAAGGTACGCGCCACGTGCCCGCACGAGTTGTCTGGTTGCTCGTCTCGCTCACCTCGCGACACGTGTGCCAGGTACCTAACGCGCGACCTGGTCATGATAGCGTGGCAGTCAGCGTAGTTGGCATGGCTGGCATCCCAGCTGATGAGGACGAGGAGGCCGAGGCGCCGCCCGGAGGCGTCCCGCCCGGGCCGCACGGGATGATGCCGACCTACATGCCACCATACATGCCTGCGCCGTACATGCCTCCTGGTGTGCCAGGCATGGGTTACGGGAGCGGTGGCTATCCACCGTTCCCGCCGCCACAGATGTTCCCGCCTCCGGGAATGCCGATGCAGCCATGGCAGCAGCCGCCCTTCGGGGCTCCACCGGGGATGCCGCCAGCGGCGCAGTGGATGACGCAGGGAGGGCTGCCTCCGCCACGCCCTCCTGCAGGAATCCCACCACCAGCGCCTCCGCCGGGGCCACCGCCATCCAGCTCCGTGGCGCGCCCGCTAGCAGCAGCTGCTGGCCAGGAAGGGAATGCAAGCGCGCAGGATCTGATGGGGTTGGATGGCACAGAAACAGCTGGGGCGCCGAATGCGGATGGGGCTGGGGCTGCCGGTCCTGTACTCGTGTGGAACGACGACTTGGTGTCGATGGAAGAGCGGCGCGCGAGCTTGCCCAGGTACTCTCCGCTGCCCAGCGGGCCACGAGGTCGCCCACAGGAAGCTCTGGACAGCGCGGTGGATAGCCGCATCAATGCGCTGCTGAGAGAGGCATCTTGAATGTTACACGGTTGTTGTGTCCAGCTTCCCATGCCGTCAACGCCGCTCTAGCTGTCGCTTGGTGACCTGGCACCGCCCTCAGCTCGAGAAAGTCCGTCGCAGAGCCCGAGTGCAGCTGCTCTTGCGCATTCGCGGCGCTCGCTCGGCGGTCCCCGACACCAGGGGCGCGCCTGTCCGCGCGTAGCGTCTGCCCGTCCCGTGCTGTGCGACTGCACGGGAAGTGAAGTGGGCACTCTCCCACACGGGCGCGCGCGGCGCGGCGCTGAAGCAAGTCCTCAGCGCGTAGACGATAAGACGTGATGGGAGCAGCCGCGTCTACACCTGGCGATGTGTGTGTGGACTCCCTGCTCTGCGTAGCCAACAAGCAGCCGCCTGTCAACCTCGGCAGTGCCCAGGCAGCAAGTGGTGCCGCCGCCGCGTCCAGCACGCAGCCTGCCTAC
>Ga0164297_10005069_pt1 | contig 11446 bp, 11 predicted proteins | sample GEODES058metaG_FD_113539 | JGI IMG/M metagenome (GOLD analysis project Ga0164297, IMG submission 113539) | Dystrophic lake water microbial communities from Trout Bog Lake, Wisconsin, USA - GEODES058 metaG | ecosystem: Environmental > Aquatic > Freshwater > Lake | place: USA: Trout Bog Lake...
AAACCCTCACTAGAGATAGTGGGGGTTTTATTTTGAGTATTTCAGAGTAAGGGCGACACGAGATAAGCGCAATTCTCAAGCAACCGATTCCAACGAGACCTTTTTGCCCAACTTGTAGGATCGATGGAATGACATTCGGTTAAATACTTTTTGGTAACATCATTTAAAGATGAACAAAATTTAGTGTCATAGACCAATAGGCAAGTTTCAAAATTCAAGCGCAAACTTCTTAAATCAAAATTAATTGATCCAAAGATAGCTACTCGCTTATCAATTAAAAGATATTTAGTGTGTAATAGACCGCCATGAAATTCTGCAATTTCAACCCCTGCGAGTAGTAAGCCACTGTAAAAGCTCTGACTACAGTATTTCACCAAAAGAGAATCATTTAAATGAGGTAAAAGAAGTGTTACTTTTACACCGCGATGAGCAGCAGCAATTAATGCTTGGACTAAATTATCATCAGGAACAAAATAAGGGGTAGTGATGATGAGAGTTTCTCTAGCATCGATAATAGCTGATAAGAGTAGTTGATAGAGTATTTCATCTCGGTAAATAGGTCCTGAGGAAAACTCCTGAGCTAAAGTACCCTCTGTTTGCTGAGATGTTCTTGAAATTTCTTTTTTTGGATAATCTAATCTAGGATTATTGAGATGCCAATCAAAGATAAATGTTGCCTCAAATAGAGAGACGATTGGACCTTTTAGACGAACCATTGCATCAACCCATTTCCCAATATGTAATTCTTGCTTAAATCTTGAAGGATCAACGAGGTTCATACTCCCTGTCCAACAGACTTCACCATCAATAAGGACTACTTTTCTGTGTAATCTAAGATCAGATCTCTGAAAAGGTAAATTAAAAAAATGAATAGGTAGAGCGGCAATCACTTGAATTCCTGTTACTTCAAATTTTTTTCGCCAACTTGAATTCAACCAATGTTTACTTCCAACAGCATCGAGTAAGACTTGACACTTAACCCCTCGTTTAGCAGATTGAATTAGTGCTTCGCAAACTTGATCAGCTAATCCGCCTAACTCCCAAATATAAAATTCTAGGTAGAGAGACTCTTTTGCTGAATGAATGGCATCAATTAATTGATTGAGAATGAGTTCAGAATCTGTATATAGTTCAATATTATTTCCACCCGTAACAGGGGAACCATTTTCTGAAGCTGCTAGCATGCTCAGGGCTTGGAAAGATGGGGAAATTCCTTGATAGCAATCCCCATAATGTTTTCGCATCAACCTTATTAAATCAGCATGATGTTGTTGAATGGCGATAATTTTTTTAGTTAATTTGATACCTATCGGCTTTTGACCAATCATTAAGTAGAGAATAAATCCAATAAATGGAAGTAACACAATAACAAGTGCCCAGGCAATTGCGACACTTACGCGACGCTTAATCCATATAAGACGAAAAGCAAACAAGATGAAGATGATGACGTGAAAAAAAACAAACCACGGAAAAGAAAAACCAAATATAGTCCCAAGCAGGATAGTTTCCCAATTCATTTTGCTTCCAGTTCTGCAACGATACCTAAATGATCTGAAATATTTGATGTATCTTTCAATAAACTAACGGTTTGAACTTTGAAATCTCTAACATATATGCGATCCATCGCAAAAATTGGATAAATGCTAGGAAACGTCTTTGCAACCTTACCAGTTAAAACTTCAAAAACCTCCTCAAACCCAGCCCTTTTCATATGGTGACTAACTTGTTTAAACCAATCATTAAAATCTCCTGCGACGATGGTTGGTTGACCATGCGTTAATTTTTCTATATGACTCAGAATAGAATTCAATTGGCGTGTTCTACCATTTTGTAATAAGGCTAAATGGACACAAAAACAGTGAATAGGCATATTAATGCCATTTTTGTTTAGAAGAATTACGCTATGTAGTAAACCTCTTTTTTCAAAACGATAAGCAGAAATATCATAGTTCAAGCCTTTGACTTGAGAAAATTTCGAAAGAATTAAATTTCCGTGATGACCATTTAGGGAATCAACGTTTTTACCATAATGCCAATGCGAAAATAAATCCTGAGAAAATGTATCGGGTGAACTGGTGGGAGGTTTTATATTTAGATGAGTATTCTTTTCTTGGAACTCTTGAATAAAAGCGATATCTGGGGTCGAATGCCTGATACACTCCCTAATTCCTTGCATTGTATTTTGCAGGTTGAGTAGTGATTTTCCCTTATGAATATTAATAGTTAACACTTTTAGTTTCATAAATCGTATTTTTCAAACTTCAATAAAGGTCAATCGATTATTTTTCAATTGAAAAACGATAATGAGTACTTTTGCCACTATATTTTTATCATACTCCTAACTTATTTACTGATGGCAGTAAACTAAAAATAATGTTTATTTTTTAAGTCTTATTGAGGAATTACAGTGAATAAATCATCTTCGAAAAAAGTTCTGAAAATGATTGCCTTATTTGAAGGCTTAAAGGGATTTACCGCAATAGCAAGTGCCTTTGGCCTTTTATCTCTGATCCATCATGATATTAGGCATCTGGCAAACGAATTAATTGGCCATTTTGGAGCTGATCCAACCCATCATTATCCTGAGTTATTCTTGCAATATGCCGATATGATCGCCAGTACTTCGACCAAATCGATTTTGTTACTAGCTTTTTTATATGCCACCATTCGTATCGCTGAGGGGGTAGGACTTTGGTTGGACACTTCATGGGGCGAGTGGTTAGCAACCTTATCTGGGGGCATATATATACCCTTTGAAATTAGGCATCTTCTGAAAGAAATGACAGCAATATCATTGGCTATATTTGTATTTAATGTAACGGTCGTTACTTTTCTAGCAATCCAACTTTTTCATCGAAAACAAGCTAGAAATAAAGATGAGATGGTGTGATCGACCTAAAATTGATGCGTTCAATCAGAGCTGAATTCTTGTGGTCGCCACATCATTCCCACAACTTAATTATAAAAATAATTATTTCAAGTATTTGTTGAGTTAAAACAGTTAATAAGTGCTATATTGAAGTATGGCTATTAAATGTTTACAGTCTGATAGGAGTGTAGAAATGACAACGAATCATGTAGTGATCTGGATTGACCATAAGGAAGCCACTTACTGTATTTTGATCCGAGTAAAAATGAGTTAATCAAGAGTGGCTCAGATAAAACTCATCTGCACCATAAAGCAAATGAGATTGGTAGTGGCAATGCTCCAGAAGATCATCAGTTTTTTCACAAGGTTATTTCTACGGTAGGTAACGTAGATGAAATCTTGGTAGTTGGTCCTGGATCAGCAAAAAAGGAGTTATTAAAGCATGCTGCCGCTCAAGATTTAGCTATCGCGAAGAAGATTGTTGGTGTAGAAACGGTTGATCATCCAACAGATCCACAGGTAATTGCCTATGCCAAAAAATACTTCCATCGGGTAGACGCATTAAAGGGGCGCTAATTATGAAGATAGTTTTTATCGGTCCACCATCTTTAACTAAGGATGGTGGCGTTCAATTTCCAGCAACCTTAGATAGCCATCCTCTTTTATGCTATTCTAATTATGAGGTACTTGAGGATGTTGATCCTTCCAGAGAGTGGGGAAACTCACACCAATCGGAATCCTTTGGTCCGGGGTTCAAGTCCCTGACGGCCCACCAGAAATAAACCCTCACTAGAGATAGTGGGGGTTTTGTCTTTTAGGCGTTACTTTAAGTAACGCTTATGGGCCTGCTTTCGGCCAACGGGAGACTTTTCCTTATCCGTAGAAATTAATAAGCAACGATGTATTTATTTAACTTAAATTTCTTTTTTTGATCCAGGTTAGTAATTGGGCGGATTGTAAGATGATTGCTAATACGCCATTAAATATCAGGGCTTGCTTTACACCTATTAAGCTAACCAACATTCCGGTCAGAAATGCACCCAAGCCAATACCGCCCCTTGAGGCAAGCAAGAACAAGCTAATTGCTTGCCCCCTTAGCAACTCAGAAGAACGTGTTTGAATTAAAGTATTTACTGAAATATTCGTAATAATCATTGAAAAGCCAGCGACTACCATCAGTATTGGCAGTAGGCTATTCCAAGGATTGAGTCCAATGAGTATGAGTGAGGCACCAAAGCTAATGGCGCAAAAAGATGCGATCATGCGCCGATCATGATGGGGTGAAATAAATAAAAGGCAGCAGGCTCCTATAACTGCGCCAAGTCCAAAAGAGCTCATGGAAATACTAAAGTCGACAGCATTTCCTAGGAAGATACTTTTTACTAAAATGGATGAAAAGGTGATCACCGGACCACAAAGAATTCCCGAAAGAAGTACGGTGAGTAATCCGCCGCGTAAGTATGGATTCTTAAGCACCTCAAGTACGCCCGAAAAAAGCTGTCGGTCATATTCATTTTTATCATGTGGTTTTGGGATGTGCTTTGGAAGTACCCACAGCGCCACCAATATAAATGGGATATAGGAGATGGCGCTAACGGCAAAGCAGCCAATTGGGCCAATGCTCACTAGCAGAACTCCGGCAATGGCCGGTCCTATGATGCGAGTGAGGTTGAATTGTGTGGAGTTTAAGGCTAGCCCAGCGGGAACTTGCTCTTTAGAAACTATGCTTGAAACGATGGTTTGAAAAGAGGGCATCGATAACGCATCGGTGATACCAATGATGAGTGATAGGGTGACTACCATCCAAGGCTCCACTTTATTTTCTAAGAGCAGTCCGACTAAAAAAAGTGGACAAAGCATCTGTATAAACTGAAGATTGGCAATAATCTTTCGGCGATCAGCCCTGTCAGCCAGAACCCCGCCAAGCAAAGTAAGCGCCCAAACTGGCGCACCTAAGGCAAGACCATCTAATCCTAATATAAAAGGAGATGCACCCAAGCTGAGGAGTAACCAAGGCTGAGCTACTTGTTGAGTCCAGGTGCCGATATTAGATAGAAAATTAGCAAACCAATATGTCCCAAAACGCTTAGTTTTTAGAAGTCTTATTGAGTTCATCCATGGGATTTGCTTGATCATTTCTGTGGGCATTAATTCTCCCGAGTTTAAGAGTTCATCTTATCCCTTTAATATAAGTCTATCTAGGTTCTTCAAAGGGAAAGCCATATTTTTATATACTTTTTATGACTAAAGTATTAAGATGGTAAATGACATATTGTCTCATTAGTCAGATTGGGGCTCAACTGTGTTCGGCATTTCTAAGTTAGCTTTAAAGTTGCTCACTAATGACAAAGGTAAATTTTCTGCCTTACTCATGGGCATCACTTTCGCCGTCTTTTTAATGGTGATGATGATGTCTATGTTCTCGGGCATCCTATCGCGCGCATCTTCCTCAATTGATAATGTTGGCGCTCAGATTTGGGTTCTTGATCCAGCAGTTAATAATGTTTCTAGCAGTATTCCAATGCCGGAATACGTGCTGGATTATGCAAAGAGTATCAAAGGTGTTAAGCATGCCGAGCCAATTTATTTTGGTGGGGCATTAGTGAAGTTACGTGATGGAACTTATCAAGGTGTAACAGTTATTGGCTTGGATGATGTCACACTCTATGGCAGACCCAATTTAATTGGTGGAAAGATTGAAGATATCTTTGCCGAGAATGGTTTCATCGTAGTTAAAGATGCCGAGTTTGATAAATTGGAAAATCCAGAAATTGGCTCAGAGTTTGAAATTAATGATCACCGCGGAAAAATTGTTGGTATTGCTAAAGTTTCTCAATCGGGGCTATTTGGGGTGCCCACACTTTATACAACTTATAAGCGAGCTATCACCTATATACCCTCTTCTCGTTTTACGATGTCCTTTGTCTTAATTGAATCAAAGTCGTCTGATGATGTTCCCTACATACAAGAACAGATTCAACGCCTGGGATATGAAGCTCTCACACGTGAGCAATTTACCAACAAGATTGCAAATTTTTATAAATTCCACACTGGTCTTGGCATTAATGTATTGATCATGACGGTTATTAGTTTTATTGTGGGTTTATCGATTTCTGGTCAAACCTTCTATACCTTCATCTTAGAAAATTTAGAGAAATTTGGTGCTCTCAAAGCTATTGGGGCTAAAGGAAGTGAGTTGGTTGCAATGATTTTGGTTCAGACCACATTCACTTGTCTAATTGGCTATGGACTTGGCGTTGGCCTAGCAACGAGCGTCATTATTCTTGCGAAATTGAAGATGCCAGACTATGCGGCACAGGTAACGTATATAAACCTTAGTTTGGCCTTTGTATTAGTAGTCATCATTGCAGTCTTTTCCAGCTATATAGGTGTACGCAAGGTACTTCAAATCCAGCCATTTGATATTTTTAGGGGCTAAATGGAAAAGATTGCACTGCGTGCTGTAGGTATGAATAAATGGTTTGGTGATGGCGAGGCTAGAACTTTTGCGGTTAAGGATGTGAGCTTTGAGGCTAAATCTGGAGAGATGCTCTACATTGTCGGCCCATCTGGTAGTGGTAAAACAACTTTACTCAGTATGATTTCCGGTATTTTGGAGCCAAACTCCGGAGAGGTTTTCATTGAGGGAAGTGATCTATGGAAGTTGTCATCTAATGACTTGGCTGACTTTAGGTTAAATAAGATTGGCTTTGTATTTCAGGACTTTCATTTATTCTCCCGTCTGACAACTGTTGAAAATGTTGCCATTCCACTAATTCTCAAAAGAATGAATTGGAGTGAAGCAATTAAAATTGCTAAAAAATATCTTGATATTGTTGGCTTAGCCAATAAGGCTGAGCTTCCGCCTATTAAATTAAGTGGGGGTGAGCAGCAGCGTGTTGCAATAGCGCGCGCGATCGTCTCTCAACCCGATTTACTAGTTCTTGATGAGCCAACTGCTTCTTTGGACGGAGATACGGGTAGAAAAATTGTTGAATTTATTAAACAGAATGTTTTGAATGAAAATCGTTGCATCATTATCGTTACTCATGATGATAGGATTTTTGAATATGCTGATGCCATTATGAAAATGGAAGATGGAAGATTGTTGGACATCGAGAGGGTGAAGTATGAAAAATAAACTTTTAATTGGTTTTGCAATTATTGGCGTTATTCTGGCAATTGGTGCTGCATACATTTTTGGATTAAAACAAAATCCCCTACCACCCGCATTTAATCCCGCATCTAATCCTTATTCAAACGGCATTTATGCAGAAGGAATTATTGAATCTTTGCAGTCAAGTGGTTCGAATATCAATATTTATCCTGAAGTAGCTGGCACAGTAAATCGCATACCTGTTAAAGAGGGTCAAGATGTTGCGGCTGGTGATGTTTTACTGTCGATCGATGATTCAGTTCAAAAGGCGACTACACAACAAGCTAAGGCACAGATTCAAGTGGCCCAAGCGTCTTTAAAGACGGCTCAAGATGCTTACGCCAAGCAAAAAGCTGCTGCAGATATTGATCCTAGGGCGGTAAGTAAGGATGCTTTAGATAGCGCAAGGGATAATGTTGGTTTAGCAAAGGCTAATGTAGAGTTAGCGCAGCGACAATATGATTCAGTTGCCAGTCTATTGGCAAAGTATCAAATAAAAGCACTTTCAGATGGCAAGGTAATGTCTATCAATACAGCGCTTGGGAGTTATGTTTCTGCTCAAGGCGTCTACGATACCTATACACAGCAATCTCAACCAATTATGGTAATCGGGGCAATTGGCGATGCTTTGGCTGTGCGTTGTTATGTAGATGAGGTATTGCTGCAGCGCTTGCCTAGCCTTGGGGAGATTGACGCTTATATGTTTATTCGTGGCTCTGATATCAAGATGCCGCTAAAGATTGTTCGCTTGCAGCCTAATGTAAGTCCAAAAATTGAGCTCTCAAATCAGCGAACTGAGAGGGTTGATGTCAGAGTACTTCCGGTGATATTTAGTTTTGACAAGCCCGCTAATGTAACTCTGTATCCTGGTCAGCTGGTAGATGTCTATATTGGTAAAGCTAGTGTTAAGTAAAAAATTAACAAGCATACTTTTAGGTATAGCCATTCTTTTGGACTTAAGTGGATGTGCTGTTGGCCCAGATTTTAAATCGCCCGAGGCACCCCAAGGTTCTAGTTATTTAAAAGGGGGTATACCCAAAGAAACCTTACTTGCGAATGGTAGCGAGCAAAATTTTATGGTAGGTAATTTACCTGGCACAGAATGGTGGAAGATGTTTCATTCTGACTCCCTTAATTCAATTGTCGATAAATCTCTTCAAGGAAATGCAAGCTTAAAGGCATCTGAGGCCTCTTTGAGGCAGAGTCAAGATTTGTTACGCGCAGGCTACGGAGTTTTTTTTCCGCAGATTGCAGTTGGATTGAACACCCAGCGTGCTTCAACCGCACCAAATCAGCTGGGACAAAGCTCGGTCGGTTCTATTTATAGCCTTACTACTGCCAGTGCATCGGTGAGCTATACCTTGGATATCTTTGGAGGTGAGCGAAGACAAGTAGAGGCCTTAGGGGCGCAAGTGGATTATCAGCGATATATAACAGCTGCTACCTACCTTATGCTTTCGGCGAATGTTGTCAATACCAGTATTGCTCGTGCTGCTTATTTGGCTGAAATAAAAGCCACAGAAGAATTAATTACTCTCGAAAGAGAACAGCTTAAAGTTGCCAAAGCTCAGGTTGCTGGGGGAACTGCGGCGTATGCAACAGAGCTTACGATTCAGAGTTTAATTTCGAGTAATGAAGCTTTCATTGCGCCTTTAAGACAAAAAGCGAGTCAAGCAGAACATCTTCTTGCCGTGTTGGAAGGTGTAGATCCTAGTCATGTTGAACTCTCTGAATTGACATTGGGCTCGCTTACTTTGCCAGCTAATATTCCTATTAGCTTGCCCTCAGATTTGGTAAAAGGGCGGCCAGATATTTTGGCTTCAGAGGCTTTGATGCATCAAGCTAGCGCTAATATCGGCATAGCTACTGCAAATATGTTTCCTAGTGTTACATTGAGTGGTGGCTTTGGAACTGCTGCGAACAAATTTTCAAGTCTATCTGGTCCAAATCAACAATTTTGGACGGTAGGACCCTCTATTAATATCCCCATCTTTCAGGGCGGTACTTTATATTTCACGCGAAAAGCAGCTATAGAAGCTTTTCAAGTAGCGCAACAGAATTATCGACAAACGGTGCTCGCTGCCTTTTCTCAAGTGGCAGATTGTTTAACGGCCTTAGAGCATGATGCCCAGTCTTTAAAGGGTCAGCTAGATGCTAAGAATGCTGCAGCAGAGGCTCTTAAATTACAGCAAATTAGTTACGGCGCTGGTTTGGTAGATTACATCAGTGTGCTGATAGCTGATGTTCAATACCATCAGGCTGATATTGCTTTCTTGCAGGCACTTACTCAGCGTTATCAAGATACTGTTGCGCTTTATGTAGCACTAGGTGGCGGTTGGCAAGAGATAAAAAATTAAGTAAATATAAAGTTAGGCTGATCTCTATACATGGCGCAACACACCGCCACTGACCACCCACAGGCCTAATATTTATGATGGTTTATCATGAGTTCCTGCTCTGATAATCCTTTGATTTCAGGTTCAAGTCCTGGTGGGCCCACCAGAAAAGCAAACCCTCACCAGCAACGGTGGGGGTTTTGTTTTATATATTCACACTAAACACACTTGAATTTCTTGTGGCAAACAAATACTGAATAAGTTCGGCAAAAGAATCTTCATCAATTTTAGATGGTAGAAATGGCCTTGGATCCAATGAGAAAACTGGAGTTACATCAAAATAATTTCCCGTTGAATCTATAACTACGGTATGTGCTGCAAACATAGCCAATGGTGAGCCTTCGCCAATTATGCAAAGCCACCCATCTTGATACTTATGGCCAGGATTTTCTTCTACAAAAAATCTAGCATTGTCGTGACAGTTGTTTGGAGCAGCATCTTGCCCTCTAATTAATACCTTTTTATAAGGTAGATAACTTGCATTTTTAATGTTGGTATATAAAAAGTTCCCGTACTTGAGGAGTTGATCTTCGGTAATAGGAAAATGAAAAGCAGTCATTGTTTAATGATTCTTCCTTTGACCATATGTGCTGTCGCTTCAGCAAGCCAACCTTTTCTGTGTGCAATGGCATAAGCGCTTGATTCATTGGCGCGCCATTCAGCTTGCCTCGTATATTTCCTAGCACTTTGAATAATGTTCTCTTTAGTCCATTTGCTATGTTCAGTAATAAAAGTCATATGTCTTGTGGCTATATCGGCTAAGCCATGGGCTAAAGCAAATCTATAGGTTTTTGAAGAGCCCTTCATCCATTCGGAGCGAGTTTTGTATTTCTTCGCCTCTGCTAAAACAGTATCTTCATCAAAAGCTAGTCCACTTTGCACTTTTTTCAGCTCCGCCTTTGTAAGCTCTCTTTTCTTTAATTCAAGCGATTGCTTAGTCTTCTTTGCAATGCTCATGAGTGTTTGTGTAATTAGTTTGCCAATTTCATCAGCTTTTTTAACTTCCCACACTCGGATTTCTAAGAAATTAATCTTTTGATTCTTAGCCCATAACTTTTTAGTCTTGTCATTGGCTTGAATTTCTGCTTTGCTCTTCGGATCGTCTCGCCAGCCATTTTTATGTTGTCTGCCATGGTATTCAATGATTAGATTAAATCTTGGAAGATAAAAGTCAAACGGTTTGCTGGCGACATCTGGATGATCCTTGAACCTTCGCTCAGCCTCATATGCAATATTGTGGCTCATTAAGAATTGATGAATGATTGAAGGCCCTATCGGCATAGCTAATGCATGCATATGTGCCGTAGCTTCTTTCATCCAGTTGTTCATTTTGGCTTTGTTGTACGCAGTAACTTCGGTCGCATTCCAAGCGGCTATTGAGGGAAACTTTCTTGCGCTTTCAAGAACCTTTTCCTTTGTCCAATAACGGTTTGGCATTTTGCCTAAACTCATATGGGCGCAGACTTGATCTAGTAAACCTTTTGTTCTGGCAGTCTTGTAGGCTGCTGGCTGATCTTCTTTCCATTTACCTCTAGTAGGGTAAAGTGCTGCATTAGCTTTAAGAGAGTCTAGCGTCCAATTGATCTTGACTATCTTCATATGACTTGCAGCCTCTTCAAGCCATTTTTCTCGTAAAGCGGCTTTATAGGAACCTAGAGAATTCATCTTCCACTCGCTACGAGTCTGATATTTACGTGCCTCAGCCAAGACAAGTGATTTTGTCCAATATTTGTTTGGTGCTGATCTAGTAGCCATACTCCTATTCTAAGTCCCAAGCGTTACTTAAAGTAACGCTCACCTCTCCATTTATCCCCATAAACTCCCATTCCCCCCCACAACCAGCCAAAAATCTTTTGGCTAAATTGATCCCACAAATTCCTCCAATTAGGTTGTCCTAGCCAGTGGTCAGAAGCTAAAGTAGTAGTATGACAACCAAGAAAGAAACCACACATCAACTGATCCACCGTAACCTAACCTTGTACCAACGCGAGCATAGTCAAGTATGGCAATGTCGCTATAAGGTAG
>Ga0164297_10005070_pt1 | contig 11446 bp, 27 predicted proteins | sample GEODES058metaG_FD_113539 | JGI IMG/M metagenome (GOLD analysis project Ga0164297, IMG submission 113539) | Dystrophic lake water microbial communities from Trout Bog Lake, Wisconsin, USA - GEODES058 metaG | ecosystem: Environmental > Aquatic > Freshwater > Lake | place: USA: Trout Bog Lake...
AGTTAGGGAGTTTGTTGTATGAAAGTGATAAAGTTGGATCGTAGGTACAAGTTGTTTCAAGAGTTGGGTCATACTTGGTGTTTTAGGTTTCCGTACTGGGACGCCAATGCCATGCGAGTTGAAAAACTCATGACCCAACTTTTGGGCGACCAATACGATTGGAGCAATTATGATAATAGGTATCGAACCTGGCGTGCCCAATTTGGTAACAAGGTGAAAGGCGAGATTCGTCGTCCCTATAACATATCGTTTCGAGATGAAAGTGTAATAAGTTTTATAATGCTGAAATTGGAGAGTGCTGAATGATGTGTGAAGTAAATGCGTTTGAACGCATGGTGGTTGTAGACGAAATGCGTAAACTTGGTTACGACAGTTATGAAATGCGTCCCGGCAACGAGTGTGTTTGGGTAAGTGTGCCGCGAGGCGGATTCAGTTTGGAAATGTACTACATCTTTCGAGATGGCAAATTGGTGGATGTGCAAATTGACTAAATTAAAGGCTATTCGAATCGATGTTGGTAATTGGCATAATGTGTTTGATGCTGAGGAATTTTGTCAAGAGCATTTTGGTCCAGGTGGGACACAACGGGGCCGACGTTGGTTTTATAGATTGAATGACATTGCCAATAACGGTGTCAAATACAAGGCAAGATATGTACACGAGCGGTGTCAAGCCAATTTTTATTTTAGAGATCCTCGGGATGCAGTATGGTTCGGTTTAAAATTTGAGGTAAAGAATGACTGAAGATCAACAACTGATGTGGGATATACTAACCAATGATCCCGTTAGAATAGCACAAGTGTCAACACAAGAACTGTTAGGCCTAGCAAAACGTCGTGAACTGGTTACGTTTTATAAACGTGTTGATTATTGGTTAACGTATATTATGAACAATATCCATGACGAGATAGAGGTTGTTAGAATTGTAAAAACTTGGTTTAACTATGATTTACCATTGCATCCCGGTAGATGTAAATCTTTTGATAGATTTCATAAAGTCTATGGAAAGGTGGTATTTGGCTTGAGCGGAAGACAAGATTGGGAAAAAGGAAAAGGATTTGGGTATGCGAGTAATTAAAAGCGACGGCAGACGTAATTATTTTAAACAGGGTTTTACCACTATCCTGGAGTTTGATGGTAGTCTCAAAGACAAGCGGATGCGTAGCCGTGTCACAGACTATTTTAGGGCTAGATTTGGTCCAACTCATGACACATATATCCGCCCTCAAAGCAATGAGCATTGGCGTGCACAGTTTTACAGTGGCAATACACGTAAGAGCAAGATTTATTTGCGTGACGAAGCAGAAGTCACGCTGATGTTATTAACTTTGGAGCAATGATGTTATATTTTGGATATGGACTTAATACCAACAGAGAGGGCATGGCCTACAGATGTCCTAATGCAATCTCACTGGGTTATGCACGACTATTAGATCATGCATTTAGATTCAGCGGTCCTGCAGATGTTGTCGTTGAGCCAGGCAGCTATGTGGATGGTGTATTATGGGACATCACCCCCAAGTGCTTGATGGCTCTGGATATACTAGAAGGCTATCCCTATTATTACAATCGTGCACCGCTTCAAGTTGAGCATGATGGTGAGATTGTAAATGCCATAACTTATTTTATGACTCCGGGTAACGAAGATAGCCTGCCCAGCCAAAGTTACTTTGACATGGTGTTTGAGGGTTATACCCAACACGGAGTTCCCACAGATCAACTGTATAATGCTTTAGTATTACCCGCGGATGTTGCACAATAACAACAGTCAATTTGCTCAGAAACGGCAAAGACACTATAATAGAGTTATAGTAAGTAATAAGGAATAAAGATGTCAAAAGAAACTAATCAGGCTTTAATGCAATCTGCAGTAAACACCTTTTCAAAAGTCACTAAAGAGTTATATGACAGCCATGCTTATAGCTCAGGTTACTTTGAAAGCAGTCTTTTGATGTTGTTCGCAGAACTTCCTGCTAAGAAGCAACAGATGTATCTTGAAATGATGCAGAGAAGTCTAAAGCAAAAGACACTTGAACTTTCTGAAGAAAACTTTAGAAAACAAGTTGCATTAACACTAGTCAAGAAAGTTGCGTAAAAACAACAGTCAATTTGCCCAGAAATGGGCAAAATGCTATAATATGATTTTAAACAAAGGAAATATATGAAATTATCGATTCAAGTTCGAGCATTTATGAGTTTACTCTCAAAGTTACTGATTGCCGCGGCAATAATTTTTGCAGTTACGGCAGTGGCAATGGTGGTACCGTTTGATCTTTTAATAGGTTCTGTAAGTGTTTTGTTTTTGCTTTTCTGCATATACAATCTATACCAAATTGAACTTATGCGACTTCAACGAGAACAAGACACTAAAATTGACAGTAAATGATTTTGGTATTACAATACTGATATTGTAACAACAAGGAGTAAAAATATGCCTCGCATTTTATTTGAAGGATCAAAATATTTAACCCATGGTATGGGATGGCGTCAAGACGAAAGAGTAAAAACTGGTAAATTGTGGAGAATCAAACACGGTTCACCTTTTCAAATTCTAGTAGACAAATTTGGTTATAAGGTTTTAAGCGATGGTGATTGGCAAGCCACAATACTCCATAATCCCAAAGATGGTACATTCGTAGTATTAAAGGCTTTCTTATTATCCAATAAGTCAAGTTACACAGAAGATTTTTTATGCGATAAAGTGTGTGCTAGAGCTTATGGACTAGACAAATTTGTTGCGTAAACACAACACCAAGTTTGCCCAGAAATGGGCAAACTGCTATAATAAGATATAGTGAAAAACAAGGAGTTGCAGATGGGTTATAGAGTTCTTAACACAGTGGATAATATGCGTGACAACTATGGTCCACGTAAGGGTTTAGAAGGTCCTTTTAACTTTAGCGGACGTGTTCTGTACTATGATGTACGTGAAGGACAATACTATGATCCACGTACTGACTTCTATGTCAGCAACGAGGAAATGACTGCAATCAATGAGGAATTTTATGAGCGTTTTAAGAAGGAGTGTGTATGATTAAGTTTTTAAGGCCTGTAACACAGGAGCGTTTAGATGCTCTTTGGGAAAGCCCAGGGTATGGCGAGTACATTATGCAAAATTGTGCTGGTGAACGAATAATTTGTAATGGAGCTACATTGTTGGAAGCAATGGAAGACTATTACTTATTCAATGACTATGTCAAATCATTGGGCATTGATCCTGTTGCACAGGAAGACGAAGTCTATAGTCCTTACTACGGAGCATAATATGTCAAACGTAATTTTAGGTTTGTTAGTTGTAGTTGCCTTAGTCATTTTAGGCCCTGTTGCAACTATCTGGAGTTTGAATACCCTATTCCCCGCATTGAATATTCCCATTGACTTTGATCATTGGTGTGCAGTTGTGGTGTTAGGTGGTGTGTTTAAGGCCAATGTTGTTTACAAGAAATAAGAGAGGTTAATTATGCGTTTATTTATAGTGGGGTTTATTTTAGGTTTGGTTGTTGCTACCGTGGGTTTCTCTGGTGTAGCAAAGATTCTAGATCACGGAATTGACACAGTTAAAACACAATCAGTGGAGTTAGCAAAATGAAATATTATCTTTTAATTCTAGCGATAGTAGGCCTATCCGCTTGTAGCACAGTAGCAGGTGTTGGTAAGGATATTCAGGGTGCCGCAGATTGGACACATGATAAGATCACCAAACCATCAGTCGATCTTAAGAAATAATTTCGGCTAAATCAAATTCAAATTGTAGTTGACACTAAATGGAAACGATGCTACAATTCGAATATGCCAGTAATGAAATTGGCATTATTTTTCAACTTAACTCAATGAGGTTTTCAAATGGATAAAAAGTTTACAGTGACTGGTGTTAGTGATAGCGATAGTGGTTTCAAAGTTCGTTTTGCAAATGACTTAGTAAGTCGTATTAAGATTTTAAGCAAGACTGGTTTTGACACTCAATTGATTGAGCTTCCAACACCAATGACTAAAGCAGAGTGTGTGGCACATCTTAAGACCACAGACATCTATGCAGATGCCAAGTACAAAGAAGCAATTGACGAAGCTGATGCCAAGTACAACAAGGTTGCTACAGTTAAGGCTAAAGTTGCCAAAGTTAAAGCAGAGCCAAGTTTAGAAGCAATCAAGGCACGTGCTACAAAAGAAACTGTAGCCGAATAATAAATATATTATGGCTGAATATGGTTGGGTTTTTGGCGTATTATGGTTTGCAACAAGTGTGCTATCTTTAATATTACACGACCCAACCACAGTTAATCCCGAATTAGAAAAGTTGTGGAATGACAACTTTTAAAGAATAGTTGTAATCCCTTCAAAGCGAAGGAGTCTTGGACAAAAACAGGAGTCGAAGTGTCGTCTGTCATAAATAATGCATGGACGACACTTTTTATATTATCTACAAAATCACAAATAACATAAATGGTAAAATTTATATCGGTGCTCATATTACCAAAGATATAAACGATTCATATATGGGATCTGGTATTGCATTGAATAGATCTAAAAAGAAATATGGTACAGAAAATTTTACTAAAGAAATCTTACATATATTTAATAATGAAAAAGATATGTGGTGCAAGGAATTTGAAATAGTAAACGAAGATTTCTGTAAACGTAAAGATACATACAATATACGCACTGGCGGAATTGGTGGCTGGAATCATTGGAATGGCAGCAATGCACATAAACAATCGTCAAGTAAAGGTGGCAAAACTTCGTCTAAGAAACTAAATGAACGAATTGCTTTAGAAAAAGCCAATAACACCGAATGGTGGCAGAATTGGCATATGAAAGTAATAAAAACAAATAAAACTAAAAATAACAATAGTTGGTTAAATATTTCCGAGGAAGAAGCACAACGAAGAAGAAAACAAAAAAGTTTAGATTCTGCTGGAATTAAAAATAGTCAATTTGGAAAATATTGGATATCAAATATATTGACTAAAGAAATTAAACGTATTACAATGGATGATATTATTCCTGATGGGTGGGTTAGAGGCAAAAAAGGTCATGCACCTACTAAACTTTGGGTCAATAATGGTGTTAAAGAAAAATATGTATTAATTGAAAAACATGAAGAATTTATAAGTAAAGGATATATACGTGGCAGACTTCCTAAAAGCATGCCACAATATAATTCGGTGAAGGTAGAGGTATAACGATCAAGACTCGGGTTCGATTCCCGAATGGTCCACCATAAACATATTAGAATCTGTAAAAAGATAGGGTTTGGTATCCCAGTCCTCTACATGTAAGACTTAATACACCTTAGTATGTTTTTGATGGGCCATACCAGGTTATCGATTGGCGTTAAAGATCTACTGGAGAATCGGGAATGTAGAACCCGTTAGGATTGGGGTAACCCGGTCGCAGAAGCAAAAAACGTAAACGCAAACGACGAACTGTTCGCATTAGCGGCCTAAACACCGCTTAGGGTTTTGGGGGTTTCCTCGTAACAGAATAACTCCCTCTTCAATTAATAAATTATCAAAAGGAATATAATGCAAGTAATGAAAAAACTTAAATTAGGATTAGTCGGCCTTGCCGCAAGTGTGTCTGTTATGGCTGCAGAGCCTGTTATTGAAATTGTTGTGGGGTTTCCTGCAGGTGGTAGCAACGATCTAATAGGCAGATCATTACAACAAGTTTTAATAGAAAAAGCCAATTTCAAAGTAGTAGTGACTAATAAAATAGGTGGTGATGGGGTAGTTGCTTATAATTATTACAGTATTAACCCTTCAAACAAAATTTTAATTCTATCACCTTCTAATACAGAATATATTGCAGAATATAAAAAAGCAAGTGGTGGAACATATGATCCGATCAATAATTTGGATTATATAGTACCAATTGCTGTTCAGGCATTTACACTTATGGTGCCATATGATTCCAAATATCAAACATTGGCAGATTTAGAAGAAGATGCAAGACATCACAATATAAATTGTGGAGTCCAGGCTACTACCGGAACGTTCATGCTACAGTACCTGCAGGCTAGAGATAAATTCCCATTAAACATTATACCTTATAAAGGTGGGGCGGCTGTGGATGCTGCACTATTGGCCAATCAAGTTGATTGTGGTATTGACACTATGTCTGGGTTTATACCTTACGAAGCAAGTAAAAAGCTACGAATATTGACAACGTTTAGTACTGATCATTCACACCACACAAATATCAAACCCGTAGATAATCATGATCTTTTTGAATTCTTTAATGCTATTGGTTTATCAAACAAGATGGATCCGGAAATACGCAATCGTATAATAGAATTGACAGTTAATTTAAAAAATGATCCGGAATTCGTTGAAAAACATAAATCTCTAGGAATGGGATTCCCGGCAAAAATGCCTACTGATTACAAAAAGGTCCTACAAAAGAATGTACAGGCTTTAAGCGAGGTTAAAGAAAAATACAAATTAGGCGCAGAGTAATTCAATTATTGAATCCGGAATTATTGTTAACTCCGTTAGATAAAGTTGGATATTGCTCAATAAGTGAAAAAATGTTTCACAACAAAGTAATGGCTTACCTGGAAAATAAAATTTCCGGTAAGCCTATTATTTTTCGTACAAATATGTTTGGAGTATTTGTACGTAATAAATATTAGTAGTAAACTAGCACAATTATTCTTCCCTCAATGTCTAAACTAAACATAAAAAACATAAACAGTTATGCCTTCGGCTATTATCGAGCAGGTGATCAAGCATTCTTTACCAAAGAAGAAGCCTTGGTTTATGCAAGTGTGTCAAAGAAAAATCCAGAATGGATTTTTCATGATGATGTATACGCAAGTCTTGATTGGACAAAATGCCCCGATATCTCACTAAGACAGATATACAAAGAACGTGCACAACAAATTAGAGATGAATATGACTATGTTATATTAAATTTCAGTGGCGGTTGCGACAGTTGGACTGTATTACACAGTTTTTTATCAAATAATATACACGTAGATGAAATCTATACCAGATGGGCTCTCAAGGCCGATCCAAATATGAGCAAGCCAAACAATCTAGATTTTTCTGCGACTAATGTAGTCAGCGAATATACATACGCAGTCAAACCGGTACTAGAGGACATTCAAAAGAAATTTCCCAGGATAAAAATCACAGTCGACGATTACTCGGACGAGTTCTCTAAAGACTTAACCGAAAAGAAATTTATCGGAGTCGAGCATGGCATGGCAGCAAGTTTAAAATGGATTAGAAAAACTGCCGGAGAATTGGAAGCCGTACGAAATAATAAGTCAGTTGCAATTGTACATGGTATGGACAAAATCAATTGTAAAATTGTCGATGGCAATTTTGTTACTTTTTTTCAAGACACACTTTTAACAGGCGCTTATGATTCTGATCCAGAACGCAATATAGAGATGTTTTATTGGAGTCGTAAAATGCCACTGATCCCGGTATTACAAGCCCATAAATTAAAGTCGTTTTACGAAAATTCTTTTTGGGACGTCGTTCCGATACGAATGAGATATTCACATATATGCTACCCTGATTATGACATCAATACATTTCAAGTTGAAAAATTTAATCTTAAAATAGAAGGAACTTTGTTTCATACTGACGAGCTATGGCTTAGGAAGTATAATCCTAGATATGTCGAATCTTGGACTTGGTGCGCAAATCAATATGTAAAATTCATTGATGATAAATTTTTATCAAGATTTATGGGCAAAGCGAAGCTTGGACTCAATATGATGACAACTCGATCTTACTTTGTGGGGCCGTTTAATCAATCCAAGACGGTGGCGGCATACAATAGTAAATTTAATGGAAAGATTGGGATCTAATTAGATTTTTAATAAATACTCTATACAGGGAGTATTATCTATGTCGATTGTGAGTCACGAGGTTGGTGTACCAACCATGAATATAAACGGAAACGTTACCGCAGTATGGTTGCCCGAATGGGCTAATGTGGTATTATCGGGAAGTGAATTGTCTGATTTTATTACTGCACACCGCAATCAGGAAGCATTGATGGCTAATGCAATATCTGCTGGAACAATGAGTATTACTCAGACATATATGTGGGTCGCTAATAGTGAGATAGTAACCGGAAACGTTAGCCTAATAGGCCAACATTTAAATCTCAATAATTACTATTGGACGGCCAACAACGAAATAAAAACTGGACCTGCATTTGGTGAAGAGTTTCAATCACTAGTCAGTAACAGAGAAATAGCGCAAACTACTATAGACTATTATGTCAAAAATTCGACAGTGATAAATTCTACACAGGTGGTGTATAATGTTGCTCCGGAGTCAATACCCCAAGATTCACAGTGGCTATATTACCATGGTAAATTTGTTAACGATACCGCAAATGTAACATTTCCGTCAAATTGGGCCACAGTTACAAATACCTAAATACTAGTTTTTCCAAATCAACCCCGATTCGTCGGGGTTTTCCTTTGTTGGTTCTATACAACACTGAATTTGCCCAGAAATGGCAGATTTGCTATAATAAGATATAGTAAGAAATTAGGAGATTGTATGAAACTCAATATTGGAAATCGCATTACATGGCGCTCTGCCGCAGGACAATTAGTTGGTGATATCGTTAATATTGTATTAAGCGAAAACGGCAACAACGAAACAGTTGCATGGCTTGATGTCAAAGTTGCAGACCTTTATAATACTGTGCGTATTTGTGCAGTAGAAATGAATCTTAAAATGTTGAGTGTTGAGTTGGCAACGGAGTAAAAATGAAACTATTTCAAGAAACAACCACGTGGCCCGATTCAACTCCTAACCATGCTTACTACATGGATGACAGTAAGAGCAAGATGTTTGCTTATATCAAGGCTGGAAGCAAGGCGGTTTTTAAATTTAAGACCCCCATACGCATAGACACACGTGGTCGTAAGTTTAAAGAAATTCCCGATGCCAATAATTTTACAGTTGAAGAGACCACTAACCCCAATCGCTGGGAAGTGACAGGTAGCAAAGGCGACTTATATATTGTTCGTTTAGAAGAAGGTGTTTATAGTTGCAGTTGCAGTGGGTTCAAGTTTAGAGGTGATTGCAGACACGTTAAGGAGTTTTCAAAATGATCTATAACTTAGTGTTGGTTGTTGGTACCGCAGTGACCACAGTGGGATCTTACAATGACATTGGTACATGCACTAACGCACAGAATCAATTTCAAAAGCAAAATGTAGTGGCTGCATGTGTGCGACAAGAAAGTCCTGAAGAAACTCTTAATCGAGCACAGGGCATGTTTACTCTAATGCAAAAGTTCATGGATGGACAAAAATGAAAGTTTATCTAGGTATTGAAGTTTTTTATAACGGTTGTGACCAACATGACACTGTGACTAAGGTGTTTGATGACGAAGCCAAAGCCCTAGTATGGCGAGATGAATTCAAAAATACTGTACAAGAATGGCGTGAATACAAAGAGGTAGATGTAGAATGAAAGATTTTCTAGGACGAGAATTGGTGGTAGGTGATGTAGTTGCCTTTGAGGGTGTCAATGGTGGTGGACTAGTATTGGGTAGGATTGAAAAGTTTAGCACCAAACAGGCATCAATAACTCCCTTAACTGAACACTTTAGCTTTAGAAAGACTATCTCCAGGTATAGCTCACAATGTGTTAAAATTGATGACGCAGAAGTTACATTATTCTTGCTGACAAAATCACAAGGATCCTGAGTTGACACAAAATGGCAAAAGTGCTATAATAAGACATAGTAAGAAATTAGGAGCAGTTATGACCCCAGGGTATCTAGTTATTATTTCGTTGCAGGATCACAACGGTCGCTTAGACAAAGAAGCCATTGTGCGAGCAGAAGCTGAAGCGGGCAATGATGAATTTTTTAAAGGATGCAGAGCGGCTCTGGATCCTATGATCACTTACGGTGTTAAGAAAGTAGAAGAAAAGACAGGTGATGGCAAGGGACTTAATCCTGCTACATTTTGGAAGACTGCTGAACAATTGGCCAAGCGTGAACTAACAGGCAATGCGGCCCAGGTTGCTATAAACCATATGCGTATGAACGCAAAAGAGTCAGAATGGAACTTGTGGTACAGACGTATTTTAATTAAAGATTTACGTTGTGGGGTAAGCCAAACTACAATCAATAATGTAGTTGAAAAAATTAAACCCAATTATGCTATTCCAATTTTTACATGTCAACTTGCCACAGACAGTACAAACTTTGAGAACTTATTGGTTGGTGAAAAGATACTGGAAGTTAAACTTGATGGTATGCGTGTTATAACAGTAGTATATCCCGATGGACGTGTGGATCAATACAGTCGCAATGGCAAAGAACTATTAAACTTTGGTATCATTAAAGAACAGATTGCAAAACATGCCAAGTTCTTCAAAGTAGCAATGGTGTTGGATGGCGAAGTTATGAGTAGCAGTTTTCAAGACTTAATGAAACAGGCGCACCGTAAAAGTGATGTGCAGACAGATGATGCAGTATTAAATTTATTTGATATACTAACACTGGCAGAATTCCAACAGGGTGTAGGCAATGACGTCCAAATAAGTCGTAGTGTTGCACTAAAGAGTTGGTATGATCCTATTGCAGACCATATGCCCAATGTCACAGTAGTAGGACAAGAGATTGTGGACTTGGACACTCCAGAAGGTAAACTTCGCTACACTGAAATAAACAAGCAAGCAGTTGATGGTGGTTATGAAGGTATCATGATTAAATCGCTTGATGCAGTTTATGAATGTAAACGTGCACGTAATTGGCTCAAACTTAAACCCTTTATTGAGGTATCACTGGAGGTGAAGGATGTTGAAGAAGGAACTGGAAAGAATGAGGGACGACTTGGCAATCTTATTTGCTCCGGACGCGATGACGGAAAAGATATCGTGGTCAGTGTGGGTAGTGGGTTTAGCGATAGTCTCAGAGATAGCATTTGGGCTGATATACCTGGTACAATTGGTCAAATCGTTGAAGTCCGTGCTGATGCTATTACTATGAATCAAAACGGCACTTATAGTTTGCGCTTTCCAAGATTTAAAAGTTTTAGAGGTTTTGCAAAAGGTGAAAAGTTATGAACCAACGCTATAAGCAATTGCTGGCTCAAGCACACATAGTACTGAACCCACCAGGAACGTATAGCCGATATGATAACATACTGCCTGAGCAAATGGAACGGTTTGTGCAGTTGATGGTCAAGGAATGTGGAGTAGCATTGAGTCCTATGTTGCGCGACATGATCAGTCGTGGACAAGCATACAATTTGATTCAAGAACATTTTGGGGTAGACCGATGATTGAATCTGTATTAGTAGCAGTAGTATTGCGTATGCCACCTGAAGCTCCGGGAGAGGATGTGTACCCATTAAAGACTTACGAGAGTTATGACAAGTGTGTAGAAGATGCTCGAATAGCAAATGATGTCACATTACCACAATATCACAGAACTTTTTACTGTGAACGAATAA
>Ga0164297_10005071_pt1 | contig 11446 bp, 16 predicted proteins | sample GEODES058metaG_FD_113539 | JGI IMG/M metagenome (GOLD analysis project Ga0164297, IMG submission 113539) | Dystrophic lake water microbial communities from Trout Bog Lake, Wisconsin, USA - GEODES058 metaG | ecosystem: Environmental > Aquatic > Freshwater > Lake | place: USA: Trout Bog Lake...
ATTCCCGTCCCTGTTTTCCGCGCTCCGTTGGAGAAATTTGCCCACACTGGCAAGTATGGGAAAATTTTCCAGGAAATGGATCCGCCTACCGTTATTTGATTTTGACATATTGTAACATGCGTGGCGCGCACCCCTGCCAGGCCTTAAATACGCGGTGTGGTGGGTGGGGTTTGGGTGTGGGGATTCTAAAAGGGTTAAGGTTTTTTACTGCTCAGCACACGTACTTGAAGACCAGCGCTTTCTTGTCGGGCATCTCAAACACTAGGTAGAAGGTGGTCTCCCCGTCCTTCACCGTCTTGTCGAGCCTGATCAGGTTCTCGGGCAGGTACTCGTTGCCCAGGAAGCCCATGACCTTGCGGAGCGGGAGCAGGAACAGGCCGGACTGAATGGCGATGTGAACGTCCTTTCCGGCCACCTGGATCACCTGAAAGCCCAGGTGGGTCTGCACGAAGAGCTTTGTGCCGGCCGTGAACCCGGGGATTGTGACCGTCTCTCTCGTATCGCGGTGATCGAGGTCCATGGTGTAGAGCAGGCCGTCGGATGTGCGCATCATGATGACGTTGTTGTGCAGAGGATAGATCTTGACGACTTCCTCTTCGAACTCTTCCGATGCGCCACTGGCCCCCTCTGCAAACGGGTCCTCTTCCACAAAAACAGTGACACGGGAGACACGGTTCTTGACAATGACCATGAAAGGATCTAACGGCAGCACATCCAGGGCATGATAGTGCAGCAAAGTCTTCAAAAGATTGACTTCAGAGGACACTTCAAAGACTCTGATACTGAAAGGATTGAGGACAACCAGCAGCGTTTTGAGCGAGTCCTGGTCTGTAAGCTGCATGAACTTCATCTTCGTGATGCCAGTCACGTAGGTCTTGCAGATGAGCCGTCCCTCTGCATACACATACAGCGTCTTCTCGCCCGCCACCGCCACCACCTTTCCGTCGCCGGAGAAAGCGAGGGCAATCGGGCACTTGTCCTCAATGTCCATGCGCAGCCCGCCGGTGGTATGCACGGCGTGCGGAGCGTGAAAAGTGGCGACGAACCCAAAGTCCTCGTTCGAGGCGGCCATCTTTTGGGGGTCGCAGTGAGAGAGGCTTCTGACCAGCGTTGCCGGGCGCACCTGCAGCGCCGTGAACTTCCTGTTCACGGCGAACAGTGTCTGGATGGGCGCAGGCAGGGGCGGGGCGGCGGGCTGAAATTTGCCCAGGATGGTCTTCAGGACGTTGGGGACCTGGAACAGGCTGAGCAACCCTCGGGTGTCGTTGGACTGTGACATGTTTACATTTGCGATCGCGGGGCCCCTGCCTGGCCTTAAATACATTTCTTGCCTGGCTAAAATCAGGGAAATGCTGGGCGTATTTAAACAGGCGGAGGGGCGGGGGTGTGTATGCTGTAGAGATGCGCCAACCAATAAAGGGCACGGAATTCGACCCCATTCCCAAAAAGGTACGAAAGGCAGGGCTCCAAGAGGCTGTTGTTTTGGGTTTTGGTCCAACTCAGACGGTTCCTGCTGCCGTCCCACTGATCACTGCCACAAGCATAGTGCAGGATCCAACTTCCGTGCAAGACTCACAACTTCGGGGTTTTGTTGAAGCGGCATCGGATGCTGTAGTCATGGGTTACACTCAAGCAGGAACGGGTGTATTTGTTCCGAATCCAAAGGCGTGGAAAGATTATGACGCCAAAGGAAAAAAGAACAAGACAAGCCACCCCTGAAGAGAGGGAGAGTTACGTGCTTCAATAAATCGAACACCGTGTGGAGGCGCGCCAAACCACGCCCCGGATAAAAGCGCGCGCGGCCTGGCAGGGATGCGCGACGCGACGGTGAGGCACATGGGGCTGGCGACGCTGTCGATCGGCGGGGCGGTGCTGTGCGCGCAGTTTTCGACGGACGCGGCGAGCGTGGTGGGGGCGGTGCGGTGGGGGTCGGCGTGCGTGCTGCTGGGGGCGCTCTACTACCTGGCGTGGGGGTTCCGGGGGACGCTGTGCGGGCGGGAGCGGGTCCGGGACGAGCTGTACGACCACCCCGAGGAGCAGGAGCCCGACCGGATCAGCGTGGACAACGTGTGGATGTACGTGTACGGGTGGGGCGTGCTGCTGTTCGTGACGGTGTACTGCCTGTCCGGGCTGGACACGGCCGCGTCCTGCTGGTGGATGCTGGGGGCCATGTGCCTGGTGGTGGACGACCTGCTCCGCGCGGGGCGCCCTGCCTGGTTCACGCTGGCCGTGGCGTTCAGCATGGTGACGAGCACGAGCCTCCTGTGGTGCGAGAGCCCCGCGCCACAGGAGGAGGGCGAGGTGGCGACGCTGGGGCGGGTGTGGATGGGGGTGGTGCTGCCGCTGACGGCGCCCTTCATCCTGTACCACGTGAAGCTGAGCGGGCTGAGGAGCCAGCAGGTGTGCCGGCTGGGCCTGCCGTTCATGGTGGTGCTGGCCCTGTGCTCGCTCATGGCCACCTACGTGCCCGGGGGGCGGCGGGAGCTGGGCAACTCCACCTACATCGAGACCCCTGCCCGGTTCTACCCCACGAGCGTGCGCGGGGACAGCGACTGGACGCCGGCGCTGTTCCTGCTGGTCTCGCCCCTGGCCGCGTGGGCGGCCGTGGACCGGCTGCTGGTGGCGGTGGCGGAGGGGTTCACGGTGGAGTACGTGACGGTGCTTTTACTCACGCTCTCGGCCCGGGCGTGGGCGTTGCAGAGCACGGCGGCCCTGCTGGCAGGGACGGGGCTGGCCGGCCTGGTGGAGGTGGCGCTCGTGCTGGCGGGGTGACTCAGTCCACGTCGAGCACCGGTTTGGAGGATTTGGCCATGGGCTCGTCTGGCCCCCCCTCCACCTCCAGCCGGGCCGGTTTGGAGGATTTGGCCATGGGCTCGTCTTGTCCCCCCTCCACCTCGAGCCGGGCCATGGGGCTGGTGATGTCATCGTCCCCCTCAGCGGCTCCCTTTCCGAGCTTTTGGATCAATTTCTGCCTCTGGCTCTTGCAAAAGGCCTTGTGCGCGGGCCACATCTCCAATTTGCAAGCGTCGCTGCAGAACCTGGCACTCAAGCACAGACAGCTCTTGGCCTTCGGAGCACCACAGTTGCCGCAGATGCCTTTGAATGAAACCACCTTTGAAGAGGCTTCGATGCAGACATGCAACCACTTCAGTTCATCTGGATCATCAGGATTCTTAATCACCACAAACGACAATGAGTCTTTGTGGCTGCTATCCAGTGTAGCGAATACGGTGTATTTGTCGTGCTGATAGACGAGGGTTGGATAGCAATGTAAGTCTGAATACCCTTGCAGGTTATGTATGTTTTGCGTCAATATGTCGTTTTGCTTCATTTTCTTAGGATGCTTCTGCAGATATTCGAGGACTGGGGTGTAAATCCTTTTCGTTTCGTGTGATTGCTTGGGCTTGCATTCCTCACCTGCCTTTTTGCATATTTCGTACACCTTAACCTTTGGGCTCTTTAAATCTACCTCCCGTATCAATTTCTGTAGGAGTGTGCGGTAAGGCTCGAGTTTTTCTGCTGCTACCTTTTCACTGATAGAGGCTTTTCCGTCGATATATTCGGTCATTTAATATGCCATTTCTCTCCTGCGCGGGAGGGGTTTATATAATCCCCGCCCCCCCTCACTTCTCCCCCGGGTCCAGGAACACCGGGGGCCCCTTGTGGGGCTCGGGCGGGGTGAAGTCGTACTTGCGCTTGCGGGGCGGCGAGTCCTCCTGCCGGAAGAGCGGCTCGTCGTTGTCCGCGCGGAACCACTTGCCCGCGGCCTTGTAGGCGTAGGGCTCCTCGGTGTCGTGCGTGTAGATGACGCGCTCCTTCATGTCCTTGAACTCGGCCCGGACGGCCTCCGCCTCGTTGGCCCTGAGGCGCTGCTGCCCCGGGGTGCCAAAGAAGTCCTTGACAGACGGGTTCTTGAAGGAGGAGTTGAAGCGGTCCAGGCGCGACTCCTTTGCGGGCTTGGCTTGGGGTTTGGGCTGGGGCTTGGGCTGGGGCTTGGGCTTGGGTTGGGATGTCGGGGGCATCGGCTCCGGCTTGGGGTCCGCCTTTAAAGGCCCGGGCGCCCGCTTGGGCGCCTCCGGGGGCTTCGTGTGCGCCTCGCAGAACCGCTTCATGTTCTTGGGGAAGTGGTACCGCGGGACGGTGGGGAGGTACGCGCCGCACCCCTGCCTGGGGCACTGGACGCTGCACGCCCTGTGCATGACGAACCCCGGGAAGCCGTCGGTGGGCACCGGGTCGTCGACGAGGCCGTAGCAGATCCAGCACGTTGGCTCGCAGTTGACTTTCTTGCACGGGAGGTGGAGGGCGTTGAGGTTCACGATGGGGCCGTTGAAGGCGAGCTGGCCCTTCTCGCGCCGCTCGAGCACGTTGAAGAGCTGCGCCGGCTGCACGATGCCGTCCCTGAGCAGGCTGGACCACGGGTGCTTGGCGAGGCTGAACGTGGTGGATTTGACGGGGTTCAGGCAGGTGGAGCAGCACTCCTTCACCACCGCCTTGGTGCCAAGGAGAGAGCCGGCGCGCGCGAGGAAGAGCTCGTCCATTGTTTAATTTTTATTTCGCGCGGCTTTTCGCTTAAAAGCCGATTAAAAAATTTTGACCGATACCGAGAAACGCTTTTTTTTCGCGCAAAAAAAAATTGTCCATAAATAAGGGCGCGGCGCCCTTGGGCCAAAAATGCCCAAGTTCTCCCAGTCCCTGGAGCTGCCGCCCCTCAAGCTCACCGCGCCCGCCAAGGAGGGCAACGTGCTGTTCCGCCCGTACCAGAAGCGCAAGGCGTTCTCGGAGGTCCTGCTCAGCGTGCAGACGCCGGCGTCGCTCTCGGTGAGGGTGGGCCCCTCCCCCCCCGCCTGCCAGGAGCCGCTGGCGGGCGCCAAGGAGGTGCCTGGCGCGCCGGTGATCCGGCGCGGGCGATTGCTGCCCGAGAGCTTCTCCCGGCGGGAGGCGACGCCGAGCCCGCCGTCGCCGAGGGAGCGGGCGAGGGAGGTGCTGGCGAGGCTGGAGGAGGAGGTGGTGGTGCGGACGAGGCGCTTCCGGCGCGAGAACCCCGAGATGTTCGACTTTGCGGAGGTCACGCCGACGTCGAGCCAGCAGTCGCGCGGGTCCGACGTGGCGTCGGACGCGTCGCAGTGGAGCTACAGCCAGCGGTCGGTGTCGGAGGTCCTGCCGCTGGACGAGCTGATCAAGGAGATGCTGAAGCAGCGCGGGACGCTGACGGAGTTCCTGCGAAGCCAGCTGGCCGGGGACCTGGCGGATCTGGAGCTCCTGCACCGCGCCGTAAGAGAGCTGCTCAAGAACGACCCCGAGCGGCTGGCGCAGACGGTCCGGGAGTACCTCAGGCGGGCGGAGCGGGTTCGGGAGGTGGCGGAGTCGCTGAGCCGGTGTGCGATGGAGGAGGGGGAGTACGAGCGTGGAATTCTTGGAGAAGATCTTCCGTGAGGCCGAAGCTGTTGAGCTCCTCCTCGAGCTCGGTGAGGCTGAGCTCGGTGTCCTCCTTTTCGTCGTGGGTGTGCTTGAGCATGACCCCCCCGTTGATCAGGTAGGCGGCGGTGAGGACGTGGAGGAGCGTGGACGCGTCCGACGTGAGCCCTGCCAGGCAGGCCTCGGCCGTCTGGGCGCTGTTGGGGTTGCTCTGGCGCACCGCGTGGAGGTGCTCCCGGAGGCTGTGGAGCAGCTCCCTGGGCGCCTCGTTGTGCAGCTCGTGCAGCGTCGAGATGAATAAATCGTTGTGCCTCTTTTGGGTCATCGGTTTGGAGGGGTGGCGGGTGTTTTATATAGGTCGCGGGCGGGTGCTGTCCTCGCTCCACGACGCGGAGAAGGCCTGATTTTTCAGCCTATTTTTCTGTTCGGGTTCTGGCAGGGTGTTGGTGGGCTGGTCGCTACACTTGTCGTGCCAGACTTTGGTGTAGATGATCTTCAGCTTCTTGTAGCCCCCTATCTGCTTTTGGAGCTCTTCGATCTGGGCCTCCGTCTCTTGTATCCTTTTCCTGGCTGCAAAGTTTTTGATTGAGAGGCTGTTGATGACGTCGAGGTGTGCGGCGTCTAGCGTCTTGATCTCGGCAGGGTGTTTTTGCGTCAGGTCCTGGTGGAGGCCCCAGTTCTCGAAGGCGTAGAGGATGAGGACAGTGGCATGGAGGGCGAGGGTGTGAAAGGCAGGAAGGCCCAACAGGCCCAGGCAGGCGTAGGCGTGAAGGTAGGCTGTGCATACCACGCACAAGAAGTAGATGAGGGCGCCCAGGGCGGCTCGCATTATGGAATGGACTATTAAGGGCATAAATAGGTTTGGGGGAATGGACGCCGCGGCCCTGGCCCTGGCGGTCCTGGTGTTTTTCGCGGGGCTGACGCTCTACTACGTGTCGCGGTACACCCCTGCCAGCAAGCCCCCCGTGGAGAGGAGGGTGCCGCCGGTTCTGCGGCTGAATGTGCGGCGGTTCGCGCACAGCGTGTGAGGGGGTTTATTGAACAACAACTCAGTCGCTCTTGCGGAGCCGCGACAGGTAGTCCATGCGCGTGTAGGCCGACTCCGGGAGGGCCACGTCCAGGACGCAGTCGGTGAAGCGGTGCTGCTCGAGGTCGTAGGGGCCGAGCTCGACCATGGCCGGGACCGGGTTGAGCGGGTTCACCGCCTGCGCCTGGAGGTGGGAGCGGGGCGTGAAGGGGAAGCGGAGCTCCGCCTGGACGATCGCGCCCGTGGACAGGCGCAGGCAGGCGCTCGAGCGCCCCAGGGGGCGGAGGAGCAGGGCCGACTCCATTTTGGGTTTGGTTGGGTTTGGGTTTTAATACGTGAAGCGGTTCAAACGGGTTTTTTTTCCAGGCGTTTGACGATGGCGTCCACGCCGTGGGTGATTTTGAGGAGGCAAACGATCGCGACCGCCCAGAGCGCGGCGTCGCCCAGGACGGGCAGGGACAGGGCGAGCTTGGCCACGGAGAGCATCGGGGCGTGGGTGGGAGGTTTTAAATACGTCAGGGGCGCGGGGGCAGCCTGCTGCTGAGCGACTCGACCGTCTTCTGGTTCTTCTCCCCGAGCCTGCGCACCTCGTCCACCAGTTCGTTCACGCTGTAGGCTATGCTGATCAGGCTCAGGCAGATCGCAAAGGACGCGGCGCCGCTGAGAATGTCAGGGAGAGTGACGAACTCGCCCATCATTTACGGGCTGGGTGGTGGGTGTGTTTGCGTGGGATTGGGGTCGCTTTTTTTTGACAGACCAGTCTAGGAACTGGAAGTGAAAGCAATAGTCAAACAGCAGGAGAATCAGTAAACCAGTGAGGGTGCCCTGCACAATCAGCTCAGGCAGGGGGACCGTGCCGGTTTGAAGGTCTCTGTACATGTCCAGGAGCGCGATCCCTGCGACGCAGAAAATTGCACCCTCCATGACCAGCACACACACGGAGTCCATGGAGGTTGGAATGAACTTACCCAAATTTTGGGTAACCTCAAAACACAACGTTTCGAAGTTTCCGCATTTTGCGGAACCATAGCATGGTTTGGACTGATTCGATTCGGCAAATTTTGCCGAATTGGTTCTGCGATCTGAGGTTCGAGATTTTCTCCCGAACATCGAACCGTTGCGTTTTGAGGTTCGCTACTTTTGCGCGAACATCCAACCGTTGCGTTCTGAGGTTCGGTATTTTCTCCCGAACCTCGAAACACAGTGTGTGGCTTCGTGATGTGTTAACCATACTATTCCCTACGACGCCCACTCCATGGCCAGAAACACACTGAGTCGAGGTTTGGTTCTTTAATGCAAACAAGTGCATGCACTGTGGTGCGTCGGATCGGGGTCGGGTTTTTTCGCGTGATTTGATCGATTTTGGATCAGATCTACAACTCAGGTACGGCATTCTCGGACGGCATTTCGTTATATATCGCTAAGGCAGCATGCAAGCCCTGCATGTACTGCTTTTGTTTGGCAATGGTCTGATTCAGATTGACAATGGTCTGATTCAGACTGTCAATAGTTTTTTGGTATTCGTAGTTCTTATCTAGGGTCGTCCTGCCCTGATCCTTGAGTTTTTCGATAAAAGTCTTCTGTACCGAGCATTTCTTTTCAAGTTGGGCACAGTTTTCTTCGCTTACACGAATGCTTGCTTGGAAAGTGTCAGAGAATTCACGTATTTTGTCCTGAAGTGCTTTACGGAACTGCATGAGTTCAGTATGTGATTTCAACGCAATTTGCTCCATGGAACGAATCTTGGTGATCCACTCTCTGCTCATTTCCATAAACTGTTCCTTCAAGGCCCTTTTCACCTTTTCAACATCCAGCTGAGGCCCCGATAACGCGACACACTTCTCCTTCTGCTTGGCCAACGAATCTGTGAGCTTTTGGATGTGGTCCTTGTTGTGGCCTATGGTATTCTGCAAAGAGCGCTTCTCATCTGTGAGCTCCACAATCCGCCTGTTCAAGTTATCCACCTCCTCCTTCCTCCCTGCCAGGGTTGACTGGAGCTTCTCCATCTGCTCGTTGAGAGAGTTGACGGTCGTGCTGTGCTCCTTCCGCAGCTGCTCGTTGCGTCTGTTGGCGTCCTGCAGGACGTCTTCGTATGTTTTCCGAAAAGTCCGCAACTCCTCCAGCTCAAACTGCAGATCTTCGTTGATCGCGCGCTCCTTCTTGTAAAGCTTGTCGATCTCCGAGACCTGACGGATGTGGGTCCTGGTGCCATCGTCCAGTTGCTTTTCCAGCTCCTGCACCTTCCCTGTGACGTTGCAATAAGCCTTGATGAGGTACTCATTCTCTTTGGAAAGCTGGCCATTCTCGTCCTTGATTTTCTTCAGCTCATTGGAAAGCTCGGCATTCTCGTCCTTGATCTTCTTCAGCTCGCTTTTGTGCCCCTCCTTCTTGTTCTTCAGCTCTTTTTTGTGCGAGTCCTGTAGCTGCGTAAGCTCTTCCCGATGCGCGTCCTTCACCTTCCCAAGCTCTTCCTTGTACTCCTCCTCCAACTCCGCCAGCATTTCCTGGTGTACGGCATTCAAATTCAACAGCTCCTCGTGGGTCTTCGCCTCCTTATCCATCTCCTGCAATTTTGCTTTGTACTCCTCGTGGACTCTGCTCAGGTCCTCCTCCCGGCTGAAAGACATTTCCGCGATCTTTTCCTGCAGCTCGTTGATGGTCTGTTGCTTGATGAAAAGTTTGGACTCCAGAAAGCTGTGCTCGTTTTGTACCCTATTCAGAGCGCTGGCCATCGCACCTAAATCTTTCTGCTGTTTTGTTATGATGGCCTGTAATGTTGTGTTACGTCTTTGTATTTCGTTATATTGTTTTATTTCGCACAGTTCGGTCAGCGCCTTGACCACCACCAGCCTGTTTTGGGGGACGTCCATGCTGTCCAGGCAGTCCAAGAGGTGGCCCAGATCTGGGTCGCCCAACACGTGCGAGTAGCCTCGTGATTCGTTCATGGTGTGAAGACATGTTCTGCGCTGTGGGAGGCCGGACTTAAATACGGCCCGTCCTTTTCTCTTTTTTTAATTCAAACCGTTTCAATGGACTGCATCCTGGCCCTGCAGGAGCGCGAGGCGCTGCACGCGCCCCTGCCCGACAACGTGGACGCGGTGAGGACTGAGCTGGTGACAGCGATGCGGGGGGCGTGCGCGCGGCACTACGGGGGCGAGAACCTGCGGACGCTGAGCATGGCGGTGGCGTTTCTGGACCGGGCGCTGGCGTCGCGGCTGGGCGGGGACTTTCTGTGGCGGGCGGAGCTGCCCGGGGTGCTGCTGATGCTGGCGATGAAGTTTGCGGACAGCCACGCGCCCTTCCCGTACATGATCGCGGAGGAGTACGGGGTGGCGGTGGAGGACGTCAAGGAGACGGAGATGCTGGTGTTCCAGCAGCTGACGATGGATGTTTTTGTGGTGACGCCGTACGACTTTATCGAGGGGCTGTTTTTGGAGATCCCCGCGGAGAGCGGGGCGGTGGTCCTGTACGGGGTGCTGACGGCCCTGTACCTCGTGCCGTACCGGGTCTACCCCCCCTCGGTGGTGGCGGCGGCGATCCTGGCCGTGGCCCTGCCCGAGGCGGCCCCGGACGGGGCCGTGTTCCGATTTTTGGAGTCCATGGACGGCCGGGCGCCCGAGGTGCTGGGGTGCGTCCAGCGGCTGGTGCGGGGCCATTAAAAATTTCAGGTCGGTGCGTACTGGTGGGTGCAGAAGCGCGCAAAGTCGCTGTAGCCGCACGGCACGTAGGGCGTTGTATGGCTTGGGCAGCCGGGGTGGGGGCACGCGTACTTGACGGGCTGCTCCGGGCAGTACGGGACCGGCGCGTACTTGGGCATCTGGGCCACGCAGATCGGCGGCCGGGGGTCCCACTCAAAGGAGGTGTAGAAGGCGCAGATGAAGACGGCCAGCAGGACCAGGAAGATGGTGATGACGATGGCGATGGACACGCTGGTGTTGTCCTGGCAGCTCTCGAGGTAGGTGGACCCCACGGCCGACCAGGTGCCCCCAGGGCACATCCGGGCAGGGAGACCGCCCCCGGGGCAGTAGAAGCCCTCGGGGCAGATGACGGCCGAGTTGTCCAGCAGGGAGCAGGTGTAGCCGGGCGGAACGGTGCATGCCATTTGCCAGGGGGTGCATGCCCTTTTAATAGCCCGGGGGCTCCTATAGCTTGCTGAGGTAGTCGACGATGGCCTGCAGCGCCGCCAGCATGGCCTCGTCGGCCTTGGCCAGGTCTGTGAGGCGGTTGTTGGCCGTCACGGTCCCGTTGAGGATGTTGGAGAGCATTTGGTACTGCTGGTCGTCCAGGTCCACTATGACGGCGGACTGCGTCTCGCTCTCAAGGTAGACCTGCTGCGCGAGCGTGGCGAGGCTGGCGCTCATGTCGGCGCGCGCCGCCTCCACCGCTAGGTAGAGCGCGATCAGCATCCCGCAGCAGAAGAGCGTGAGGAGGGTGAGGATGGCGATCCGCGCCATTCGCTTGATTCTCCACCTGGAGTCCAGCTGTTCCTCGGTTTGCTGCATATTGGCAGTTTGACGGTTTTGGGGGGTTGGTATATATATAGAAAGCGGAAATGCCACGCCGAGCTCTATATAAAACTGGGGGTGGCACAGGCGAGAGATGCTGCTGCTGTTGTTGGGCTTGGCCTTGGTCGGCGCCCAGTCGCCCGTGACGATGGGCAACGGCCAGTACTGCAGCAATTACTATGGAGGCAGCACTGACTGCGAATGGGACAACGATTACTACAATGTCAACCAGTGGGAGGACTCTGCTCAGATTTGTGCTCCTGGTGGTTACTGTTGCATATGGGCCTATAACCAGGGGTGTACATTGGTTGAGATAATTGCAGGTAGAAGAGACCACACTACGGATAGTAGCTGGTGGGACTGCGCTGCAGGATGTGTCACCGCCGCCAGCTGCACCTCCATACCCAACGCATACTTTACCGGCCCTGCCAGCCCAGTCACGTCTGCCACCGCGTGTCCCTTCCAGTGCAACGCCGGCTACGTGAAGTCCGGCTCATCG
>Ga0164297_10005072_pt1 | contig 11445 bp, 9 predicted proteins | sample GEODES058metaG_FD_113539 | JGI IMG/M metagenome (GOLD analysis project Ga0164297, IMG submission 113539) | Dystrophic lake water microbial communities from Trout Bog Lake, Wisconsin, USA - GEODES058 metaG | ecosystem: Environmental > Aquatic > Freshwater > Lake | place: USA: Trout Bog Lake...
TGGATGGCACTTGATCTGATCCGCGACTCTGAAGGCGACGTAGTTGGTGTGACTGCGCTTGAGATGGAGACTGGTGAGCTTTTCATTCTTGAAGCTAAAACAGTTCTCTTGGCCACAGGTGGAGCGGGCCGTATTTTTGCAGCCTCGACAAACGCCTTTATCAACACAGGTGATGGAATGGGTATGGCTGCTCGTGCCGGCATACCGCTAGAGGACATGGAGTTCTGGCAATTTCACCCCACAGGAGTTCACGGCGCAGGTGTTTTGTTAACAGAGGGTTGCCGCGGTGAAGGCGCTATTTTGCTGAATAGCAATGGTGAACGCTTTATGGAGCGTTACGCTCCCACTTTAAAAGACCTGGCCCCGAGGGATTTTGTGTCTCGCTCTATGGACCAAGAAATTAAAGAAGGTAGGGGATGTGGCCCTAACAAAGACCACGTGCTATTAAAGCTCGACCACCTTGGCGCTGAAACTATTCACAAACGCTTACCTTCAGTTTATGAGATTGGTGTTAACTTTGCAAACGTAGACATTACCAAAGAACCTATTCCTGTAGTTCCAACAATCCACTACCAAATGGGTGGTATACCTACCAATGTACACGGACAAGTAGTCATCCCTAACGGACGCGAATTCAACGCTGTCGTTGGTGGTCTCTATGCGGTTGGAGAGTGCTCTTGCGTGAGCGTTCACGGTGCAAATAGGCTGGGTACAAATTCACTCCTTGATTTATTAGTCTTTGGTCGTGCAGCGGGTAACCATATCGTAGAAACTGCTTTAAAAACCAAGTCTCACAAACCCCTGCCCGCCGATGCAGCAGATCGGACATTAGCGCGTTTAGCTAGGCTAGACAACGCAAAAGACGGTGAGTACTCTCAAGATGTTGCTAACGATCTTCGCGCCGCAATGCAACTGCATGCTGGTGTTTTTAGAACCCAAGCTAGCATGGATGAAGGTGTCCGTAAGATTGCAGAACTTCGTGAGCGAGTCGGTCGCATCGGCCTGAAAGACACATCCAAGGTTTTCAACACTGCACGTATTGAAGCCTTAGAAGTTGACAACTTGATTGAGTGCGCACAGGCAACTATGGAGTCCGCAGCAGCTAGACATGAATGCCGAGGAGCTCACACAGTTGAGGACTACGAGCGCCCTGCTGATGATCCTGTACACCCACTCGGTCGCGACGACGCAGAGTGGATGAAGCACACACTTTGGCATTCATACGACAATAGTTTGAGTTATAAACCTGTGCAACTCAAGCCACTTACCGTAGAAAGCGTTCCGCCAAAGGTTCGTACTTTCTAATTTCATTTAAAAAACCATTCAAGATACATCACTCTGATTCGAACGGAGAAAATTATGCAAAAACGCACCTTCAAAATCTATCGCTACGATCCTGAGAAGGACGAGAAGCCCTACATGCAAACCATTGAAATTGAACTTGAGGGCAATGAGCGCATGTTGCTTGATGCTTTAATTAAATTAAAAGCTATCGATCCCTCAATCTCTTACAGACGCTCTTGTAGGGAAGGTGTTTGTGGCTCAGATGCTATGAACATCAACGGCAAAAACGGATTAGCATGTCTGACTAATCTTTTAACTCTGCCACAAACGATCGTTTTAAAGCCGCTCCCAGGACTTCCTGTTGTTCGCGATTTGATCGTTGACATGACTCAATTCTTCAAACAATACAACTCAATCAAACCTTATTTGGTTAATGACACCTTACCACCAGAAAAAGAGCGTTTGCAGTCTCCTGAGGAAAGGGATGAGCTCAATGGGCTTTATGAGTGTATTTTGTGCGCAAGCTGCTCTACCAGTTGCCCATCATTTTGGTGGAATCCTGATAAATTTGTAGGACCCGCTGGACTGCTTCAAGCTTACCGTTTCATCGCCGACTCCAGAGACCAAGCAACTGCGGAGCGTTTGGACAACTTAGAAGATCCGTACCGCCTGTTTAGATGCCACACCATCATGAACTGCGTTGACGTTTGTCCTAAGGGGCTAAACCCAACCAAAGCAATCGGTAAAATTAAAGAATTGATGGTTAACCGGGCTGTTTAATTCTTATTAAACCAAGTCTTAACCCAAGCGCTTATGCAAGAGATGTTTCTTGACCACCCCAACGATCCAGGCTTACTGGGTCTAGGGGCAGGTGAACCTCTTGGAGACGCGGGACTCAATAGACTTAGGTGGCGCTGTAGGCGAGGGTTATTGGAAAATGATTTGTTCATTCAAAAATTTTTTCAACGCCACGGTAACAATTTAACAGTCGGTAACGCCAGAGCAATGTACGAAATCATGCGCTTAACTGACAATGATTTGTTGGATATATTGTTGGGACGAACTACAAAAAGTGTTGATAATTTAATAAATAACCATCAAGAGTTAGACATCGAGACAGAAGAGGCGAATGCAGAGAAACCAGAAATCCAAGAAGTCATAAACCTGCTCAAAGGTTGAATTGAATTTATAGGTTTATCGATCAGCGTAGAAAGTAATTGCACAAGTAACAGGAATTAATTATGAAACTCTCAGATAACAAGGCTACGATCTCCTTTACCAACGGCGCTCCCAGTTTTGAGATGCCCGTTTATCAAGGATCTATTGGTCCAGACGTGATCGATATCCGTAAGCTGTACGGACAAACCGGCATGTTCACCTATGATCCTGGATTCTTATCCACCGCATCATGTCAATCAGCCATCACCTACATTGATGGCGATAAGGGCGAGTTGCTTTACCGTGGTTATCCCATTGAGCAATTAGCCACTTCCTGCGATTTTCTTGATACCTGCCACTTGCTCATGTACGGCGACTTACCAGGCGCTCAAAAGAAAAAAGATTTCACCCACCTCGTTACTCATCACACAATGGTGCATGACCAGATGCAGTATTTCATGCGTGGTTTTAGAAGAGACGCTCATCCAATGGCTGTATTAACAGGTCTCGTTGGTGGTTTATCAGCGTTCTATCACGATAGTACCGATATCAACAACCCAGAGCACCGCGACATTGCAGCTATTAGATTAATAGCAAAAATGCCAACTCTAGTTGCTATGGCATACAAATACAGTATTGGCCAACCCTACATGTACCCTCAAAATAATTTGAGTTATGCAGGTAATTTCCTTCATATGATGTTTGGCACTCCTTGTGAGGAATACAAAGTTAGCCCAGTGTTAGAAAAAGCCTTAGATCGTATTTTTGTTTTGCACGCAGACCATGAACAAAATGCATCCACGTCCACCGTCAGGCTTTGCGGAACTTCGGGCACAAACCCGTTTGCGGCTATAGCAGCTGGCGTTGCTTGTCTATGGGGGCCAGCCCACGGGGGCGCTAACGAGGCATGTCTTAACATGCTAGGTGAGATCCAAGCAAAAGGCGGAGTAGAGAAAGTTGGTGAATTCATTGCCCAAGTAAAAGACAAAAATTCAGGCGTAAAGCTTATGGGCTTTGGTCACCGCGTTTACAAAAATTACGACCCACGCGCCAAACTCATGCAAGAGACTTGTAATGAGGTGCTCAAAGAACTTGGACTAGAAAACGATCCTCTTTTTAAACTTGCCAAAGCACTGGAGAAAATTGCTTTAGAAGACGATTACTTCGTATCACGTAAACTCTACCCCAACGTAGACTTTTATTCTGGAATTGTTCAACGAGCTATTGGTATCCCAGTTAAGTTATTTACTGGAATATTTGCAATGGCAAGAACAGTTGGTTGGATTGCTCAACTGAACGAGATGATTGCGGATCCTGAGTACAAGATTGGCAGACCTCGCCAACTCTTTACTGGCTCACCAAGACGTGATGTTCCTCCAATGAATAAACGCTAATCTGGGTTTAAAGAATGATGGGGCTCATGCCCCCTTTTAATCGCAAACTCAAAAGAGCTCGCAGCGTGCCTGTCGAGCTCTTTTTTCATCCAATTAAATTTACCTTACCCCTGTCAATCCATGAACTTAGACATTAAGTTGATTAAAACCCCTCAGGAATTGCAATCGTTGCTCTCCAAGGTAGAAGAGTCTGGCGTGAAATCATGCAACTGTAGTTTGCAACGCTGCCCAGGGTGGGACTCCATGAGTGACAGTATGTGGCCGAAGGAGCAATTAACGCTCCTTGCGACCCTTAGAGATTCATCTGTTGATGAACCTACCTTTGAGGAATACCAACCTAAAGCGGTTCGCTTTGACGACCCTAATGCCTTAATATCCGTAGAACACTTCCCCTACAACAGGTGCGATATATTTGCTTGTTCACAGTGCAGTCAGGCAGTTATGCGTTACACCGAGTACGGCGGATACTACATTGATCACCGTGCAAGACGAGTTCGATCCGATCAAATTATTCAAAATTTGGACACACCCTAGTCACTCGCACTTCCTCTAGCAATATCTATGGATCTTGAAGGACACAAAGGGAAACTTAGATTTTTTTAAACCATGCAATTCCCACTAAAGCCTCAGTAGTTGTTAAAATAGACCTCTTGGCTAAAAATATCTGAATTACGGGATTTATATCCCTCCTTTGTTTTCCGTCTTCTTAGGAATCATATAAATATGGGACGCACACTTTACGACAAAATTTGGGACGAGCATGTTATCCACTCAGAAGAAGATGGGACATCGGTTCTATATATAGACCGTCATTTGGTTCACGAAGTTACGAGCCCTCAGGCCTATGAAGGACTCAGAGTAGCAGGACGCAAAGTCTGGCGTCTCTCCTCAATCGTAGCAACCGCTGATCACAACACACCAACGACAGGTTGGGAACGGGGATATGACGGCATAACAGACCCTATTAGCAAAGAACAAGTGACAACGCTTGATAAAAACATAAGCGAATACGGAGCAGCAGCTTATTTCCCTTTTCTATCTAAACGTCAGGGCATCATTCACGTCGTTGGACCAGAGAACGGGGCAACGCTTCCAGGGATGACTGTCGTCTGCGGAGACTCACACACCTCTACGCACGGCGCATTTGCAGCCCTCGCTCACGGCATAGGTACAAGTGAGGTCGAGCACGTTATGGCAACTCAGACACTTCTTGCAAAGAAGGCAAAGAACTTGTTAATCCAAGTTGATGGTCAGCTCCCCAAAGGCTGCACAGCCAAGGACATTGTTTTGGCCATAATCGGCAAAATAGGTACTGCAGGAGGAACAGGTTGCACTATTGAGTTTGCAGGCTCCGCTATTCGCGCACTCAGTATGGAGGGTCGAATGACCGTTTGCAATATGGCGATTGAAGCAGGCGCTCGCGCAGGTTTAGTCGCTGTAGACGAGAAAACAATTGAGTATGTCAAAGGACGCCCTTTAGCACCTCAAGGTGTAGCGCTTGATCAGGCCATTGCTTATTGGAAAACACTGCACTCCGATCCGGACGCACGTTTTGATAAAACTGTCACACTTGACGCATCCCTTATTCAACCTCAGGTTACTTGGGGCACTTCGCCGGAGATGGTCCTATCCGTAAACGAGAGCGTACCAGACCCTGACCGCGAGCGAGACGATAACAAACGCGCAGCCATTGAGCGCGCACTCAACTATATGGGATTAGAGCCTGGTAAAAAAATCTCGGACATTACTATTGATAAAGTGTTCATAGGCTCGTGTACCAACAGCCGTATTGAAGATATGCGCGAGGCAGCCTTTGTGATTAAGAAGCTTGGACAAAAGGTTTCTCGCAACGTCCGCCTTGCGATGATTGTTCCTGGATCCGGATTGGTCAAAGAACAAGCCGAACAAGAAGGATTAGATAAAATTTTTAAAGCTGCAGGTTTTGAATGGCGCGAACCAGGATGCTCTATGTGTTTGGCCATGAACGCAGACCGCCTGGAGCCAGGTGAGCGTTGTGCATCAACCAGTAACCGTAACTTTGAAGGACGACAAGGGGCGGGCGGACGAACTCATCTTGTGAGCCCAGCGATGGCTGCGGCAGCGGCTATTCATGGACACTTTGTCGATATTCGTCAATACGCTTAAACGCATCAAGAGACAAGCAATATGCAAAAATTTACCGTACACAAAGGCCTAGTCGCTCCAATGGACCGTGAAAACGTAGACACGGATGCGATTATTCCCAAACAGTTTTTAAAGTCTATTCGCAAAACTGGCTTTGGTGAAAATCTATTTGATGAGTGGCGCTACCTAGACCCAGGCTATCCTGGGCAGGATCCTTCAACCCGCAAACCTAATCCAGATTTCGTCCTTAATCTACCACGCTACAAGGGGGCTTCAATTTTGCTTGCACGCAAAAACTTTGGTTGCGGCTCCTCTCGTGAACATGCACCGTGGGCCCTAGATCAATTTGGTTTTCGTTGTATTTTGGCTCCGAGTTATGCGGACATTTTCTTCAACAACAGCTTTAAAAACGGCTTACTTCCTATTGTCCTGCCTGAAGCGATTATTGATCAACTCTTTCACGAGTCTGCAGCTTTCCCTGGTTTTAAATTAACCATCGACTTAGAAGCTCAACTGATCGTCAAAGAACAAGGCGAGAGTATCCCCTTTACGGTTGAACCTTTCAGAAGGTATTGCTTATTAAACGGTTTTGACGATATTGGACTCACGCTTAGACACGCTGACAAAATCCGCGCCTTTGAGGCCGAGCGCTTGTCAACTAAACCCTGGCTTGCACAAACGATGATCGAAGGAGTACGCAATTGAAAATAGCAGTCTTACCTGGTGACGGTATTGGTCCCGAGATCGTTGCAGAGGCGCTCAAAGTTCTTGCAGTACTAGACTTGAAACTCGAGCTTGAGACAGCCGACGTTGGGGGCGCAGCCTTTGAGTCTAGCGCTCACCCTCTCCCTGAGGCTACCGCTCGCTTGGCGCAAGCCGCTGATGCAGTTCTCTTTGGTGCGGTTGGTGACTGGAAATACGATAACCTTGAGAGATCACTAAGACCTGAACAAGCCATCTTAGGTCTTCGTAAAACTCTTGGTCTGTACGCTAATTTTCGTCCAGCAATATGTTACCCCGAGCTAACTCACGCCTCTAGCCTTAAGCCTGAGTTAATCGGTGGACTCGATATTTTGATCATCAGAGAACTCACTGGTGACATCTATTTCGGCCAACCCAAAGGGCGGCGCACAGCAGTTGACGGCCCCTTTGCGGGTTCAGAAGAGGGCTTTGATACGATGCGTTACACACGCCCTGAGATTGAACGAATCATGCACACCGCCTTTAAAGCGGCGGAGAAACGCTCCAAACGTGTAACCAGCGTTGATAAGTCCAATGTCTTGGAGACCTCACAACTTTGGCGCGACGTAGCTACTCAGATCGGCAAGGAATATCCTCACGTGACACTAGACCATATGTATGTGGATAACGCTGCAATGCAACTGGTTAAAGAGCCTAAGAAATTTGACGTACTCGTTACTGGCAATATGTTTGGAGATATCTTGTCAGACGAAGCGGCTATGCTAACGGGCTCAATTGGAATGCTCCCCTCAGCTTCCTTGAATGAAAAGAACCAAGGTCTTTATGAGCCTAGCCACGGAAGTGCACCTGACATTGCTGGAAAGGGTCTTGCAAATCCGTTGGCAACGATTTTGTCAGCTGCAATGATGCTGCGCTTCTCACTTAATATGGCCTCTCAAGCACAGCGTATCGAAGATGCAGTACAAAAAGTTTTAGCCAGTGGTTTAAGAACGCCAGATATTTACTCAGAGGGTACCAAGCGTGTTGGCACTGTTGAGATGGGTAACGCGGTGGTAGCTGCACTCAAATAAAACGGTTTAGCCGTTTTTTTGAGTAGACTTAGTTTAGAAATATTAATTCAAAGTTTAATTTAAGGAAACCTTCTTTATGGCACGGGTCGCAAATGTAGTGGGCATGGTTGGCTGGAGAGGCATGGTTGGCTCAGTTTTAATGGAGCGCATGCAAGCTCAAGGCGATTTTGCGTTGATAGAGCCTATTTTCTTCACGACATCTAATGTTGGAGGTCCGGCCCCTACATTGGCCAAGAACGAGACCAAGCTCTTAGATGCAAAAGATATAAGCGCACTCAGTAAATGCGACATCATCATTACGTGTCAAGGCGGGGACTATACCAACGAAATTTATCCAAAATTGCGCAGCGCAAATTGGCAAGGACACTGGATTGATGCGGCCTCAGCTCTTCGAATGAAAGATGACGCGGTAATTATTTTGGATCCGGTTAACAAACCGGTGATCGATAAAGCCTTGCACGCTGGAGGTAGGAACTGGATTGGCGGTAACTGCACGGTCAGCTTAATGTTGATGGCTATGGGATCGCTGATCAACAAAGGCTGGGTTGAATGGATTAGCGCAATGACTTACCAAGCCGCCTCTGGGGCTGGTGCTCAGAACATGCGCGAACTGCTCGAGCAAATGGGCGCCTTGCACGCAAGTGTGAAGAGTGAATTACAAAACCCATCTTCTGCTATTCTTGATATTGACCGTAAAGTCACTGAAACACTTAGAGGTACCGCATTTCCCAAATCAAATTTTAGAAATACTGCATTGGCAGGAAGTTTGATTCCTTGGATTGATGTGCCGTATGAAAACGGTCAAACCAAAGAAGAGTGGAAAGGCGGTGCTGAGTGCAATAAGATCTTGGGTTTGCCCCCTTTTAGATCTGCGGGAAGCATCCCTATCGACGGATTATGTGTGCGCATAGGAGCCATGCGCTGCCACTCTCAGGGACTGACCATCAAGCTTAAGAAGAACATTCCACTTCAAGACATTGAAGATACGCTCGCAGCAGGCAATGACTGGGTCAAAGTCGTCCCCAACTCTAGAGAGATTTCCGAGCAAGAACTCACTCCCGCAGCAGTTACAGGTACGCTAATCGTTCCTGTTGGCCGTTTGCACAAACTTGCTATGGGAGATGACTTCTTAGGCGCTTTCACAGTAGGCGACCAGCTTCTTTGGGGCGCTGCAGAGCCCTTAAGAAGAATGTTGAGAATTTTGCTTGAACACTCCTAAAAAAGCATTTCTGAGCAGCTCCAAATAAGAGCCTTTTCTAGCATTTTTAGTTGCAAAATCAACGATTTACCTTCTTGAGGGTAAGGTGTAGATTATGATGTCATACCGGCATTAATGTTTCATAATGACACCTATGGTTTCAACCCTCAAAATCCCCCATTTTCAGCCCCTCATCCCTAAGTTAGTTGGAGGCTGTTTGCTGAGCATAGGTTTATGCTTAGCTGGCATCACTTCATCTGAGGCTTTAACGCTGAGTCGTCCACAAATTCAATCTTCAATTGGAGCACCTTTGAAGGTTGAAATTGATGTAACCAACCTTAGTGATGAAGAGTCGGTTGATTTGCAGGCAGATTTAGCAGAAGCATTAAATTACAAAGCCAACGGTATTGCCATCAATACAGCACTGGAGGATGCCAAACTTGAACTTCTCACTCGAGCTGATCAGTCCAAGTTCCTAAGAATTATCGGGATACATCCTGTTTCTGATCCATACGTTGAATTGATAATTAATTTGAAATGGGCAACAGGTAGTATTTTGCGCAATTTCGGTTTGTATATTGGGTCTGAGCCGGGCACTGATCCCAAGGTTGTGCAAACGCCCTCCTCTACTTCCCCTAAAACGTTGAGCGTAAAGTCTGGGGACACTGCTTCAAAGATTGCGCTGCGCAATATGGATAAAACGCAACTGTCATTAGACCAAATGTTGGTCGCGCTTTTGAATAAAAATCCAGATGCGTTTATTCAAAAAAATGTTAATTTAGTTAAGGCAGGCGCTGAATTAAAGATTCCTTCTACTGATGAGGCTTTGGCTATTTCTAAAAATGAGGCCAACTCTGAAGTAACTTTGCAGGCAAAAGCCTTTGCAAATTACAGATCAACTCTTGCATCTAAGTTGCCACAAAGCGCGCTGAATAACCAAGATAAATCCAATGCGGGCAAGGTCGGCGGCAAGGTTAAAGACTTAGCACCTGCGCCTAAAGATCAACTCAAACTCAGCGCACCTGCAATCAATGCGGATACTGAGAAACTCCCTAAAGAAGAAAGTATCGCCCAACAAAAGCAAGCTGAGGTCAACGCTGGACGGCGTCAAGATTTGCTTCAAAATATCGCAGATTTATCAAAACTTGCAGAAAGCACAGGCTTAGAGATTAAAAGCGGAATACTCTCGGGTTTGCCGTATTTAGTAAAAATAAATAGCCTAGATGATCTTATCGCTTGGGGCCGGACGAATTATGAACTAGTCCTAGTTTGCTGCTTTGTGTTGGGATGTTTCTTGTTACTGTTGGTTTGGGCTTGGATCAATAAAAAAACCATTCAAGAGCCAAATAACACACACGAAAGCACAGAAGACTCAGAATACGCTGTGTCACCAACGCTTGAGCCCCATTCAGATGACATTCACCACTCGCCTGTATTCGCTCCGCTACCTGATTCAGTGCCAAATGAACATTCGCACTCAGGCGAGGACGAACACATTGAGATGAGTAAAACTGCGCCGCTAGGAAACACCGAGCGAGAACCGCAACACCAAAATCAACCCATTAAGTTTGATTTCGATCTCAACATCTCCTCCGATGAAGTCAGGGAGTCTTTCACTCGGGAACCACAGAGTCCCGTTTTAACGCCTGCTAAAAACCAAGAAAACGTCAGCGCTCAGACCCTGAACACGACCAATACAAACACATATACGCAAAACCAAACACATACAAACGCGCACATTACCTCCAAACATTCAGAACCTAACAAAGCGCATTCTGAGTATGAACAGGAAGATCCTTTTAGAGTTCGTCTAGATCTGGCTGAGGAATTATGGAAGCTTGGCCAAAAGCACACGGGCCGCGCACTTGCTCAGGAGGTGGCTGAGCAAGCTGGCGAACAAATGCGAGAGATTGCCTTGCGCTGGCTCTCCGAGCACCCCTAACAAACATGCGTATAGCCTTAGGCCTGAGCTACTTAGGTCGTGAATACGAGGGTTGGCAAAGCCAACTCAGTGGGCGAACCATTCAAGATCACCTTGAGAGAGCAATCTTGGCTTTTACGCAGCACCCCATTCGAGTGCACTGCGCGGGCAGAACTGACGCCAGGGTGCATGCCTTAATGCAGGTCGTTCATTTTGACTCCCCCGTAGACCGTGATAATCCCTCGTGGGTCAGAGGGTTAAATAGTTTTTTACCAGAGGATATAGGTGTTCAGTGGGCAGCCCAGGTGGATGCTTCTTTTGATGCACGCAAATGCGCTATTGCTCGTAAATATATTTATGTATTGCTAGAGTCTGCGGTTCGTCCCAGTTTAGAGGCGGGCCGTGTTGGTTGGAGTTTTAAGCCATTAAACGCTGAGTTTATGCAAGAGGGGGCAAACTACCTTTTAGGTACCCATGACTTCAGCTCATTTCGTGCTGCAGCCTGTCAAGCTCTAAGTCCTATTAAAACCTTGAAGTCTATTAAAATAGAACGCACATCAAACAATAGCTTAACGCTGCCAAATATTCTTCACA
>Ga0164297_10005075_pt1 | contig 11433 bp, 9 predicted proteins | sample GEODES058metaG_FD_113539 | JGI IMG/M metagenome (GOLD analysis project Ga0164297, IMG submission 113539) | Dystrophic lake water microbial communities from Trout Bog Lake, Wisconsin, USA - GEODES058 metaG | ecosystem: Environmental > Aquatic > Freshwater > Lake | place: USA: Trout Bog Lake...
TCCATCTGTTTCTAAAAGAGTGCGAATGGCGCTTCAATCATCGACCAGCCAGCAACCTCTTGAAGACGCTCGCCGAATGGATCAAAGTATGAATACTTAAACCTTATCTATGTCAGCCCCAAAAAGAAATAACGACGCCGCGCCAGCCATGAGTGCAAAAAAATGTATTAACGCTTTGAATCGGCTCCATAGTATAGTTGACTTGCCTTTCTCGATGTATGGATACTCAAATTTATGCTTAAAGGAAGCCGCGTGCCCAGCAGTTGCATAATGAGTAATGTAGGAAAATCCTATTCCTAATGCCGCCGAAAAAACACCAAGACCAAACAAAACTAAGCTATTTGAAACATCAGAAAATCTGTTAAGTGAATCATGTGGGTCAAATTTCTCTTTCGAAACTATTCCGCCAATAAATGCTAATATGGAAACTGCCGCGCCACCGTTTATTAATATGGCCGCACGAAGAGCAATTTCAGAACTTTTAATTGCTGCATCATTAACGAAATCGGTAAATTTATCGAACCTATCATGAGCGCGTTTGGCGTCTTCGCGATTTAATTCGTGAACCCATTTTTTGTATTCAATACTTTGATTTTCGTCGTCGACGGACATTGGAAAGTCTCTTTAAAATAAATTTTCTGTCGGTCTTTATATCTGACTCTAAGACCGGGTGCTATTTCAATGCAATCAGCGGTCATCGTTCATCGGTAAAATCAGGACACCTTCTCGCGCCCCAACGCACCCACCGCCCCCCGGTTCGGTACCACAACATCCTCATCCGCATCGCAATCAATCCGAAGCTGGTACCCCATCCCATCCAAAAACAAGGCCAAGGTTTCAAGCGTCATCGTTGGCGAATGACCATTCAAAACTCGGGATACCTGCGCTTTGTCACGCCCGAGTCGCGCGGCTAGTTCGTTGGCAGTGAAACCTTCGGCGCTCCGGCGCTTCCATGCTTTTCGTAAAACCGAAAACGCCCGCTGACGGGCTTCCGCTTTAATAGCGCCTTCGGTGCGTTTAAGAATGGTTGTCATCGAAAAACTCCCCAAGCAACAAATCCCGACTGTCCTTCAGCGGCGGATGATTGGGAAACAGCCCCTTCCAAATCTGTGCGGTACGTTGAATCGATGGCGCAAAAGAGTTCCGATCTAATGACCGACGATCATCCTGTAAAACTGCGACAAACTCGCCATATCTAAGAAAACCGCCGAAAATCCGCATTTGTGGGTTGAAGGTGATCCTGAATTCATACCAACCACCCGATTGGGTTTTTAGCTCTTTCAATTTCACGTCATCGTCAAAATCATCGCCCGTGACAAAGCTTTTTAGGAAGGCGCGAACATCGTCAAAAAACCGCACTTCTTTGCCGACGCCCCTTGTATTCACCCAATCGGCCAAGACCGGATGAAGCCATAAGCGGCGACGATACGCCTCACCTCTCACAAGCACAGGCTCAAAAAGGACCAAAGCCCCTTCCCTCGCCCGACTTCGAATATGCCATTCAGTTGATTTGGGAGTCAACTAATATCTCGCTCATAGGAAACGATCATTCATCGATATTAATTTTCAACAGGAATAAACGCTCAGCAGGATATGAAACACATACTGGAACAAAAAATGGAGCGGGTACCGGGAATCGAACCCGGGTATTCAGCTTGGAAGGCTGCTGCTCTACCATTGAGCTACACCCGCATCTCGACCGCGTTATGCCAAGCTCGGGGACGATAGGCAAGATGAATTAAAGGCTGGAGCCCGAATTAGAGCCGCTTTTTGGCGAAGGCGCGGCCTGAATGCGATTTCAGATATTTTTCAAATTCCAGCGCCTTATATTTATCGGGAAATGCGCAATACCAATTGAGTTCCCACGGAGCAAACTTAGACGTGTGGGTCGATTTGCCGGAATTATGGTCGGACAGACGTTGTTTCAGGTCTTGGGTTGCGCCCGTATATTCCTGATCAGGAAAATTGGTACTTCTGATGATATAGACGTACCACATGGCCTGCTCCGGCCCCAATTGTCTTTATGTCGCTGCTCCTCGCTTAGCAGCAAGTGAGCGCGCCAGACCGTCATCGCCCCGCTTCGCCCAAGACGATGGCGCTCCACGTGGCTGCGCACACGCGTAATAGCGTGTTCCGCGCCAGCCCGTCGTCGCCCCGCTTCGCTCTTCGAGCTTCGCGGCGCTATGCCGGGCACTGCTTCGCCCAAGACGATGGCGCTCCACGTGGCTGCGCCACGCGTAGCCCCATCGGGGCGAAGCGTGGTGGGGGAAGCAGGACTCGAACCTGCGAAGGCGTAGCCAGCGGATTTACAGTCCGCCCCCTTTGCCGCTCGGGACATTCCCCCGTATTCCAGCCTCAATCTCGCTTTGGGACAGCGAACCATCCGAAATCGAGACCGCCCTTATGATGACGCGATGGAGCGGTGTCAACTGCCCTTAGCCGATGAAACGCGGCGATCCCGCTAAATTTGCCTAAACTTGCTCTGTCATGCAAAAGATCGGCTCGACCAGAAAGAGGGCATAATGGCCAAGCGCTTTGACAAGAAACGGAACGGATCCGCCGACCGCCCGCCGCACGAACGGGGCCGCGAGGATCGCCCGCGGCCGCAATTTAAGGCGCCTTTTCAGGATCGCCCTGCCCGTTCCGAGCGTCCGCGTTCGGGCCGTCCGGTGATTTATGGTTTTCATGCGGTGATTGAGGCGCTGAAAAATCCGCGCCGCAAGGCTTTGGTGCTCCATGTCACGGAAAACGCCCTCAAGCGGTTGATGGAAGAAATGCCGGATCTGCCGATTGCGCCGATTATGGCCAAACCCGACGAAATTGACCGGATCACGGGACCGGACGCCGTCCATCAAGGGATCGCGCTTGAGGCCGATGGGCTTCCGGCTGCTGATATCCATGATTTAGAAGGTAAAGGTGTCGTGATTGTGCTGGATCAGGTCACTGATCCGCATAATGTGGGTGCGATTTTGCGGACGGCTGCGGCTTTTGCCGCCGAAGCCGTTCTGGTTACGGAACGCAACAGTCCGGAAGCGGTTGGCGTTTTGGCCAAAGCGGCCTCGGGCGGGTTGGAGCATGTGCTGTTGATCGAAGTGGTCAATCTGGCCCAAGCCCTCACTTTGCTGGGGGATAAGGGCTATTGGCGCGTCGGCCTCGACTCAGAAGGCCCCAATGTTTTGGCCGAAAGCCTCGCCAATCCGCCGATTGCACTTGTTATGGGGGCGGAAGGCAAGGGCTTGCGTCGCCTAACCCGCGAGCGGTGCGATGTTCTGGCGCGTCTGGATATGCCAGGTGCGATCAAGAGCCTCAATGTGTCGAACGCCGTAGCCATTGCCCTTTCAACGGTTGTAGGTGCGATCAAGCGCCCTTAAAACGCGCGTTTCCCGTGAAACCTTAGACCAAATGCCGATAAGGGCTGCATCGACCTGTTCGGCAAAATCCTGTATTACAACGTTATGACACGCTTATCTTCTCACAACGGGATCGGAGCGTAAGTCAATCGCAGCGGTCCGACATCGGTCCGCCTCGGGGGAAACTGCCGACGCAGATGTCGGCGCAGGCAAGAGGGCAAGGCCAATCGAACATTGGCATTGAGGGGCGTTGTACGCCTCGTTTTCTCGAGCCTGTAAGCCAAAAAGGAAAGCCTATGGCCACTGTATCCGGTGCACACGCTCATGCCGAGCCTCGCCCGATGACCAGCGCCGAGAAGAAAGTTATTTTTGCTTCTTCGCTCGGCACTGTCTTCGAATGGTATGATTTTTATCTTTATGGTTCGCTCGCTGCGATTATCGGCGCGCAATTCTTCAACGTCGCCGGAGCCGATGGCAAGCCGATGTTTGATGAAGCGACCCGCAACATCTTCTCGCTTCTGGCGTTTGCCGCAGGCTTTATCGTGCGTCCCTTCGGCGCGCTTGTTTTCGGCCGGATCGGCGATCTCGTCGGCCGCAAATACACCTTCCTTGTGACCATTTTGATCATGGGTCTTTCGACCTTTGTGGTGGCTTTGCTGCCAAGCTCAACAAGCATCGGCATTGCTGCGCCCATCATCCTCATTGCGCTTCGCCTGTTGCAAGGCTTGGCGCTTGGCGGTGAATATGGCGGTGCTGCAACCTATGTGGCCGAACATGCGCCGCATGGTCGCCGCGGATTCTACACCTCATGGATTCAGACAACGGCCACGCTCGGCCTTTTCCTCTCCCTGATCGTCATTCTCGCAACCCGCACCATTATCGGCGAAGCCGAATTTGCGGCTTGGGGCTGGCGCGTGCCTTTCGGCGTATCGATTGTTCTGCTTGGCGTTTCCGTCTGGATCCGTCTGCAGCTCAGTGAATCGCCTGCGTTCCAAAAGATGAAGGACGAAGGCAAGCACTCGACCGCACCTTTGACCGAAGCCTTCGGTCAGTGGAAGAATGCCAAGATCGCGCTTCTTGCGCTTTTCGGTCTTGTGATGGGCCAAGGCGTTGTTTGGTATACGGGCCAGTTCTACGCCCTGTTCTTCTTGCAATCGATCCTCAAGATCGACGGTTATACGGCTAACCTTCTCACCGCTTATTCATTAGCGGTCGGAACGGTCGGCTTTATCATCTTCGGTGCGTTGTCGGACAAAATCGGTCGTAAGCCTATTATTCTTGCCGGCTGCTTGCTGGCGGCTTTGACCTATTTCCCGCTCTTTGGTGCTTTGACCAAGAATGCCAATCCGGCGTTGGCCAATGCGCTTGAAACCGTCAAGGTTCAGGTCTTGGCCGATGCAGCGGATTGCGGTGACTTGTTCAACCCAATCGGCACCCGGAAATTCACGTCATCGTGCGACTTGGCACGTGACGCGCTTTCAAAGGGCGCTATTCGCTACACGTCAAACATGACCGCAGCGGCTGGTGAAAAGGCTAAGGTTGTTGTCAACGACAAGGAAATTGCTGTTTTCAAAGATGGCAAGCTTGACGCTGATTTCGGCAAAAACCTGACGGCGGCAGCCATTGCTGCGGGCTATCCAAAGGCCGATGACGCAGGCAAAGTGAAGATCTCGGGTGTGTTTGATATCTTCAGCTCGCAAACGCTGACCATCATCGGCATTCTGACCATTCTCGTTGTCTATGTGACGATGGTGTATGGCCCGATTGCCGCAGCGCTTGTCGAACTGTTTCCGACCCGCATCCGTTACACCTCCATGTCCCTGCCCTACCACATCGGCAATGGCTGGTTCGGTGGCTTATTGCCAGCAACCGCTTTTGCTCTCGTGGCGCAGACGGGTGATATTTACTACGGGCTTTGGTACCCAATCGGCTTTGCGCTGATTACCTTTGTTGTCGGCCTTATCTTCATTCCGGAGACGAAAGACCGCGACATCTATGCGCATGATTAAGCGCAAGCTCTGAACCGTTCAAGGAAAAGGCCCCGCTCGCGCGGGGCCTTTTTTTAACCCTTGATTGAAGGGTCACTCGCATACGGTACGGGGACGAATATCCCAGCCCCAACCCGGGACCCAAACGCGCTGTCTTACGACGTAGCACTCATCTGGCCGAGGCGCCCACCCATAATGCGGATGATGGTGCCAACGTACATAACCATAATCCGGGGTGTAGCCGTAAGAGCCATCATAGACGGCGTGGCTTTGATTGGAGAGGGCCGCGCCGAGCGCTAACCCGCCAATGACACCGACCGCCGCAGCTGCGCCAGGATCCCATCCGCCACGGGCAGAGGCGGGTTGCGAAACCGCAAGCGATAAGGAAGCCACGGCCGCAAACGCAAGCGCTGCTTGGCGGACCAACGAGCGGCTTTTGAAACGCGATAAGATGAACGACATTTGACCCTCCTTGAGGAAACTCGGCCTGACGACTCATTCAGGATTTAACCCATATTCTCGCCGCTGCCGTGAATAGCCCATGAACCGATTGCGGCAAAAATGCGACAGGTAAAACGGGAGACTTGCCTTGAAACGCATCAAAGGGTATCCAGTGCCCGCGTATCGACGCCCAGATGCCGGTTTAGCTCAGCTGGTAGAGCAACGGTTTTGTAAACCGTAGGTCACCTGTTCGATTCAGGTAACCGGCACCATTTTGCCCAAACTGGGCGCAGAATACGGCAATCTACCATGAGTAGCGGACCGAAAATGCGTAAACTCTAGCATTCGGCTAGAGTTGCGCCATGAATCTTGTGCAAACAGAAGCTGCTCCCACTGCCTATCGTTTCTATGATTTCGCGTTCCGCGCCATTCGCGCCGCGCGGATCGACCGGGCTTTTGATCGTGTCGGCGGCGCTCGCGGCGTGATTTTCGCGCTGCATCGCGTGCGGCCCTATCAAGACAAGCCGTTTCAACCAAATCTCGGATTGGAGGTTACACCCGAATTTCTCGAAGCCACCATTCTCCACACGCAATCGCGCGGCTTTCCCTTTGTTTCCTTGGACGAAGCGTTACGACGGCTAGACACGCACGATAGCGGCAATTTCGCGGTCATGACGTTGGATGACGGCTATTATGATACCGCCCAGCATGCGCTCCCTGTTTTGGAAAAACATGGGGTGCCCGCAACGGTCTATATCTCGAGCGGATTTGCAGACCGGTTACACCCGCTCTGGTGGTTAACTCTTGAAGAAGCCATCAAACAGTCGCCATCGATTATTTTCCCTGATCCCGAAGGCGCCATCGGATTGGCAACCGACACTGTATGCAAGAAGCGGGAAGCGTTTCGGCAGGTGCATGATCGCATTTTGGAAATGTCGCCCGATAGCGTTGAAACGCTGATGGGCGACCTTGCCAAACAGGCGGGTATCGATGCTATCGCTTTGTGTGATGCAACCTGTCTTGATTGGTCGGGCATTATTGCCCTTGCACACCATCCTTTGATTACGATTGGTGCGCATACGGTTAGCCACCCCGTCCTGGCCCGTTGCAATGCGCCTGAGGCGATGGTGGAGATGGCGCGCTCTCGCGCTGCCATCGAAGACCACATCGACAAGTCGGTGCGGCATTTGGCCTATCCAAACGGCGGACAGGGCCATGCCGGCCCGCGTGAATTCTCCATGGCTAAAGCATTGGGGTTTGCCTCGGCCACGACAACGCGCCCTGGGCTTGTTTATCAAGCGCATGATCAATGGCCAACGGCATTGCCGCGTGTATCGCTCAACGGATTTTTTCAAAGCATAGAGCGGCTCGATACGATGTTATCGGGCGCGCCCTTTGTGTTGCTCAATTTGGGATCCAGACTCAACATATCGTAGGTGGGCCTATCAATGTTCCGTGTAGACATTCCTGTGGATCCCGACCAGGATTTATCCATTACCCAAGGTTTGATGAAACAATCCGCGATTTTGCCTACCCTTGCTTGGCGGGTTGCTCCTGATTTTACCGACGACCCGCATCAGCCAAAGGAATTAAAACAAACCGGACCTGCCAAAGCGTTTACCGAAATCTCCCTCATCGACCATATTCGTTTCCACGCGGAACAGGATGGCGAGCGTATTGCTATTGATGATGGTCAATCCACCATTTGTTACAAAGCGCTTTTACAAAAAGCATTGACGCTAAGCCAAACCATTCGATCCCAAACAAAGGATGGGGAAGCGCTTGGCGTGGCGATCAAAAATTCCATTGCGCTTCACATTGCTTTGCTCGCCTGTATTGCCGCCCAACGGCCTTACATCGCGATGGATATGAACAGTCCAAGCGAGCGGAATAGAGATATTTTAAAAAAGTCGGGTCTTCGCGCCATCATTAACCATAAAGACACGCCGCTTGATGGATTAGATTTGGCAGACGACCAATGCGTTATCAGCATGAATGATAATGCAAACCCAATGCTTAATGAGGTAAGCCTTCCTGATCTGCCGATTACCGATACAGAGAAGCCTGCCATTATCCTCTATACGTCCGGCAGCACGGGCGAGCCGAAAGGTATCGTCAATTCTGAAAAAGCGATTTTAGAACGGGTGAGGCAATATATCCATTCCGCAGGTTTTACGCGCGACGATGTGTTTCTTCCGTTAAGCTCGGCGTGTACGATTGCGGGAACACGCGAATGTTTTACCGCCTTGGCGGTTGGTGCCACATTGGTGCTCGCCAGTCCCGATGAAACGGGGCTGCACGGGATCCGTTCATTGATCCAACAAAAAGGCGTTACGGTTCTAAACGGCGTGCCAGCCGTTCTAAGAGCGTTAATGATGGGTGCAACGGATCATCAGCAAGAGTTTCAATCCATCCGCCGGATCCGCGTCGGTGGTGATCGCATTTTACCGCAGGATATTGAGCTGTTCTTTTCCACCTGTTCGCAGGATTGCCGCATTCAAGCGAGCTACTCTTCCACCGAAACGACAGCGACCTATTATGAAGTTCCGCGCGTGCCTGAAAAGCGGACGGCAATGGTCGCGGCCGGTTATCTCCATTCCGGCGTATCGTATCGCATTGAGCCAAATGAGGCCGATGATATCGCATCCATTGATGAAGGTGAATTGGTGATCAAGAGCCCCTATGTAGCGCTCGGTTATTGGCGCGATGGACGTATCGAAGCAGGGGCAATTGAGAACGACCCTGACGATCCGAAAGCGCGAGTGTTTCATACCGGCGATCTCGTACGCCAACGAGCCGACGGGTTGCTTGAGATTATCGGACGAAAAGATCGGCAAGTTAAAATCAATGGCAAGCGGGTGGAGCCTGCAGAATTGGAATTATGCTTGCGTCGCCTCTCAGGTATTCTCGATGCGGCCATCATCACGGTGTCGGATGCGGATCAACAAAGACTAATCGCCTTTGTTGTTGAAGCACCCGATGCTACGCCACTAAGGGACGGCATCGACCCGATCCGGCACTATTTGCGTGACCATTTGCCATCCTCGCTGCAGCCGACGCGTCTTCATCGGATTCAGCGCATTCCACGCCTTCCGAGCGGCAAGCAAGATCAAACGGCATTGCTCTCGATTGATGAAGAAGTGAAGGGCAAAGAAGATGCACAGATCAATGGTACCCATTCCTTCAGCAGCGAAAAGGATCCGAATCTATCGATCATTGCCAAAGAATGGCAAAATGTATTGGGTAAAACCGCGTACCGTTCTGATCGCACCTGGGACGAATGTGGCGGAGATTCGCTTGCTTTGATAAAGCTGGTCTTCCTGCTCGAAAGCGCCGTTGGGTATAGTCTTAAAATATCAGATTTTCAACCTGACATGACGCAAAGAGATATGGCTAAACTCATAACCCAAAATGCGGTTGAGAGGCCTGTTCCAACAGTAAATATCGCTCAACCCCAAGTCTTTTTATTGCCCGGCCTTACCGGCGAGGGACCAAGCCTTGCCGCATTTAGGAAAGAGCTTTCGTCCCACATGAATGTTTATTTGGTCGATTTCCCCTCTTGCACCGACATGATTGCGGGGCGCGATACAATCACGGATATGGTCGACGCGACATTAGAAACGATAGAGCGCGTTAAGCCCGATGGGCCCATTCACCTGTTAGGCTATTCGCTCGGCGGAAGCGTCGCCTATTTGACGGCGAAGACCCTGCACGAGCAAGATCGGACAATTGGTCTATTGGCCATTCTCGATAATAATGTTTATCGACGTCGCGAACTCCAATGGGCGCCGAAAAATTTCAAGGTCAGCTTTTATCAAAACGATGATGTACAACGCTTGACCGTATTAGAAAAAATAATTGAAACATCGGCCATTCTATTAAGCCATCCGAAATTCCGATGGGTCCTTTCCCGCGGATCCCATTTTAAGTATTCTTGGCTATCTAGCAGCTTACAATTTACAGCGAGAAATTCGATATGGGAGGCCCTGCAATCTCGCGCCTTTGATCGATGGGTCAAACAGGCTGATGCTAATCCCTTGCCGGTTGAAGCAAAAATTCTGGTATCGGAACATGGCAGACCGAATGTGCCGGATGATTTGGGCTGGAAAACCTATATCCGCGATGTTTCGCTTTATCCGGTCAAAGGCAATCACCATTCGATGCTTCGGCAACCCAACCGCGATGCCTTGGTGACATTGGTTACCGATCTCGTTCGGCAAACAGCACAAGCAGAGCCTTTAGGGAAATGAATAGACCTTGATATAGTCGATATCGAAATGCGCCGGAAAGAGTGTCGTATCATCCGGCGGGCCTGCCCAATGGCCGCCAATGGCCAGGTTGATCAAGAGATACATTGGTTGATTTAAATCGGGTGGCGTCGATGCGGTTGCCACTTTTAATCCGTTCAAAAACCAATCAATTGATTGGGCATCCCATTTCATCCCAAAGGTGTTATACCCTTTCGATAAATCAACCGTATCAATGGGAATGACGGTTTCAGAACGACCGCCATTGCGGGAGGAATGGACAGATCCGTAATAGCGATCGGCTCTGTTGCCAATTTCTTCCATGATGTCGATTTCAGGTGGCCAGCCGCCTTTCACGGGCAAAAGCCATAAAGCGGGCCAAAGACCTGCACCACGCGGCAAGCGCGCCCGCATTTCAACATAGCCATAGGTGAAGGAGAAGGATTTCGATGTGTTCAACATGCCGGATAAATAGGGCAATCCATGAGAAGTGGATAATTGATCCCCCTCTGCCTTCATCGCCGTTAGCGACAGGATTCCGCCTTTAATTTTAAAGGGCGTGATAATGCTCAAGGGTTCCGCCTCGCGCCCGGGACGGGGATCGAGATAATATTCGAGCTCGTGATTATCCGCATTGCTGCGCGCGCCCCACGGATAGGCCGGTTCCCATATTCCCCCCTCCCGATCACCCGTCAGACGCAAGCGATCAAACTCCTCCGCAAAGACCAACCGCATGCCGGATTTGGGATCTTGCTGGGGTAGTGCAGCAATGGGCGTTATCGGCTGCCCGGCCGTTTGATGCGGGGTGCTCAATGGCTTGATCATGAAATAGCTCGCTTCGAGCGTCAGAAGGCACACGGCCATGCTGATTAAAATCATAAGCAGGGTAACTTGTTGGCGGTTGAGAGCGCCTTGAAGCGCCAACAAACCCAATACCATTAAGGTAACAAGCGTGCCTGAAACGGTATTGGCGATGGCCTGTCCGGCAATGCCCGCTAAAAAATTTCCACAATACATAAAGCCTATGAGCGAGATCAGCGCCGGAACCATCAGCACGATGGCTTCATGGAGCGGCTTTTTGGAAAGCGCGATGGAAATCGGCAAAAGCCAAGTTGCAATGGAAAGTGGTACCGCGCTGACACTTAATAAAATCGTAGCATCAATCGCTGCCGAGAATTTTGGAAAAATTGCACCGATTAAGAAGGAGGCGAAAGGTAACAGAACGGTCAATGGCAGCGATAGGCCTAAAAGGATCAGCTTGGTTTGTTGGAAGATACCTTTAGATCCCTGCCCTTCAGGCGTTCGACCGATTTCCGAAATCAGCTTTGGGTAAAAAGCCTGTCCAATCGCGCCCACGGTTCCGACCACAATATAACTCAGATTAGCACCAAAGGCGAAAAGTCCGAA
>Ga0164297_10005078_pt1 | contig 11427 bp, 9 predicted proteins | sample GEODES058metaG_FD_113539 | JGI IMG/M metagenome (GOLD analysis project Ga0164297, IMG submission 113539) | Dystrophic lake water microbial communities from Trout Bog Lake, Wisconsin, USA - GEODES058 metaG | ecosystem: Environmental > Aquatic > Freshwater > Lake | place: USA: Trout Bog Lake...
CAGCCCAAAGAGGCCAAGGGGGCGAAATCGGGTTCGGACAATGCTTCAAAGGGGCTTGCTGTCCATGCTTGCTTGATGCCTTGGCTGGTGATCAGCATCGAGGTGGTGAATTTTTCGCCATTCACCGCGACCCAGCCTGGACCGTAGGCTGTGATGGTCTGGACGTCGACCTTGTCGGGTTGAAATTTCATGGTGCCTTTGGATTCAGTGCAGGACGTTGGGGTCAGGAAGTGTGGTCAAATTATAGGTTTCGCTTGCCTATTGATCTGTCCATGAAAACCATTCAAAAATCAGCCAAATTGGCCAATGTCTGCTACGACATTCGGGGACCCATCATGGACCGCGCGCGTCAGATGGAAGACGAAGGCCAAAAAATCATCAAGCTCAACATCGGTAATTTGGCGGTTTTTGGCTTCGATGCCCCTGAAGAAATTCAGCAAGACATGATTCGCAACTTGGGCAACTCGGCGGGCTACACCGACAGCAAAGGCATCTTTGCGGCGCGCAAAGCGGTGATGCATTACACCCAAGAGCAAGGCATCAAGAACGTTACCCTGGACGATATTTATCTGGGCAATGGCGCCAGCGAATTGATCGTCATGGCGACCAATGGCTTGCTCGACAACGGCGATGAGTTGTTGCTGCCTGCACCCGATTACCCGTTGTGGACCGCTGCAACAAGCTTGTCCGGCGCCACGCCCGTGCATTACCTGTGCGACGAAGAAAACGGCTGGATGCCGAATCTGGCCGATATTCGCGCCAAGATCACGCCCCGCACCAAAGGCATCGTGGTCATCAACCCCAACAACCCCACGGGCGTTCTTTATTCGGTGGAGTTGCTCCAAGAAATTGTGCAAATCGCCCGCGAACACCAGCTGGTCATTTTTGCCGATGAGGTCTATGACAAGGTGCTCTACGACGGCGTGCAACACATCGCCATGGGCAGTTTGAGTGAAGACGTTTTGACGCTCACTTTCAACTCGCTGTCTAAAAGCTACCGTTCCTGCGGTTACCGCGCGGGCTGGATGGTGGTCTCGGGCGACAAGCGTCCTGCCAAGGACTACATCGAAGGCTTGAACATGCTCTCCAACATGCGGCTTTGTTCGAATGTGCCCGGCCAATACGCCATTCAAACCGCTTTGGGCGGTTACCAAAGCATCCAAGACTTGGTGGCCGAGGGCGGGCGCTTGCGCCGCCAACGGGATTTGGCCTATGAGTTGATCACCGCCATTCCAGGCGTGACCTGTGTCAAACCACAAGCGGCCTTGTACATGTTCCCCAAACTCGATCCCCAGGTCTATCCGATCGAAGACGACCAACAATTTTTCCTGGACCTGTTGCAAGAAACTCGGGTCATGTTGGTACAGGGAACCGGCTTCAATTGGCCTCGGCCCGATCACTTCCGAATGGTGTTCCTGCCGCATGAAGACGATTTGCGCGTTGCCATTGGGCGCATGGCCAAGTTCTTGGAAAGCCGCCGCAAGAACGCTTGAATCAAGCGCATCGACTTTCCGTATTTTTTCTCTCGTTATTCAATCACTTTGACATTCATGAAACCGATTCAAGTAGGCCTCTTGGGCATTGGCACTGTAGGCACTGGCACCTTCAACGTTTTGCAACGCAACCAAGAAGAAATTCGCCGCCGCGCCGGCCGTGGCATTGAGGTGACGATGGTGGCCGATCTTGATGTGGCCCGCGCCCAAGCCATCGTCGGCACGCACGCGCAAGTGGTGAACGATGCCCGTGCCGTGATTGCCAACCCCGACATCGATGTGGTGGTCGAACTGATTGGGGGCTACGGCATTGCCAAAACCTTGGTCTTAGAAGCCATTGCCGCTGGAAAACATGTCGTGACCGCGAACAAGGCTTTGCTGGCCGTGCATGGCACTGAAATTTTTGCAGCCGCATCGGCCAAGGGCGTGATGGTGGCGTTTGAAGCCGCCGTGGCGGGGGGCATTCCGATCATCAAAGCCCTGCGCGAAGGCTTGACGGCCAACCGCATTCAATGGGTGGCCGGCATCATCAACGGCACGACGAATTTCATCCTCTCGGAAATGCGCGACAAGGGTCTGAACTTTGATGCGGTCCTGAAAGAAGCCCAGCGCTTGGGCTACGCCGAAGCAGACCCCACCTTTGACATCGAAGGCGTGGACGCCGCGCACAAAGCCACGCTCATGAGTGCGCTGGCTTTTGGCATTCCGGTGCAATTTGACAAGGCCTATGTTGAAGGCATCACCGCTTTGAGCTCGGCCGACATTCGTTATGCCGAACAACTCGGCTACCGCATCAAGTTACTGGGCATCACCAAGCGGGTGGCAGGGGGCGTGGAACTGCGTGTTCACCCTTGCTTGATTCCAGCCCAACGCCTGATTGCGAATGTGGAGGGTGCGATGAACGCCGTCATGGTGCAAGGCGACGCCGTCGGCACGACCTTGTATTACGGCAAGGGCGCTGGCGCTGAACCCACGGCCAGCGCCGTGATTGCTGACTTGGTCGACATTGCCCGCTTGGCGGCTGCGGATGAAGCGCACCGCGTCCCCCATTTGGCCTTCCAAGCCAATGCCATGAGCGATTTGCCCGTGGTGCCCATGAGCGAAGTCGTCACCAGTTATTACCTGCGTTTGAGTGTGGCCGACGAACCGGGTGTGTTGGCCAAAGTCACGGGCATCTTGGCGCAATCGGGCATCAGCATCGACGCGGTGTTGCAACGCGAAGCCGACAAAGTGGGCGGCGAAGGCGCTACGCAAACCGACCTCATCATCCTGACCCACGACACCCGCGAGGGCACCATGAACGAAGCCTTGGCCTTGATGCAAGCCTTGCCCACGGTGAAGGGCCCGATTCACCGCATCCGCAAAGAAGCCCTCGCTTAATTTTGCTTCATTCGGCCTGATTTCAAACGATATGCACTACCTCAGTACCCGCGGTAACCCCGAGCGCAAACGCTTTTGCGAAATTCTGCTGGAAGGCTTGGCTCCGGACGGCGGCCTTTACTTGCCCGAGCACTACCCGCAAGTGGACGTCGCTACTTTGGCCCGTTGGCGCGAAATTTTCAACCAGGGCACCTCAGCGGCCCGCCGGGATTCAACCCAACCCACCGGCTATGCCGAATTGGCCTTTGAGATTCTGTCGCTCTACATGGATGACATTCCCGCCGACGATTTGCGCGCCTTGTGCCGAAAAACCTACACCCCAGAAGTTTTTGGTTCCGCCGAAATCGTCCCGCTCAAGCCCTTGGAACCAGGCCTTTATTTGGAAGCCTTGTCGAACGGTCCCACCCTGGCCTTCAAAGACATGGCCATGCAATTGTTGGGCAATTTGTTTGAATATGAATTGGCGCGGCGTGGCGAAGAGTTGAACATTTTTGGGGCAACTTCCGGTGACACCGGCAGCGCCGCCGAGTACGCCATGCGCGGCAAAAAAGGCGTTCGTGTTTTCATGACCAGCCCGAATGGTCGCATGAGCCCGTTCCAACAAGCGCAAATGTTCAGCCTGCAAGACGACAACATCCACAACTTGGCGGTCGAAGGCGTTTTTGACGATTGCCAAGACATTGTCAAAGCGGTGTCCAATGACTTGGAATTCAAGCGCCGTTACAAAATTGGCACGGTCAACTCCATCAACTGGGCGCGCTTGTTGGCCCAGGTGGTTTATTACTTTGCGGGTTACTTTCAGGCCACCCAAACAGACCCTCAGAAGGTCAGCTTCACCGTGCCTTCCGGCAACTTCGGCAACATTTGCGCCGGCCATGTGGCCCGCATGATGGGCTTGCCCATCGAGCAACTGGTGGTGGCCACGAATGAAAACGATGTGCTCGATGAGTTCTTTAAAACCGGCGTTTACCGCGTGCGGGGCAGCGCCGATACCTTTGAGACCTCCAGCCCCTCGATGGACATTTCCAAGGCCAGCAACTTTGAGCGCTTTGTTTGCGACTTGTTGGGTCGACTGACCCATGACGAAGGCGGCGTCTCTGGACACAACGCCAATGCCACCGACAAAGTGAAATTTCTTTTTGGCGAACAACTCGCCAAACAAGGCTACTTTGACCTGAGTGCCGATCCCCATTTCGAACAGGCCGCTGCACGCTACGGCTTTGCCAGCGGCCGCAGCAGCCACGCCGATCGCTTGGCCACCATCCGAGACACGCACCAGCGTTTTGGGGTCACCATCGACACCCACACCGCCGATGGCCTGAAGGTGGCCCGTGAACAAGGGCTTGGGATCACCAAGCCCCCCATGATCGTGCTGGAAACCGCCTTGCCCATCAAGTTTGCAGCCACCATTGAAGAGGCCCTGGGCCACCTGCCAGAGCGGCCCGCCAAATTTGAAGGCATTGAAGCCTTGCCCAAGCGGGTAAAGGTCATTCCGGCTGACGTGGGTGTCGTCAAAGATTACATCCAAGCGCATTGCCCAGCATGAAAGTGGTGGCTTTTGCAGGGCTGTCCGGGTCGGGCAAAACCACCTTGTTGGAGCGGCTCATTCCGGCCATGAAGCAACGGGGCCAGCGGGTCTCGGTGCTCAAGCACGCCCACCACAAATTTGATGTGGATCAGCCGGGCAAAGACAGCTACCGGCATCGGCAAGCCGGTGCGCAAGAGGTCATGCTGGCCAGCGATTTACGCTTCGCTTTGATGCACGAGCACACCGAACCCACGGCCTTAACGCCCCAAGCGCTGATCGCCAAAATGGCCCCCGATGTTGACTGGATTTTGGTCGAAGGCTTCAAAGACAGCGCCTTGCCCAAAATTGAAATCTGGCGTGCGCCGAGCGCCGATTGGGAAGGACGACCGTTGCGCTTCCCGCATGACCCGTGGGTGGTCGCTGTGGCCGCTGACAGCGACTTGCCGCAGCCGCTTCCAGCCAACTTGGCTTTGCTGGATTTGAACCAAGCGGAAAGCATGGCCGATTGGCTGCTGAGCCAAGCCAGCCGCTTTGAATACCGAGCTTGACCCGCTGCACGCAAAAGACCCACCACAGATCGCACCCTGTTTTTTTATTAAAAGCGCCATGACAACTCTGATCAACCCCTCCCAAGCCCCGCGCAAACCCCTGCGCTCTTTGGACGATGCCTTGGCTGAATTGTTGTCTTACGCCCATGCTTTGGGGGACACCGCAAACGGCGTCGAAGTCGTCTCGACCTTTGACGCCGATGGCCGAGTGCTGGCTGAAACCGTGTTCTCGCCCTTACAAGTGCCCGCACACGACAACAGCGCCATGGACGGCTACGCTTTGTGTGCCGCCGATGTGCCCGAAGCGGGTGGCGTGCTGCCCGTCTCGCAGCGAATTGCGGCGGGTTCTGCGGCCCAAGCGTTGCAACCGGGCACGGCGGCGCGCATCTTCACCGGTGCGCCGGTGCCCCCGGGTGCTGACACCGTGGTCATGCAAGAACATTGCGAAGCCTTGGACGGTGCCGTGCGTTTTTCCGCTCGCCCCCCCATTAACCAAGCCATTCGCCGCGCCGGTGAAGATGTGGCGCAGGGCGCTGATGTTTTGTTGTCGGGTACCCGGTTGCACCCCGCCGCCTTGGGGCTGGCGGCCAGCGTCGGGCGCGCTGAATTGAAAGTGGTTCGCCGACCCAAGGTGGCCTTGTTTTCAACCGGGGACGAGTTGGTTATGCCTGGCGAATTGGCGCCAGCGCAATTGCCCGCTGGCGCGATTTACAACTCCAACCGCTTCTTTTTAAGGGCTTTGCTCTTGCGCTTGGGCTGTGAGGTCACCGACATGGGCATTGTGCCCGACCAGTTGGCTGCTACGCAAAAGGCCTTGGCACAAGCCGCCGAGCACCACGACTTGATCTTGACCAGTGGCGGGGTGTCTGTCGGCGAAGAAGACCACGTGAAACCCGCGGTCAGCGCCCTGGGTGAACTGCATCTCTGGCAAATGGCCATCAAGCCGGGCAAACCCTTTGCCTATGGCCGCGTGGGCGCTGCCCATTTTGTTGGACTTCCCGGCAATCCGGTGTCGAGCTTTGTGACCTTCTTGCTCTTGGTGCGCCCATTTTTGTTGCGCTTACAAGGGGCTGACGAACTGGCGCCCAAAGCCACCCCGATGCGTGCCAACTTTGCTTGGCCGAAAGCCGATCACCGCCGTGAATTTTTACGGGTCTGGCGCAACCCAGAAGGTCGCTTGGACTTGTTTCCAAACCAAAGCTCGGGCGTGCTGACCTCGGCAGTTTGGGGGGACGGCTTGGTCGATAATCCGCCCGGAAGGCCCATTGCCGTCGGTGATGAGGTGGCTTTTATATCTTTTGCTGAATTGTTGGCTTAATTTTCTTGGCGGGAAGATGAACATCACATTGCGTTATTTCGCTTCGATTCGCGAGGCCTTGGGCACCGGCTCTGAAACCTGGCATACCGAGACCACGAATTTGGCAGCTTTGCGAGACGAGTTGATCGCACGGGGCGGCGCTTATGCTGAACGCCTGTCCAGGGAGCGACCTGTGCGCATGGCCTTGAACCAAGACCTGTGCGAAGAATCGGCTGCTTTGTCGGAAGGCGCTGAAGTGGCCTTGTTTCCCCCCGTGACGGGCGGTTGACCCGAACAGGGCCACAAGGGCTTCATTAAAGGGTTTCACCATGAACCAACCTTCAAACCGCTTTTCTGTCAGCATTCAAACCCAAGACTTTGATGTGTCGGCCGAGTTGGCTGCGCTGCGCGCCGACCAGCCCGGTGTGGGGGCGGTGTGCAGCTTTGTGGGCACGGTGCGCGGCGGCCATGGCCTCAGCCGCATGGCGTTGGAGCATTACCCCGGCATGACCGAGCGGTCCATCGAGGCCATGATGCAAGAAGCCCAACAGCGCTTTGACATGCAAGGCGCAAGGGTCATTCACCGCGTGGGTGATTTGGCCATCGGCGATCAAATTGTCTTGGTGGCCGTGACCTCGGCCCACCGCGGACAAAGCTTTCAGGCTTGCGAATTTTTGATGGACTACCTGAAAACCCAAGCCCCATTTTGGAAAAAAGAAACCACCGACAGCGGCGCGCATTGGGTCGATGCCCGCAGCAGCGACGACGCCGCGCTGGCCCGCTGGGGCATTCAAAAAACCAATTCCAAATAAAAAGCCGGGGAAAGCCAATAGAGGGCTCAAGAAGCCAAAAAAAGCCAAAAAAAGCCACCAGGCCGAGGTTTCCCTACAACACCCTCGGGCCTCAGGTCGACGCGCATTTTCTGGGGTTTCGTAGCTCCACGGCGCCCGCTCGGCGTCTGGTCATCATTTGATCCAGGTCAGTGTCTGGTTTTTGATTTAGGCTTGAAATCAAAGTGGATGACACCAATTGGGGTGCATCAGGCTTCTGAATTAACTCTTGTGGGTTCATTCGGGGCTGTCCATCACTTGGGCTTTTAACATCCCCTGAAATCAAAATGCGCACCGACAAATTGACCACCAAATTCCAAGAAGCCTTGGCCGACGCCCAAAGTCTGGCCTTGGTCCACGACAACGCTTACATCGAGCCTGCGCATTTGCTGGCCGCCATGATCAAGCAAGACGACGGCCCGCGTGCCTTGTTGCAACGCGCCGGGGTCAACGTCACGGGGTTGCAAGCGGCGGCCGATCAGGCCATCAAACGGCTGCCCAGCGTCAGCGGTGTTGAGCAGGTCCAGGTGGGGCGTGACTTGTCGATTTTGTTGCAAGCCACCGAAAAAGAGGCCCTCAAGCGGGGCGATCAGTTCATAGCCAGCGAGTTGTTTTTATTGGCCTTGGCCGACAGCAAATCTGAATTGGCGGACACAGCCCGGAGCCTGGGCTTGACCCGAAAGAGTCTGGAATCCGCCGTCGATGCGGTGCGCGGCGGAGAGGGCGTGCACAGCGCCGACGCCGAAGGTCAACGCGAGGCGCTGAAAAAATACACACTTGACCTCACCGAACGTGCCCGTCAAGGCAAGCTCGACCCCGTGATTGGCCGCGACGACGAAATCCGCCGCGCCATCCAAGTGCTGCAACGCCGCACCAAAAACAACCCTGTCTTGATTGGCGAGCCCGGCGTGGGCAAAACCGCGATTGTCGAAGGCTTGGCCCAACGCATCGTGGCGGGCGAAGTGCCCGATTCACTGAAAGGCAAGCGCGTCTTGTCGCTCGACATGGCGTCCTTGCTGGCCGGCGCAAAATACCGGGGTGACTTCGAGGAGCGCCTCAAGAGCGTGCTGAATGAACTCGCCAAAGACGAGGGTCAAACCATTGTTTTCATTGATGAGCTGCACACCATGGTGGGTGCGGGCAAAGCCGAAGGGGCGATGGACGCTGGCAACATGCTCAAGCCTGCCTTGGCCCGAGGCGAATTGCACTGCGTGGGCGCGACCACCTTGGACGAGTACCGCAAGTACATCGAAAAAGACGCGGCTTTGGAGCGGCGTTTTCAGAAGATTTTGGTCGGCGAACCGTCAGTCGAAGCCACCATTGCCATTTTGCGTGGTTTGCAAGAAAAATACGAAGTTCACCATGGCGTTGACATCACCGATCCGGCCATCGTGGCCGCTGCTGAGCTCAGCAACCGCTACATCACTGACCGTTTCTTGCCAGACAAAGCCATTGATTTGATCGATGAGGCGGCGGCCAAAATCAAGATTGAAATTGACTCCAAGCCCGAAGTCATCGACAAGCTCGACCGGCGTTTGATTCAGTTCCAAATCGAGCGCGAAGCGATGAAAAAGGAAACCGACGAGGCCTCCCAAAAACGCTTGGCCTTGATCGAAGAAGAAATCGAGAAGATGCAAAAAGAAATTGCCGATCTCGAAGAAATTTGGTTGGCCGAAAAAGCCGAAGCCCAAGACAGCCAGGCTGTGCGCGGGGCCATCGACAAGCTGCGTCAGCAAATCGAAGAACTGACGCGCAAGGGCGACTTCAACAAGGTGGCCGAGTTGCAATATGGTGAGTTGCCCAAGTTGGAGCTGCAACTCAAAGAGGCGCAGGCCCGCGAGAGCGGCAAAGGCCAAGGCTTGGGCGGCAGCAACGCCCCGCGTTTGTTGCGCACGCAAGTGGGCGCTGAGGAAATCGCCGAAGTGGTGAGCCGTGCCACAGGCATCCCTGTGGCCAAAATGATGCAGGGCGAAAAAGACAAGTTGCTGCACATGGAAAAGCATTTGCACGAACGCGTGGTGGGTCAGGACGAGGCCATCTCGGCGGTGTCGAATGCGATTCGACGCTCCCGCTCCGGTTTGTCAGACCCCCATCGTCCCACCGGCTCGTTCTTGTTTTTGGGCCCGACGGGCGTCGGCAAAACCGAGCTCAGCAAAGCCTTGGCGGGCTTCTTGTTCGACTCCGAAGAACACCTGATTCGTATCGACATGAGCGAGTTCATGGAGAAGCACTCGGTCGCGCGTTTGATCGGCGCCCCCCCCGGTTATGTGGGCTACGACGAAGGCGGTTACCTGACCGAGGCCGTGCGACGCAACCCCTACAGCGTGGTTCTTTTTGACGAAATCGAAAAGGCCCACCCGGATGTTTTCAACGTGCTGCTTCAAGTGCTGGACGATGGCCGGTTGACCGATGGCCAAGGCCGCACCGTGGACTTTAAAAACACGGTCTTGATCATGACCAGCAACATTGGCTCGCAGTTGATTCAGTCCATGGTGGGCAAGGATTACGATGACATCAAGGACGTGGTGCTGGAGGAATTGAAAGACCATTTCCGCCCCGAGTTCTTGAACCGGATCGACGAGATCACGGTGTTCCACGCGCTCGACGCCAAAGACATTGAAAAGATCGCCAAGATCCAATTGGGTATTTTGGAAAACCGCTTGGCCAAAATGGAGTTGACCTTGCAGGTGTCCCCAGCGGCTTTGGCCGAGTTGGCCAAGGTGGGCTTTGACCCGGTGTTCGGTGCGCGGCCTTTGAAGCGGGCGATCCAGCAACGCATCGAGAACCCCTTGTCCAAGTTGTTGCTTGAAGGCCGCTTCTTGCCCAAGGAGGTCATCACGGTCGATGTGGATCCCGTGCAAGCGCCCGGTGTTTTTAAGTTTGGTGAGACCTTGCACTGAAACGGGCCGGATGCGCTAAATTACGGCAGATGACCTCTGCTCTTACCTCTGCTTTTATTTCTGCCCCCATTCCGGCACCGACTCAAGAAAACATCCCCGCTTTGCGCGCCCGTTTGCAGCGGGAAGGCCTGAGCCACCAAGACGGGGTGCAATCGGTCTTGCAGGCGGCTCAAGCGCCCGAAGCGGCGTCTGTTTTTACCCGCCTTTATGCGCAAGAAGCGCTGGCCGCCGCCAAATTGGCGGATTCCAAGCCTGCTGGCCAGACCCCCTTGCCACTCGCGGGCTTGCCCATCACCATCAAAGACCTTTACGACGTCGCGGGCGAAGCCACTTGGGCCGGGTCCGTGGTCTGTCAAAACGAGGCCCCAGCCCCGGTGGACGCCGTGGCGGTGCAGCGCTTGCGTCAGGCCGGTGCCGTCCTCATCGGCAAAACGAATATGAGTGAGTTTGCCTTCTCGGGGGTGGGTTTGAACCCGCACTTCGGCACGCCGCGCAACCCGGCCGACCCTGAGGTGGCGCGGATTCCGGGGGGGTCGTCTTCTGGCGCAGCCGTTTCGGTGGCGCTGGGTTTGGCGGTTGCGGCGCTGGGCTCAGACACCGGCGGCTCCATTCGCATCCCGGCCGCCTTGTGTGGTTTGGTGGGCTTTAAGAGCAGCCAATTTCGGGTGCCTTTGACAGGGGCATTTCCTTTGGCGCCGAGCGTGGACACGGTTTGTGCCATGACCCGCAGTGTGGCCGACTGTGCCTTGGTCGATGGGGTGTTGGCGGGCCAAGCACTTGCGATTGAAAACCGTCCCTTAAAAGGCATGCGCTTGGCCTTGCCGCAAGCGGTTGTGTTGGAAGACATGGACCCCACGGTCGCCAAGGCTTACGAGCGAGCCCTGCGCACCTTGGCCGCTGCTGGGGCCGTGTTGGTCGAGTTGCCTTTGCAAGAATTGGCCGAAGTGGCCGAGATGAACACGCCTTTTGGCCTGTCGCCCATCGAGGCCTACCGAATTCACGCCGAGCGCTTGCGCTCGCAGGCCGATCGAATCGACGCCCGGGTGGTGCAGCGCATCCGCATGGGGGAGGGCGCCAGCCCAGCCGATTACCAAAGCCTTCTGTCACGCCGACAAGACTGGATTGGCCGGATGGCGACGGCATTGAGGGGTTTTGATGCGGTGTTGTGCCCGACCGTGCCCCTCGTCGCCGCGCCGATGGCCACGGTGTTGGCCTCCCATGAGGCGTTTTTCAAAGTCAATGGCCTGTTGCTGCGAAACACGGCCTTGTTCAACTTCATGGATGGGTGTTCGATCTCCTTGCCTTGTCATTCGACGGGTGAATTGCCGGTGGGTTTGATGTTGTCAGCAGCACGGGGCCAGGATGCGCATTTGCTGTCAGTGGCCACGGCCGTGGAGCAGGCTTTGACTCTCGGGCAGGCGAAAGCGGGCTAAAGAGATTCGGCCTTGCCC
>Ga0164297_10005082_pt1 | contig 11422 bp, 11 predicted proteins | sample GEODES058metaG_FD_113539 | JGI IMG/M metagenome (GOLD analysis project Ga0164297, IMG submission 113539) | Dystrophic lake water microbial communities from Trout Bog Lake, Wisconsin, USA - GEODES058 metaG | ecosystem: Environmental > Aquatic > Freshwater > Lake | place: USA: Trout Bog Lake...
CAAGTGCCCGAATATATCGAGATGGTCGCGCGCTGGTGCAAAGCGCATACGCGGATGCCGGTGATCGTGAAACTTACGCCGAACATCACCGATATCCGCTACCCCGCACGCGCTGCGAAAAAAGGCGGCGCTGATGCGGTGTCGCTCATCAACACAATCTCGTCGATCATGGCGGTTGATCTCGACCAGATGTCACCGTGGCCTGTGCTGGACGGACAAGGCACGCATGGCGGCTATTGCGGCCCGGCTGTAAAGCCCATCGCACTCAATATGGTGGCTGAAATTGCGCGCGATGCCGAGACACGCGGTCTGCCGATTTCTGCAATCGGCGGCATTTCAACATGGAAAGATGCTGCTGAATTCATCGCGCTGGGCGCAGGCACCGTACAAGTCTGCACCGCGGCGATGACTTATGGTTTCAAGATTGTTGAAGAAATGATCTCGGGGCTTTCGCATTTCATGGATGAGAAGGGCTATCGCACCATCGACGATTTTCGTGGGCTCGCAATGCCGAAAGTCACCGATTGGCAATATCTCAATCTCAATTATGTCGTGAAGGCCGCGATTGATCAGGACCTTTGCATTTCCTGCGGCCGCTGCCATCAGGTTTGCGAGGACACATCGCATCAAGCGATCACCAATCAGGTCAATGGCCAGCGCAAATTTGTGGTCAAAGAAGAAGAATGTGTCGGCTGTAATCTCTGCGCGATGGTTTGCCCGGTTGAAGACTGCATCACCATGGTGCCGCAACACACAGGCACAGATCCGCGCACCGGATTCGCCTATGATCGGCCTTACGCGAATTGGACAACGCACCCGAACAATCCCGCATCCAAAGCAGCGGACTAGGGCTCGTTATCATCATGCCGCGTGAGAGCGGAGGAAATGGACGCCATCATTGTGAGCGGTAACGCAAATACCCCGAATCGTCCTTGCGATCTCACCAGAACGCCAACACCGTCTTTGCGAACGTCAGTGAAGCAATCCAGATGGAGTTTCAGAAAAGGGTGCGATCCATCCGTTGCACTTCAATAATAATCATCAACTGGGTTGCTTCGCTCTCGCTCGCAATGACGGGGGGTGATGGACCGCGCGGATCTTGGCCAGCGCATTCTTTCTTTGAATTTTATGCTTTCAGAGCGAGCCGGGAGGCTCGCGGTCCGCTGTGTCCGTCTTTGCCGCGCGAGGGCGGACGAGGGGCGAGGACGCCTTTGAGCACAATGCTTGTCACATGATCTTTGGCAGTGGCGAATTGGCGATCCGACAGCGGCTTGCCGCCATTCAGGGCCGTGATTTGCGTTTCGAAATCGGCGTAATGCTGCGTCGTTGCCCAGATCATATAGAAAAATGTGCGCGGCTCGATGGGCAAGAGATGGCCCGCTTCAATCCAGCGTTTGACGATTTTTTCGCGCGATTTGAGCCAGTCCTTCAACGTGGTTTCGAGAAAATCGCCAATCACGGGCGCGCCGCGCAAAATCTCGCTGGCCCAAATGCGCGAACCGACAGGATCCGCGCGCGCCATATCCATTTTCGCGCCGATATAGGCGGCAATCGCCTCGGCAGGATCATCGCTTTCGTCAAAAGACGAGGCGGCTTCGAGCCAAGCGTGGAGCACTTCTTCCGTCACAGAGCGATAAAGCGCCTCTTTGGTGGGGTAATAATAATGCAGATTGGCTTTCGGGATTCCGGCGCGCTCGGCAATCTCGCCCGTGGTTGCGCCCCGAAAGCCGAATTCGGCAAAGATCGACCGCGCCGCATCCAAAATACGCGCCCGCCGATCCTCGCGCGTCTCAAGACGTGACGGGCGCAATCCTTGTTTCTGTGGTCGAGCTTTGGTGTCTGACGAGCGTGCCATGAAACGTCTAGGGTCCAGCCTGTCGCGAAATTTCATCTTTGGAAGTGATCACTTGGAATTGACCACTTGGTCAACTTTATCATAGCCTCTCACTCTCATGCTAGAAAGTCGGGGGCGTTTCATGGCCGATCTCTCCAATGTCCGTATCGATGGCACGAGGCTGTGGGACAGTCTGATGGAGATGGCCAAGATTGGCGGCACACCGAAAGGCGGTTGCAAACGTCTGACCCTCACCGATCTCGACAAGCAAGGCCGCGAGCTGTTCACGCGCTGGTGCGAAGCGGCGGGCTGCACCGTTTCGGTGGACCGAATGGGCAATATGTTCGCGCGCCGCCCGGGAACCGACAATTCCCTGCCGCCTGTGATGATGGGGAGCCATCTCGATACTCAGCCGACGGGCGGCAAATTCGACGGTGTGCTCGGCGTACTTGGCGCGCTCGAAGTCATCCGCTCGATGAATGATCTCAATATAAAGACCAAACACCCCGTCGAAGTGGCAAATTGGACCAATGAAGAAGGCTCGCGCTATGCGCCGGCAATGGTCTCCTCAGGCGTGTTTGCGGGCGTTTATACGGAAGAGTTTGCCTATTCGCGGGTGGATTCTGAGGGCAAGACGCTCGGTGATGAGTTAAAGCGCATCGGCTATCAGGGATCGCTGCCAACCGGCGGGCGGCCCATTCACGCGTTTTTCGAGCTTCATATCGAGCAAGGGCCTATCCTCGAAGCCGAGGAGATGGATGTCGGCGTCGTCACCCACGGCCAAGGCCAGCGCTGGTATGAAATCAAGCTCACGGGTTTCGAAAGCCATGCCGGCTCGACGCCGATGCCGCGCCGCAAGGATGCGTTGCTCGGCGCCGCGCGGATTGTCGAACTCGTGAATGCCATCGGTTTGAACAATGCGCCGCTGGCGGTTGCGACCGTCGGCATGCTGAACCCCTACCCCAATTCACGCAATGTGATTCCGGGTGAAGTGTTCATGACGGTTGATTTCCGCCATCCGGAAGAGCCTACTCTGATCGCGATGGACAAAGCCTTGGCTGATGGCGTGAAAAACATTGCCAACACAATCGGCCTCACTTTCGAGATCAAAGAAGTCTTCAATTACAAGCCGGTGGCTTTTGACAAAGATTGTGTCGAAGCGGTGCGCCGTGCGGCCAAGCATTTTGGCTATAAGCACCGCGATATTGTTTCGGGCGCGGGCCATGATGCCTGCTATATTGCACGTGTCGCACCGACATCGATGATCTTCACGCCCTGTGTCGATGGCATCAGCCATAATGAGGCGGAAGATATCAGCGTCGCATGGGCGACGATGGGAACCAATGTTCTGATGCATGCCGTGCTTGAAAAAGCCGAAGTCGTCGGGTGAGAGCGGGTCATAAGGGGGAGCACAATGTCGACAGTGATCAAAAATGGCACCATCGTCGCGGCCGACCGCACCTATAAAGCTGATATTCTGATCGAAGGCGAAAGCATCACCGCAATCGGGAGCGATCTGAAGGGTGACACCGTCATCGACGCCGCGGGATGCTATGTGATGCCGGGCGGTATTGATCCGCATACCCATCTCGATATGCCTTTCATGGGCACAAGCTCAGCCGATGATTATGAAAGCGGCACCAAAGCGGCGCTTGCGGGCGGCACGACGATGGTTGTCGATTTCTGTATTCCCGCGAATGGCCAGCGTCTGATGGATGCTTGGAAAGATTGGGACAAACGCTCTGAGAAAGCGGCGACCGATTATTCCTATCATATGTGCATCACCTATTGGAGCGATCAGGTGCGCGCCGATATGGCCGATGTTGTCGCGAAAGGCGTGACGACCTTCAAACATTTCATGGCCTATAAGGGCGCATTGATGGTGAATGATGACGAGATGTTCGCATCCTTCCGCCGCTGCGCCGAATTGGGTGCGATGCCGCTTGTTCATGCTGAAAATGGCGATGTGGTTGCGGCCCTTCAGCAGAAGCTTCTTGCCGAAGGCGTCACCGGACCAGAGGGCCATGCCTATTCACGCCCACCGGAAGTGGAAGGCGAAGCTGCCAATCGCGCGATCATGCTAGCGGATGCCGCCGGTGTGCCGCTTTATATCGTGCACACATCCTCGATACCGGCGCATGAAGCGATCCAACGCGCGCGCGCTCTTGGCAAGCGCGTCTATGGCGAGCCTTTAATCCAGCATCTCGTGCTCGATGAGAGCGAATATATGAACAAGGATTGGGTGCATGCCGCCCGTCGCGTGATGTCGCCACCCTTCCGCGACAAGAAAAATCAGGAAGATTTGTGGAACGGATTGCGCGCGGGTTCACTGCAAGTTGTCGCCACCGATCATTGCGCGTTTACGACGAAGCAGAAAGAAATCGGCCTCACCGATTTTACCAAAATTCCGAATGGCACAGGCGGGCTTGAAGACCGTATGCCAGTGCTCTGGACGCATGGCGTCGGCACAGGTCGTTTGACGATGAATGAATTCGTCGCCGCGACATCCACCAATATCGCCAAGATCCTCAATCTTTATCCGAGAAAGGGCGCGATCCTTCCGGGTGCCGATGCCGATCTTGTGATCTGGGATCCGGAAGCGACCAAGACCGTCTCGGCAGCAACGCAAATGTCGGTGATCGATTACAATGTCTTCGAAGGCTTCAAGCTGAAAGGCCTGCCACGGCAAACCTTGTCGCGCGGCGAAGTCGTTTATGAAGGCGGCAAAGTGACGGCGAAGACGGGCCGCGGCAAATTTGTGGCGCGCAAACCCTTCCCGCCGGAAGCGCAGGCGCTCACCACATGGAAAACGCTGACTGAGCCCAAGAAAGTCGCGCGCTGAATGTTAGCCTCTCCTGCCAATGTTATTGACATCAACGACCTCTCGCTGACATTCGAAACAGGCGACGGGCCTGTGCATGCGCTGTCGCATGTGTCGCTCTCAATCGAGAAAGGCGATTTCGTTTCGCTGATCGGACCTTCGGGATGCGGTAAGACAACGTTATTGCGTGTTATCGCGGATCTCGAACAACCCACCGGCGGCCGCATCGCGATCAATGGACACACACCGCATGAAGCGCGGATGCGCCGCGCCTATGGCTATGTGTTTCAAGCGCCTGCGCTTTATCCGTGGCGGACGATTGGCAAAAACATCGCATTGCCGCTTGAAATTATGGGCTATTCCAAAGACGAACGTGCTGAGCGTGTGCGCAAAGGCCTTGATCTCGTCAATCTCACCGGCTTTGAAAACAAATTCCCGTGGCAACTCTCGGGCGGCATGCAGCAACGCGCGTCAATCGCGCGCGCTTTGTCTTTTGATCCTGAATTGTTGCTGATGGATGAGCCTTTCGGCGCGCTCGATGAGATTGTGCGTGACAAGCTCAATGAGCAATTGTTGCGCTTGTGGGAGATGACTCAGAAGACGGTTGTCTTTGTGACGCATTCAATTCCCGAAGCGGTGTTTCTCTCGACAAAGATTGTGGTGATGTCACCGCGACCGGGGAAAATCCACGATATCATCACCTGCGATTTCCCGCGTGACCGCACGCTTGATATTCGCGAGACGCCGGAATTTCTCGAAGTCGCCAATCGCGTGCGTCATGGTCTGCGCGAGGGTCACTCCTATGTTGATTGAGGCCCGCTCATGCTGAAGGCGCTGTGGGCCGGAAAAACTGGTCCTGTCCTGATCGTCTGCGCGATGCTGACTGTCATTTGGTATGGTGCAGCAATTTTTCTCAATGGCGATCTGCAACGCGATGCGTTCGCCAATGCGGGGAAAACGGATTACACGCTCGCGGAATTGATTGATGGCACATGGTCGCAAGAGCGCCCGAAATTGCCGACACCGGGACAAATTCTTGTTGAGCTCAATAAAACGGTGATCGACACGGCACCGACATCCAAACGCAGCCTCGTCTATCATGGCTCGGTGACGCTCTCGGCAACGCTTCTCGGGTTTCTGATCGGCTCGGCGCTCGGTATGGTGCTCGCGATCCTTGTTGTGCATGTCAAAAGTCTCGACAAAAGCCTGATGCCTTGGATTGTCGCGTCGCAGACCGTGCCGATTGTCGCCCTGGCCCCGATGATCATCGTGATCATGAATCAGTTTGATGTGACGGGGCTTGTGCCGAAGGCGGTGATTGCGGCCTATCTCTCTTTCTTCCCCGTCACGGTTGGCATGGTGAAAGGGTTGCGCTCGCCCGATCCTTTGCAACTTGATTTGATGCGGACTTATTCGGCCTCGCGGGTGCAAACCTTTTTGAAATTGCGGGTCCCCTCGGCAGTCCCCTTCTTGTTTGCGAGCTTGCGGGTTGCGGTGGCAGCAAGTCTTGTGGGCACAGTCGTTGCCGAATTGACGAAGAGCGAAGATGGCGGCTTTGGTGCGCGGCTTCTTGCGGGGTCATATTACGGGCAGACAATTCAGATTTGGGCGGCTTTGATGGCCGCCGCTGCCTGCGCCTGGATACTCGTCACTCTGGTGGGCGTGGCTGATCGAATGGTGTCCAAAGCGATGGGGGCGCGCTGATGATCCGTGGCCTCTCTCTCTTGTCACTCCTCGGCGGTGGTTTGCTGTTTCTGGCGGGCTTTGCGCCGCTCGATGCCGATGGCGTCGCCATGGTTGTCACGGACCGAATCTGGACGCGGTTTCTGTTTGTGTTCATCGGCTATTTCGCGATGCGCGAAGGACCGCTCAACGCCATTCCTGAGCGAGCGATTTGGAATATTCCCGCGGGTGTCGCGCTTCTCGCCTTTGAAGTGATCACGGTGATGCATGAAACGGGTGAGCGCGGCTGGGGCATGCTCTTGGCCATTCTCGGCGTTTGGCTTCTCGCCTGGCGCAGCGTGGATATTGTGATCACCCAAGGTGCCGAGAAGGGCGAAAGCCCGCTCACGCGTCTGGCGGTGCCGGTGATTTTCGGCGTGACGGTTCTTTTCCTGTGGGAGACACTCGCGCTTTATTTCCATGTGCCGATGGTGATCTTGCCGACGCCGCTCGCGATTCTGAGCCGTTTGGTAACGTCCTTGCCGACGCTCGCCTTTGATTTCATCCAGACGATGCAGGGGATTTTGGCGGGCTATGTGTTGGGCTGTACGGCGGGAGTTCTGGTCGCGATCCTCGTCGATCGGTTCCCCTTTTTGAAGCGCGGGCTTTTGCCGCTTGGCAATTTTGTTTCGGCGCTTCCGATTGTCGGTATCGCGCCGATCATGGTCATGTGGTTCGGCTTTGATTGGCAATCAAAGGCGGCGGTTGTGGTGGTGATGGTGTTTTTCCCGCAGCTTGTGAACACGGTCGCAGGGCTTGATGCGGCGGGACGCATGGAACGCGACCTCATGAAAACCTATGCCGCGAGCGAGACGGAGACATTGCTGGCGCTGCGCCTGCCCGCGGCCTTGCCTTTCATCTTCAACGGGCTGAAGATCAATTCGACACTCGCGCTGATCGGCGGCATTGTGGCCGAATTTTTCGGCACCCCAATTGTCGGGATGGGCTTCCGGATCAATACGGAAGTGGGCCGGATGAATATCGACATGGTCTGGGCCACGATTGTGGTGGCCGCGATCACAGGATCCCTGTTTTATGGTTTGCTCGCCTTCATTGAAAGGCGGGTTACGTTCTGGCACGCTTCCTATCGTCAAGGAGCTGCGTAGAGTGGGGCGAAAGCCTTTTTTTGGAGGGGGAGTAAAACGATGCGGAAACTGATCTATGGAATGGTGGCCCTTGCAGGCCTTGGTGTTGCGTCCGCGCACGCCGCTGACAAAGTGACCCTGCAATTGAAATGGGTCACGCAGGCCCAATTTGCAGGCTATTATGTGGCGAAAGACAAGGGCTTCTACAAAGATGCCGGGCTTGATGTTACAATTAAGCCGGGCGGACCGGATGTGGCTCCGCCACAAGTCATCGCAGGCGGCGGCGCTGATGTCGTGGTCGACTGGATGCCATCGGCATTGGCGACACGCGAAAAGGGCATTCCTCTCGTCAATATCGCCCAGCCCTTCAAGCGTTCGGGTCTGATGTTGACCTGCCGCGCGGAGACGGGGATCAAGACGCCGCAAGATCTGCATGACCGCACGCTCGGCGTCTGGTTCGGCGGCAATGAATATCCCTTCCTCTCTTGGATGTCGACGCTCGGCATCAAGACGGATGGCTCGAAGGGTGGCGTGAAAGTGTTGAAGCAAGGCTTCAATGTCGATCCGCTGTTGCAGAAGCAGGCCGATTGCGTTTCGACGATGACCTATAATGAATATTGGCAGGTGATTGACGGCGGTATTCCAGCCGACAAGCTCGTCGTGTTCAAATATTCGGATCAGGGCGTCGCCACGATGGAAGACGGCCTTTACGTTATGGAAGACAAGCTGAAAGATCCGGCTTTCGTGGATAAGATGGCGCGTTTCGTTTCGGCGTCGATGAAGGGTTGGGCTTGGGCCCGCGAGCACTCGAAAGATGCCGCGAAAATCGTGCTCGACAATGACTCAACGGGTGCTCAAACCGAAAAGCATCAGACCCGCATGATGGAAGAAATCAACAAGCTGACCGAAGGCTCCAACGGCAAGCTTGATCCCGCTGATTACAAGCGGACGGTGAAAATTCTTCTGAGTGCAGGCTCTGATCCGGTCATCACGAAAGAACCTGTGGGCGCAACAACCGATGTCGTGATCGACAAAGCATTGATGATGAAGTGATCATTGTGATCGCCTGATAAGCGCTCACACGTCTCACATGACGAAAGCCGCGAGGGATGACCTCGCGGCTTTTTTTGAAGCGCATTTCGGCTTTAAACGGCCTTAAGCCACCGCCATCGCACCGATCCACATGCCTAGTCCGAACCATGTATGCGCGACGAGATTCATCACGCGAATGGTCCAAGGCTTATCGCGTTTTGACGCAGCCCAGCCTGCACCCATGCCGGGTTGCAGGATGAACCATCCGGCACCCACCGTAATCCAGGCCAGGATCAAGGCGGGCAGCAGCGTCGGTGCCACTGCATAATCATGGCCCATGATCGCAATCAGCGCGCCGCCATAGACAATGCCGGTGCCGTAATGCGCGATCCAACCGGCGGGCAGTTCATAAGAGAACGCGGGCGCAAGAGCGATATCCTCGTGAAAGATTTTGCCTTGCGGGATCAAGAGAAACCAGCGCCCGACAAGGCCCCAATTCGGAAGCGGTTGCGCAAAGACGCGATGCAACACAAGCGCCCAGAGATCCATCGCGGCGGTCCCCGCAATGCCGATGATCAGAGATCGCCAAATAAAATCATTATCCATCATCGTATCCTTCTGTCACACACGCGCGATTTGAAACTTTGAAAAAGCGCATAACCTACAATCGTCATGCGCCGCTCACGGGGTTGAGCAACATCACCATCAGATTGAGGATCGAGGCAAAAGCCACCCAAAACGCATAAGGGATTTGTAAGGCGGCCGCGAGCGGATCAATCCGCGCGAAGATCAAGATCATCGCGATGATCGAGACTTCCATCCCGATGACGACGATGAAGGCGGTAGCCGGGTCATGCATGCCGAAAAACACCACCGACCAGAGCATGTTGAGCGTGAGCTGGATCAGAAAAATGACAATGGCTGCGGCTTTCAGCTTTTTCGTCATCTCGTGCCCCAAAACGCGCCAGGCGCTATAGGTCATCAGAAGATAGAGCGCTGTCCAGACGGGACCAAAAATCCAATTGGGTGGATTGAATGAGGGTTTGGCCAAGCCTTCATACCAGACAGGAATATTGGGGATCGTTGCGCGTGACCCAATGCCGGATGCCACCGCGACAATCACAAAAATCACGACGAGTTCGATGATCCGCTTCGGTGTTGGTAAAGCCGCCATGCAAATGTCCCCAAGGATGAATCCGCCTCATGCCAAGGCAAGAAGCCCAACTGTGTGACACTCCTTCTCGACTGCTCCGCACGCTTGTGCAAGCCCCCGCGCAAGGGTGATCACGTCGAGAATGAGGCTCTGTGTCGTTTGTGCCCTTCGCCCCGTGGCCATTTCGTGTCATGATTGCGATCTGATTCGACCATCGGCCTCCGAAAGGATCATCCGAAGATCGTGTCTTGCGTCTCGATCGTCCATGAAAGGTTATGGAATGCGTATTCTCCCTGCTCTCGCCCTGATCGCTGGCGTCGCGCTTGTCGCGGCCACACCGAGCTTTGCTGCCACGCAGTTTTCATCCGTTCCTTCGGTTTCCGCGTCTTCGACCTCGGTCGTTGCGACAAAGGCCACCAAGGATATGGTTGTCGCTCAAATGAGCAAAAAGAAGAAAAAGAAGAAGAAGAAGGCTTGATTGGCATTTTGGCCATCAGCGCTTCGGTTTGTGTCGGCAACGGCCAAGCAAAGCTTTTTCATAAAGGGTCCGGTCTGTCCGGGCCCTTTTTTGTGCGCGTGACTGATCAGGCCCATCGTCTGCCATCTTTTTGCCTTGTAAAGCAGACAAAGCGGTCTCGCTGAGAGGAGGTGTTTGTGATCTTTGGTGTGATGACCCGCGCGAGACCCGTTTTGGTGAGCCTGCTCGCTTTTGCGGTAGCATTGGTGAATCCCGCTTGGATCACTGCCGCTTGGGCGCATCCGCATATCTGGATCACGATGCATGAAACCATTCTGTTTTCGCCAGAAGGCAAATTGAGCGGCATCCGGCATCAATGGATTTTTGACGAGGCCTATTCGACCTTTGCTGTGCAAGGGCTTGATCCCAATGGCGATGGCAAAATCCCTGATGCGGTGCTTGACGGGCTCGCAAAGACCAACACCGAGGCGCTCGAGGAATTTGACTATTTCACCGCCGTCAAAATGGATGGCAAGACATTGCCGCTCGACAAGCCTCGCGATTACCATTTCAGCTTTGATGGCAAAAATCTAACCTATACCGTGACCATGCCGCTCAAAGACGCGGTGAAACCCGGCAAAACAACGATTTTCGAAATCGATGACCCGACCTGGTTTATCTCCTTCGCGTTCGAAGGCGGGGCCACGCCCGTGACCTTAGGCGACAACGCCCCGCATTGCTCCGCCATGGCCACGCGGCCCGCAGCCGATGCCCAGCCCTCGCAAAATTTGAGTGAAGGCTTTTTCAATTCGCTCGGGGCCTCCAGCACTTTTGGAACCCAATTCGCTTCCCATGCCATCGTGGCGTGCCCCTGAACCCAAGCTGACGCTGAGAAGGCCAGAGACGCTCATGACGACCCCTCACTCCCATGCGACCACTGGCACCGCGCATCCCTTCATTCGGATCGGGCTTGCCCTTTTAGCCCTCGCGATAGCGACGGCCATCGGGCTCGCAATTGGCGAAATCGCGGGGCTTACGACTGCGGCGCATAATGTCGGCAAAAGCCCATTCGGTGTTGGTATTTCCGAAGGTGGCGGCCCGCCGACCGGGATCATCGGATTGATCATGACGCTGCAAGATCAGTTTTCCCATGCGATGATTGCAGGGCTCTCGGCGCTGCGGGGTGACAGCGAAGCATTGTGGCCTTTGGTGGGCATTGGCTTCGCCTATGGTGTGTTCCACGCGGCAGGGCCGGGCCATGGCAAAGCGATCATCGCGACTTATGCGTTTTCGCGCGAGCGTGCGCTTGGCCGGACCC
>Ga0164297_10005087_pt1 | contig 11413 bp, 6 predicted proteins | sample GEODES058metaG_FD_113539 | JGI IMG/M metagenome (GOLD analysis project Ga0164297, IMG submission 113539) | Dystrophic lake water microbial communities from Trout Bog Lake, Wisconsin, USA - GEODES058 metaG | ecosystem: Environmental > Aquatic > Freshwater > Lake | place: USA: Trout Bog Lake...
AATGCTGTTGCACTCAATGTACCAGTGTTGGGCACATAGCTCAAGCTGCCGTTGACTTGTGTCAAAGTGTTGCCAGTAGTTGACTGCCCACTCATCATTGGGTAGTATGTGCCACCGCTGGTGTTGTTGGTTACACCAACATAAATTGCAGCGTTGGCTGTTGATACTGTACTAATACTACCTGGGTTAAGGTTGGTCAAGTAAGCACCAGATCCTACAAACGCTGTTGCTGCTAGGTTACCTGTACTTGGGTTAAAGTTTAACGAGCTATTTGTATAAGTTGATACGTTACCCGATGTGGCGTTTACAAATTCAAGATAGTATGTTGCGTTAGTAGAACTTGATGCTACGTTGTCGTAGTAAGCAACGTTGGCTGTTGCCACTGTGCCAACCACGTTAGCAGCCGACAAGTTACCAACCAGGGTGGTTGCAAATACTGTATTAACACCACTGATGTTGCCGTTTGATCCAGAGGTTGTGATGTTGCCTGCCACCAGGTTACCAGCAAATGTAGCAGTATTACCACTGAATTGAGCACCTGTGTTGCCGATTGTGGCTGCGTTGACTGTTGTAGCCACTACTGTACCAAATTGACCGCTGGCGCTGGCATTACCAATTGTGGCTGCGTTGACTGTACTTGCTATCAACGTACCAGTTAGAGTGACACTTGAACCACTGAATGCGGCACCTGTGTTGCCAATTGTGGCTGCGTTGACTGTTGTAGCTACTACTGTGCCAAACTGCCCACTGGCACTGGCATTACCAATTGTGGCTGCGTTGACTGTACTTGCTATCAATGTACCAGTCAATGTTGAGCTTGCACCACTGAATGCAGCACCTGCATTACCGATTGTGGCTGCATTGACTGTACTTGCTATCAACGTACCAGTCAATGTTGAGCTTGCACCACTGAATGCAGCGCCGCTATTGCCGATTGTGGCTGCATTGACTGTACTTGCTATCAATGTACCAGTTAGTGTACTGGTTGCTCCACTGAATGCAGCACCTGCATTACCAATTGTGGCTGCGTTGACTGTTGTGGCTGTGATTGTGCCAAACTGTCCGCTTGCACCTGCATTACCAATTGTGGCTGCGTTTAGAGTAGTAGCTATTATAGTACCAAACTGACCCGAGGCTGCTGCATTACCAATTGTGGCTGCTTGAACTGTACTTGCAGTCAATCCACTTGCAGCATTCAATGTTGTAAAGTTACCTGTGCTGGCTGTAGTTGATCCAACGGGAGTATTTTGAATACTACCAGCGTACAATGCGCCAGCAATACCAGCGCCGCCTGCTACATATAGTGCGCCGCCTGTGGCCTGTGTTGTGCCTGTGGCAGCAGTAGTATTGGCTACAAACAAGTTACCAATCTGTAATGCTTCCCAAGTGCTGTTGGTAAAGTTGATGGTACCGCCAGCTGGTTCTGGAGTATTGGCAAACAGTTTCCAAATGCCCACATTGTGGTCACGTGCTAACCCAGTGTGTTGATAACCTGCACCAGACCCCCAGTGACTGTAAAATCCAATTTCGTAGTTATATGTGCCTGGGTTACTTGCATTCAAGTAAACCAATGGTTCTGTAACTTCTAAAATCTGTGTTGTAGTACTGATCAAGTTGCCAGCGTACACGTTACCGGCTACATACAAGTTGCCGCTGATACCTGCACCACCCAAAATTTGCAATGCACCTTGGTTGTACATAGTACCCAAGTTGTCTGCACCAGTTAATGTTGCGGTTGTACCGTTAAATGTACCAGCATTGATTGTACTTGTACTTGGGTTTACGTTGACTGTTGTAACTGCACCAGTTACGCTGTTGCCCACAGTTACGTTGGCAAACTCCAAGTAATATGTTTGGTTGTTGCTAAGTGGTGTGATTTGACTATAGTAGCTGACGTTACCAGCACTTGCTGTGCCAATACCAGTCAAGTTTGAACCGTTACCGTAGTACGCACCGTTGGTTAATACCACGTTACCATTTATACTGGTTAAGTTACCAGTTACTGCCAAATTGGCATAGTTAGTAATACCCAGTGTACCAGTATATACTGCACCCATAAAGTAAACAACGTTGGATACGTTAGCGGCAGCAGTTGGTACAATTGTATCAGCAAAGTTAAGAACACCTGACTGATAGTCAAAGAACCAAGAATCACTAGCACCAGTACCAGCTACTGGTAAATTGGTGTATTGTGCGGCGGTTGCAGCACTTGCACCCGGAGGACCTGCATATATTTTAAGTTGATAACCAGATCCAAAACTTGGGGGGATCCAGTTTGTTAAGCCTGTGCTCCAAGTTTCGTTTGTTTCTGATTCACTCAGTGAAGTTCCCTGGACCACCGCACTAGTGCTTGTGTTATATACACTAACAACAGTGCTACCATTTACTACTGTATTTGCACTAGGTGCTGAAGATACGTTAGGGATTGCGTAGTCTTGTTGTAGTACTGTTGCACCAGGAACCAATAACGGACTTGCAATACTCTCGTTATAGGGTTGTTTTGCGGTATATAAATCGGTCTTGGCTACGCCATATCCAACCTTTTTATTTAAGTAGTCAACGATCTGATTTTGTGATATTGCCATTTTTTAGTTCTCTTATTATGATGCAGCTATGTACAAAGCTGTTAGCGACTGTGCACTTGTTAATTTAACTCTAACGTAAACTTCATTACTCTTGTTGCCTGCACTTGATGTGTTAACTGATCCAAATGTAACGTTTACACTATATGTACCGTTTGAATTTAGAGTGGCAGTACCACCAACTGCACAACCGCTATTACCGTTACCGCCAGTACCTGTTCCAGGTACACCCGAACCGCCGTATGCGGCCGCTGCATTTAACCATCCGTTTGTAGGACTTGCAGGAGTATCTGTTACGCCAGGGCAAGCTATCCATAATCCAGCTAATGTTCCTGTGTAATGTATATAGAAGCTAGAAAGAGCCGCTAGTGCAAACTTAAATGTAAAGTATTGACTGCTACTACGTCCCGAACTTAAATTTGGTCCAACTGGATAATATCCACTTGAATAGTTTGTTACATCGTATTGTAATTTTGCTGCAACTACTGTTGCATCTGTTGTCAACAATGTTGATGATGTGCTATTAAAAGCAGATTCTGATCCAGTGTAAGCTGGGGTATCTGCAGCAGTACCACCATCTGGATTAACAATACGGAATGTGCTTGGAGTACCGCTTAATGAGTTTGTTAAGCTGGTTTCCTCAATCTGTGTGCTTGTACCTGTTTTGTACAAAATAATGTTACCTGGTTGGAATGTACCGCTACCAGTAGTTGCATATGGAGTTGAAACGCTTAATGTTGGGCCAGTTGTTGCTGTTGCACTACCAAAGCCGGTTGTTACGTTTGATGTTGTTGAGAACGAGTAAGCACTGGTATTGTTACGTGTTAGCGGTACTGGCACGCCCACTTGTGACAATGTTCTGTTGGCTGGTGCTAGTAAAGCACCACCTGCCCCAAGACTTGAGAAGAAGTTAGCACTAGTGCTGGTCCATGCTGCATAGTACATGTCGCCGCTCAAGTTTTGTACTGTACCATTCAATGTAAATCCAGCACTAGAGTTTAAGTGAGGGATTGTGCTTGAATAAGATACCACGTTACTAGTTAATGCCATGCTTGTTCCACTAAATGCCGGGGCAGTTGGCGAACTTGAATCATAGTACCAAGTCAACGTAGATGTTGCTGCTCCGTCACCAGTATAGACTATATTTGCTCTATTCCATCCCGCAGGGATATTTGTTGCCGCAATCGATGCTGAAAAAACGTACCAGAAACCAGCGGCCACAGTGCTGACAACGTTGTGGTAGTCTTGCACACTAGATACAACCAAATTACCGTATGTGCCGTTGTCTGCACTAGATGGGCTTGATGTTAGGGCGTGGTAATTACTTGGTAGTATTGAACCATTAAGGTATAACTGAATGTTACCGCCAGTTGTAGTAGTTCCCGAATTGGTTACTGTAGTAGTTGCAAAAACTGCACTTCTTGTTGCGTTCACTGCGGTTCCGCCAGCGACGCTCAAATTACCCCATCCTGAATTGTCAGTTTGTGCAAAATTTGACATCAATCCCGAAATAGTACCGGTAGATTGTGTCAGTGAGGTTGCTGGGAAATTAGGAGGGCTTGCTGGAGTCAACTTGCCCAAAATTGCGTTTAATTGTGTAATAGCGTCTGTTAGGTCTGTTGTAGTAGTCAATGTCACTGCATTAGATACCAACTGTCCGCTTACGTTGGAGCCTAATAGGATACTGTTGCCCAACAGTGCTGTAAAGCTCAAGTTGCCTGTGCCATCAGTTACAATAGTGTAACCACTAGATCCACCTGTGATTTGTACGTTGCTGATGCTGCCAAGACCAATTTTGCCAGTGTTGCTGCTGATTGCGTTACCATAAATTGTCAAACTACCTGTTGCACTATTAGCATAGATATTGCCCAGTGTATTGACTGTTGTGAACACACCAGTACCTGGTGTCACGTTACCAATGGCCGCTGCTTGTAGTCCACCTGTTGTGGCGGTGTTAAATGTACCTGTTGTGAACACACCAGTACCTGGTGTCACGTTACCAATCGCAACTGCTTGCAATCCACCTGTTGTGGCTGTTGTAAATGTTGCTGTGTTTGCTGTTGTATTACCAATTGGAGTTGCTTGTATACCAGCAGCGTACAAGTTGCCTTGAATCCCAACGCCACCGGCTACTTGCAATGCACCACTTGTTGTATTTGTGGCTGCTGTAGTTGGATATATGATCAAACCAGTATTTGATTTGAAACGTGCTTGTTGGTTGACTGTACCAAAACCGTTGGTACTGATCACAACGTCAGCAATGTTAGCAGTACCCAACAACAAGTTACCGTTGTTGCTGGTAGTTCCAGTTACATACAAGTAACCGTCAAGAGCATAGTTCAGTTCATTGCCAGCACCACCCACAAAGCCGCTTGAGTTAATACCCATGTCAATGTAGCCCGACCCTGCTCCACCAGTATCTGCTGTAGCAACATAGTCAGTTGATGCACTAGCACCGCTGTTGATGTTTTGATGGTTGACTTGAGCGTAACCGTTAAAGTTGGTTGAGTTTTGTAATACTGTTTGCAGTTGTACTACATAACCGCTGTTGATACCTGCGTATAACGCACCAAAGCCTGCTGCGTTGCCAAAGAACTGAGCTGAATTACCAGTAATGGTGCTGACTGCGTTTGGTGTAAAGTTAATGTTGCCACCAACCCACAAGTTGCCTGAAATGTATGCACCACCGTTCAACACCTGTAGCGCACCAGTATTGACGCCGGTTGTTGGAATACTTGCGTTGATGTTTGCACTAGTGAATACTGCTGTGCCCGGTGTCACATTACCAATGGCCACTGCTTGCAATCCACCGATGGTGGCTGTTGTTAGTGTTGTTGCACCAGATACAGTCAATGCACCAGTAATAGTGGCTGTGACTGCTGTGGTATTGCCCAATTTGACGTTGGCATAGCCGCTGTTGTTGATACTGGTTGTACCCGATCCAGTGTCTGTTGTGACTAAAGATTCAAATGCTTGATCATTTTCTACCCAAACCCAGGCTGCGTTGACTGAACCATATGGGACCAACGATGTCAAATTACGGTTGACCAAAATACCAATGTCATACCCGCTCAAACTGCCCGAATAACCGTTGTTGAAAACAACCAATGGATCGTTAACATAAGTGTTGGTGGCGTTGATTGTTGTTGTATTACCAGTATTGGATAAAAACAAGTTACCATTAATGGTAACGTTACTATTGAGGGTAACTGTTGGGGCGAACAAATTACCTGTCAGCGAACCAGCGAGTAGTTTTGAGTAACCTACAATGGTGCTGTCTGTAATTTGATTGTTCTGAATGCGGGTAATAGACATCTATCAATCCTTAAATCTTCTTTATAGTGTATTTAGTACAGCCGCACCGAAACTGATCTACAGGGCAGAGTTCGTCCAAATTGGGATCAGATGTTGAAGTAGGTGCGCTGAATTCTCAGCTGATTGGCCGGAGTTGTACCTTGAGCCAAAAGATTCACTGCACCGTTTGCAATATTGGCAGTGTATGTTACTGAATTTGTGCCTGTGCGTACATTGGCTATGGTATTTACTGCCACAGTGGCGCCGTTTTGCACCAACATCACCTCGGCAAATTGACTATCAGCAGGATTGGTGCTGGAGATGGTGTATTTGGCGCTGCGATATGCAGTATTAGCAAAACTGTCAATAATGGCCAGAACAGTGCCAACTGTGACATTTCCAGTATCCACTGTTGCATAATCAAGATTAGTCGATACCGCCGAAGCAATGAATCGAACATCAATTATGTCTGTGGTACTGGGAACTTCTGCAAAAGTAATGGTTGTACCTGTAACTGTGTAGGCCACGCCTGGTGTCTGTACAGTACCGTTGATACTGACCAATATGCCCGCTGCTGTAGCAGCTTGATTTAAGGTAAAATTGGCAGTACTGCCATTGGGAGTAATCTGCTGATCAGTTATGCTATTGGTCACCGAGACCCAACCAGCGCCGTTGTAGAATTCTATGCTGGATATAGAACTGTTGTATCTGATATAACCAGCTGAATTGGCTGCAGGATACTGCACATTTGAGCCAACTGGCAAGCCAACTGCTGTTGTAGCGTTGAATACGGTTACAGCAGTTTGATAAGGAGTTATAGCATCAGCGGCAACATTGCCATAGCTGACTCCAGTGGTGATCAAGTTTCCAGCAGCAATATTACCAGTGTTGGTTATTAGATAACTGGCCACGTTGCTATTGGCATATCCTGCAGGCAATCCGGTCAAATAGTATCCGTTGCCTACAAAATTTGTGGCTGCAATATTGCCCACAACTGAGATATTGGCTGCGGTGTTTGCTGCCAGATTGGCCAAGACTTGTGCATTGCCGTAGGTGCTGCTGACAAAAGGCTGTCCGTTGCTGTAAAAAATATTGCCAACGTAGACATTGCTGGCAAAGCTAATGCCACTGGCATTTCCAGTGATGGTGTTGCCGTTGATTGAGATGTTGCCAATAGACAAATTGCCATAACTGGTTATGCCCAATGTACCAGTATATCTAGCGCCCACTACATAAACCACGTTTGACACGTTGGCAGCTGGTGTTGGCACGTTGGTGTCAGCAAAGTTCACAATGCCTGCTATGTAGTCAAAATACCAACTGTCATTGTTACCCGACCCGCCCACTGGCAAATTGGTGTAGTTTAGTGCTGTTGAGCCCGACGCACCCGGGGGGCCAGCATACAATTTGAGTTGATATCCTGCACCAAATTGTGGGCTGATCCAATTGGACAAACCCGTGGCCCAAGTCTCATTTGTGACAGACTCACTCAATGACACTGCTTGAACAATGCTGCTGGTTGCACCACTGTAGATTGTGACCACGCTGCTGTTGCTGGTGGGCAGAGTAGTGACCGATGGAATCAAATAATCCTGTTGCCAAATCACTGAGCCAGGTGTCAGCTGTGGACTTGCGTTACTTTCGTTGGCTGGGCTTTTTGCTGTACTCGTGTCAGTTTTTGAAACCCCACCAAGTTTCTTATACAGTATGTCAACTAATTGTGTTTGTGAAATTGTCATATTAGTTAGTTGGGTTCAAAATGCTTAACGCTGTCAAACTTTGTCCGCTGGTTAATTTTACTCGTACATAAATTTCATTGCCGGTACTGGAGGTACTGCTCACTGTACCAAATGTACAAGTAACGCTGTATGTTCCACTGCTGTTCAATGTGGCTGCGCCGCCTGTACTACATCCCGCAGATCCGTTACCGCCTGTGCCTGTGCCCGGAACACCCGAACCTGCATAGGCCTGTGCCATGTTCAACCAACCGTTTGTGGGTGCTGCGGTGGTGTCAATTGAGCTGCCCGGCAGTGCTACCCATAGGCCAGCAATGGTTCCAGTATAGGATATATTGAATTTACTTACTGCTGCTTTGGTCCACTTGAACGTGAAATACTGTGCTCCTGCACCGCGTGTACTCAAATTTGGACCCACTGGCAAATAACCAGAGCTGTAATTTGTAGTATCATATTTCAATATTGCAGCCACTACTGTGGCATCGGTTGCATAGAATGCACCAGTAGTACTGTTGAATGTGGATTCACTGCCAGTATACACTGGGTTGTCAGCAGCAGTACCGGCATCAGGATTTACTATACGATAAGCAGCCGAAGCTCCAGTGTAGCTGTTTGTGATTGCAGTTTCTAAAATTTGAGTACTGCCGTTGTTATAAAGCACTACGGCTCCAGGTGTAAAGTTATAGCTGCCCTGATTATAACTGTTGCTGGAGTAAACAGTTGGGCCGCTGGCGCTGGATCCAAATCCATTTACTACAGTTGCAGTGGTTTGGAAATAAGCACTACCCGAACTCACATATAAATTTTGTGCCAATGGAGTTGTAACTCCTGCAGCAGTATAGGTCACATTGGACGGAGCATTGATGGCGCCACCACCTGTAGTGGTACTGAACAAGTTGGTGGAATTGGGATACATGTTGCCGCTTAGAGCATTCACGTTGCCCTTCAATGTAAACACAGCACTTGAATTCAAATGCGGGATAGTACTACTGTAAGTTACACTATTGGAGGTGAGTGACATGCTGGTGTTGCTGAATGTGGGAGTCCCAGGAGCAGCAGTGTCATAGAACCAAGTCACAGTATTAGTACCAGCAGCATCTCCAGTGTAATATAGATTGGCTCGGTTCCAGCCACTGGGCACACCAGTTAAGCTGGATGATACACTGAATACATACCAAAATCCTGCTGCCACGCTACTTGATACATTGTGGTAGTCTTGTGTACTGGAAACAGTCAGCTGCCCGTAAGTGCCGTTGTCGCTACCAGATGGTGATGCGCCAAACAAGTGGAAACTGCTTGCAGGAATTGCACCATTCACATACAACTGAATATTACCACCACTGGCAGTTGTTCCGTTATTGGAAATTGTAGAGATGGCCAAGGTTGATGCTCTTGTTGCGTTTACTGCTGTTCCGCCACTCACACTCAAGTTGCCCCATCCGCTGTTGTCAGTTTGAGTAAAATTGCACATCAACCCAGAATAAGTTGTGGTTGTAAATGACAGCGAGCCAGTGGGAAAATTTGGAGGACTGCTAGGTACCAGCTTGCCAAGTATTGAATTCAGTTGTGATACTGCATCAGTTACATCAGTTGTAGTGGTCAGTGTAACTGCATTACTCACCAACTGCCCGCTGACATTTGCGCCCAACAGAATGCTGTTGGCATAAAAGTCTGCACTCAAAGTACTTGGGTTAACAAATGTCAAATTGCCAGCGCCGTCAGTACCAATAATGTATCCAGTTGTGCCACCAGCTATAGTGATGTTGGCAATGTTGCCTAAGTTAAGTTTATATCCAGGATCTGTTGATATTACATTACCTTGAATATATAAGTTTCCAAGGTGTGCGTTGCCGGTTATGTCCAGCGTGTATGCTGGACTAGAGTTATTGATGCCCACATATCTATCAGAAACATCAAAATATGCCAAGTTTCCGTCAATGGCCAAATTAACACCCTGGCGATCCAGGTTGCTAAACAACATTGGTCCGGTAATGCGCCCTATTGCCATGTTACCCCTTATGCAGACACATTGGTGCTGTTGATATTATGGATAATGACAATTTGATTGGGGTTGACTCCTGGTGCTGGTGGTGGGCTAACAAAAGTGATTGTTTGACCGCTGACTGAATAGTGTGTTGTTGGTTGTTGATAAACACCGCCAATTGTGACAATGATTGCGGTTGGATCTGTTTCGGCTTGGCTCATTGCATTAATGAATGCTGTGGTAGTGCCGTCGCCAGCAAAACTGTCCACCACCAGTTGAACACTACCAATTTTGGCAACGCTGCTCCAAGCACCATTGTAGTAAAACTCAATACGACTAGTGGCTTGATTAAAGCGTATGATCCCGTTGGTTGGTGCATCGCCATAACTGGTGTTTGGCACAATAGGTAAACGTGCAGCAAGTCTGCCGCCTTTTGTCAAATCAGGATTTTTAAAAAATCTTGCCATCTTAGATTCCAATGTAGCTGACTGTAGCACCAATAGTCAAGTTGGCACTGGCATTTGCGTAGATTGCATCACCTGCGCCCAATATGAGTTTTTCTGAGTCAATAACAACTGTGTTGGTTCCAGTAATGTTGATGTTACTGTAGATCATGTTGATGTTGTTGGCAGTGAACCCGTTTTGTACTACCCATACGTTGGCTGTTGCCAACCCGCTTGAGTAGTTGCAATAGTGCATGGTAGTGGTTGCGCTATTACCAGTACTGGTGTAGATTGCTGTTGCTATTGTTGTTACGTTTGCAGATTTGATTGCCATTTTGTTTACCTTATCCAAATATAATGCTGTAGGCCAGAGCCTTGCTTTGTGTCACTAACTCCGCTGCGGCTCCGCCTGTGGGTGTTGCAAATACCCCAGATCCTGCGCCTGCAGGAGTTGACAGAGTCAGTGCTGTGGCATTGGTTGTGCTGTCCCAAACAGCATGTCCACGTAGATCCAAGTTGGCGCTGATGGCTGGTGAGCTGTCAGCATACACGTTTGCAATACCAGAGCTGTTTGCAGTCGCAATATTTGAGTATGTTGAGCCATCTCGAGTCACTTGCCAATTTTGAACTGTTTCGTTCCACACCAACTGTACGTTTGCACCTGTTGATCCACGATCAACTTCAAGTATGCCGCCTGCGGGATTGGCCACTGCGGCTCCTGCATTCAGCGTGATTTTGGCATTAGTGATGGAACTGTTGGTAGAAGTAATGGTCTGTGTGTTGCCTGTGACCCACAGGTTACCTTCAATGTAGACATTGCCACTATTGATAAAAATTCTGTCTGAGACATTTACACTTTGTATTGTGTAGTCGCCGCTAATTCTCTTAAATGTAGACATTTACTTTGCCTTGGTTTAGTGTATTTAGCCCTTTGTCAAAGACGTAGAAGCCAAAAAATAAGCGGCCGAAGCCGCTTACAAGTGGGTCATGCTATCTCAGAATAGCTTATTGTTATTATGCTGATTGTACTTTGACAAATGTAGCATTGGGACCTGCGCTGCCGCTTAGAACATAACGGAATCTGTTGGGGTTGTATCCGCTGGTGTAGTATGTGGTTGTACCACTTGTGCTGTCTTGTTGACCATCGCTTGTGAAGTCGTATACAAACTTGTTGGTGATACGGCTGGCGTAAGTGCTGGTGTTTACAGTTACACCGTTGGCTGCTGCCACGTTGCCAGTTGTTGCAATAGTATAGTTACTGCCGCTGACGTTGGTAATACGTGCCACACCGCTGATGTTTGCACTTGGGCTTGTCCAAATTGCATAGTCGCCTACACGTGGGGTTTGAACTGGACCGCTTACTGTTGTACGTGA
>Ga0164297_10005090_pt1 | contig 11411 bp, 6 predicted proteins | sample GEODES058metaG_FD_113539 | JGI IMG/M metagenome (GOLD analysis project Ga0164297, IMG submission 113539) | Dystrophic lake water microbial communities from Trout Bog Lake, Wisconsin, USA - GEODES058 metaG | ecosystem: Environmental > Aquatic > Freshwater > Lake | place: USA: Trout Bog Lake...
CCTGGTGACTCGGGGCTCCCCACTCAACTGCGCTGGGATTTACCTAAAGAACTTCGCACCGACCCTGAGTTGTGGCCAACGCCCAAAAAATTATATGTGTCTAACTTAACCAATTATGGATATGAGGGCGACGCCTTACTGGTGACCCCAGTACACGTGTCCCAAACCGCCCATTTTTTAAACTCATCACTAGAAGTCAAACTTCACGCGAGTTGGCTCGTTTGCAAAGACGAGTGCGTACCCCAGGAGGGAGATTTCCGTGCAATCATCCCCCTTAAAAGCTCATCTGCCTTAGATTCTTCAATTTTCGAATCCGTTATCTCTCAGCAGCCAATTGAAGTTTCCAATACAAGTCAGGTCTTAGAAATAAAGGATTCCTCTTTAACGGGCAAGATCTTAAATCTACCGGATATCGCGAAGGGAAAGACAGTTGAATTATTTCCACAGTTAAGCGAAGTTGTTGCAGACCCCAAGTCGAATCAAAGCTCAATCAAAACCTCGGATCAAATAATTTTTCAGCTCCACCCTATGAGGAGCGATGAGCCCAAATCCTTACCCATTATGATGGTTGTTCAAACTGACGAAGGCCCCCGCTCTTATGAGACATCATTTCTCATAAAGGGTGTGTGGCCTAGCTCGAAACAACCACTCAATGGGGGCTTTATTACTGGCCCTGCTTTAGCTCAAGCCAAGCAGGATTCCCCTGCTAAGAACCCGTTACTTGATACAAACTTTTTAATCGCTTTAATTGGAGCCCTGGTGGGGGGGGTCTTTTTAAACCTAATGCCCTGTGTGTTACCGGTGCTTGCCATCAAAGTGTTGTCCCTGGTTTCGCACTCTCAACAGGTCAACCAATACAGGCGAAACAGTTTGGGTTATGGAGCGGGAGTTATTTTTTGTTTTCTTTGTCTGGGCTCCCTTGCAATTGGTCTTAAAAGCGTGGGGCATGAGCTGGGGTGGGGTTTTCAACTTCAGTCCCCATTTGCTATTGGATGTCTTTGTGTGCTTTTCACGTTGATTGCACTCAATTTACTCGGTATTTTTGAAATTAATTTGATTTTGCCCAGCCGTCTTGTATCCCTACACAGCGAAGATCCTCTTTGGGAGGGGTTTTATTCAGGCCTTTTAACCGTTCTCGTTGCTGCGCCCTGCACAGCACCTTTCATGGGTGCGTCTTTGGGCTGGGCCCTGATAGCATCTAATTGGCAGGGGATCTTGATTTTCGTATTTCTTGGGATCGGAATGTCGTTCCCAATTATTTTGATCAGTTGGATACCTTCCGTTGCAAAGTTGCTTCCAAAGCCTGGGAAATGGATGAATACATTTCGAATTTTCTTAGCTTACCCGATGCTCTTAACAGTAATATGGTTACTTTGGATCTTTGCACAATTGGTAGATCTGAACCAAATGACCTTATTGGCCATTGATTTACTAACGCTTTGCGCCGCTATTTATGGTGCCACGCTGTCCAAAAACTTCAAGCGATTTAGTTTGGTGTTTTTCGCCTCGATACTAATCGTAACCAATTGGTTTTGGTTCACTATGGGATCTGCACCAACAAACGGCACAAACTCAAGCGCTGAGCTCTCACAAACCACAACTCAAAACAGTCCGCGGTTGAATTGGGAGCCCTGGTCCCCGGAGACGGCAGATGAAACGCTTCGTCAAGGGCGACCGGTTTTCATCGACTTTACTGCGGCTTGGTGCATAACTTGCCAAGTTAATGAGCACACAACTCTTGAAAACAAGGACATCAAGGCTTTACTTTCAATTAAAAATGTTCGCCTATTGCGCGCAGATTGGACCAAACCCAATCCCCTAATCGCCAAAACTCTTGCAGAATTGGGCCGAAGTGGTGTTCCCGTCTATTTGTTACTCTCCCCCTCCAAACCACAGGTAATGCTGTCAGAGGTTCTAAAATTCCAGGAATTAAAAGATGCTCTTGATTCATTGTGATAAAGCGATTTAAAGGCCATTAAGAATACAAAAGGAGTATCTTTTATTTCAAATAGAGGACTCTTTTTGAAACTTATGCACAAAAATTCTGGTTTTATTAGGATCAAATTAAATTTATTTGAATTAGTTATAAATCCATAAATAATCGCTTAACTATATGATTTCAATGTTTTTTTTATTTTTTGAAATTGTTAATAACTTTATTCGCCCTCGTCCGTTTTGACGTAATATTGGGCACAACTTCAAATCTGTCAACAAAGTTATCCACAAAAAAATAAGTCTTTGAAAATCAATGACTTAAATCAAACTTCGCAAGAACCTGTCAATATAACAGCCTAAGCAGTACACATTGAATTATCCCGTATCCGTTGTCATCAATCTACCCAAATACGCCAAGCTTAGTGGTCCATTGACCTATTTTCATAGCGCAACTTTGCCAGCAGGCACTTTGGTGCGGGTGCCATTGGGTAAGCAAGAGGTTTTAGGCATAGTTTGGGTGAAGGACACAACAGATGGGCATAGGAGTAACGGCTCCGATGAAACAAAGTCAGGCCAAAATTTAAAAATCAAACCTATAACGAGTGAGATTATCGGCATTAATCCCTTAAGTCAGGATTGGCGAGATTTGGTTAAATTTGCAGCCGTCTACTATCAGCGTTCATTGGGCGAGATGGCGCTTCAGGCTCTGCCGCCACAGCTAAGAGACCTAGATGCTACGCAAATTGCTAGAAGACTGATGAAAAATAAAGGGGGATCTAAGAAATCTTTGATCAAATCAAAAGATGACTTGATCAAAATACAAGAGATATCTGCCCCTAAAGAAGAGGTTGCGCTCACAGCTGAGCAAAAGCAAACTTTGGACGCTATTGACTCATCATTAGGGCCTTTCTTGGTTTACGGCAGCACAGGCAGCGGCAAAACAGAAATCTATCTGCGCTGCGTTGCATCCGTGCTTGAGCGTGAACCAGAATCACAAATATTGGTGATGGTGCCCGAAATTAATTTAACGCCCCAACTTGAGGACCGCTTTAAACAACGATTTGTCTCACTCCTTAAAGAAAACCCTTCACTGGCTATCGTCTCGATGCACAGCGCCATGTCAGCGGCGCAAAGACTGCAATCTTGGCTTGCTGCGCACAGCGGATTGGCGCGCATAATTCTTGGCACCAGAATGGCAATATTTGCATCTATCCCCAAACTCAAATTAATTGTGGTGGATGAAGAACACGATCCAAGCTATAAACAGCAAGAGGGTGCGAGGTATTCAGCCAGAGATTTGGCCGTCTACAGGGGCAAGCAACTTGGCATTAAAGTGATATTAGGTTCTGCAACGCCGTCCCTAGAGAGTTGGCACCACGCACAACAAGACCCCAAGTTGGTTACTCCGTCAAAGTATCAGCTCTTACAAATGCCCTCACGTATTGGTCATGCTTTAATGCCGAAGGTGTATTTGATCGATTTAAACCAGCAGCCCAGAGGAACCGTTTTTTCAGCTCAGCTATTAGAGGCTATCAAGCTCAGAATACAAAGAAATGAACAGGTCCTTGTCCTATTAAATAGGAGGGGCTACGCGCCTGTGCTTCACTGCCAAGATTGTGGGTGGAAGAGTGAGTGTATGCACTGCAGCGCTTACAGAGTGTTTCACAAAATTGACAGAACACTCAGATGCCATCACTGCGGGATAGTGGAGCGAGTACCTAGGTTTTGTCCCCTATGCGGAAACGCAGATGTATCTCCACTGGGCAAGGGCACGGAGCAGATGGAGGAGTTGCTGGGATCTTTACTGAGTGATGTTAAAAAATCATGTGGACAGCCTTTGAGTATTTTGCGCATAGACGCAGATAGCACGCGACTTAAAGGAGAACTAAACAGTCAATTGGCCAAAGTTCACTCGGGAGAAGTTGATATTTTGGTTGGCACACAAATGATTGCCAAGGGGCACGATTTTCGAAAAATCACACTTGTTGCAGCTCTATACCCAGATACTGCGCTTTTCTCAAGTGATTTCAGAGCCCCTGAGCGATTATTCTCATTGCTCTTACAGGCAGCTGGAAGAGCGGGGCGAGACGCAAACATAACAACTGGGGCGGGATCCGAGTCTGAGATGTGGATTCAAACCCAGTATCCGGGTCATCCGCTTTTTCAAGCGTTGCTGAGTTATGACTTTGAGCGTTTTGCGTCTCAACAACTCACCGAGAGAGCTCAAGCACATTTGCCGCCTTTTTCTTTTCAAGCCCTCGTACGATCTGAGGCCAGAAGTCAGCAAGAGGCTCAACTTTTTTTAAATAAGGCCAAGGATATATCCTCAATTGTGTTGGGCGATATCAGAGAAAAACACTCAGCTTTGAATCCGACTTGGTTGCAACATGAACCCACGCTATTTCCCGCTATTGCGATGACTATTCAAAGAGTTGCGAACATTGAAAGAGCACAAATGTTGATTGAGTGTGACTCACGTCTTATGCTGCAAGAGTTTCTAAAGTTGTGGCAAGAAAAGTTATATCTCCTTCAGCCTCAATTTAAGGGGGTCTTGCGCTGGGCAATTGATGTGGATCCTCTGACTATTTAATTTATTAAGCAGTTGTAGCGAGCCTAAACAAAAGAACTCTAGCTAAAAATAGTAAAAACAACCTTTTATAAGCTGTGAAAAAGAATTAGTTTTTTTATTAAAAAAGATGGTCATAGGCTTGAACAAGTGCGCTAAAGCTCATAAAAGCGATAGTTGTAGTGCATAAAATGATTTTGGCGACTCGCTCGCTATCTGCGCCGTAGCGCTGTGCGAGCATCACCACATTACTTGCACTAGGCAAGGCTGCTATCAGTACCATCATTTTTAATGAAAAGGGATTTAAAGCAAATCCAAGCCTGATTGCGGTCAGTCCTAAACTAAGGATGATGAGCGGGTGAACAATCAATTTCAAAAAAGAAATAACTAAGTAATCGAGGTATTGATTTTTACTTCGGTTACTAATGTGGGGGGAGTCGTAGTTTGTGCTAGTTTGTGAAATGCTTTGCAAGGGGTGTTGTGAGCGGTGTTGAGAATTATGTTTTTGATTGTCTTGTAAATTGAGACTACGATTTTGCTCATCGCTCGTGTTGCTCTTTTCAAAGACCTTTCCCATCCAAGATCGACCCAATACAGCACCTAGAGTAAACAGCGCAGCAGGTGAGGCTGCGTCAGAAAGCAACTTGATGGTGTTATCAATTGGCGCACCAAATGTTAGATGCAAGTCACAAAATAAAACGCCCAAAGCAATTGCCCAAGGCATTGGGTTTACCAATATTCCTTTAAATGCTTTAAAAAGCGCGGCTCTTGCACCCTCACCCCCTGCCCCCTCTAATCTTGACAAAGCTACACACAAAGAGGTTGTGAAGATCATATCAATGGTGATGGTGACTATTGCTGTTCCTGATGCAGAGGAGCCAAACAGTGCTAAAAGTAGGGGAACTCCCATGAAGCCTGTGTTGGGGAACGCAGCAACGAGAGCGCCGAAAGAGGCATTGTTCCAACCTAACCCGCTAGCCCTCCCTGCGACTAAAGCGATTGCAACCATTAACACCGCACCTGCAAAGTAGGTAAGAAAAACACTAGGATTTAACAACCGATCAAGAGGTGCTTGCAGGCCGAAGCGGAACAACATGCATGGTAGTGCAAAGTAAAGGACGAAGATATTCAGTCCAGGGATCGCATCCAAGGGAAGTAACTTCTTTGATGCGGCCAAAAACCCAACTAAAACTAGAGCAAAAAAGGGACAAGTAATGCTAAAAACTTCCAACATACCCTCATTGTGCACGGTATGATTGAAAACTTTGCGCATTCCAATAAATTTTTACCCCCATAGCCTATTGTTTTGATAGCCCCGCTTGCGACCAATCGAGTTGCACTACTTATTTTCTGAATTTCCTTACAATCCAATTCCAAAATGTCTGCAAAGCTCAATAACGCTCAACAAGAAGCTGTCAACTATTTACACGGACCGTGCCTTGTTTTAGCGGGCGCTGGATCCGGCAAGACAAGAGTAATCACGCACAAGATTGCTCGCTTGATACAAGCAGGCGTAGAGCCACAAAAAATTGTGGCTATCACTTTTACGAACAAAGCGGCTATTGAGATGCGCGATAGGGCCAAGTCTTTAATTGGTAATCAAGCCAAAGGAGTCATCATTTGCACCTTCCACGCAATGGGGGTCAGGATGCTTAGACAAGACGGGGAGGCCTTAGGTCTGAAGCCACAATTTAGCATCCTTGATACAGACGACGTAACGAGTATTTTAAAGGATGCAGGGGGCACAACAGATGCACAACAAGCTAAGCAGTGGCAGTGGAAAATCAGTTCTTGGAAAAATCTCGGGCTTAACTCCGCGCAAGCACAACATCTCGCAAAAAACGATTTAGACCGCCTTACTGCGCAGATCATGGCAAGGTATGAGGACAGACTAAGTGCTTACCAAAGTGTAGACTTTGATGATTTAGTAGGTTTGCCGCATAAACTTCTACAAGAGAATTTGGAGATTAGAGCCAAATGGCAGAGTCAAATTGAGCATGTATTGGTGGATGAGTATCAAGATACAAATGCTACTCAATATGAGTTTTTAAAGTTACTATCCGGTCCTAAAGAGCGTTTTACTGCTGTAGGCGATGATGATCAATCCATTTACGGCTGGAGAGGGGCCACCTTAGAAAATTTACAAAAATTACCTGTGGACTACCCAAACTTAAAGATCATCAAGCTTGAACAAAATTACCGCTCTACTAGCTCTATTTTGAATGCGGCAAATAATGTGATACAGCCCAATCCAAAGTTGTTTCCGAAAACTTTATTTTCCGAACTAGGTGTTGGTGAGCCGGTCCAAATCATAGAGTCTGATAACGAGGAACATGAGGGGCAAAGGGTAGTTGCCCGGATTCAGTCTATACGCTCCATTGGGAAAATGAACGCCGCAGGTGTTGTGGTTTATCCAGAATTCAAAGATTTTGCCGTTTTATACAGGGCCAATCATCAGTCCAGAGTCCTGGAGCAAGCTCTACGCAAGGCCCAAATTCCTTACAAAGTTTCGGGTGGACAAAGCTTCTTTGACCGAGCAGAAATTAGAGACCTGTGCGCTTGGCTTCGGCTTTGGGTCAATAACGACGACGATCCTGCCTTTTTAAGGGCAATTACAACGCCCAAACGGGGCATCGGACATCAGTCACTACAAGCGCTGGGACAATTTGCAAACCAATATAAACTGAGCCTATTTGAGGCGTTATTCAGTGAGAGTTTGAGCGCCGTTATATCTGCGAAAATTTTAGGAGGATTACATGAATTTGGTCGTGAAATTAATGACCTAGAGTTCAAGGCCAAACATACACAAGGCAACGAGGACGCTAAAGTATTCTTGCTTGATTGGTTAAAGAGCATTTCATACGAGAAATTTCTGTTTGACAACGAAGACAATGAAAAGGTTGCTGCGAGTCGCTGGAATAATGTTTTGGAGTTTTGCGACTGGATTGCAAACCGTTGTGGAGGACAAATTGATGACTCTGCTGGAGTTACAACTGCAAACGAGAAAAAGAGTTTGCTGGAGATTGTTCAAACCGTTTCCTTATTATCTACTTTATCAGAGCGCGAGAAAGATCAAAACGTGGTAACCCTCTCTACACTCCACGCTGCTAAAGGTTTGGAGTGGCCCAATGTAATGCTGGTTGGAATTAATGAGGACTTATTACCTTTTAAACCAAGCTCCAGCCCAGAAGAAGGTGAGCAGACTCAGGTACAGGCTTTCGCCAACACGCAGCGAATTGAGGAGGAGCGAAGACTCATGTATGTGGGCATCACACGAGCTCAATTCAGCTTAGTTGTCAGTTGGTGTAAAAGACGTAAAAAGGGACGAGATATTGTGGTGGCTCAACCAAGCCGCTTTATCGCTGAGATGGGAATTGACAAGGCCCAGGAAACCGTAGACCCTATGCAAAAGCTCAGAGCACTTAGGGCTGAGCTTGCCCAGAGAGCCAGTTTAAATGCATCAAACGTTTAGGTGCGCGTTGGGACTGCCAACCCCGTATTTAGTTGTATGACTTGATGATTAAAATACCCGACATGATCACGAGATAAACATACAACACAGTGCGAAAAGCTTTCTCACTTATCCTTTCTCTAATTAGCTTTCCAAGTGTTAGGCCAATGGCCATGGGAATGAGAGCTGCCGCTGAGAAGCTCAAATCCAGCATATTGATTTTTCCGTAGAACAGCATAGCAGAGTACAAGGGCAGGGCACTGGCTAGATAAATAATACTTATGCAGCCTACAAACTCTTCTCTGTCTAACTTTAAGGCCATTAAGTAAGTAATTATGACGGGACCTGTTAAGGAGGAAATTCCACCTAAAAGGCCAGACAGCAACCCTACCGCTGCGCTGGTTGTTTTCTCCCTCCTTGGGGAAATTTGCAAACCAGGTTTGAAAACCATCAAGACCAGGGCCAGTAGCATCGAGAAAGCTACCATAAGATTCATCTCTTTGACACTCAAAGACAAGGTAAAACGCACAGTCAAAACCGTTGAGATCAATTGGGTACAAATCAACGGCCAAAAACGAGTCCATCCAATAATTATTTTACGACTGTCCACCATTTGCCAAATATTAGACAGTACAACTGGAACGGCAACTAATCCAATTGCGGTTGGGCTTGGTACTACCAAGGACATCAAAGGCACTGCCAAAAGGGGCAAACCTACTCCCAAAGTTCCTTTAATAAGCCCTCCAAGTATAAAAGCCACAATGCAAACAATTGCCGTTGTGCTTAGCATTGATATCCATTCTGTCAGAGGTAGATCATTCATACGCAGTGGTTAAGGAGTAAGAATATATAGAGAGGAGATTTAACTAGAGTTTCGCTTTTTCTAGTAATAAGTTTCTAAAAGCTTTGAACGCTTCTTGCATTACCAAAGGCTTATAGGGAAATAGTTCAACAGGATCAGTCGCATGAACCCAAGAACCTGGGTCGGCTTCGAAGATCAATAGCTCCCCAGTTTGTAATTCTGCGCAGTCAATCACCAAATAATCTAGACCGATTTGTTCATAAATATGTTTAAAAGCTTTTCTATGCTTTTTTGCGAACCGATCTTTGAAGTGCGTCATTTCATACTCTTCTTCTTTTCTTTTTTTCTCACTCAATTGCATCCCAGATCCTATGTAATGGACTATCCAATTCTCTGAAATGGCCAAATGACAGATGTAGGGCTCTCCCCCAATCAAAACAATTCGATATTTCCTAAATAAACCGTCTTGACTCTCGTAGGCGATATAGTCCGAGACATAAAAAATTTGTCCATGAAGGTACTGTATTAAATAGTGATCTAGTTCTTGAGATGATGATATTTTTACAAATCCGACACCTGCGTGAGTACCTTGAGGGCGAATGACGATGGGGGTACCATTAAACTGAATATATTGTTTATTAACTTTTTCTGTGATGGGAATGTATATCCCCTTAAAGCCCTTTAAATGTTTAAAAAGTGTATCTCTTGCGCATTTTAAAATGCACTCTGGATTATTCAAAAAAGGTTTCGGCCAATTTGAAATTATATGGACTAGTTTATTTAATATAGGTATATTTTTAAGAGACTCCCCCATCGCTATGAACAATATATCATGCTCAGGAACCTCTGCGGGCAGCTCAAAATGCTCATCAATATACATAAAATCCAATTGGATATCGGAATCTTCAATTAAAAAATCTAGCGGCGTGTTGTCCGTCATATCCCCGCCTGCAACCAAGGCTAATAGTCTTATTTTTATATCTTTTGGTGCCACCAATCGGTAAAGTTTTTTAATGGCCAAAGCTTTAGACTGCATGCTTAGAGCACTCTCATCTTGCCCATAAGAGGCAAAGATATAGAAAAGTCGCATAAATATATCTCCCGCATTTCCACCTTTTGTAGCCTCTTGCATAAGCCAAGGAATCATGCATGGGTCAAGACGCCTGATGTAACAGGTTGCGTTAATGGGTTCTAGCTCAATAGGGGCAATAACGATCAAAATACAGTCCTTGTTGAACCACGGGTTCTAGCGTGTAATAATATTCCAAGTTTAGACTTATTTATCGTTTAATGATGGTTATACATGACTGATTGCGCAAACGGCTTGGTCTCAATAGTGACTCCTACGTACGATAGGGTCGCCTACCTTCCTTTAATCTACCAGTGCATAGTCAACCAAACTTACACTCGATGGGAGTGGATCGTCATAGATGACAGCCCAGAGGAAAATGCCTTCATGCTGACCTTGGATGACCCTAGAGTTATTTATAAGCATGAGTGTAAAAGACTGAGCATCGGGGAGAAACGGAATCTTTGCTCGCAAATTGCACAAGGAGATTTCATAGTTCATTTTGACGACGATGAATATTACGCCCCTCAATACGTAGATTCCATGATACAGCTGCTCATCTTAAAATCTAGCGATATTATTAAACTCTCCGGATTTTTCATCTTCAGTAAAATCTACAAACAATTTGCATATTGGGACATGCTTAAAAAAACCGGTATACATTACGTTTGGTCAGCCGATCCCATGGTAGTTGGCGTTATTGAGGATACAAACCAGGATCTTCAAGAAAATCACTTAGGCTACGGTTTTTCTTATGCCTACAAAAAGAATGTCGCCTCCTCAATTAAATTTGAGGATGTGTCCTTCAATGAAGATAGGCCGTTCATTCAGGCTGCAATTTCTTTAGGATTCAAAACTCAATTGTTAGCAGATGATGTGGGGCTTTGTATCCACGTGCTCCATGAGCAAAACACGTCCAGATGTTTTCCTCAGTATCTCTTGCCCACCCCGATCGTTAACCGCTTATTTATTAACTTACCTCGGGATCCGTTTAGACTTTAGTATAAGTCGGGTTTATTAAACGAGCTCTTTATTCATTAGCCTTTGTAAAATGCTTAAGGGGCAGCTTGAAGGGGTATAAAGCGCGCTTACAGGCAAATGGTAGGTTTGCTCCATCATAAATTGACCAGACATAGCTGCATGAGCAGTTTGATCTGAAAAGCAAAGCCACACAGAGCCTGATTCAAACTCGTAGGTTATTTGAGGTGAGGTTGACTGGTATTCATCGCTTTGCTTCATTTGGTCGTGAATGCCAAGCATTAGGTGATCATATTCGCTTCTTAAAGATTTTGTAATGTGGAGGGCTTGTAATATCTGCGCTTGCCACGGGCGGTACTTCTTGATGGAGGATACATATCTTTTTGCAATGTCCTCAAATGGCTCTCCAATTCGCCAAACCCTTGGTCTACCTTGCGGATTTATATTAAAGAATACTCGCAGTATTCTTTCTCCGCGGTTGGGTCGGCTCGGGAATGCGTCAACATGCAGCCTCTTATCGTCGGCTCTTATCGATTGCCGCCTTGTCTCGACCTCCTTAGGCCTAAAACTAGTTGGAGCCAGTCGTAGATTTTTACTATATTTTGGGAAG
>Ga0164297_10005091_pt1 | contig 11410 bp, 11 predicted proteins | sample GEODES058metaG_FD_113539 | JGI IMG/M metagenome (GOLD analysis project Ga0164297, IMG submission 113539) | Dystrophic lake water microbial communities from Trout Bog Lake, Wisconsin, USA - GEODES058 metaG | ecosystem: Environmental > Aquatic > Freshwater > Lake | place: USA: Trout Bog Lake...
CCCTGAAGCACACATTATGCACTTTTCGATTTTTGGCGGTCGGAATCTGCAGGGCGTATCACACTACGCCTACGACGCGCCACTACGCTACGACTACGCGGCCTCAACGTAGCGTAGCGTAGCATAGCGACTACGAAGGCCGAATCCACGTATTGGCCAGCCCGGGTGTGCTTTAAAAGAAAATTTCTCAGAAAATGCCAGGCTGGCACATTCATCATCCTGCTTCTTCTGAGACAGTGATCAAACTACATACGGTCAATCCACAATCCTACTTCTTCACTGTGCCCACCACTGGGTACTTGTTCTTGAACTTCGTCTCCCAATCTCTCAGGATGTCCTTCTCCATCAGGCTCAGGCCTGCGCAGGGGCGATGAAACCAGCCAAACACACACACACACACACACGCATCGAGTCAGGACCAGTGCCACGCGACTGAATGCGTGATGCCTCACAGCGCTCCGATAAAGAGGGGTCGTCTGACCCCTTGTCGCCAAAGCACGGACCTTCAGTGCTGGGCACGCAATCCTCCTCCTTCAGCGACATTTTCGCCAGCGCCCGGTTCGCCTCACTGTGGATGGCATGCACAAATGTGCACAGCTGTGAGCACTGCCCGCACCACGAAATGCACGAGCAGGAGCGGGGACAGAGAGGCGTCTGCCTTCACTACACGCACCGGCCGGCGAACTTGTTGTACGGTCCTTCGGGGCCGTAAAAGTCACCACCTCGGGTGACGTCGTAGATGTTGCCCAAACACGCCTGGGGGCGCAGCGCACGCAGAGAGGAGTCCAGTCCCTGTGTGTCAGCGCCTTTGGAAGCCTTGCCGAGGCCCCCGCGCGTCCAGGAGGCTCTGCGCGGGGTTTCCACATGCACGTCCAACCCATTCCTGCTTCCACGCGTGATATCGCGTACCAGCAGCAGGGGTTTGCTCGTGTCGGAGCCATCATACTGGCGCAGCTCCTCCAGAGTCAGCTCGCCCACAGACACGGGCGCGGCGGCGGCGCCAGCTTCTTGCGACGGTGGGGGCACAGACATGGCTGCCGCAGGCGGCGAGACGCGCGACAGGAAAGATGAAAGGAAGCGGGCGACCAGGACGGTGAACACCGCGCCAAGGAAAAGGAGCGTGAGAGTCCCAGGGTCGGTGGTAGTGGTGGTCGTATCCGGATGATTCGGCATATACTCGCGCACGGAGGCCGATGCGGTTGCCAACACTTGGGCAATGCGGTGCGCCCGCTTTGAGGGCACCCCTGATGACGCGTCAGCACAGCGCGTTGAGAAGGCAAGGCCTCGGGAGACCGCGTGTACACGGACGTATAAGCCAGGGAAGAGGCGTTGTGGTGGTTGGAGCGCAAGCGGTGGGCGTGGACTCATGAAACATGCACAACTGTCACTGCAACCACCCTCCAACTCACTCCGCCGGTGGCGCACTGCACGAACCATCGGGCGCCCAAAGCCAGCTGGCCTGTGCGCATGTGTCTGCATGGTTCGAAACCGAGGCCGTTTGCGCGACCCGGACAATTCTCCTCTCAGAGACGGGAACAGGGACCAGCTGTTTGGGCTGTTGACAAAACGTGCAGCGAGAACGCTCGTGACCTACCTCATGGAGCTGAACCAGAACCTGGCAAATTGGCTGGTCGGCTACATGCACCAGGCGCGTCGTCCATACATAGTGGAGAGGAAGAGAGTTTGGTTGTGCTTTCAAAGCTCACCTTGTCACAACACGCGCACGCAGAACAAGATTCCAGATAACGGGCGGCCGGAGGAGGTGTCTGGTGACGACTTCCTGCGTGCATTGCTATGTCTCGGGGAGCAGAGGATAGTCAACCCGTATACTCAGGAGTCGCTCACGATCGATCCACGAAGTTTGGCGCAACGAATCCTTGAGATCCGCGCTCATTTGGCAAAGGAGTGGCACGAGGATCTCAAGTTCGTCCGGGAAGAGAATGCCGACATGCTGCGTGAAGCGCTCCAGTGCTCGCTCACGAACATGTTGGCTGCGCCGAACGAAGACATGGACGACGACGGTCGTCCGATAGCGAAGACAGAGCCCGAGGACGGCGACAGCAAGTGAATTCTTTACTAGCTTCGTATTGTAGAACTACTCTAGAACAAGGACTGCCATTCAGCCTTGTTGGTGTCGATCAGCCGCAAGCACTTGTCTCCCAGCTTTGGAACACACTGCGCTAATGACACGTACAACGGCCTGACGACATATTCCAAGAAGCCGAGCTCGAGCTTCGCCTTGCCAGCATCGTCTGCAGCCAACATGACTGTGACAGGCAGGCCTGCTTGGCGCTCCTGCTCCGCCTGAGCCTCAAACTCGCGGCTCAGGTCATACGCAATGCGGCGGCTCAGACTGGGTGGCAGCAGCGGATTGCCCAGGTCCGCGCAATGCAACAAGAAATTGACCAGAAGTACACGGTCCTCGGGCGACCGCCGAGCGAAACCGCCGCCAACCGCAGGCGCCTGGCGTCCCGCGGCGCCGAGCACAGTGGTGTGGCTTGAAGTGCGGGCTCCGTCCGGATGGTCGCCCTCCTCACCCGCTGCGGAGCGTTTCAGCGTCTCGTTCACGCTGGCCAGCAGCTGCTTGTGCACGCTCATGTCGGTGGCTAAGACGGCAGCCACGAAGGAGCGGCGCAGGGCGCGCAACTCGTCGAGGGAGAGGCCAGTGAGAACATGGCAGCGCACAAGCGCAGCGAAGCCGACAGCGGCGTGGTGGTTCTCAAGCACGCTGGCATCGTTGTAGCGCAGCGCCAGCGGACTGCACGTGTTCACCTGGAACGCGTTCGTTGTGCCCGGATGCTCCGCGTCGTGGCAGATGGCTGCAAAGAGGAGTGCAAGGCAATCCAGGTCCTCCAGCAGTTTCCGCAGGGGGTCGTGGCGGAGGAACAACCACGCTGTGTGGGTCACCATGAACGCGTGCTTGAAGCAATGGAACGGGTTGTCACTGTAATGCGTGGCCACATCGCTGATGAAGGTGGCAAACGCGGTTGGGCTGATGCTGAACCGCCGAAAGAGGCCCAGACCGTGCAGCATGGTGCTGAACAGACGCTGCACCTCATCATCAGGCAGTTGCCAGGCGTCGAGAGACCAGGAGTCGAGTGTCGCCATGTCTGCTGCCCGCCGCGCGTCCAGAATAGCGAGCGCTGCGCTATCAGCCTCAGTTGCCGGGTACGTTACAGCGCTGCCGTTGCTGCTTGGTCCATCACTACTGCCTAGCCGGAATGTATTGGAGGCCGTGCGCCGTATTCCACCGCTGCCAGGCGCTCCAGCCGCAGGCATGAGCACAGGTACGGAACGAGAGTTCTCGCGGTTGATGGCGAACGCGCGTCGGACGAATACTGCGCCGCCAACAACGTCAGCTGCCTCTCCAAGACAGCTCAGCAGCGCTTGTTGAGAATCATGCGAGTCGCTGTCCACACCGGAGGTGAAGAAGACCTGTGCGAAGCCCACAGTAACGGGGCCAGCTGTCAGGGGCACGGTCAGCGCCCGCGCGGCAGGCACGCCAGCCTTGAGTGCAGCTACCCAGTCCGCGCACTCCGTGAGACCGTGGGGAAAGCTTGCGCTGTCCAGCACCGCTGCGCCTAGAGAGGAAGAAGCCTGGCGGCGACAAGCACGGCTCACAGATGTAGCGAGCTGCCCCGTCGTTGGCGGTGCGCCACAGTCGGCGGGCAGTGATGCGATGATAGCGGCTTTGGTGGCATCATCGGAGGCGGCAACCTCAAGAGAAGTCACCACGTCGCATGACGATCCTTGGGCGAACACGGCGCACGCAACACCACACGCGTCGGGGAAAAGCGCTTGTAGTGCTGCCGCTCCCGCAGTTAGGATGGCAGTTTCTGAGCGGGCCGATGCTAAGCGCTCGCGCAGGTCGCGAAGCAGAGTTGCGCGCTTCAAGGCTGCCGTATTTCCAACGCTGCTCTTACTCTGGGCAGTCTTGGAGGCTGCATGCAGGCGGTTGGTGAGTGTCGCCATGATAATGAAAAGCAGAGTGGCCCGCATGTCGGCGGAAACTTCACGCATGCCATCAGCGATGTCGAGGGCAAGCGAGAGCCTCACAAGGCTGTACGCAGTGCGCAGCACAAAGACGAGGCCACCGCTGGACTCGAGCAGCAAGTTGTCCCCCACGAGCGTCTGCCGCACATCCTCGGCCGTAGAGATGGCGGCATCGCGGGCTGAGCGCAGCGCCTCCGGGCAAGTGTCCCACTCTCCCCAGGGCGTATTCACCGCCGCTGCGTCCGCTTTGACGCCGTACATGCCGGCGATGCAGACGAGGTAGATGGGGCACAGGAGGCTCTGACCCAGGGCAAGGAGCAGCACGTACGCGATGGCGTGTAGGTCCATGTACTGCCACTGGATGGCAACAGAAGCGGCGACGAACGTCAGGTTGCGCCCGACCTCGAGGAACCAGAACCAGCGTGCCGGCACAGCGGCAGCGACCCACACGATGGACGCCATGGCGTGGATGTCGTAGAAATAGGTGATGTGGCCGCGGTCTGTGTGGTCCATTTGGGAGCACACGACGTGCACCGCGCACGCGGTGAACATCCACGAGCTGGTGGCGAGCAGCGCGACGGCGATACGAATGGAGTCAACCTGCGACAAGTACCACACGCCTCGAGACGCGAATGCGCCGCGACTGCAAATGGCAACCCAGACAGCGTGAGTGGTCACCACAGCGATGCCAGCGCCGTGCTGAGCCGGTCCCACCGCCGCTCTCATCAACCAGAAGACGATGTAGCCCAGCGGCAACATGCTAGCCCCAAGAATGGAGACCAGCAACGAGGTGTGCAATCGAGCCAGATCCACCAACTCCTCCTTTGTGTTCAGTGCAAGCATGTCGCCCTGGCCGGACGGAGTTTCTCCCTGGGCGCTACTCGAGCTGCTCCCGCCGCCATTGGAGCTGCTACTAACACCGGAGACAGGCGCGAGCAGAACGCCGCTCGAAGCAAACATGCGCTGCGACCGACTGCTCCGCCGACCAACCTGGGGAACCGCCGCCATGCCGTCCTCGTAGAGCACATCTTCTTGAGTGGACTCCTCCTCCGTGTTGACGATTGCAGGCGCGTAGCTTGTGGAGTGAGTCGAGTCGTTGGCGGCTTGCGCGTGAAGGTGGTTGCCATCGCCTGCATCGGAAGCGACATCATAGTGGTCGTTGTCATCGCCTGCAGGCGGCTCTGCCGCAGTTGCTGGCTCAGCGTCGAGCAGGCTGCGCACAGCCTCAGCCTCTGGGGATCCAGCCTCTATGATGAACGTGGTCATGTGGCCCTTCCCCTTGATGTCGACGTGCCGGCACGGCACGTGCGCTGGATCTAGATTCGCCGCAACCAGAGTCTCCCTAGATAACTGGACAGCTCCTGGACGGCCACTTGATTCCATGCGACTCGCCGTGTTGACTGTGTCGCCAAAAATACACCACCGCTGTCGAAGGTGGCCCACCACTCCGCTGCTCACTGGGCCGCTGTGCAAGCCCACGCGGATGATGAAGGAGCGACTATTCAAAGATGTAGCGGACGAAGAACGAGGCAACGAGCTCGGGGAGGAGGGGTTTTCGGCATGGACACCTGTACTGGTGACGCCAGCTCCGCCTCCGCCACCATTCGTCAACTGCAGTGCATCCTCTCCACTAGCAAGAGATTCGATCTGGAAGGTGATGCCCATGGCGGCAGCGTGGAGATCGAGAGCGAAACGAAGCGCCGCACGAGCGTGGTCACGGCGCGGGGGATGCATCCCGGACACAGCGAGGTAGCTATCGCCTGTGCGTCAGCAAAGTTGGCGGGGGGTTGTGAGGAGTGTCAGGGGTGCAAAAGGAGTTGAACAGAAAACTTACCGATTGTCTCCACTTTGTACATCCCATGCGCAGTGCAGAGGGAGTCGAAGCGCTGCCAGAGACGGTCAAGGAACAACATGGCAGATTCAGGCCGCATGCTGGCTGCCAGCTGCGTCCAGCCAACCACGTCTGCAAAGATGACGGTAACATCTGCGTGCGAGTCCATCAGAGGCTTCTCCTCCATGCGTCCGCTGCCCTGGCCAGCAGCATTGGCCATGCGCATAGCAACCGCTTCCAGCAGATGCGGCGGGAAAATGTCAGCCGCCAAGCGCTCCACATGCGCCAGCTTGGTCTGGGCAGCAGCTGCCGCATCCTTCGCACGATGGTTGAGTACCGCCGCGCCTACTGCCTCGCTGAAAGAATGCAGCGCATCTAATGCAGCTGGATCGTCTGATGGGAAACCAGCTTTGGGTCCGAAGGCGAGGACGAGGCAGCCAGAGGGAATGCCGCCAGATGCCAGGCGCGCTGTGACCAGTTGCTCCGCGCCGCAGCCGGCTTCAACGATAGCTGTCCAGTCTGAGAATGCGCACGTGCCGGTGTGCCAATCCCCGGAGTCAGCCACGGCCACGCCACCAGGACTGCACACAAGGCTGGCTGAGCTGCTCGGGTCGGGATGCGCGCTCAACGCCAGGCGCAGCGCGTCCCTGTCCGCCGTAGCATTTGCGACGACGTTGACGCACACTGTGTGCAGGTGGCGCGTGCCGCCGTAGACAATCTCGGTGAGCGACACCAGTGCCCAGGCGATTGCTTGTGGGAACAGGCCCTGCAGAATGTCGCACGCGGAGCGCAACACATCCGCCTCGCTAGACGCCACCGCCAACCGGTTCTCCATGCCCGTGATGGCAGATGCAGCCACAGCGCTGCGGCCAAGACGGCGCTCAAGCATGCCCAGTGAAGTGCGGTTGCCTGCTCTCACCTTGATGACGCCCGCCACCAAGAATGTGGCCGAAACCACCGTGTTGATGCGATTGCACACGTCCACAATGCCGCGCCCGAACCCGCCGTTGATGAAAATGCTGCTCAGTACGCCCAGGGAGATGCCCAGGACGGTCTGAGCACTCACCACCTCTTCGGGCAAGATGGACGCCGCCACGCGCTTACACCACCGCGCAATGCGATCAGACGCGTTGCCCAGATGCTGTGTCCCCGGCAACGTGTTGCGGCTCAGCACCTCTGGCAAGTGCGCGGTACTGAACACTCTGTTATGGCACAAGGCCACCATCAACGACGCCAGCAGTGTGGTGACGGCCGCACGCAGGAGGACAAGCGTGATGAGCTCCACCGTGATGATGCCCCCGTTGTTGTCGGCATGCGTGTATATGAGCGTGGCTGCAGCTACCGCCAGGTTGCGCACAGCCTCGGGGAGGACCATGAGGTGGACCGGCATCTGCGACACCACCCATTTTAGGATGATGGTCACATGCGGGCTCTTGAAGTAGTTGGAGACGCAGGCGAAGAGGGACGCGTCCGTGGGCGGGCAGTTGATGCCGTTTGTAGTCACCGTTTCATGCAGAAAAGCCAGCGACAGGGCGGTGGCCTGCATGTATTCCAGTCGCAGAATGGTCACCACCAGCGCGTCAGGGGACGGACGCACGCCTTCCGGGAGCAAGTTCCTGCGTTTTGCGCGCGTTGCGTGTGTCAGTGTGCGTGCATCTTTGCCAGTCGCAGCGTACTGCTCCGAAGCAGGCGGCGAGACGCACCTGTAGCGGAACAGCAGGCAGTAGGTGGAGGAAAGAAGAAGGAGGAGGCACATGCCCATGGAGCACAGCTCTGCGCGTCGCGTACGGTCGGGGTGAGATCACGTGGAGGGCGCTCAGGGGTGCGGCGGTCACTAGCTGCGTTCCCTGCGTTCGCCAACAGGCACAGGCAGGCGCCCCCGAGCACGGATCCAGCACGGCTAGGCACACACCTCGACTGGAGGAGACGCCCGCGTAATAGGCGAAGTGCGCCAGCGGCAGCTGAGAGGCGGTGCAGGAGAAGGTCAGTACAGTCACACTGCGCAGCAGAGCGCGCTACCGCAGCTCGAAGCCGAGCACAGATGCGCACCAGGTTAGACACGCTGACCTGCGTGGTCATGAACTCCTGGTAGCGTTCTTTGACAAGGAGCAGGCCCTCGTCGGCGCTGGCCATGGTACCGCTATTGCTTCCCATCTTCGCTCGAAAGCCGGCTACACTTTCGCGACGCGCGCGCGGCGGCGCGGCCCCGTGGACGTCTTCGTCCAAAGACCGTCTCGACATCTTGTCAGCACGGACAGGCTGTGCTATTTCCTCTGGCTCTCGTCAAGGCCCTGCAACAGCGGCGCCAGCGACTGCCATGCTGAACGCAGAACAAAACACGCAGCGCACAGCCTTGCGATCACACAATGGTGCCCTGGCGAGGGGCACTTGCAGAGGCTCTGATGATGTGTCGGTTCACACTGTGTGCCACCTTGGCATTCAAGGGTTGATCAGCTTTTTAGTCTGGACGTAATTCCACCAGCGCCTCCCTCGCTGCTGCGCGGAGGTGCTCCAACCGTACTCTCAACGGACTCTCCGGCCTCGGGTGGCTGTGGGTCTTGTCGATGATTGAATCAGGATGCGACGGCGAAGCGCGGCGTGCAGGTTTAGGACTCGGACTACGCTGCGGACTGGGCTGCGCCCTGCCCAGAAGCGGTGGTGGCCTCTGCATCGGGATCCAGAACGGACCTCCAGCAGAATTCACGCGTTCGTGGGCCACGGCACGCGCGGCTGCATGCGCAGTCGCAGCTGCAGCTGCGTCCTTGGCCGCCACGATAGCACGTTCTATGATGTCTGCGTCTGCTTGGCCGAGCACAACCTCCTCAGCAGCATTGCTCAGGGCATTCTGAGCAGCGCCCTCCCCTCTGGCCAGAGCTGCATGACACGTAGACCGCATCATTGCCATCGCACGCACGCAGCGCTTAATCAGCGTCCGCGTCATGGTACGACTTGCAGCGTTGTGACTGCCGCCATCAGGCAGCGGCATGCGACTGTACGCCTCCGCAAGACGACCCAGCGAGATGGCAGTCCCCAGTGCCCGATGAAGAGCAGCGCACACAGCCAGCGGTAACTCCAGCTCACCCCTGATGGCTTGCCTACCATCCACTGCGCCCTTTTCATGCGCGCGTCGCAGAAGAAGACTCACAGCGTCATCGTTGCCATCACGCGCAGATTGAAGCTCGCTCCGCAGCTGCGCAATTATACGGTGCGCAGCGACCGTCTCTTCACGCGCCTGTGACAATACCATCTCGGACTCGCGTGCTGCTCCATCCGCCTCTTCTCTTGCCCTCTCTCGAGCTTGCTCAGCTGCCCGTGCAGCCCTGCTCGCCGCCTCTGCAGATGCCTGGCTTTCAGCTCGGGAAGCATTGTGTGCAGCAACCATTTCATTGCGGAGGGATTCGCATCGCTGCTGCTCTTCGTAAAGTCTAGCCTCCAGCGCAGCTACTCGCGGCGCCGATTCCTCTCGACCCGCTTGCCGTGCAGCAGCAACAGCGGTGTCAGTCGCACTCGACAAACTATCAAGCTCTTCGCGCAGGGCATTCAGTGCTCCCTCACTGGACTGCACGTGCGCCTCTAAATCACAGGCGCGATTCTCTGCATGCAGCGCCCGTGTCAGCGTCTCGTCATACAGCTTTGCCAGCTGGTCTCTCTGAGCTCGCAAGGTCCCCACTTCTGCGGCATTCGCTGCAGCGCGCTGCTGGACTTCGCGCTGCACAGCAGACAGCTCTTGATGCAGAGCGGCTGCCTCTGACCGACTTGCGGATAGCGCAGCGTGTGCCTTCTCGAGCTCCTCTTGTTCCCCTTGCAGAACTTCAGCAGCGGTGGCCAAGTCGGACGCGAGTGCGTTTGCCCGAGTGGCCACATACTGCGCGTCTGTCCGCACTTGCATGAGCTCACCCTCCTTGGCCTGCGTGGCCACACAGTCGTCAGAGGGAGAGAGTCAACCACAGACCGTCTTGTTGGCTTCTGCACTCCTTTGCACGCACCGCAAGTGCAGACTCCAACTCAGTCATAAGGTCTTGGATACGGCTACCTGCGCAAGTGCCAACGCTCTTCCCACCTTGGGGCGTGGTGAACAGAAGAGGAGAGTGTAGTTGCACGCTGCGCAGTGATGCGGCATCGCCAGGGCTGCCTGTGGACCAGGGTGGACTCACCAACTGGCCCAGCATATGTGCGTGGAAATGGCGAAGGGATGTCGCTCCACTGGGCGGGGTCGGAGGTGGGACCCCCACACAATTCCCACACACTGTGCGTCTACCGCGCAGGTGCACCGCCGTGCTTACACGCGCGTGTGCATCATGTCGGGCAAGCCCAGCCGCCGTGCCGCTGGCACGAAGAGACGACAGGTGCGCGCGCGGGAGCGGGAGTTCTCATTCTGGAACACCTTGTCTGAGCGCTGCGTGTTTTTGCCGCTTCGCCCTGCGCAGTTGTACACCGGACAGTGGGAGACGGAGCTGTACAACGCGCCGTGCAAGGACCCGCTGTGTGCGTGCCCTAGCCCCGGCGCAGGGAGACGACGGAGACGGAGAACACCGCTAACCGCCCCATCGCCACCTTTCTCTTGTGCCTGTCTGACACGCGCGTCTGCACGCCACTCGCTCCTAGTCTGCTTGGCTGCCACAGCATGGTGCGCCTCCCAGGGTCAATGCGCGCTTCTTTGCGCGACGGAGCGGTTGGTTCCTACACAAATTCCCCTGACACGCAACCACACTTTCCCCTACGCAGCGCGCCGTGTGTGAGCTACTCCCTGCGCAAGCGCGCGCTGCAGAATGACATGCGTCAGTATTTGTGCTGCCAAGGACACATGCCCTGCAGTGGGTGCTTCCACGAGCAGAGTTGCCCGGAGCTGTGTCTTGGCCTTGAAGTCACGTGCTGCTTCGCGAACAGTGTCGTGTCTACCCGTTACTTGTTGCAAGACAGCATGATTATCCAGAACACGGAGTGCGACAACTGCCTCATCGGCTTCCTGGTGTGCATGGAGCAGCTGGCCTGCATCTTCCAGTGCATCGGGGACATCACAGGCAGCCCCGCTATGGAGGAGGCTGGCGCACTGCTCACATTCGCGGCAGATGCGACCTACTGCTCCGTGTGCGCGTGCATGCAGACGCAACACAAGGTGCAGATGGATGCAAGAGACAACGGCACTTACGTTGCGCCTGCGTTCATGGCGCCGCCGGATGTTCAGACCATGGGCTACGGAGCCACAGGGCCGCAGAGCGGCATGTACCGGTGAGCCCAGCTCGATGGGAGGGCTGCGCTGATAGGAGTTGCTCGAGACGGTACCCTGTGGGACGCATGAATCACTGAACACGTCACTAGAAGAGCACGTCAATATACGATGGCATCTGTTTGCGAGTTAATAACAGCTGCGTCTGCTTCGCTGCCTTCTGCTGCTTGTAGACGAGCTGGCGCTTGCGGCGGTGCTATTACTGTGCTATCACCCTGCGCTTTGTCTGCGGGTGCTGTTTGGCCTGCGCCGTCGTCGACTGTCGACTCAACTGCAACCCAGGCGCGACGGAAAGCCTCCTGCGAGGAAGGCGTAACAAGTTCAGCGAAGCCTAAACGCACGCCGCCTCCAACACGCAA
>Ga0164297_10005095_pt1 | contig 11403 bp, 15 predicted proteins | sample GEODES058metaG_FD_113539 | JGI IMG/M metagenome (GOLD analysis project Ga0164297, IMG submission 113539) | Dystrophic lake water microbial communities from Trout Bog Lake, Wisconsin, USA - GEODES058 metaG | ecosystem: Environmental > Aquatic > Freshwater > Lake | place: USA: Trout Bog Lake...
AGGACAAATTTCAATCCGATGATCCTCAATCATCTGCTTGACCTGCTTTGGACTCATATACCGGTGAAGAGCATCAAACATAGGCCGGGTCCACGGCTCCATTTTCTTGTCAAGATTCCCAGGAAGAAATCCATGCTGCTCATCAACACTTACAGCCGGTCGAGTGAGAATAAGACGCTCAACCTGCCTGTTTGCCAGAGCCTTGGACCCAGCATGACACGCCAGGAGAGTCTTACCAGTTCCAGCCGGACCGGTCCCTACGATTACAGGCATAGAAGAGTACAACAAGTCGATATACTTCCTCTGCGCAACATTACGGGGACTGAAAACTGCCATCTAAATATATATAGAGTTATTTTTTAAAGTACATGTAATAAATGGATGAATGTCCTATATGTTTAGATGATCTCGCAGGAAGGACCGTAACTACACTTGGCTGTTGCCATAAAACTATGCATATCGAATGCTTAATCAAGTGTATGCAGATCAAACTCGAGTGCCCCATGTGCCGTACCCGCCATGAAAATCTGCAAATGGTTCAGCAAACAGAACGGGTCTTTATATCTGTTCCAACCGTTAGTAAAAAGTTTTTTAGAGATGCACTTTTGTGCACTTTAACAACCTCCATAGTTGCAATGTCTGTTAGTGGCACGTGGTTTAGTTAAAAAGTAAATCTCTGTAAGACTTAATGAAAAATCTACTCCTAGATGTGGATGGGGTGATGATCAGAGATCGACTGATAACCCAGCATCTCGAACACAATATCAACTCATATGTTGCTAAAAAGCTTCCTATGGCTAGAAATATCCATATGATACGGACTATGCTATTCAATAGGTACGGGCACACGGGCCGGGGGCTTCAAAAAGCATTTTGTATTAACACCAGTGATTTTGATAGTGAGGTCTATGATAAGAGTCTCTTGAATCATCTGTATGGATATATAGATACACCAATGTTCAGGGATGATGCAGAAGATATCCACAATCTTATACAGAGAGATGGTTGGAACGTCACTCTATTTTCAAACGCACCGGTTGAGTGGGTAACACCCGTGGCCCTTGCTATCGATCACCGAGTCAATGTCCCAACTGATAGACTCTTTCTAAAGCCAGAGTCTGGATCATATGGACAGTTTCCAAGGAACCAAAAGTATGTATTTGTGGATGACATGATTAGCAATTTGCTAACACCAAGCCTACTTCCAAACTGGAAGTGTATACAGTTTGCAGATAAACCTACCGGATCGTTTTTGAATGTGCGCTCAATTTGGGAACTTACTCTAATGCTAAATACGATATCACGCGATTAGGCAACAAGCGTGTCATTGTATCGGAAACGTACCTTAGACTCATACAAGTCGGAGATCCCGACGAGATGATTGAATTCAGAAAGCTATTGCTGCACCAGCGGCTATATAAGGTATCGGACGCATATCTAGAGACAAACATCGTCATAATGGCGACGAATATTTTAATGTGACTTTTATTCATTACAATATAAGAGTCTACTATTTTTATCAGCATTTCCATCTGTGATTGCAATTCACACAAGTGATATAAGTTGTCATCGGCTCGTCCGCGCTCCTTGTCTGCAGCTGGTAGTAGACGGTCTTTCTCGACTTGCACTTCCCGCACGTGAATTGGCCCACATAGTCCTCGGGAAGATTTCCAGCCAAGTCCTTTGCGGCATCCTTCGTCTTGATATCTTTCATCATCTTGATACAAATTCCGTCCGGCTCCAATACATCCGGTGAGTAATCTGCAATCTTGGCCGACTTGAGTTCGCCTTTGAGGATCCGCTGCACCAAATCACTGTTCGATGACTTGGTTCGCTCGATGCTGTTAAAGATGTGCAGAAACTTGTGTTTGTAATTCATCTTGAATAAAACTGGATTCTTCAAACCAGCCCAGTTGTAAATGGACTTTTCCATGTTTCGAGAATAGCGCGTTGTAGGACTATCCGCGATGACAGTCTTGAACTTGCTTCTGACATACTCGCGAAGTTCCTCGCTAATCTTCATGTCTTTGGCAGGGGTTTTGGTTTTTTAACTGTGGGCGCGCGCGTGGGGGGCGGGGGACGCGGAACATCACCCTTTTTAGGACGCAGGTTTGGAGGTACATATGCAGGAGGCTCATCTTCCATATCTGCCCAACTAACAGACTTCATTAATATATTAAACTATTTATTCTTTATAACTGCCTTTAGTGCCTTCTTTTTAGGTGCCGGCTTCGTGTCATTCGGGAACAGCCTCTTGAAATCTTCATCCCACTTCGGGTCCTCCTTCGAGTCCATGTGCTTCCTGATAACCCATTCAATCTCTTGATTAGTGCACCTCCACGCCCGCATAGCAGAAACCACCACGCGAATAGGCGGCCGAACACCCTTGCTGTAGTAGTCATTGTGAACCTTCTGCCAGTGCGAGTGAAGAGTCACTTTCACCTCGCCATCCACAATCTTGTAACTCATCCGAACCTCATCCAGAGCATCCTTCAGGTTTATCTGGGGTCGAAACTCGATCGGCTTCGCCTTTGGCTTGCGCACAAACTGCGCAGGCTCAGGGGTCTTGCCGATAAGCCGATGAATAAGGTCCAGAGTATCTATACGAGGCCCTGTAACCTGAAACAGAGAAGCTGTTGGGGGAGCAGGACGCCTGAACAGAGGAGCCTTGAAGTGCTGCATTATTGTTGTGATAGCCATGGAACCCGGCGCGCCTGTGGGATGTACACCCTTTTTATGAGCTGAAGACGCTCAGCTGTCGTGCCGATGGGTCCGTGATATTTCCTGACCACTTTGGAAGCCACATATACGGTGTCAAATGTTCCATAAATGTGCCAAAGTGTGAGTTGAAGATCTTTTTGTAATATTTCTCCTCAGTCCTCTGAAACCACCGAGAATTGCAATATGCCTTGATGCCATCCACCCAGCCATATCCAACTGCATCACTCATACCATTCTTTTGACGGTACAAAATCTCATTTGGCAAAAACCCATCAAACGCCTGACGCAGAATCATCTTTTCGAGCTTTGTCCTTTTCAAACCTGGCTGGAAGCCATCCATCACATACTCAATGAAGTCCGGATCAAAGAATGGTACACGGAGCTCAATTCCGTGCGCAGACGTGCACCGGTCAGCCCGAAGCACATCAAAGAGGTGAACATCGAGTACAAGACGATTCGTCTCGAGAGCAAACTTTGTAACATTTGGTGCATTGTGAAAGTACAAGTACCCACCAAAGAGCTCATCGGCCCCCTCACCAGACAAAACCACCTTGATATCTGTATTTTCAGAGATGTACTTGCTCAAAAGAAACATTGGCACAGATGCACGAATAGTTGTCGTGTCAAAACTCTCGAGGTGCCAGATTACATCCTTGATTGCATCAAGTCCCTCTTGAAGACTAAAAGTCACTTCAGTGTGATCAGAGTTTATATAGTTGGCAACCACCCGAGCAGCCTTAAGGTCCGGGGAATCTTGCCCCTCAAACCCAATTGAGAATGTTTTGATAGGTTTATCAGAAAGGTCAGCTGCAATAGCAGCAATAAGGCTGGAATCTAGTCCACCACTGAGAAAGTAACCAACCGGACGCTCGGTCGTCTCCATTCGAATCTTGACCGCAGCAATAAGCTTATCCTGAATTTCAGCCATGACATCATCGGTAGAAACCTTATGCTTTGAACCAGGGTAGTACATCGGAGCATAACAGAAAAACTGATCAAAGTTGGAATCATAAAAGTGACCCGGTGGGAACTGATCGATACGCTCCTGATACTGCATCAAAGACTTGGCCTCTGATGCAAAGGCGATACCTCCACTGTACCTGACGTAAAACAGAGGGCGAACACCTACTCGGTCACGAGCAGCCCAAGAGTTTTTGCCATCTGAGATAACAAAGGCGAAATCTCCATTCATACACTCAAGAGCGCGCGTCATTCCAAGCTGACCAATAAGAGGCATAATAATCTCACAGTCGGACGCACCGTAACGACCACCCAACTCCAAATAGTTGTAAATCTCTCCATTGCAAACCATAATCCTGTTTCCGTTATACATCGGCTGCTCACCACCAACATCACCATTGATAGCCAATCTCCAAAACTTCATATCACAATCCTTGTAAGTAATCTCCTGAAAATCATCTGGACCCCTATGAGCGACATCATGTACAGGATCTACACGGTTCTGACCAATAGCGGCATAGATTCCACACATTAGTTAACTAGCAACTTTCTCTTTTAAACGAATAAAGACAATTGTTCTATATACTTTAATATGCTAATTGATACATTTCAATTTTATAATGAGCTAGATATTCTTGAACTGCGCTTCAAAACTCTTGACCCATATGTTAACTTGTTTGTGCTTTCAGAGTCGCCCGAGACTCACGCAGGCAAACCAAAGCCTCTATTCTTTGAGGAGAATAAGCAGCGCTTTGCGCAGTGGCTGCCAAAAATTCGCCACATTATCGCTCCCCCCTGCAAAACCAACGGACTCTGGGACCGCGAAAAGCACCAGCGTGAATGCCTCCTTGAGGGTATTCAGGATATGCCAGATGACGCCTTTATCATGATTTCAGATGCAGACGAGATTCCAAAGATGGATAAACTAATGCTAGAACCAGAGACGACTCGGAGTTTGCACATGTATATGTTTGAGTATTCATTCGATAATATGTTTCTGGGCGAGCCTTGGATAGGAACTGTTATTACATCTGTCCGGGAATACAAAGAGAAGGGTCCGAACTATTTCAGGGATCATCGATGGAAGTTTATGTGCTACCCATATTCCGGCTGGCACTGTAGCTCATTCGGTGACGCAAAACACGTCTGGAACAAGATACAAAACTATGCGCACGCAAACGATGATAAACATAAATATCAAACTTTCGAAGATTTTGAAAAATATCTCAAGGAGGGTTTGCATTCTGATGGGATTTCTAAACTGATCAAGAGACCCCCAGAGGTTCCTCTACCGTGAATAAATCTGCTGATACTCCATCGCCGTCACTGAGGATGATACATTGCCTATACGGCCCTTTGACCGAAGGAGTTTCTTGGCGTCCGTATCATCCAGGTGGTACAAAAACTTTCGCTTTTGTGGTATTGTTGCAAATATACCGAGCTTTTCATCAACGATATTCTGGCACACGGGCCAGGTTATGGCGCGCAGGTCGGTCAATTCACACTCTGCATTAGTTAGCCTAGGTAGGATGTGGTCCTTGATCATCTCTCGAATGTTTCGTACAGTCTCTAGAAGATTCTCTTGAGTCACGTCCATTTACGTATAAAGATATTATAAACCTTATATATATATGGATGCCATTCAAGGCTTCTTTTTATTTCTAAGGGGATTTACAGACCAACGGACAACACTGAAACAACGATGGAATATGATACGGGTTATTTGTTTAATAACTTATGCCGCCGCTGTGCATCATCAATATGCCTGCGATAATGAGGCCAAGGCCGCCATACTGTGTGCCCGTATTCAGGCGTTCACCCAACAGGAAATATACCGCAATAGTCTCAATGATGGCCGAGATACCATCCCACATCCCGTTGACGTACATGACGTTACCGCTCTTGAGAGCCTTGATGAGGAAGTAAATGACACCAGCATATCCGATGAGACCACCTGCCATATACTTTTGCTGGCCGCTGCGAGCAAAGAATTTAAACTGAGTATCTCCGAAGACTTCAGCTACACTCAGTAGCATAATAGTTGCCAGACTCATTCCTGGTATATTATAAGATTATTTGCGGAAAGGTGATGAATACAAATTCCTCAAAAGGAAAGTCATTGCCGTGACTCATGTGAACCAAATCATCATCCATCTCCCACCAGATCTCATTCCTATTATCTGGGAGCCAATACCAAGTCTGAGTATCATCGTCCCACGCAACACCATCATAAACTTCGTAGATATAGGGATTAAACTCAATATATATAACCTTGTTTGATGCCGGGAACCAGTTGAATACGGGTGTTGTTTTACGGGGAACAAAATCGGTCTTTGGAAGTTTACCATATACCCCGAGGGCTCGTCTGGTGTCGATGTCCGCGTAGGCTGCTATTCGCTTAATGACATTTTCCATATCTATTACAAGTTGCAAAACTTTATGCGCGCCAGTGTCCGAGTTGGTCCAAGGAGTCAGACTTAAGATCTGATGGTTTCAATACCGCGTGGGTTCGAACCCCACCTGGCGCATAAAGATATGATTGTCTAATTATATAATGGGCATCTATCTGTACAACTTGTATAGTTGTGCAGATACATCTACTAGTACAATATTAGAAGGTACTTTTGAAAGTATAAGTTCCGCAATTGCTCACAGTGAACACGTTTCAAAACACCGAACCATATGGATAATGAAAACCTGTACTCATCTACCAAACTCATATGATGAGTCTGTTTGGATTAGAGAGTCGAGTAGAGCTGACCAAGGGGTGTCAGAGCGGGCAAAGTTGTGGGAAAATGCTGATAAGACTGGAACAGAGCAGACTGATTCATCGGATCCGTATTTGTAGGAGACATGATAGAATCTGGCGTTACCCCATCAGGGATTGGGTAATCGGGGCTTGCTGCAACCCCACCAGGAGCAGCCAAGAGAAAACGTTCCTTCCATGTGTATCTCTCTACATATTGACGTGAATTCATTCCTGAAGTTGTCGCCTTCATAAACTGAGCAGTTGCATTCGTATTCATATTACTTGTTGTTGGAATAGACCAGTCAAAACCAGCCACGTGTTGAGGTGGGCAGCAGGTGGCGCTCCAATCTGCGCAAGAATACTCAGTCACCCAGATGGGCAGGTTATACTTTGCCCATACGGCATCGATATAACTCAGGAAACTGGTGGCGCTTGGAGGACCATACCAGTGGATAGTCATGAAATCTGGGAAACGAGTGTTTGGCTGCTGGCTAATCTGGATAAGAAAGTTATCGATCCAGATTCCGGGATCAAGATGGACGATATTTGGTGTTCCAGTATTACTGATGTTGATACTGGCAGGTCCGGTTACACCGGTTGGTGCAGGCACATTCAGAGTGTTTGGGGTTGTAGGTGGGTGAACCATACTTCCATACATAACTGGAGCTCCGAGCCGAGTAGCCTTTGTGGCTACAAGATTTGGCCAAAAGGAGACTGCCGAGCCAACAGTCATATTACCCTGCGCAGATGCGTTGGTGCCATCTGGCTCGTTATATGCTAGCAGAATGGGTACATTTGCGAGTCCCGCAAGCACAGTTGGAGGATTGACAGTCTTGGCCACATTCCAAAACATAGGAACAAAGGGTATGTTACCAGGTGGCCCTGGAACAGATGGCTTAGGGCCCCAAGTATAGTACCACGAGGCATTCAGAGCTGCAACCTTGGCACTACCAGTTGGATCGCTGTTACCAACCACGAAGCCCTTTTTGGGATTTGTCGGTGATGGAGTTATAGTACTGGCAACCTGGGCGACCGGTGGGGTAATTGTTGGTGGTACCGGAGCATTTGCAGATGGTGGAGTGTAAACTGGGGCACTCGCCTGAAGAGTCTTGACTGCAGCAGCTGCTGCTGGAGTAGACACTGGAGTCTGGGGAACAGCTGCACCAGACCCTTGAGTTGTACCAGCTGCAGGGGTGGCGGTTATTCCACCTGATGCAGATGAAACAGATGGTTTCTTATCTTCGTCATCGTCATCGTCATCCTCCTCCTCCTCATACATTTCATAACCAACCGTTTTACGGGACTGGTAAGGCTTTCCATGTAGGTTACGTCTCTCGGTGAATACACAAGGTGTAGCAATCACTAAACCTTGGTCTATATTACGCCTTGACCTATTATAGATATCCTCTACATTAGACATTCGACTGGAGGCTCCGATAAAAGGGAACATTCTAATCTATGTAAAGATATTAAAGGCTTTGAAAATAATGTGGCTCTTTATAGGTCCTCGTCTGTTGTCTGGAATAGGTCAAGTTACCAATAAGTATGCCAACTTGATGGATGCTGAATATGTAGTCATCGGAGACCGCCCAAAGCTCAAAACATATGATATACTTTTTGCTTTCATATTGCCAACAGATGATAACGTTACTGCTATGAATACTTTCTACAAGACTTTTGCTCCTAGGCACATCTTCATGACTGTGTCTGAAACTGAAACTGTGAATCCTTGTTATGAAAAAATCCTGGAAGTGAGCAAAACAATCTACTGCCCGAGTCAGTTTTCGGCCGATGTACTTGCTCGACAATTTCCAGCAGGAAAGTTCAAGGTTCTGCACCACTGGACTCCAGTACCAAAACCTCTGCCATCTTCAGATTCGACTCCATACACATTCTATTCTATTGGTAATATCACAGATCCGCGCAAAAATATACCAGGACTTTTAAGCGCATTTACAGAATGCAACTTCCCAAACGCTCGTTTGGTACTCAAGGCGAGCTGTATACGTGATGTATCTATCGATGGTGTAGAGATTATAAACGGAATTATAAGTGAGGAAGAGATGGATAAACTGCACACTCGGTGTCATTGTTATGTAAACTGCTCTCATTCCGAGGGTGTCGGAATGGGGGCTGTGGAGGCTGCTATGCACGACAAGTGTGTAATTATATCGGACTATGGCGGCCTTAAAGAGTATGTGAGGACACCATATGTAGTTCCGTGCACTAAGGGCCCGATTGGTTTTAATGATTTTCTGTATACGGCCGACTTGGTATGGGGTCAGCCTGATAATACAAAACTCAAAGAGTTGTTGCAGTTGTGTTATGAGCAAAATATTCGGAGGCAGGATCACTCGTTTACCCGACAATTGGTCGGGAAGGTCCGTAGTGAGATACTAGATATAAAACGAGCGCTAGGAAAAGAGAGGCGTTGAGCAAATAGCTCTTAGTAATCTCGAGGTAGACTACAGTATTATCTATAAGATCTATATGTGTGGGTTTGGTTATGATACGGGGGACCAGATATGACAAAACTGCAAATGCTATTACAATGTCCATTATTGTGACTCTATATTATTTTTGAGGAGCGTGTTTCTTGCAATACTTTCCGCAGACCGCCTTGAAGCCACACTTCGTGCCAGCCATCGTCCTGGCCTCGCACGTGGTGACAACCGGCTTATCCGCAATCTCCTTCCCTGGTTTCTTGTTACACTGCATCAGGATATGCCGGTCGGACTCAATCTTCATCTTCAGCTCGCGCGCGCGCATTGCAGAGTCTGCAAACTTTTCGGGGAAAGGGTTGCCCTCTTTGACAGCAGCCTCGTAAATCTTGGTCCACTCCTGGCCATTCTTGCCAGCGGGCGGGGGTTTCTCCACCTTCTGAGGTGGTGGCGGCTTAACATGTAGCACCCGTTCCTTGATCTCTGTGCGCAAGATGCCTTTGAGCAACACCTTTGCGTGCACACCAGCCTCATCAAACATATCCAGGTTGACCGCCGCCTCCTTCCGAGCAAGACGAATGAGCTTGGACATTTTTTGTTGGCCACCCCCAGCGGCCCGCCCAACAAGCGTATAAAAAATACACGCTTTTTATAAGTAAGATGAATATCGCCCGACACGGCGTCATTTTCTTCAAGAAAACAACGCGAAGGCCGGAGGTGAAACGCATATTCAGGAGCTCGGAACTTTTGAAAAAGCATGCAATCAGGGGGACGGTTTTGTCTCTTGTTCCTTCAGAAATGACAGATATTGTTGTACATCACGCTCATGTCGACGTACCTGAAGTTTTGAGGGTCGCGTCAGACTCAATGTATACCAGCGCGTTTGGGACGATACTCAGCATAACTTTAATGGCTACTAAGTATATATAAATGCAAATCTGGAAGATTTATAGTTATTGGGGATTTGCAATGACTGCTCTTTGGTTGGCAGGAATACTAAAGTTTTCACCTCTACTATCTGTGATTATTACATTTATAGGAGGGGTTATATTTTCGTTTTTTCAGTACAAAGGAATAACCCCTATTAATATTTTCGTATTTGTAACACACTTGATACCAGTCATACTCTTGCGTCATACAAGTCTGGATATCAAGGAAAATGTAGCCGTCTTTATCTTGTACAATCTGACTCTCATAGCGTCAGGGACCAACGTGAAACAGGTATACACAACAATCTTCAACAACCCCCCTCAGACTACATATGACTACTTTCTCCAGCGTGAGTTGATAAAAAAAGCGTGAGAGTATCTCGCCCAAGCCGCCTAAAGGGGGGAGGCTCTGTATAAATAATATGTATAGGAAGCTCACCCATGTGGAGCATATCCTGCAACGGCCGGACTCTTACGTCGGTTCGATCGTTCCAGAACTCGAGCATCACTGGATTCTTAGCGACAATTCCTTCCAACTCAAACCAATCGTCGTAAGTCCGGGTCTATTGAAGATTTTTGATGAGATTCTAGTCAATGCCCTCGACCAAGCTACGACTCACCCCAAAGAGGTGAAAAAGATCCAAGCTCTCATCGGAGAGACCATCACTATTGAGAATAACGGCCCTTCTATTCCGATCGAGAAACACACCGAGACTGGAATATGGACGCCCGAGCTCATCTTTGGACATCTTCTAACGAGCTCAAACTATGATGATGAGCAAGAGAGAGTCGTTGGTGGAAGAAACGGTTATGGAGCCAAACTCACAAACGTCTTCAGTCTCAAGTTTGATCTCACTGTGGAGAATAACGGCAAGGTGTATACTCAGTCGTGGGAGAATAACATGTCAATCTGCCATCCGCCAGTCATCAAGGCGAAGGCTTCCGCCAAGGGTCTGGTTCGTATCACCTTTCAGCCAGACTGGGCTCGCTTCGGCACAACATTCCAAAAGATGAAGCCGGTGCTTGAGAAACGAATTTATGATGCGGCAGCTTGGACAACCGCCAAGGTGAACGACTTGGAGGCGCAAAACTTTGAAAAGTATGTCCGCATGTACACCGACCTACCACTTGTAAAGTACAAGGATGACCGTTGGGAAGTTTTTGTGGCCCCATCACCGGACGGCTTTCGTCAAGTCTCCTTTGTGAATGGAATCTGCACGACCCAAGGTGGAACTCACATCGATCACATCACTGCGACTATTGTGAATGATGTTCGAAAGTCTTTCAAGGATATCACGGTCCATCAAGTTAAGCAGTCTCTCTGGCTCTTCGTCAAATGCGTCGCAGTTAACCCAACGTTTTCAAGCCAGGCTAAGACGGAGATGACGAGCAGAAACATCAAGGCGGTCACCTTTACTCCCAAGTTTATCAAGGACCTGATGACTAACGGTCTCAAGGATACTCTCGACTCACTCGTCCAGGCAAAGGCTATTCGCGAGCTTAAGAAAAACGATGGGGTCAAGAGGGCTAGGATTACCGGGATTCCAAAACTTGATGATGCCAACTGGGCCGGAACCGGGAAGTCTGATCAGTGCACTCTTAT
>Ga0164297_10005097_pt1 | contig 11402 bp, 11 predicted proteins | sample GEODES058metaG_FD_113539 | JGI IMG/M metagenome (GOLD analysis project Ga0164297, IMG submission 113539) | Dystrophic lake water microbial communities from Trout Bog Lake, Wisconsin, USA - GEODES058 metaG | ecosystem: Environmental > Aquatic > Freshwater > Lake | place: USA: Trout Bog Lake...
AGACATCCTTTAATGTGCGTGGTTTTCTCGGTTTTGGCTCTTTTGGTTCGTTTGGTTCTTTTGGTGCCTTTGGCAATTTTTCCTTCTTCGGCCTTCCTCTCGTAACTAAAGGTTTGGGTTCTAAGTGTTCTTGAATTTCTGGTTTTTCTTTTCTCGGTCTGCCTCTCTTTACTACAGGTATAGTTTCCATATTGTTTGGTTGATCTGATTCTATATTTGAATCACTCATTAATATATAATAATAATATACCTTTAAATAGGTTTTAAATATTATTTAACGAGATATTATTATCTGAATTCGCTTATATATAAAACAAAAAATAACAAAAAATGTTTTTTTTTTGTAAAAAAAGAATTTAAAGAAATAACAATATAATAGAATAATTAAAATATATACTATAGTATGCCAAGGGTTCAAAGCAAAATTCGTGTTCCATCAGAGTTGGAGATGAATGTTAATCTTTTAAAAGAACTTTTAGACGATAGAAGGATCGCGCGCGAGAATCGCGAAAGAATACAGAATATCATAAATATGTATAAAAGCCGATCCATAAGATCTTTTTCAACTGCATCCAAAATAGCTAAATTATTAGCCAGCAGATATCCACAAAGCCAAGAAAAAGGAATTAAGTTGTATAATAAAATTTTCAGGGAAGTTATCAAAATTCGTGTAATTCTCTACAGAAAGGAACGAGATCATGAAATAAATAATATTGTTAGGAGACGTAAATATTTAAATAGATTGCTTCCGGATTACAAGGCTTATTGGATAGGTTATGTTAATGTTTTGTCCAATAGCGACGACATCTTAAAATTTTACGACAAAGTAATTAAGCGACCTGCACCGAATTCAAGCGAGTCCGACAAACATGCATGGGGTCAATTAATTAGTATTTTAAGAACCAACCAAGACGTCCAACGCTATCTGGATGAAAACGATAGTGGAGACGGCGTAGATGCCGTCCTAATCGTAGATTATCAAGCCCTCTCCAATACAGCCCCATTAGATCCATTACAAAATCGTCAAAGGGAAGTTGATAAGATTATGACTCATTTTAAATATACTGCAAGGGTTATAGATATGACAGCAAATAATTTAAGAGAAGCCATAGAAAACGGCCATTGTAGAAAATATCACAGAAATAATGAATGTTGGGTAAATGCTCTATATGATCATTACAGTCATCGTCTGCTAAATCCAGAAAAAAAGAGATGCTTAATTACACGTGAAATCATATATGATATAATTGGTAAAACTGAACATTCAGTTAGGGAAGGATTAAATATTCATGACATGTTGCCCTTTTTTGAAAAATATCAGATTCCTGTCAGAATGTATGGAACGTATAGAGAATTATTGTATAAATATGACCCATTCGTTAATCACAGAAATAATCCACCATTTTATGTTTTAAACGACGGCGATCATATCTATACATTAGACCATGAACTAAAGAGCCTTCAACGACGTTTAGAGGAAGAAGGCGATAAGACTGTTCTGACAGTGAGTAATAATTATTATATCAACCCTAACCCAAAACCAATAAAATATATAATGATCAACGATATAGATGATTTATTTATTCAGATGAAAGAGATTAATAAAAACAATACCACTGATGAAGGAATTATAATAAATGCCATTCACAGAGGCGATGACCTCCCTCATTTATTATGGCAAATTGTGAAAGAGAACAAATATATACCACATGTGGAATTTACCGCAACCAATATAACAGATATAGGATTATCATTTAACAGCAACAAGATAATGGTATTTATCAAACAACAACAGTTGGTGAAAAACGAAATAGATGGAATTGTCAAATTGGAAAATGCACAAACGTATAACAATCTAAGTCAAACTTTCACTGATTTTAAATTTAAGATATTAAGAAATGAACATAAATCCTATTATAATCAACAAGATATTGATATAATGAACGAATGTAGAACTTTAGCAAATTGCGGATTAATGGATCCAATTACGAATATTTCAAATCTGGTTGAAATTGACATATCTAAAGCGTATTCCTCCGCCTTCGCCAAAATCACAAAAATTCCCATATTCAATAACTTTGATATTTGGCAACCATATGAAGGTGAAGAAATCAAAAACTTTCATCGGTATGTTGTTAAGTATAAAGAATTCAATGTATTTTTTAACAGAACCATTAATGTATGCTATGGCCAATTCCTTAAGTATTTTCCTAGAGATAAAGTGGAAATTCTATATGTAAAAAAACCGTCAATGATTGCTAACGTGAATTATAAAGAAGTGATAGATGAATTATACAGCACCAAGATATCAGACGACGAGAATGAAAACAAACAATTACAAAAAACTGTAGCCAATACAATAATAGGATTATTGGAAAAATCTATTAATAGGGCTACAAAATCAAAGATTTTTACAGATCTTGCAACCGCGAAACACTACCAGATACAGTTTGGTGGAGAGATTACAGAAATTAAACAATACGAGGAAATTAAGAAATATATACAAAGTCCATTAGATTATAATACAAACTCAGGTGAAAGTGTTCATTTTGAAGCTGATTTTACCGGCGAGAAACTATACATTTTGACTCAATCCGTATCTGCCACTCTACACAATGGTTTTCATTATGTTAAAGATTTAGTTCTAGAGCATCACAATTTTGCAATGTATCGGGCAATTTCAAAATTAAGACAACACAATATTTCAATATTTTCTATAAAAACTGATGCGCTTACAATAAGGTCTGAACATTTAGAATTGGCCAAGGAATTATTAGATTTTTCTCCAGGTATAGGAAAATGGAGGCATTCCAAAACAGGAGCAGATATTAAATTTCCAACAAAACCTTTACATAATTTTGATAACAAATTAATACAAATATCAAAACCGGAAATTAACAATATTCCAATTACAATTGAACAGGAATATGATACAGAATATATTTGTAAAGAAATCGTAGAAAAACACAGAACTTTATTAATCCGCGCAAGATATGCGGGAAGTGGAAAATCGTATATTTGTGAATTTATGAGAGATCTTGGTCATAAAGTATTATTTGTATGTCCAACTAACGAATTAGCTGAAAAATATGGTGAGGACGGAATAACAATAAATAGGTTTTTTGGTTTTGGTATTTCTGCAGAAGATAACAAATTCATGCATAGATTTAATGCTAGCGAATATGATACAATTGTGTTTGATGAAATATTTTTCAATAGTGTAAAAGTCTTAACTAGAGTTCTTCACTATGTTAATAAGAATAAAGATAAAATCATTATAGCAACTGGCGACACGCAACAACTCCCCCCAGTGGAAGCAAGCACTAATCAATTTGATTATAAACATTATTTGAATTTCTGCGCGGATCAGATATTCCCTAATCAAATATTTTTAGAAGATATTAAAAGGATCAAAGATCCAATGATGAAAGCATTGGCTATACAGATTTATGATAAACTTCTTAGTTGCAAATCTGCAAAACAACGAGAGCAACTTGTTAAGAAATATTTCAAATTCACAAAAAGTGTCATCAATGATAATAATGTAGCATATAGAAATGCAACTTGTAAATCAGTTTCCCTAAAAGTGAGAAAAATGAAAGGAATCAAAGAGGAATACATAGTTGGCGATATATTGATTTGTAGAATAAGGTTCCAATTGAAGAAAACTGTATTTAATAAAAATTTCAAATATGTTGTATCTGACGTTTCTAATAAAACTATAACTTTAGATCACGAGCACGAAGTCCCAATTGCAACAGTAAGAACTAATTTTATTTATGAATACTGTAGGACAGCGCATCAATTACAAGGAAAGTCAATAGAAAAACCAATAACAATATTTGATTGGAAGTTTCACAGGGTTACGAATGAATGGTTATATGTTGCAATTAGTAGATGCACAGATTTAAATAATGTGTCGTTTCACGAATATGCCGAATCCGACGATAACGTTTTATTACAGTCGGATTATTTTAACAAAAGGATTGAAGGTTATAAGAAACAGGATAGAGAAGCAAAGCGTAAAATTAATAAAGATAATTATGTGAATGTTCAGTGGTTTTTAGATAATTTAGGTAATCATTGTATGTATTGTAATGAAATTTTTGAATTTGAGTGTGAAGACGGCAATATAACCTGTAATCTAACGGCCGATAGGAAACGGAACGACCTAGATCATAATCTAGAAAATATTCAACCAGTATGTTGGCATTGCAATTCTACTAAATCTAATAGAATTATTGATTAAACAGTAAATTTAGGAATGAATTTAAAATCTATAATTCTCACAATTAAAGAGAAATTTCCCAAAAACATTGACCCATGCAAATGGATATCAGATATACTAGGAGTTTCTTTATTTCCATCAATATTCAATTTAAGAAATTTCATAATAACACAAATATTCAAGAATAAATTAATAACAACAATTGTCAGAATAATTGAACTAATAGTTATTAAACTACGCATTAATATTGTAAATATTTTATTAAGATCCACCGACCGAACCCTGAGAGGATGTCGTCTTTTTGGAACACTCAGAGCATATAGCAGGAACACTTACATTAATTGTATTTGAGCAACAACCGACACTACAATGCATACTATCAAATATAGTAATAATTCCATTCATTAACTTTCTTAACAGACTGAGCATCAGATATAATATATCAATATATTATAGAAATGGTATCTTTAGAAGATTGTATAGCTAAATCATATTATGATGAAGAAGATGGTTTTGGATCAATGGCCAAGACGTTGAAAGATGCTAAAAAATACGACAATTCAATTACTCTGGAAGATGTAAGAAATTGGTTTGCCAAAAATATTGGAACTAAAAGACAATTGAGAGGATACAACAGTTTCGTGGCTGATGAACCTTATTTTGAATACCAGATAGATATATTCTTTTTTGAGGATTTGAGTAAGCAGACCGGTATTAAACAACCCTACGGATTACTAGCAGTGGATATTTTCACTAAGTATTGCGAAGTAGTTCCAATCAAAACGAAACAAATTGATGACGTTTTGAACGGATTGAAAGAGTTAATAAAATTAATGGAAGCTACACCTGAATTTATCTTCTCCGACGAGGAGGGGGCATTCGTTAGTAATAAAGTTCAGCAGTATTTCAGAGGGGAAGGTATCAAACATATAGTTACTAGAAGTCATGCTCCAGTAGCTGAGAGGATGATTCGCACGATTAAGGATTGGATCTATAAACGAGTTGAAGGTTTAAGCGATCCCGACTGGACAAAACATATTAGACAAGTTCTCAATTATTATAACAATAAGCATATTAGTAGGGCAACTGGATTTACACCGAAGCAAGCGAGAATAGCAAAATACAGAGCAGAAATCAAAATGAAACTGTTGATGAATGCGAAACGAAATAGAAAATATCCTAACATTTCTGTTGATGATAAAGTGAGGTTATATAGAAAAAAGGATAAATTAGATAAACAACATGTTGGAGTGTGGAGCCATACTTTGCATACAGTGGAAAAGATTATAGAAGAGAATGGTCAGACATTATACAAAATCAAAGGATATGAGCGACCATTCCTTCGTTCTGATATCCTTCTCACTGAATAATTATAGGTTTATTTAACGGAAAAATAATTTGTATAGTATATATAAATATGATAACCCAACTGATATCCATGTATATTGACATGCTAAAATATGTTGTATGTTTAACTTATGACATTTCAACATATTTCGTTGCATTACCTTTATCAATGGCTCAATCTCTTGCATCATCAATAATACCAGTGGTGCCCAGGGCTATGAACGATATCAATAATAACAAGTTTTTGGATGATCAGATTAATTATTACCAAAGTCGGGTGTTAAATGTCTTGAATAACTTGGAAAAGATATCTAAGAATACTATGGATAATTTCTCAAATACTGATGGGACTGGTATCTGCGAAAAGATAAACCATTATCAAGGACTACTTCAAAATGTTTTGTCTAATCTGGAAACCCTTACAAAGAATACAACAGATAATTTGGCAGCCAACAACACATTAACTGTAAAAGAGATAATTGTTAAATCTGATAAAAATGATTAGCAACATTGCAATCTTTTATTATTTCTGACTGGTTGTAATAGGAAGAGTCTCAAGTGTTCTAGTTCCTCTTTAGTCAATTCTTGAACATCGTCTTTTATTTTTGTTATTAACTGGACTTCATGTTTCGTTGGCCTCCATCCAATACAACAATAATATAGACTGTCTAAGATGAGTTTAATCATTCTATATTATTGTTTCAACAAGAAATTAATGTTTTTATACTTTTTATTTAAATCATCAACTGATTGTTTTAAAGTTGGTTTATTCCACAACACGAATCTACTATAAAATCCCGCAGTCCTCGGATCCGTCCAGTCTTCCCGCGGTTTGTGCCTAGCAATATAGTTGCTTTAGACTTGTGGATTTTTATGAATAGTGTAGTCTGAAGCGCCTTTCTGTCCAAAGGGAATCGTCTTCTTACCGTCTATAACAGCGTCAATTTTTTTGTCTGTTCTCTTGCTTTTTTGTATTACAACTTGCATCATTTATAATTACATTAGATTTTTTTATATTTTTTCCTTCCACAGTATGGACAAAATAAACATTTCTTGGCTGGTTCCTGAATGAAAGTAGGTGTATTTATATTATCATAGTTTGTTTTATCATTCATAATGTCTAACGTTATATCTCTCTTTACCTGCATCATCATATAAAATTACATATCATTTTATTTCAAATTTATCATGCATTATGTAAATGGCGTCCTGATGCTTCTGTGAAGACGTATGTCTCCTCATATTGTTGCGCCATACCAATGCTCCACAAATTTGACATCTCCTTTTCTTAATTTCTTTTTTTGGCTCGTAGCCAACATTATCTGATATCTTTTCTTGGTTTGTATCCATAGTGATATATTTATTTATGAGATATTTTTTCTATTTATTATAATAAATGCTAAATCTTAACAAGATCGGAAGACCGTTATGTAAAATAAGCGGTGGAAAATATAATGGAATGGTTGTGAGTGTATCAACTGATCATAATGAGGAAAATAAAGAAGGCGATGAACTCATTAGGGAGTTCCGTCGGTTGGCCATACCGAACGATTCCAAATTTCAACAAGTGCCGGATACTACAAAAGAACGCGAGATTTTATATATTACTGGTTGTTCCGGTAGTGGCAAAAGCACATATACAAGAAAATTTATTGAACAGTTAAAGAAAGCTAAAAAGGATATACCAATATATTTGTTTTCTGCTTTGAAAGAAGACGAGAGTTTAGACAGCGTTGGTCCAAAAAGAATAGAACTAGACGAATCTCTCGTTGATGATCCCATTGATATTAAGGAACTGTCAAATAGCGTTGTTTTATTTGACGATATTGATGTTATACCAGAGAAGAAGATCAGGGAAGCAGTTTTGAAGATAATGAATCTTGCCTTGGAAGTAGGAAGACATTATAAAATAAATATGGTAATTACCAACCATTTACCAACTAATGGTCGTGATTCTAGACGTGTTCTGAACGAGGCCTCAAGTTTTACATACTTCCCTCATTCAGCCAATGCACGTATAAAATATTTTTTGACTGAATATGTTGGGGTTGATAAGAAAATGATTTCTTATTTCAAGAAACAGAACACCAGAGCGGTAACTATCTTTAAGAACTACCCGATGTGCTTTCTATGTGAGCACGAAGTGGGATTGGTTAATGCATTTGACGATGATTAAGGATATCTAATTTCTTCCTTCATTCCTTTGTAAATTTTCTTAGCGTGCTTGTTGAGATCTCTCAAATATATATTCAATTTTCTGTGTAGTGCCTTAATCGAAAAATTCCCTTCTTGTATTAATTTCAGATTTTGTTGAATTTTCTCAACAGTCCGATCATCTTTATAGTATTGGTATAAAATTTCAATTGCTTGCATATTACATATTATCTCATACAGTTTTCCTAAATCGCTATTGAAGACTTGGACAAGATGTTCAACAGAAGCTACATTATTGTATAAAACATAAATGCTAAACCACCTTTTTAAAACTTTGTAATACATTCCTTTGGCGAGATATTCCTCTATGTCTTCTTTGATTGTTTCCACTACTTGACCGTTTGTTAATAATTCGTCTGAGCTAACTCTATAAACACAACTGGCTTCATAAAACTTATTCTGAATATTCATGACGATATCAACTTTGAACATGTTCATATTTCCGAAAACCTGTTCAAAGTCTGAATACGAAAAAACATCGCCATGATGAAAGCGTGTTTTTGCGCCATCCTGCGTTTCCAATTTCAGTTCAATAAAATATGTGTTTGGATCCATTTCTATCTTTTCTAATGATTTCTTTAAATTGTTAAATATTTGGGCTACCGGTGTATCTTTTCTCACTTGGATAAGAACATCGTAATCACTTCGGTATATCAAGAATTTATATTGACTACTCCCTTTTAAATTAATCTGCATACCGGGAAGTGAAAAATATTCCAAATACTTTTGAACTTCTTTATCAAATTCTGCCAAATCTCTTTTATCACTGATATTCATATAATATGTCTAGATATTATATGGATATTTTATTTTATAATACAATGGCATATCTGGGGTCAAATTGGCTCTGTGGTAATGGATTTCCTTTTTTACTAGGTTTCCCTGCACCTACGGTAACCGCCGTTCTGGCTCCGACATTATGAGGGTTCTCATGTTTTCTCCTCGCTTGTTCAATTTCAATTGCATCTGCCAACATATTTGTTCTTGTTTTTGATCTGCTCCTTGTAGTTGCCCTAGCTTTTGGTTTGCTTGTAGGTTTTGCGATATCCTCAATATGAACTACATCATCTTCTTTGATTGGAAGAATTGGCAAAGGTGTAGATCTCGTTCTACTCCTATCCGTTTTAGATCGAGGTTGTGCTTTGGCCTTCGCTTTTGGTTTAGCATCTCTGATTATCTCTAGGGCGTTCTCTAACTCCTGCTTTGTGGCGGGCGCTCGCGATGGATTCCTCCTCCTGCCTCTAGTCTGCGGTTCTTCCGTATCTTGGTATGGAACGGTCTCTTGCGAATCGCTTCTCCCTGGTTGAGAGGTTGGCGCTTCGCTTTTCCTTTTCTTCAGTTCTTGAATTTCTTTTCTCAATTCATCAATTTTTTGATTTACTTCAATGGAATCAATAAAGTTTTTCCGCTTTTCTCTAATATCATCCACTTGAATGGGCGTTGGTTGATGTTGTATCTGTTTGATATCTTGCTTCAAATCGTCGCGGGATTGCCTTACTCGTTTCGTCAGATCTTGTATCTCTTCTGCCTGCCTTTTCAAATTTGGGGATCTTCTGGCGGATCTTGACATATTAGCCAATTGTAATAAAGAAGATGCGAGCGCCATTAACTCGCTTTGATGTGCTTGTATTACCGATGCTAGTTGTTGTTGATGTAGTGCGCCTTGTTGTTGCAATGCCTGGTGCGCCTCTTGTTGATGTAGTGCGTGTTGTTGTTGTAGTGCCTGTTGTGCCTCTTGTTGATGTTGTGCTCTCTGTTGTTGTAGTGCCTGTTCTACTCCCTGCCGTGGCTCCGCAATTATTGGCCTTCGTTTGGGTATTTCATCTTGACTCTCTGCAACTTCGCGCGCGTGTATTAGTGTTTGATCTCTCATTGTTAATCGCGTAGTCTCCGGATCAATCCCCCTATACGCCGTTAATGATGTTCTCGTGGCGGGTAATCCAAAATCAGGATCTGGCGGTTGTTGGTGATAATTGAATCTATTTTGAGCTGGTGTAAAAAAAGCAGGCTGAGCTTCTTCCTCTTCCATTGGTTGGGGAGCTCCAATGGTTGCGAATCTATCGTGAGCGAGAACAGCTCCTCCTGGTGGTGGTGGTGGTGGTGGTTGATTTCCGGTGGAAGCCATAGCGACGTCGGGAGGGGGGTCGTTATCTCCATCGGGACGACGTAGTTGAACATTTCCCCCTGGTGCCGAACTGGAAGAACTTCCGGGTTGATTTCTTCTAGACGGTCTCCCCCTTCTGGGTCTTCCTCCTGGAGGTGCTCCGTCATCAGGCGGTTGCCGTGGATCTCCTCCTTCATCTGCCGATGCTCCTTCCCCCTGGCCGTCTGGAAATAAAAACTGTCGTAATAACATAATAAAATAATGCCACGACATTATTCTAAAATCGTTAGCGATTAACCACTGCGAGAACCTGTTCCAGAATGCTTGTTGATTTCTAATCCCGCCAAAGATTCTTTGTAGCTCCGTATCTATATCTCCAGGCGCATTTCCAAATAATGTAACCATTCTATAGATAAATTGTTGAAGATTTTCCCCCGCTTCTGGAGTAATGCCCTGGGGTGGTGGTGGTGCTGCTGCTGCTGCTGGTTGTTGTTGTTCCTGTGCCTGTTCTTCATTTTCGCCATCCCATAAATCTGGCATGTCAAAGCCATCGCCATCATCATCTCCTCCATCACCATTACCTCCGGGTCCTCCTCCAGGTCCACCTCCTGGTTGTTGCCCATCTTCGGGTGGTTGTTGTGGTGGCGGTAGTGGTGGTTGCAGTGGCGGTGCACCTCCCGGCGGTGGTGGTGGTGGTGGTGGAGGGCTATTATCAAAATATTTGGTCAAACGGAACATCCTAAACATGTCTGCAACTTCTGCATTACTACTAATGAAATTGTCAATTGCATCTGATAAATCAGATCTATTTATCGGGAAAATGTTTCCGCTTCGCAATTGTCCAAGAATCATTGTATAAAAGACAAATGCACTTACCAATTTTGAATATTCAGCTATAATCTGCTGTCTTACTGACGCCGGTCTAGTAACATGTCTCCTATTGTAAAAGTCAGTCAATATTCCATTTATACCATTAGCGATGAAAGAGACACTTGGTTGAAGTTTCCTAACTTTTTGCAAGATATCGCTTTTAGTTTGTTGTGTGTTCGGCGTCTTCATCCCCTCGTATGGCTCAACTACACTGTTATACTGCCTTAAAACATCTTCAATTCTACCAATCTCATCAAGGGAATCTTTTCTCAAATATTGTTGAGGGTGTGCTCGCTGAGAACAATTTACGACTTCTGCCCTTTTCTTTTCCAGAAGCAACAACAAGGCGCTGACGCCCTCACCTGTTGCATCCAGGAGTTCATTATTTAATTGATTATATGGGAGAAGATTCTCAGTATTCATTTCAACATTCTTTCTTTCCAATGCCATTACCATAGCATTAATATGTTTATTCTCATCCAGAACTTCAGAAATTTGTCGTCTTCTGATAGGATCCATCATAAGTCGTTTGTTTATAATATATATATGGAAATTATATTATAATTATTTATCTTTTATATAACCCATTCTCTTTGATATATTTAGACGCTTGCGGAAGACTTAACTTTTGCTCCGCCA
>Ga0164297_10005098_pt1 | contig 11401 bp, 11 predicted proteins | sample GEODES058metaG_FD_113539 | JGI IMG/M metagenome (GOLD analysis project Ga0164297, IMG submission 113539) | Dystrophic lake water microbial communities from Trout Bog Lake, Wisconsin, USA - GEODES058 metaG | ecosystem: Environmental > Aquatic > Freshwater > Lake | place: USA: Trout Bog Lake...
ACCTCGGTCGATCAGATCCCCGACAAAGACCGCTACTCGGGAGGGGTGAGAATAGAAGCCATCGCTCCCGAGCACGTAGCCCATCCGCTCAAGGAGCCTTTTGAGTTCCTCGGCGCAGCCATGAACATCCCCGATGATGTCATACCCATCCATAATCGCTCCTTTCGCTCACCTCTATGTTCGCACGAGGGTGTATCAAGATCTCATTGCTGTACTTGGGTTTTGATGGTTGAACCTTGAGGTTTCATTTCAGCCAGTCGTCACAATAGGGAACGATCGACGACTCCGCCTCAAAGATCGCGTCAGTTGAGATGGTCTACTGCTGGCTTGCATCTCAAGGACGACAATGAATCATCGTGATGACTGAGCGGTGCTGCAATTGGGTCTCGCTCTGGTTTAGTGATGCGGTTTTGCATGTTAAGATGCAGATATGCCTAAAACGGTACAAATCCGTGATCTCGATGATGAGGTGTACCTCGCCCTCCGCAGGCACGCTGCTGCCGAAGGGTTCAGCGTCCCCGAATACCTCAAGAGACTTGCGACGAATGCTGCAGCTCGTCCGACCCTGTCGGAGTGGATTGAACGGACGAGGACACGACAATCTGACGTTTCGCGAGATTCAATCTTGAGTTCCCTTGACCAACTTCGTGGACCTTGGCCAGATGATCGTCGTTGACGCAAGTTGCGCAGTAGAGGTGCTTTTCGGAACTGATCGATCTGAGGAAATACGGAGCATTATCACAGACGATGGCGACCCAGTAGCCCCTCACCTTCTTGATGCCGAAGTTGCTGGAGTCATTCGACAACCGCCCCCCACCGAGAGAATTGATGCAACAGCCGCAATGCAGGCAATCGACGCGTTGGCTCTGTGGCCGTTGCAGCGGTTCGGGCATGTGGGGCTCCTCTCTCGAACGTGGGAACTCCGAAATAATGTGCGCACGTGGGACGCTTTTTATGTGGCGCTGGCCGAAGTCCTGGACGCACCGCTCCTCACTGGAGATGCACGGCTGGCCAAAGCTCCTGGGATCCAATGCGATGTTCGCCTTGTTTGATGCCTCCTCGGCAATCTGGCTCTCCTCGGAGGGGATCCAAGAATCCTATTTTCCGAAAATATGAGAATGCTTTATGACTCTTGAGCCATGGCGAGAATGACGTAGAGAGCTAAAGGACAGATCACGTTGCCCGATGACGTGCGACGTGATGCTCAGCAGCCTGAGCTGCAGGCGTATTTCGAGCCCCTTGAGTTTGATGATGAGGAAGACGAGGAAGAATCTGCCGTTGGTGAGTCAATAAAAGAAAACCATTGTCCACAATGCGCAGGGCCCCTGGAAACGCTCCCCACGGAAGCCCAAAGTAAGCCCTTTCGCTGCCCACTTTGTGGAGGAGCGGCTCACGCTTCGTATGGACATGTGATTTGGGATTGATCGGGCCTCCTCTCCGGGATCGGCTTCATTTGCCCGATAGGATTCTCGGACAGATGAGTGGGCAAACAGCTTGCTGCATAACAATCGGGGGGAATGAAGGATGCAGAATTTCAAGGGAGTTCGCGTAACCTTCAGCGCCCTTGCTCTTGTCATCGGGGCATCTGGATTCTTGCAAGTGATTACTTCCTCTCCCGCTCGTGCCGCCATCGCTGCTGCTCCGTCATTCGGATGCAGTGCTCCCCCCGTCACTCCCGGGGAGCAAACCTTGCCCTACGCATCTTCTGGCGATCAAGGTCTCTACATTCAGCACATTCCCCCCTCCTATACGGGACACACGGCGCTCCCGGTCGTCTTCGATCTTCACGGATGGTCTGAGCCCGCTGCAATCCAGGTCCTCGCTTCGGGGTGGGGCGCTTATGGCACCACGCATCACTTCATCACCATCACGCCGGAAGTGACCTATTCCGTTCCCCACTGGAATACGACGCTCGGCAGTAGCGATCTGGCATATCTCGGGGATTTACTCACCACCGTTGAACACAATCTCTGTATTGATCAGCGCCGCGTGTTCTTTTCTGGATACTCCGATGGTGCGTTTATGACCTCGGCCGTTGCTTGTTCGCTCTCGCAACGAGTGGCCTCGGTGGGAACGGTTGCAGGGATCACCATCATCCCGGGCTGCCACCCGAAGCGACCCGTTCCGGTTGTTGCATTCCACGGAACCGCTGACCCTTATGTCGCCTACAAAGGAGGTATCGGGCCGTCTGCCCTGCAACTTCCTGCAGCTGATGGATCGGGGAAGACCTTGGCCCAAGAAGGAGCGAAAGGAACTATCGGGGGCCTGCCATCTATCCCCTTGTCAACCAAGGCATGGGCCAAGCGAAATGGCTGTAGTCCAACGCCATTGATGTCCAAGGTTGCCAACGGCGTCACGCTCATTTCCTATTCATGCCCCCACAACGCATCGGTCGAGCTCTATCGCATCACTAATGGCGGTCACGCCTGGCCCGGGAGTACCTTCACGCGCTCCATTGCCAAGGTCGTTGGCTTCACCACCTTCGCCATAAGCGCGAACGCCATCATGTGGAACTTCTTCCAACACCACCCCTTGCCCTAAGGCGTCGACGACTCTCAGGGACTGGGATACTGAGTGTGGAGTCGCTCCAGGGTTTCTTCGCACTCTTGAGCACACGAACGGATAATTTCTGCCACTGGACGGCTCTCGGTAATACGACCGGCGACTTGGCCCGTCAAGGCAATGCCCGCTTCCAGATCGCCGCCGAAATAGACGTCATGAACCTTGCCAAACGATCCCATGGCATTCGTCGAGTGATCGAATTCAAGTGCGCTCGTGCGCTCAGTCCTCAACGCCCGAAGCGCAGGGGACGTGTGCGTATTCAAAAACACCGTGCTGGTCTCTTCGGCCCCGATAATTGCCTGCTTCCAGTTCTCATGCACGGGTGATTCCTGCGACGCCACCATCACCGTTCCGAGTTGAACCCCTTCTGCGCCCAAGGCCAACGCGGCCGCCATTGTTCTTCCGTCAAGAAAACCACCCGCTGCAATCACGGGGAGGTCAAATGCTTCAGTCACCGCTGGCAAGAGCACCATGGTCGACACTGGTGAGGGATTTTTAAACCCTCCCCCTTCAGCACCTTCAACAATCAGCCCATCGACGCCTGCATTCACGGCTTTCTCGGCTGCCCGCAATGTTGGCACCACGTGGAAGACGGTCAGACCCGCATCTTTAAGCTGGGCGGTGTATTTCGTTGGACTCCCCGCTGACGTCGTGACGAACTTGACGCCTTGTGCAATAACAAAATCAATGATGACGCGAGGGTCAGCCACAAATGCTTGCGCGATGTTCACGCCAAAGGGTTTATCGGTGAGATCTTTCATCGCCGCAATCTCGATGCGAATGTTGTCGAGCTCCCCCGACGATGTCTCGATGATGCCCATCGCTCCAGCGTTGGAAACGGCTGAAGCCAAGGTCGACCGGGCGATCCAACCCATGGGCGCTTGGACAATTGGGATCTCGATTCCCAGCATTGCGGTGACGCGGTTCTTCATCCTCAGATCATCCCACGCACTTGGCGTCACGTTCCACAGCAAAAGCGCTCCCGGCTACGAATGAGGGAACGTTATCTTCAGGCAGGATCTGCCACCTCAACAAACGAGTTCAATGTGCCAATGAGGCGCATGTCGTCTACTTTCGACGCCTTCGTCCCGAGAAGCGCTTCTGTGCAGACGAGGTAGGCCAAACTGCGCGCTCGGCTCACTGCGACGTTCAGTCGATTTCTCGAGAATAAGAAATCTGCCCCCCGGGAGATGTCCGCTCCGTCTGAAGTCGTCATCGAAAAGAAAACGACCGGCGCTTCTCGACCCTGGAACTTGTCGACAGTTCCTACGGACTCAGAGATTGGCGCCAAAGAAGGATCAAGGTCAAGAACACGCCTGATCTCGTCTTTCTGTTTGTTAAAGGGAGCCACCACCATAAAGTCTTTCGCTTCCAGCGGTCGCTGCTTGCCGTCTTGATCGGTCCACATCGCCCCAAGAAGTTCCTTGATCTTCGCTGCAATCAACACTGCTTCTTCTGTTGACTCCGTTGAATTATCAGAGTGATGCGCCTCAATCCACCGAAGGCCCGCTCCGTGGCCATGCACTACTTGCATCTCACAGGAACGATGGCTCTTTAATCGGTCTTCATAGATTTGCGTTGAGATGAAGTGACAGATGCTCGGGTGCATGCGGCGAGTCTCTTCAATAAAGACCCCTCTGTCTTTTGGAATCGTAAGGTCCCCATCAAGGAGGTACTCAAGCGAACTTTTCCCGGCGTTCTCAGGATGCAGCGCGTTGGAGACTTGTTCAAGCTGGAGAGGATCGCCAAGAAGAATGACATTGGTCACGTGCAGCGACATGGCGGCGACATCAGCGAGGGACATTTGGCCCGCTTCATCAACAATCAGGTAGTCGACTGGATTTTCGATCAGGTCTTTGCCACAAAAGAACCAACTCGTTCCACCAACCAGGTTGTATTTGACATTGGCAATAGTCTTATTGGTCTGCGAATAGCGCACATGAGGTTCTAAGGGTTTCGCTGCTTTTGAATCGCCAATCTTTTGAGCGGCGTTGAGCTCAAATCCACCTTCTTCTTGGTGCAGTTTGACCACTGCTTCCATAAAGTTCCCGATCGCCGCATAACTCGGGGCACAGATACCCACCCGTTTACCTTCGTTGAGAAGTTTTCGCACCATGCGTGCGCCACGGTAGGTCTTGCCCGTCCCTGGCGGTCCTTGAACGGCCACCACACTTTGATCTAACTCGCCGATCCAGCCGACCATCTGGTCGATGTCGTCAGTAAAGATGCCGTCTTTGGGCCCCTTCCCGCTCAAGAACCTGGGCTTGTTCCGCCGGAGAATTTCTTTCGTCACCCCGGGTAACGACTGGGGATCAGCCAGGATATTTCGAGCGGCTTCGATCAGGACATCTTGTTTCCCCCTCGGGTAAACCCAGTCATCACCGATCACTGAGACCGGCATGAAGTCACGTTGATCGGGATCACGCTTCCAGGACAACTCAATGGTTCGTTTTTCAAGGTCTAGCGCACCCAGGTTCCCAAAATTTGTGGTTCCGTCGACTCCTGCAACAAACACACTCCCGTCCCCCCAGTCTTCGTCGATCTCTTGTTCGCTAAAGGTAAACGAAGCGTGCTCCTTGCTCACCCCCGTCACTTGATCGACATCAAGGACATTGTGCTGGACAACGGTGAGGTCAGTTATGACATCAAGGTCATCGATCAAGTCCGCAACAGGTTGTGATACCTGTTCTCTCAGCGGTGTGAATTGCGCAGAGCGCTCACGTTTCCAATAGCCAATGAGGTTGCCAAGGAGGTGTTCATTCGATCCAGGTTCATAGGCCAACAATGCCGTCTCGAGCTCGTCGAGCTCAAGGTTCTTTTCGTATTCTGGCAAGACTGCCTCGCGCCAGCGAAGGCCCTCTGGACGATGGTGGACCAACCAGTCACGTAACGCTTTCGTGGAGCGCACATCGTCTTCGTTGTAGAGCGCGATGTCATCTAAACACTGGGGATCAGCATCTCGGACATACTGCTCATAGAGCAGGACTGCTCCCGAGCCGGCCTTGATCCCTTCTGATCGCTTATATCCCGTGACCTTTTCGAGGTTCTTCAAGCCATAGGACTCAATCCCCATCTGATAGGCGTTGCGCACGACCGTTAATAAGTCAACGAACAGACCAGAAGAGTTTAAGTGTGCAAACGAAACGGACGCCTCGGTGTCGGCGGTCATCGTGGTAAGCGAACTACGTTCGGTGTGGTTGTAGTGATAGACGTGCATATCGGGGAATGCGCGTCGACGCTCATCGAAGAACGCCACCAGTTCCACCGCTTCACGCTCTTGGGACGCAAAGTCATGAGCCCAGCGAGCGTCATAGATCCACTCGCCGTTTTCCTCATAGAGCAAGCCAAAGAGAAAGAAGATGCCTTTTTCAGCCGTAAAAAGCGGGTGGCCCTCAAGGTCAAAGAAAACGTCACCGTCGGCTGGTTTCGGTAGGTGAGAGTAGCCATGACCCCAGCTTGGATCGTCGCCGGGCTCAAGGTGTCGAAAGGGAATCGGTGCCGACTCATCCTTGCGTTGCGCGTGTTGCAGCGCAGCTTGTTCGTGGACGCGTTCAAAGCGCTCTGTCGGCAGGGCTGAACTCTCGGCCGCCGTTGCCAATGCTTCAAGTGTTTCTATTCCGGCTTCCTGGAGCGCTTGGCGATCACCCTTTACGAGGTTGGCGACGTAGACAAGTGAATCTTCAGCTCGCCACTGGGTCTCACAGATTTTTTGAAAGTCGCAGAAATCACAAAAGGAACAAGGCTCCGGCACCGTCTCGCCTTGGGGGGCGCCTTGTTCCGATGCTCGAGACAGTTCTAATTTCATCCGTCGCCAGTACGGCCCGAACTCTTCAAAACGATACGACTCGCGCACTCCTGAACCAAGCTCTAAGTGCATCAATTTTGGCGGCGCACCGACGAGTGCCTCAACCGCTTCAGAGTAAAAACAGATCTGCAGCAAGTGACCGGGCTTCCCTTCGCTGCGTGCCAACTTGGCATCAACCGGCTCCCACTGGCTCGAGGTCCCATCGGAGGGGACTTTTACAAGAAAGTCCGCAACACCTTTAATACTGTTGTGGACCAGGGGAAGTTGGTAGATCACGTCAACGTCCACCGAGTCCAACAAGCTCCTAGAGTCGGCAGCCCACTGTTCAAAGCTTCTCTCGCCCTTTTCGGGAACTCGAAGTACCCGCAAGCCCTCTGCTTCATAGCGAGCCAGCACGGCTTCTTCATGGGCGGTCCCCTTCTCTCGGACAAGATCAGCAAACTCCCCGAAGGCCTGGGGAGCAGAAGAGCCCTTCAGGCGGAGGGTGAGCGAGTGCTCGCATTCCAGCCATCCAGTAATGATCGTTGGACTCAGGGCTTCAAGTGACATGCTTCACACCCTAAACGATGGGTGTAACAAATAAGGGGGTCAAGACCTTCGCTACGTCTCTCAGAGTTTCACCTTGTCGCACAAGATCTTTCTGATCACCAGCAGTTTCTCGACTCTTTTCGCCAATCCGCAAGCCTCTCTCTCGATCAATCGATGGAGCACGGAGTGCTCCCCACTGACATCGATGACACCACGAGAGGCAATCTCCGCGAAGCACGTTCAAGCAATCTTCTTCTTCATCGATTTTTCACATTCCTGACCGAGGCCCGCAAGCAAACGCTTCGAGAGGGAATGCTGTTGCTTGATTCGCCAAGCACTCGCCGATTACTCGCCTTCGACGTCGTCGCCTTCTTCGAGTTCGTGGTCCACGATGGGTTGTGCCAGTTCGTCGAAGTTCACATCAAGTGCCATGGCCACCTGTGCTGCACCAAGTGAATCAGCAACGATTGAACGGATAGAGCTGGCGTGGGTCTTGATCTTGCTGGCAGAGTTCTCGATGGCTGATGCCTCTTTCATCAGGCCATCGAACTTCTCAAGGGCCTTGACCGCATCGTCCAAGTTCTTTCGCACGTCAGCAATGTTGAGCTCATCAATGCGGCCCGAACTACTTAGCGCATTCATCTTGACCAACTGATAGACGAGGTAGAGGAGTTGCGCATCGTCTTTGGCAGGATCAAAAGCTAAGACAATCGACTGGGAATCGAGAATCATCAACCGGCTTCCATTGGGCATGTCTTCGAAGTGTTTGCAGAGTCCAATGAAAGCATTCGCTGCTCGATTGTCTTTCGATCCCACACACTCTTTTTCCCAATCGAGCTTGCTCAATGGGCTGTTCTTGGCTTCGACCACCATGCGGTCGGCGACGTTGGCACCAACTTTCAAGTCAACGGTGGCGTCACCCTTTTTGCTGCGAGGTACTCGCCCGGTAACGTTACCCGTTGGAACACAGTCATCGCCGGCCAAGGAAGCAATTTGCTGCACCCAGCCGATTGCTTCATCTTCGTAGTCCAGTCCCCCTTCGACGCCTGCTTCGGCATATTCGGCCACGGCCACTTCCTTCGTCATCTCGAGCTGAACTTTTTCGACCGCACTGCCCAACACATCGAGCTTGTCCGACAATGAGCGCAACGGTGACGTTGGATTGTGCGGATCTAAAAGATCGGCCATGTCGGCTCGTTGGGCGGCCACTTGCTCTTTGATGTCCTTGTGAATCTTGTCTTTAGCGTCATCAAGACTTTTGAGCATGGCCGAGCGCATCGGCGAGTCTTCGCCAGCGGTCATCTCTTCGATCCCTACTCGGAACTGATCGATGATTGAGGTGAAGCCCTTGACGAGCTCGCCGTCTTCGGCGGCAAAGTTCGCTACTTGTTTTTCAATGGTGGCTTCAAAGTCCTTGGCGACTTCCTTAATCGACGCTTTTGCTTGATCAATAGACGCATCGATCTTTTCGGCGCTGGCCGTGTGGGAGCCCAGAGCGACAACCTGTGCGCCGAGAGACAACAGTGAGCCCAAGAACTCCTGGGGGTCTTTCCCGAGTTCACTGGCGGCGTTGAACTCCGCCACGATGTGAACATCACTGATCGACACATCGATAATTTCGACGGAACTCGTTGTTACCGTTACAGACATAGCGCTACCCCTTTTTATGGAAGAACAGGCGTAAGTCTCTCACGCGGGTGTAACAAAATTCCGTGAGCCTTCAGCGTCGGTGACGACGTTTGGCTTTTTTGGTTTGACGAATTACCCGCATCCATTTTTCTAATGGGGCGTCAAACCCTTTTTGGGGGAATACCTTCGTTCATTCGACCATCCTCAATAGTGCCCACAAAGCCAGCAACATAGTTGCCGACATCAACACCGTCAATAAAATTCCTGCCCAAGCAACCATCAGAACGACAAGTAAAATCAGAGAAAAGATTGAAATCAACAATAACAAGGCCCGATATCTCCCTGTATCTCTTGCAAGTCTAATTAAACGTGCGCGAAGGGATTTCTTCACCCCACTGAGCTTGGCTGGCCAAGCGATCGGCCCAAGAGAGGACTTCGAGCAAAAGCTCAGTCACGTCTTCACGTTTCCCCAGTCGGTCGCAGTAAAGGATCGCTGTCTCGGCCAAGGTGCCATAGAAGTAGAACTTGTTGTCGAAGTCCACGGTTTCAACGAATGCTGCTTTGAGTTCGTAGAAAAGCCAACTCAGCTGATCGGGGAAGTCCGTGCGCACGAAAAGGGGGTCAGGGTAGAAGCCGGGCTCGGACTCTCCGGGAAGTTCTCCAAGGATGACGACATCGGCTCCCTGCCAGTGCGGGGCGGTGCCGATCTCGCCACGAAGAATACGCGTGCGAAGGATGGATAGGTTCTGTTGGATTTGCTGTGGCGTGGTCATGGCTTCAAGTGTACGAAAGGGTTGTAACAGGACCCTTGTTACAACCACCGGGAAGACTGCCCTTAACCAAAGGAGGCCACTATGAACACCCTTATCAACTGGCTGAGTACCCACCAATTTATTGTGACCAAGATCGCCGCTGAGGCCATCGCCGGTCTTGGCTTGTTTGCCCTTTGGCGTTCGTATCGAAGAGAATTGCTTGACCAAGGGGCGAGCCCAACGATCTTAGGTTTTCTTGGTCTCAGCGATTAAGGGGGCAAAATCTTCGGATTCTTCCCTCGCACAAATGTCGCATCGCAGCGGTCCGATCTCGAGACCTTCGCCAGAACACCAGGGGACGCAGGAAATGGATCCCTCGTCTTCACCGAGAACCCTTAGCCGAGACTCAAATCGAGTGACTCGGAGTACCCACAAACTGAACGTCAGGCGCAGTCAGACAACAGCGTGTCCAAATACGGGACCCTGTCGGGAGCTATCGGCAACAAGGCGAAGGCATCACTCCACTTCTTCCCCACCAAGGTTCCCAATTTGTTATGGAGCGTTCGCTGGAAAAACGGAAGTGAATTCGCAACGTCGTTCTTGCAGGCCGCCGAGGCCTCAGGGGCTAATGCCATTTGATGGAGGGCCACGATCGAAGCATTGTTGTCAGCAATCAGTTGGTCAATTTGAGCTTGCGTTACCCGCCGCTCGTAGTTGATGTTGTAGACCGAGAGATGATTGCCATAGGCGGTGTTGGCCTTCGTGTAGGCCGCAACTGCTTCTGGAGAGCTCAGCACGACGATCGTTGTTGTACTCATTCCCGAATTTCCAGAACTTCCCGTCCCCGATGACGAAGAGGAAGATGTCGAACTTGAAGAACACGCAGCCAAGGAAAGGGCACACACCGCGAAAGTTGCAAAGATGAGTTTTTTCATGCTTTTTACTCTAGGGCGCCCAATGTAAGGATGTATCGCCACCAGGCCACTTGAGGAGTGCGATCCAGAATGAACCGTGCCGTTGCAGGACACAGAAGCGCTGTACCATAGAGACATGAGCTCCCTTGCTAAATCCGTCGGATCAATTTCTCGATTTGGAGCTGCCGCTCTCGCCACAACAGGTGGCGTGAGTGCACTTGCCAACTTGGCGGCAACCGGGCCAGCCGGAGCGGCGGGGGCGCCGCCCAATGCTGCAAGCACACTTCCCGCAGCTTCAACACTCCAGTCCTGTGTTCCGTATTTCGGTCTCCAAAAAACAACGTCAAACCTTGTTCGATTCCAAATTCAAACAAGTGGTGCAGTTTCCGTCACGCCGTCGATCGGAACCTCAGTGATTCCCGTTCTCACCGCAAGCGATTCAGGTGGTGTAAGCGTGCACTGCGTTCTTGACCAATCTTCATTGGCTTGGGCCAGTGAAAGCGATTTCTTTGGCGACCCGGGGACCGGTTATCTCCAAGATGGTAACGGTAGTTTTGGACCCTACACATGGCCGGGAACCAATGACTATTATGAGACACCCGCAATCGGTCAATCGTTCACCGTAGACGGTGCATCTTTTACACCCGCGTCGGTCTCGATAAGCTACGAAACAACCATTCCGGATGCGTCGATTACTCCATCAACATCCACGCCAGAAGATATCCAGCACGGCTACGGGGTCAACCAATCTCAGCCACCGGTAGGAGATCCAGGAGTGGTGAAGTCGAGCGATCGCATGATCGCCGCCGGCGGAACCCAGGGGGCCGCCGATATGTTGGCTCAACTTCAAACAACTGCTACCTGTGATGCAGATGGTGCTGCAACAGCTTCATATAATGCAACGATCTGGAACCTTGATAATGGAGAGCCGAACCCAACTCAATATACCTGTGCAAACCTCGCTGGCGCGGCCTACCAATCAGAAATCGTCTATGACAGTTCACTCTTCCAAGTCAAAGTGAGTGATGCAAACCTCGTCGTGACGGTCAGTCAACAAGTACCGACTCCAACTGTTCCTCCCGCAGCCGCCCCAGCAACGCTCGCGGCAACGGGTTCCCCCCTTGGTATTCTGGGTGGCGTCGTTGCATTGTCAACAGCTGCTGGTCTTGTGGCTGTCCGTAGAAGTCGCCGGGCAACTCGTCAGTCCTAAC
>Ga0164297_10005099_pt1 | contig 11401 bp, 9 predicted proteins | sample GEODES058metaG_FD_113539 | JGI IMG/M metagenome (GOLD analysis project Ga0164297, IMG submission 113539) | Dystrophic lake water microbial communities from Trout Bog Lake, Wisconsin, USA - GEODES058 metaG | ecosystem: Environmental > Aquatic > Freshwater > Lake | place: USA: Trout Bog Lake...
GGAGATTAAAATGATTCAACATCAATTAAATAACCGACCAAGAAAAAGATTAGGATTTAAAACACCCAACGAAGTTTTTATGCAGTCTGTAAAACGTGTTGCACTTCGTACTTGAATCCACGTTACATTTTAGAATCTTCAAAGCAAAAGAATTAGGTCTTGGATACAACTGGCCTGAAAGTCCGGCAGCACCACTTCGTATTTTTGAATTGGAGAAAAAAAATGACTAAAGCTAAAAACCATGATATTTCAGCTGCTTTGATTAAAGCTTATCGTCTGGCTGTTTACACCATTCAACTACAAGAGCGTGAAATTGTTTTACAGATTGGTCAAACCCATCGTGAGCTAGTCCAAGTGATGAAAGAACATGAGGTGAGTACCGCAGCTTTTCTCACAGCATACAATCCCTATAGTCAGGTTGTGAGCACACTTGATAATCAATCTGCGCAAAAACAGCTGCTATCTGATCTTGCGCAACTTAAGATTCCTTTTTTGTTAGGTAAAGGTCAAGACATAGATAGGCTGTGGCCAGAAGAGACAAGTGTATTAGCACTGGGTATTCGTTTACAAGATGCCGAGATACTTGCTGATCGCTATCGGCAAAATGCTTTTGTCTGGATTGGAACGAATGATGGATTTGTGAGCCTAAGGCTGAGATATCCGATTGCTATTCCAACACCGAATGAGGCTCAGCAATGGATTGACCTTTTACCTCTTTATCTCCAACATCATGCAAGGTCGATGACTAGCGCTGAATTAGCGTGGCTGATGTCAGTTCCAGATGCGGAGCTAGAACATTGGCTCCTACCAGAGTCTTGGGATTTAAATATCCCTTGGCCACTCGCAAGGCCAGATGGATCTGCTATGGGAGTTGGTACTGAACTCGATAGAGTATTTCGTTTGATTCATTCAGGTGTGCAGACTCTGATATGAGGTACATCAAAATGAATCAGATTCCGTTACTGCGTACATTACAGTAAATGATAAATATGTGGGTAGGGTAGATCTGGGTCCTACACAATTATCTATTAGGTCACCTTTGAAAAAGTCTTCTTTGATGAAGGCTTTGAAAAAACTCAATCCGTTTTTAACTCAGACTTAATGGTAAAGGGCTAAATTTTTTTGGATTTCCTGCACTATTTTTTTCCGTAATTCTTTAGGCTCAAGTACCTCTACGTCCGAGCCATACTTCATGATATCCATGATCAGCTCATAATCTTGGTTAAAGGGAAATTCGAGGATATAACTGCCATCGGGCTGCGTCGAGGCAGTTTGTTTTGGATGCCAGTTTTCTGTCGATACCCAGCGGGCCCGATTTGGTGAGAATTTGAGCTTACACGTTTGTGTCGCTTTCCCAGAAAAAATCCCATAACTTTCAGTGAAGTTTTCTTTTAATTCTTTTTCGGATACATCTATCGCCTTTTTTTCTAAAATCTCAGCTGCTTGTATACCGTCTATCGCGAAGCTTCGTAATCCCTCCCGCATATGGCAATAGGCATCTAAATACCAATTGTCACGATAGTAAATCATGCGGAGCGGTGATATTTCACGCTGGGTTGTTTCATTCGTGCCCTTTGAGTAAAAGTTGATGTGTAATCGCTTTCTTTTGAGTAAAGCTGATCCCACTTCGCCAAAGTTATCGACTGAAGATTTTCGCGAAAACATGCCTAGAACTTTGATCCGCTTTCTCAGTTCTTTGGAGGGGGTATCCGGTCCAAGGATGCCGTCAATGACTGTTCTCAATGGTTCAATATGTGGGCCTAGTAAGCCTGACTGATCCAGTGATGCTAATAAATGTTCCATTAAGGCTAGAGCGGTAGCTTCGTTTTCAGAAAACCACAGACCGTGTAACTCGAATTTTTGACCCGAGTTTTCCATTCGGTATCCATTATGAAATCGATCATAAATAATCGGCGCGTTCATACGGTCTCTTAAGTATTCTAAGTCACGTTTAAACGTGGCAGATGAAACTTCAAGTGCGTCTAAAAAATCTTGTTTCGATACAAAAGGCCGTTTTTGGAGCATAAAAACAATCTTACGTTGTCGCTCTAAATCACCGCTCATGTTTGCTCCAATGAATATTAATGTAAATTTTTATTACTTCTTATCCTAGCTCATTTAGTGAGCCTCTTGCAATCGAAAATCACAATTTAATCATCCCAACTTACCCTAAGAAAGACTATGAACTTCGTAGCTATATTTTTGAGTTTCATCATGCCTCTGCAAGTTCATGCTTACGCAGAGAATAAACAGCTTGCACCTCCTTATTGGGCGGTGAATGTGGTGATTGATACGTCAATCATCCTAGGTCTTGCCAATATGCGAAATCGAACACCACAATACAACCCGAATCCTGAACTGCTGTTGCGAGAGCCTGATAAGTATGATGTGCCCAAAAAACGCCGAAAACAGTTGATTGAAAATTATGTGAACAATACTTTTTTACTGACAACACGATAGGATTAAGCGATGTTTATCCCCAAGTATGAAAATAATCTACAGTCAATCATGAAACCTGCCTACATCTTTTATTACTGGATTCATCATGCAATTAAATATTAAAACGCCCGATTTTTTAGAGGTAATTAAGCAACTAAAAAAAATGGCTCCAAGCCGAAAGAAGGCTTTATTTTTAAATGGTATGGTATCGATTCAACATGCTCAGCAGATTGCTATTTTTTCAATCGGTCCTGCTAGCCAGATATGTGAAGCAAAGGGAGTTTGGGCTGGGAAGGTATCTTTTCCATTTCCGATTCTGACGAGTTTTTTAAAAGTACCTCCTAAACATGAAGTCGTAACGATTACCTTTATCGATGGTAAAGTAAAAATTGATACCGTTTCCGTACAAGGACATATTGTCTATTCATGAAAATATTTATACAATTTTCCGCAGGGTTGATTGCTTCTACGATTTTGATTCTTGGCTTTTTTGGGTTTTATTTACCTAGTGTGCAGGCCAAGAGCGAGTCAGACAATCTTTATGTGATTGAGCGGCAAATTGTCACTACCCATGTGAATGCCGATGGCTCTGATACCGAGATAGAAGAATTAACAAAACTGATTCGTTCCGAGTTGGCAGTTGAGGCACATTCTCAAGCTGATATCGCCTACAACAGTACGTTTCAGACAGTGGATGTTCTAGAGGCTTATACGATTTTGCCAAATGGAAAAAAGCTAGTTGTTTCTCCAAAAGCTATTCGAACATTGGATGATGATATTTCGAGTGGGGCACCACAGTTTTCAGATCAAAAACACCGTATTATTATTTTCCCGAGCGTTGTTCCAGGATCAAGAGTTTATTACAAAGTCCTTACTAAGACACATACACCTTTGTTTCAAAAAAATTATCAAAATGTACTTTATTTACCACCTCATCAAGAGATTCAATATTTTGAATGGCATTTTTCGCATGACCCTAAAATACATATTCAAGTGGATGCAAGAAAGGTCGAAGGCGGGCGGGGTGCTGATGGATCAAATGGTGATGTCCGCTATACCTTCCGTTATCACCTCAATAAAACACAGACTTTAGAAGCTGCTGAGGTTTCTTATTCAGATTTTGCACCACATCTTATTTTTTCTAGTTTTAAGACACCCATTGAAATTGGCAAAGCCTATGAGAATTCGTTCCAAGAAAAATCCAGAGGTACACAAAAAGTCATAGACCTTGCAGAAAAAATTACAAAGGGAATTGAAGATCCGAAAGAACAGGCTACAGCTATCTATCAGTGGGTCTCTAGCAATATACGTTATGTAGCCATCTATTTGGGTAATGGTGGGGTAGTTCCCAATGATGTAGATGCCATTATTGATAATCGCTATGGAGATTGCAAAGATCATGACTTACTTTTGAGAACCTTACTGGCTGCAAAAGGCATATCGTCGAGTTCTGCTCTCATCAATCTAGGTAAAGCCTACACCTTACCAAAGCTGGGTACCATCTCGCCAATGAATCATGTCATCACTTATTTACCAAAGTGGAACTTGTATCTAGACTCTACTCTAGAGCTTGCCCCCTATGGTTTATTGGATTTCTCCGAGATGGATAAGCCGGTTATCTTAACCTCATTGGGTCGTTTAGGCAGAACCCCAAAGTTAACTGCTGAAAACAATGGAATTGCAACCTACTCAGAATTTACTGTGGATGAAAAAGGGGGTATCCAAGGGAAATCAAGTACAAGTTATCTCGGCCCTAAGGAGTTAGATGCTAGAGCCACTTTTTATGGATTTAGAAAAGACTATGACGCAAAGATGGTAAGAAACTATCTTTCATCTTATCGGCAAACAGGAAGTGGATCTCTTGAACCTAAAAATAGTCGTGACTTAAAACAGCCTTTTCAATTACATACGAAGTTTTCAATTGATCCTACCTTGAATCTCCCTGGGCCTGGTGCTATGAGTATTCCAATTGGATTATCACCAGCATATTTAACTGATTTAGCCTTTAATGCATTACCGGAACAATATCATTTTCCTTACAGGTGTAACTCAGAGTCTATTATCGAAAAAAGTGATATTCATTTTCCAAAAAATATTAAAGTAATTCGTGTTCCTCAAAATATCGAGTATCTTGAAAAAGGAGTTTTATATGTCTCTCAATACACTCTAAAAGACAACACAGTATCTGTTAGCCGAATTCTTAAACTCAGTCGTCCTAATGTGGTGTGTCAACCTGGAGAAATTGAAAGGGCTAAACGTATTCATGCTCTTGTTAGAAAAGATACTTTGGGACAAATTGTGTATGAGTAGTTTTAAATGATTTAATATAAAAGGGGTTTATTTTGATTTATTGAGAAAATAAAGTCAGTTACAAGATAATAATTAGTTAATATAAGAAGAAGTAAATTAATTTATATAAATTAAAAATGAATTTGAGTGGAAAAATTCAATCCCTTTTAGCTGAAGTTTCATTAGTTGCAATTGAGCGACTTGACAATTGGTTGCCAACAATTGGTGGAGAAAATTGGTGGAAATTTTATGTTTATGATCAGTTATCAATTCCACAGCAAAGAGTTTTGCAAGAAAACTCCGGGAATCTCAAAGAGCTTGATATTGCTTCAGTATTGAAGGTGTTGAGTAAAAATTGGTTAGAACTTTCAAATCATAAAAATCTTACGTCATTAAGGCCCGATACTTATAAGTACGCAAAAGAGGCCATAGATATTCGAAATACCTTAGCGCACCTATCAGTTGGTCAAGATATTGAGGCCTCAGATGCCCTAAGGTATGTCGATACTATTAAAAGACTAGCTGCTTTTTTATCCTCTGACACACAGATATTAAATAGAATTGAAAAAACATATAAATTTATTCTTCAAAGTCTTGTTAGTATCGATGCTGATGAAGAAATTGAAGTTGAAGAAATTAAACTTCAACCAACCAATGATGGATTAGAAAAAAATATTTCCCTTATTAGTTCTGAGCCTATTAAAGATGCAGAAAAGGTTTTAAAAGATATTTATGTTGGTATAGACTTTGGAACTTCAACTACTGTAGTTTCTTTGGCGCAATTAGACCCAATGGATGGAGTATTAACGCTCAGCCCATTATCTCTAGAGCAGCCTACAGAATATGGAGACTTTATAGAGCATCATTTGGTTAACAGTGTTTTGACTAAACATAAAGGAAAAGTTTTATTTGGAACTGAGGCTGCTCGCCTAAAAGTAAGGTATTTAGAAGGGGTAAGTACTTTTTCATCATTTAAAATGATGTTGGGTTTAAATTTTCCAAATAGATACCCTAATTCCAAAATTAAATTAAATAATTCTGAAGAATATATAAAAACACCGCAGTTGGCTGCTACGGAATTTTTTAAATATTTAAAAAATTCCGTAGAAAAATCTCTGAAGGATATTCGTCATGGGGAAATAAAGTATGCTATATCGGTACCTGCATCATTCGAAGCAAATCAAAGAAGAGATTTATTAACTTGTCTAAACGCTGCTGGATTCCCAATTGAGTCCTCTAGCTTGATAGATGAACCTAATGCCGCGTTCTTAAGTTATTTGCATGAGAGTTGGCAAAATAACAATGAGTTTGTAAAAAATGCTAAGAAAACCAGCATAAAAACTGTATTAGTATTTGATTTTGGAGCAGGTACTTGCGATATCTCCATCTTACGTTTAAAAATTGAGGGTAAATCAATAACCTCTAGGAATTTAGCAATTTCCAGATTTATGGCTTTAGGTGGTGATGATATTGATCGAACGATTGCTAAGAAATATCTACTTAAAGATATTAAGTTTTCTGATTCAAATCTTCAGCTCTCCCAAGAGGAGATAAATCATAATGTGATACCTTGGCTTAGAACTGTTGCAGAAGATTTAAAAATCGCTTGTACAAACGAGCTCCTAGAATCGAATCAACACGATATATTATCTGCGAGTCAGTTGGACTATACGGCAACTGTCAATTCACCTGAAAAAATTATTATTCGGGAATGTGAGATTTCAATTAATAAACCAAAGCTTTCAATGGTGGATTTTGTTGATGTTATCAAGAGTTTTTCTGGAGACTCAGATTTCGAAGTATTCGATAATGATGGAGATTCATTAGTTGGAGAGCCTAAAAGTATTATTGCCCCCATTAGAAATGCATTATCTAAAGCCGGACTAAGCACTGAGGATATAAATGCTATTCTTTTTATTGGGGGAAGCGCAAAAAATCCATTAATTAGAAATATAGTAACAAAATTATTTCCCTCTAATACCGAAATTTTGGTTCCTAAGGATTTGCAAACGCATGTATCAAAAGGGGCTACTTTACACTGTGTAGGTTTTTATGCATTAGGACAAAACTTTGTTCATCCTATTACTAGTGAACCAATATATCTTATTACAAAGGGTGCAAACCTTAAGTTGATAATGCCCGCCGGAAGCCCAGTTCCCTCTGAAATTCCATTTGAAGAATCCTTTGAAGTTGTTTTGGAAAAACAATCTGAAATTCATTTACCTATTTGTGTCAGCAATGAGAATAAATTGCTCGGTATTTTAAAAATTGTCTCACCTGATTCAGCCGGATTTATTAAAGGGGAGAAAATAACACTTTCGTGTTCAATTACTAATGACAAGTTATTTATTGCTACTGCTTGTATTAAAGGCAAATCCTATAAAGTGATTCTTACTAATCCATTAACTAACGGTGAATTATCTGAAACAGATTTAGCTATTTTGGAAGCCAAACAAAGGTTTCAAGAACATGTTTTGGAAAATGATGGTAGGCCTACAGTATCAGCTCTCTTGATTTATGCTGAAGCATTGAAGTCTGCAGGTGCTTATTTAGAAGCTGCGGACCAATATATGCAAATTGAATTATTAAATTCTTCAAATCATTCAACTAATATTTGCTTTTGTTTAAGTCAAGGTGGTCGAGCTGAAGAAGCTAATAAATGGGCAAAAATAGCCTATGAAAGAAAACGTAATGAGGTTACTTGTTATAACTATGCTATTCAACATGAAAAAGATGATCCACGATATTTAGAGTTACTTCAAGAATCAAATCAATACGATAATTCATTTCCACCTACCCTGAGACTTTTAGGAGATTTTTATATTATGAAACAAAAATCGGTAGGTTTTGATTATTTAAATAAAGCGGCAGATGAGTTAGCCTTATTGATCAAGTCCCATAATGCAACTAGATCTGATTGTGAGTCTTTAGAAAAAATTGCAGAAAAATTGGGCTTGGATGATTTAATTGAGCTTGCTAGGGGAAGAAAGTCTCTGTTACAGAAGAAGAACAGCCTTTTCAATGAAGATAGTTTAACAATGCCAAGCAGAACCAACTTAATTTCATAAAGGTCAATATGCATTGGAAACCAGAGTGGGGAAAGATTGATGAAAATCAAAGACAGGTGATTAAATCATCAGTTGAGGCTATAAGATCTGCTAGAGGTACTTATTCTATTCCTTGGATATCAGGGTTTGCAGGTAATGGGAAGTCTGTAGTTTTACTTTATATTATTGAAAATATTGCAGATCTAGAATCAGATGTTTCGATAGCATTTATAACTTATACAAATGCACTAAAAGATCTTGTTGAGGCAAGCTTATTGCCCTCACACAAAAAAAGAATTGACGTAATGACGCATACCGCTTTTCTAAACAAAAAAGAATCTTATGATTATGTGTTTATAGATGAAATACAAGATTTATCATTATCTGCCTTAAAGAAAATTAACGGACTTGCGAATAGAACAGTTTATGCTGGTGATTTCGCACAAACTATTTATCCTGATAATGATCCTGTTTCAAAAAGTGTCTTAGTAAATTCATTTACTGTTAAAGAACATAAATTAATAAAAATGTACAGACTCACCAAAAAAATTGCAGAAATTGTTGGTAAGTTGATTAAGAAAGAGTTTTTGTTAGGTCTTGAGACAGGATTACAAAAGGAAATTCCCATACGTTTAATGCGTTTTAAATCTAGCAATGAGGAATTCCATTGGTTGTGGGAAGAGGCTCAGTCTTGGTCTAAAACTGGGCAGCCTAGTACGATTTTATTTCCTTCAAGCCGCTCCATAGATGAATTTTTAAAATTTATTGCTGAACTTTATGATTTAGGCAGAGTTCCTAGAGTACGAAAAGGGCCAGATCCATATTCTGAAATAAACGAATTTTTATCAGATATTCCGGAGGATGTTTCTTTGCAATATTTTGGCAGAGGAAGTGGTAGTGAGGCATTGACTGATTCCCGACAAAATAGGTATGTATTAATAATGACTTATTACAGCTCAAAGGGTCTGGATTTTAGAACTGTTTTTGTGCCTTCCCTAACTCCTGATTTATGGTTAGCACACGATGATGCAATTGAGGCTGATGCTGATATTGAGCAAAAAATACTTTTTGTTGCATTAACGAGAAGCAGGGAGGCTTTATTTTTAAGCTTTTCAGGTACAAAACCTCACAAATTAATAACTAAATTGGATTTAAAACCAATTGACTACGAAAAGGCAGATTACTAATTAATATGAAAACTTTAGTCATTCTTCATATATCAGAGCTTGGAACTCTTATAAATAATGGCCAAGTAATTATTGCATTGAGTCGCCTCAATAGATCCTATGAAGATAACTCTCTCAAACAAGTTTTAGAGTCCAATGGCTTTTTGAAATATAACGAACCAGAATCATATTTGGTTTGTGAGTTAATAAATGAATTTCAAGACTTTGCAAAGATTAATAAATTTGGACAAATTATTCTAAATGTTGAAATGATTTCTAGGCTTATTCCGTTAACACAAACGGCTAAAATTTTATTAAAACCAACTACCGAGAGATTTTATTTAAAAATTGAAGAACCGATTTGGGAGTTGGACTGGAAAATTTATGTTGATGAATTAATTCTTCAAGAGCGATATATGGCAGCAATTCGTTTCGCTAATTTTTTTAATTCTCAAATTCTTTCTTCCTCAAAGTGGGTTCCGGTTAAAGGACTTTATGAGTCAATTTCAAAAGATTTAGGTAGCGGTCGTAGTCAAATTGAGAAGAGTTTTGATAGTGCAGAATTAGGTGTTCTAGAGTTTTGCATCAGGCTGGCCTCATTAAACGATCATCCTTGGAAAGATACCAATGAAAACTACCTCCATTTAAGGGATGTTAGAAAAAAATATTTATCAAATAAAAAGTTCAATGAAATTTCATTTATTGATATTCCAGAGGTTTGTCTCGCCCTCCAATATTTTGAAAAAGATGTCATTGAAAAAGCAGGTTATAGTCCCTACGCTCTTTGTACTTTTTATGAGTTTTATCGACGATATTCGACTAATCAAAAACTTAATTTATTTGAAGTTAAGGTAGCTGCAGATAAACTGATTAACTACGGACTAAAGCAAGATGCTTTTGATTTCCTTCATTTACTTGGTTATGGTGTTGGAATTGAGCATGTTACTTTATTAAGATATGAACACTTTACAGAACATTTCTTGGTGATTAATTTTCCATCTCGTAAAAACCTTTCGGCCTCAAATTTAAAGCTAGAAGTTCCCTCTGATGTAATTTCGCCCTTTAATATTAATCTGAACGACATAGATCATAGCTCTGACAATCAAATTAACCCAAAGGCAGCAGAGTTATCAATAGACAAAATTCTCCCATTTGAAAACTCTTCCACGCCCAAAAGTGAATTAAGCAATTCTTTTAATCAATCAGATATTTCTCAAAATATTCCTTCAGAAGATTTAACTCCTTTCTCAGAGGTTAAATCTATTACAAAATCTAGTAAATCAGAACCAAGTAAAGGTAAAGATCTTAAATCTAAAAAATAGAGAAACTAATAAAACTCTAGTTGCTGACGAAAAATTACTAAAAGGCAAAAAATAATTAAACTAAAAGATTTATTCGTAAATAAATCAATATATTTAATTTATTTAATATCCTTCAAACAAAAACTCATCAATAATTTGTTTGCCTCGTATTTTTATAAAACCCCTGATATCACTTTTGGCACGTTCTTTAAAGTGATTGGTCACTGAACCCCTTGGGATATAAAAGTGATAGAGCTTATCTTTTTTTGTGCAAGAGTTGAGAAATATCGTCCAAGCAGGGTAAAGGTGTCCAAAGGGAAGAGAGGGGGTTAAGCCTAAGGGGTCTGAAATAATATATTTCTTTTCTAATTGATTCATATCAACTTCATTCCCAAGGTATTCCATCCGGAAATAAAATCTTGATTCATTAAATAGCTTGTCGTCTTTTCTAGACTTTACATATTGAGAAAACATATAAGCAGCGGTAAAAGGCCACAAACAGGTAAATAATACAAAGCCTAATGCGTAAATTATGGGAGTCAATATTCGTTCTAATAGTGGTGGCTCATCATTGAGTATCTGAATCATTTCATGATTCATGCGAAAGTTAATATTTTCAATGGCTTCATAAAGGGGGTAAATACAAATTGCTACTCCTACCCCTAGATAACTCAACAATGAAATTTGATGGCTGTGAACAAAAGAGTTGTCAAAAAACATATTCTTTTTTCCTTTATTGTTGATTTTGAGTAATGGATTCGCTGATGAATAAACCTTGCTTTACCTCTAAAAAAAGATCTTTTTCATATGTACTGCCGTACCCCATATGTACGTATTCCAATTGTTTACCTATGGGGCAACGCAGGGTTCCATTAAACCAATGCGCAAATACACCATGTGGCGAATCTGGAAAAACATCCTTGAGAGTTAACTCTGCTTGACCACGTTGATATCCTAGTAGTTCAATGAGATAAAGCCCGTAGCCTTTTTCTGGTGAGCCTTTGAATTCCCAAGTTCCTATATATCCTCTCCAACAAGCAGTATGGGGTGATTCAAACTTAATTTTCGGATTTTGATCAAGAAATAACTCGAGCGGTTCTGTACACATCGCATATTCTTGATTTTTGTACCATAGAACTTCTGTAACTTGTGCTGTCAA
>Ga0164297_10005100_pt1 | contig 11400 bp, 9 predicted proteins | sample GEODES058metaG_FD_113539 | JGI IMG/M metagenome (GOLD analysis project Ga0164297, IMG submission 113539) | Dystrophic lake water microbial communities from Trout Bog Lake, Wisconsin, USA - GEODES058 metaG | ecosystem: Environmental > Aquatic > Freshwater > Lake | place: USA: Trout Bog Lake...
CTACTGCACCAACAAAGAGGTGGCGTTCGATTATCTGCGCGACAAGATCGCCCATGCCGAGCAGGAAAACCGGGTGCGGCTGGCGGTGAACCGGCTGGATCAGGCAGGCGCAGGCCGGGCGCCGAACGTGCTGCGGGGGCTGTGCTTTGCCATTGTTGATGAGGCGGACAGCGTTTTTATCGACGAGGCCCGCACGCCGCTGGTACTGTCTGCCAGTCGATCGACGCAAAACGAGCAGCCGGTTTATGCGCGGGCGCTGGAGATGGCCCGGGCGCTGACTGTGGGCTCGCATTACAGCGTCGATGCGCGCTCTGGCACTGTCGGCCTGACCGAAGCGGGCCGGGCGGAGATTGCCAGCCAGTGCGCCGGCGCGGAGGGGGTGTGGCTCTCGGTGCGGGGGCGGGAAGAGTTGATGGCCAAGGCGCTGCGGGCGCTGCTGTTGTTTGTGCGTGACCGGCACTACATCGTTGCCGACGACGCGGTGCAGATCATCGACGAATCCACCGGCCGCTCCATGCCCGACCGCTCATGGGAGCACGGGTTGCACCAGTTGATCGAAACCAAGGAAGGCTGCACCCTGACCGACCGGCGGGAGACGTTGGCGCGGATTACGTATCAGCGTTTGTTCCGTCGGTATTTGCGGCTGTCCGGTATGACGGGCACGGCGCGGGAGGTGGCGGGCGAGATCCGGGCGGTGTTCGACCTCGATGTGGTCGCCATCCCGCTGCACCGGCCATCGCGGCGGCGGCGTATGCCGTTGCGATGCTGCCTGGACAAGGCAACGAAATACCAAACGGTGGCCGATGTGGTGGCGCGAATGGCGGCCGATGGCGGCCGGCCGGTGTTGATCGGCACCCGCTCGGTTGCGGCATCCGAGGAGATCAGCGCGGTGTTGCGCGCGCGCGCCATCGACCATGCTTTGCTCAATGCCCGGCAGGATAGCGCGGAGGCGGATATTATCGCCCAGGCGGGATTGCCCGGCCGTGTGACGGTGGCGACCAACATGGCCGGGCGCGGCACCGATATCCGGCTGAGTCCGGAGGTGGCGGCGGCGGGCGGGTTGCATGTGGTGCTCACCGAATTTCACGAATCCCGCCGGATCGACCGGCAGTTGTTCGGCCGCTGCGCACGGCAGGGCGATGCGGGCACCTACCAGGAAATCATTTCGCTAGATGATGATATTTTTGCCTACGTGCCACTGGCGACCGCTTGGGTGCGCCGCCTGGCGGCGGGCGGGAGGGCGCTGCCGAGTTTGGTGGTGCGCGGGTTGGTGCGCCTTGCGCAAGGGGCTGCCGAGCGGCGGGCGGCGGCGCAGCGCATGCGCAACTTCCACGATGATGAACGCATGGCGACCGTGCTGGCCTTTACCGGGCAGGCGATGGAATAACCATAGAAATAACGAAACGATTCACACAATGATGGATATGTGATGCTCACCAAACGCTTTTTACATGTCGGTTGTGGGCCGGCGACCAAGCAGAACGCCACCGAAGGGTTTCGTACGGCGGCGTGGGACGAAGTACGTTTTGATATCGACGTTGCGGTGGCGCCGGACATTGTCGGCAGCATCGTTGATATGCACATGATCGCCAGCCGATCGGTGGATGCCATTTATAGCTCGCATAACATCGAGCATCTTTATCCGCATGAAGTTCCGGCCGCCTTCCGGGAATTTCACCGCGTGCTGAACGATGATGGTTTTGTGGTGATCACGTGCCCTGATTTGCGGAGCGTGTGTGCCATGGTGGCGGATAATCTGCTGATGGAGCCAGCGTATCAGGCGTCGGCAGGGCCGATTGCACCGCTGGATATTTTGTTCGGGTTGCGACCGGCGATGGCGGCGGGAAAGCTCTATATGGCGCATCACTGCGGCTTTACCGAGAAATCCCTGGTTGCGGAGCTGAATGCGGCCGGGTTTCAATCCATGGTGCACATGGCCCGTCCGCACGAGTTTGATCTGTGGGTGATCGCCAGCAAAACCATGCAGATAGAAGCGACGATGCGGGCGTTGGGGCAGCAGCATTTTCCGTAAGTCGGATGCTGGCTGCCCCCGTTACGATGGCTGGGCCGTTACTTTTTGCTGACGTTCCAGAAGGTGAGCAGCAGGCCATGTTGCAGCCCGGAGACGGTGCTGCGATAGGCGACGGGTTGCTTGAACTGGCCAAGCAGGATGGAGGGCAGTTCCTCCCACAAGGCTTTGTTGTATTCGATGAATTTCGGCCCGGACGGGGCTTCGATCAAAGCGGTGCGCATCGTCTCCAGCCGGTCTGAACAGGGCCAGCCGACATAGTTGTTCTGGTCGCAGCGGGCATCGATGAGGATGTTGGTGGCGGGCTGGGCAAGGGTGGCGATATCGCCACCGGACTGGAAAATGCTCCAGCCGCCTTTATCCACCGGATCTTTCTTCGCGCGGCGCACCACCAGCGTGCCCCAGTCACTGGCCTGAACATCGACATTGACGCCGATGGAGCGGAGCTTGTCGGCGGTGACTTGCGCCAGGCCGTCGATCAGCGGGATTTCCTGGGTGGTGAGGATGACGATTTTTTCGCCCTTGTAGCCGGCTTCCGCCAGCAGGCGTTTGGCTTCCGCCGGGTTGGGCTTGCGATAGGGTTCGCTGCCGATTTCGGTGCCGTTTTCGGTGCCGCAGCCGAGCCAGGCGAAACATTCGCGCCACCACGTGGCATCGGTGGTGAACGCGGCGGCGAGGTAGTCTTTCTGGTCCACCAGCATGGCCATGGCACGGCGGGCGCGCACGTCGTTAAACGGCGGTTGCAAGGTGTTCATGCGCAGGAAGGCCATGTTGCCGAGTTTGGAACTTTCCTCCACCACCACGTCCTTGCGGCCGGCAAGGGATTGGATGCCGTCATGCGGCAACTGGTCGAGCAGATCGACTTCGCCCTTGATGAGGGCAGAGACGCGGGTTTGTAGATCGGGAATGATCTGCCATTCGACGCGATCGACAAACACCTGCTTGGCGCCGGACATGCCATCGACCGGCTCCTTGCGGGAGACGTAAGCGGGGTTGCGGTCGAAGGCGATGCGGGCGCCGGGGGTATAGAGGGAGGTGTTGAACTTGAACGGGCCGGAGCCGATGGTGGTCGTCATCGGTTTGTCGCCGGCGGCGGCGATATCCTCGGCGCGCATCATCATGGCGCCCGCGCCGGCAAGCGAGGCTTCCACCAGCGCGTAGGGGGTGGAAAAGACCAGGCGGAAATGGGTGGCATCCACCGCTTCCATCCGCGCCAGCCGCTTCATCATCAGTTGCATCATCGGGTCTTGCTTGGCGGCCCGGGGCAGGGAGGCGATGATATCGGCCGAGGTGACTTTCTGGCCGTTATGGAAGGCCAGCCCCTCGCGCAAGGTGAAGTCGTAGGTCAGCTTGTCCGCGGAGACCTGCATGTCCCCTACCATTTGCGGGTGCGGGCGCATGGCTTCATCGAAGGCGAAAAGCTGGTCGTAGATCATCGCGCCATAAATGCGGGTGACGGTGGCGGCGGTGATGTGCGGGTCCAGCACCCGCAGATCGGCTTGTGGTACCACCCGCAGCACCGTTTCGGCCCGGGCGGCGGATATCATTAACAGGAACACCAGGAGCGCGCGCATGACAGTCTCCGTATTCAGGACAGGTGGTCGAGCATGAACCGCATTGCCCGGCGCAGGAAGTAGGGTTTGGCCCAGACGGTGGTATGATCGTCATTCGGCAGCGGCAGGAAGTCGAAATCCTTGTCGGCGGCGATCAGGGCCGCGGCGAGTTGCATCGTCAAAGCCGGGTGGACGTTATCGTCCATGTCACCGGTGGCGAGTAGCAACTTGCCTTGCAGCTTCGCGGCGTCCGGCGGGTTGGCGGCGGCGGCGTAATCGGCATCCGGCCCCATGTATTTTTCCGTCCAGGCGAAGCTGTAGCCGCGCTGGTCGTGATTGCCGGAGGTGGCGACGGCGACGTGGAACACATCGGGATACGTGAGCAAGGCACGGACTGAAGCGTAGCCGCCGCCGGAATGGCCCATGATGCCGACGCGCGCGAGGTTGAGGAACGGATGGCGGGCGGCGAGCTGGTGCAGGGACGTTACGTGATCGGCCAGCGTGCCGGGGTCGGCGAGTTTGCCGTAGCATTCATCATGGAAGGCCTTGGAGCGGCCGGGATTGCCGCGACCTTCGATGTTGAGGACGACGAAGCCGAGTTCGGCGAAGGCTTGCGGCAAGGTGCTCCGGCCGAGTTCGCCCATCACATCCGTTAGCGCCGTGGTGGGTAACTGGCCGCGCTGCGGGCCGGGGTAGATATAGTCGATCACGGGGTAGCGTTTGGCCGGGTCGAAGTCCGACGGCAGCCACATGGCGCCGTGGAGCGTGGTGTGGCCGTCAGCAGCCAGGGTTTCAAACGGGGTGGCGAAGCGCCAGTCCGGCACGGTGATCTCGGCGGTGGCCAGCACGCAGACCAGGCTGCCATCGGCGCGACGCAGTTCGGAGACCGGCGGCTTGGTAAGATCTGAATGGGTGTGGACGAAGTAGCGGCCAGAGGGGGCGCGCCAGGTGCCGGTGTCCATCGCCGGGCGGATGTGGTCGCGCGGTACCCGCTTGAGCGGCATGGCGAGGGATTGATCGTCCGGGCCGGGGGTGAGCACGGTCAGCCCATCCTGATCGAGCGCGGCGCGGCAGAGGGTGCGGTTGTAGGGGTTGGTCACCGGGTCCAGCCCGCTGGCGAGGAATTCGACAGTGCGGGCGGCTGGATCGACATGCAGCAGATCTCGCACCAGCCAGTCGCCGTGGGTGATGGCGCGTTTGCGGGCCCCGGTGGCGAGGTCGTGCAGATAAAGATGGCCCCAGCCGCTGGCTTGCGAATACCAGATGAACTCGCCGCTCTCCGGCAGCACCTGGATATTGGGCAGGCCGGAAACCGAGACGTTGGTGTCGATAAACGTGGCGGCGGTTTCGGCGAAGACTTCGCGCACGATACCGCTGGTGGAGAAGGCGTAAAGGGCGAGGCGGCGCCAGTAGCGATCACGTTCCAAAAAGAAGACCTGGGTGGAATCCGGGCTCCACCAGGCTTCCTCCTTCTCCAGGCAAGTGGTCATGCCGGTGACGTGCGGGCCGGCGGGGCAGGGGGTGATTGTGCCGGTGGCGAGGTCGATGATGCAGTGGGTTTCCACCGGCAAGGCGGCGTCTCCACTCAGGGCGAATTTCATGGTGTAGAGCTTGGGCCGCACGCTGCCATCTTCCGGCGCGTGTTGCACCAGCGGGAAATCCAGCACCGCGCGCTCATCGAGGCGGGAGGTGAAGAGTTTGCTGCCGTCCGGCGAGAAGGCGACATTGGCGGGCAGCACGATGCCGCGCCGTTGCAGGGAAACGGTGGTGAGGTTCATTTTCGTGGAGGCGCCATAGGCGAAATGAGCGGCACCATCGAAGGTGAGCTGGCGCTCGGCGCCGGTGGCGATGGTGCGCAGCCAGAGATTATGATCGCGGCAAAAGGCGGCCTGGGTGCCGTCCGGAGATAGAGCTTCTCCCGGCCCGGGAATGGGGGCGGTAGCGGGTTGGAAATTTGCCGGGGCTTCGGTTTGGGTGCCGGTGGCGGCATCGACCAGCATGATGCGGGGGCCGGACGGGCTTTCGTGCTGATACCAGAACCGATCGGTCTCACCGATCCAGTGCGGGCGGATTTGCGGGTTGAAGAGGTGTTGGCGAACATTGCCGGCGAGAAAGCGCGCCGCCCGGGTCCAGTCTTCCTGCGTCAACATCGCGATCTCCTATTGCTGGGCGCAGCCTAGCGCAGGCGTTGGGGAGTGTGACAGCCCCGCTTGTAGCCTGGCGAGGTATGGCGGAGAGTGGCGGCATTGTTGGTGATGGAAGGGTGGATCATGGCCAGGCTGGTGTTGCGCAACCTGAAGCTGTTGGAACCGGAATTCGGAGCGTTGCAGCCCGGGATGGAGGTGCTGATCGAGGATGGGGTGGTGCGGGAGGTGGCGGAAAAGGTCGCGCCATCCGCCGATGTGCTGGATTGCGGCGGCCGGGTGGTGATGCCGGGGCTGATCGACAGCCATGTGCATGTGATGCTGAGCGACGTGATGATCCCCAACCTGGAGAAGGTGCCGCTGACGCTGGCGACCGGGCGGGCGGCGTCGCTGATGCTAGGGATGCTGAACCGGGGCTTTACCACCGTGCGCGACACTGGCGGCGCGGATTGGGGCATTCGCCAGGCGGTGGAGGAAGGGGCCATTGCCGGGCCGCGTTTGTTTATCGCTGGGCAGGCGATCGGGCCGACAGGCGGCCATTCCGATCCGCGCCGGCGCACGGATGTGTTTGGCGCCCGCTGCCATTGCTGCAACGCGATGGCGTTTGGCATGGCGACCTCGGATGGGGTTTCGGAAATGCGCAAGGCGGCGCGCGAGCAGATGCGGCAAGGGGCCGATCATGTGAAAATCATGATGTCTGGCGGGGTGGCATCGCCGTACGATCCGCTGGATAGTTTACAGTTGAGCATGGAGGAAATCCGCACGGCGGTAGAGGAGGCGAGCGCGTTCGGGCGGTACGTGTGCGCGCATGCCTATACCCCGGCGGCGATTACCCGCGCGGCGGAGGCCGGGGTGCGCACGATCGAGCATGGTAATCTGATCGACGATGCCTCCGCCAAGCGAATGGCGGATAAGGGGATGTATCTGATCGCCAATCTGGTGGCGTATTACGCCATGAAGGAGCGGGCGGCGGAGTTTGGCATGTCTGGCGACATGCTGGCGAAGAACGATCTGGTGATTGAAGGCGGGCTGCGATCACTGGAAATCTGCAAGCGGGCCGGGGTGAAGGTGGCCTATGGCTCCGATCTGCTCGGCGGCTTGCAGGTGGATCAGAGCCGGGAGTTTCTGCTGCGGCAGGCGGTGCTGTCCAACCTCGAAATTATCCGCGCGGCGACCACGACGGGGGCGGAGATTATTCGCCAGGAAGGCCGGTTGGGCACCTTACAGCCCGGCGCGCATGCCGATCTGCTGATCCTGGATCGCGATCCGTTGCAGGATCTTGGGGTGTTCCAGGACCAGGGGGCGCATATCGCGGCAATTATGAAAGGCGGGCGGTTCCACAAGAACCGGGTGGCTTAGGCGGTAAATTCCAGCCGGGCGAGGGCGATGCCGCTTTCGCCGGCGACGGCGTAGAGCAGGTAGACGTCGTCGCCCTCGGTGTAGATGGCGGGGTCGCGGAGTTGGTTGACTGTGCCATACGCGGTGCTGCGGATGGAGGGCTGGCGGGGGGCGTTGGCACCTTCCCACGGCCGTTCCGGGCGCAGGATTTCCACCGCCGGGCTGTCCCGCCAGGCCATCCAGTCCACGTGCAGGTCGATCTGGCTGAGCAGGATGGTTTCTGGCGCGTCCCCGACCTGGGTCCAAAACACCAGCAGATCGTCGCCACGCTGGAGCAAGGCGGCGTGGCGCATGTTGGGGTTGAACAGGGTGGGGCCGTCGGTGAAGCCGTGCAGCCCGTCAGCCGAGCGGGAGAGGATGCCGGGCATGGCGAGGGCATACGTCATGCCGCCATACGGGAAAATGCGCATGTAGGACGGGCCGAGGATTTCCGGCTGGGCGGTGAAGTCGATGCCGTTGGGGGACAGGGCGACGCGGGAGACTTGCCGGCCTGGCGCTTCCAGCCCGTGGAAATACATGATGATACGCCGATTGGCGGCATCGATATGCACATCGGGCGAGGCGATGTGCGGGGTGGTGATTTCCGCCAGCACATCGTGCGAGATCGCCATACCATTGGCGGCGTAGCGGGCTTCGAACTGGGCCAGGACCTCCGGGCTGACGGCCGGCGGGGTGGTGGGAAAGCCGGATTGGGCCAGATGCAGGCAGCCGGGCGGGTGGATGTGCCAGGGCCCGGTCAGGGCGTCGGCATAAGCGAGGCGGATGTAGCTGCCTTTGTGGTCGGCGAAATAGAGGTAGTACTGGCCGAGCCGGCCTTCCACCCAATCCGGCACCCGGATCAGTGACGGGCCTTGGATGTTGACGCCGATGGAGGGGTGCAGGTCTGGCCCGATGATCGGGCGATCCAGCAGTCGGGTGGCGCGCACGTGCATGGCCTTATCCCCCCACCACGTCGCGCCACATTTTCGGCCGGGCCCGCACCGGGTCCAGCACCGACCAGTCGCCTTGTTCCAGCACGTTGCCTTTCGGAAACGGCGGGCGGGCTTCGCGGCCCAACGCGCGCACCACCCGATCATCACGGTAATAGCATTGCAGGATGACGCGGCGCAGGGTGGCGAGGGCCGGGCGCTCCACCGCGCGCCATTTGGCAGCGATGATGTCCTGTTTGGCCGGCGGCAGATCGGCGAACGGGCCGCCGGCGAGGTGTACCAACTCGGCGAGGGCGGTTTGCACCTCGGCGAGGTCGCGACCGATGGTGGCTTGCATGTCGGCGGTGATCGCCGGGTCATCGGCGCCTGGCATGCCGTATTCGGCGCTGGCCGGGATCATCATGCCGGCGAGGCAGCGCAGGTCTCGGGCTTCATCGAGGGTGAGGAACTGGGTTTGCATTGGGGGCTCAATCGAACAGGGTTGCCAGGCGTTGCTTGATGCTGGCGGCGATGTAGAGCGCCAGTGCCTGGATGGTGGAGGTGGGGTTGACCCCGCCGGAGGTGACCCAGATGCTGCCGTCGACGATGAATAGGTTTTTGACGTCGTGGCAGCGGCCCCATTCATTGACCACCGAGGTCGCCGGATCGCGGCCCATGCGGGCGGTGCCGAGCAAATGCCAGCCGCCGTTGAGGATCGGGCTTTCCACCCCAATATTGCTCGCACCGGCGGCGGCGAGGATTTCATGCGCACGGGCGATGCTGTGCGCCATCATGCGTTGGGTGTTGTCGCCGATGGTGTACTCCACTTTCGGGGCAGGGATGCCGTGGCTGTCTTTCAGCACCGGATCGAGGGTGACCCGGTTATGTTCCTCCGGCAAATCCTCGCAAATGGCGGATAGACCGATGCGGTGATTGGCGAGTTGGCGGAAGGCGCGGTGGTGTTCTGTGCCCCAGGGCAGCCGGCCGGCGGCGGCACTGCTAACGGCCTCCGTCACCAGCCCAACGCCGCGGCCGAACTGGAAGGTATAGCCACGGACGAAATCGCGTTTTGGATCGGTTTCGTAAAACTCCTGGCTCCACAGGCATAAAGGCGGGGCGCGGTTGCTGTCCACCGGGGTATCGACATAGCCGTAGACCTGGGCATACGGGTGGAACATCAGGTTTTTGCCGACCAGCCCGCTGGAATTGGCCAGCCCGTTTGGGAAGCGGGCGGAGGCGGAATTGAGCAGCAGGCGCGGCGTGCCAACGCCGTTGCAGGCAACAATGACGACCTCGGCCGGTTGAAACTGCTCCTTGCCATCGGCATCGTAATAAATCACGCCGGAGGCCATACCATCGGCATTGGTAGTAATTTCCCGCACCCGGCAGCGGGTGCGCAATTCCACCCCGGCGCGAATGGCGTGCGGCCAGTAGGTGATATCCGTGCTGGCCTTGGCGCCCTGGGTGCAGGCCGGGGTGCAATGGCCGAGATTGATACAAGGGGCGCGGCCATCATATTCGGTGGTGGCCAAAGTGGTATCTGACGGCCACCAGTGCCAGCCGAGATCGTTCATCGCCCGACCAAAACGGGTGCCGGATTTGCCGAGCGGCAGCGGCGGCATGGGGGCGGTTTTGGGCGGGTAGGCCGGATCTCCCGCCAGACCGGAGACGCCCATCATGCGGTCATTCTCAGCAAAATACGGTTCCAGCGTGGCGTAATCCACCGGCCAGTCATCCGCCACGCCATCGAGCGAGCGGACCTTGAAATCCGACGGATGCATGCGCGGGTAGTGGCCGGTATACATGATGGTGCTGCCGCCGACGCCGTTGAAGTTCACCACCTTGATGGGAGAAGCGTCATCGTTGATCGGGTAATCGGTGGGCCGGGCACGGATGTTGGGGCGGGTGGCGTAGTCGCCGAATTGCCTGGCCTCCCAATCGCGGCCGTTGCTGGGGTAGTCCGATTGCTGCATCCAGTCGCCTTGCTCCAGGCAAAGAATGCGCATTTTGGTATCAGCCAGGCTCCAGGCAACGGCAGCGCCGGAGGCACCGCTGCCGATGATGAGCACGTCCACTTTGTCCAGCATTGTGCCGCCCCGCTCTCGATTTTGGTGGGAGTATGTTGTGGGGACCGGGGCGGTGCAAGGGCGGAGGGAAGATGGGATGGCGGCGGCTAGGTAAAGCTCCTGCCTGCCGGGCGAGTGAGACCGTCGAAGAGAATTTTAGGCAACGTGCGGAAAAGTCGTGCCGATTTATTTGCGATATTGGAATAGATTATCTCGAAATCGGCCCCTTTTTTGGCAAGAAAGGGGCGCAAAACTTGTGGTCGGGGTGGCGGATTACATGCCGAGGGCGCGGCGGTAGACGTCCAGTAAGGTTTCCTGTTCTTCCACCTCAGCCGGTTCCTGTTTGCGGATACGGATGAGCTGGCGCATCACCTTGATGTCGAAGCCGGCGCTTTTGGCTTCGGCGAAGATGTCTTTAATGTCTGACGACAGTGCCTTGCGCTCTTCTTCGAGCCGCTCGATGCGCTCGATCAGGCTGCGCAGGCGGTCTGCCGCGATATTGCCCCACTGGGCTGAGCCTTCGTCGGTTTCCGCGTCCGCCATGTGATCCATTCCTGCCGTCGTTTGGGGTGGCGGGCTTACCGGCGCCGGGGCGCGCGGTCAATGTCCGGGATGCGATTTCGCCAGGGCTGCCTGTTGTTCGGCAGTGGCGGCTTTCTGGTATTTGGCCTGCCAGTCTTTGTAGGGCATGCCGTAGATCAAGGCGCGGGCATCGGGGTCGGCGATGGTTTGGCCGCGTTCGGCGGCGGCTTCGCGGTACCAGCGGCTGAGGCAGTTGCGGCAGAAACCGGCGAGGTTCATGAGGTCGATATTCTGCACGTCCGTGCGTTCCTGCAGATGAGCGACGAGGCGGCGGAAGGCGGCGGCTTCCAGTTCCGTCGTGGTGGGCTCGGGCACTGTTTGTTCGGGCATGGCTGGGTCTCCTGGATCGGATGAAGTTAGGGGCAAAGTGTCACTTTGCGAAGGTGGTGCGGTGCGGGCAATTCCGCCATAATGTTGCCGCATTGGGAGCAGGCGTTAAATGGGCTGGACGGATCAGGCGGCGCGACAGGCGCTGCGCGGGATGTTCGATGCGGCGGTAGCTGCGGCGGACCCGCGTGTGGTGTTGGCGCGGCATTTGCCGGAAAAGCCCAGAAATGGGCGCTGTGTGGTGGTGGGCGCAGGCAAGGCGGCGGCGGTGATGGCGGCGGCGCTGGAGGCGGCGTGGCCGGATGTGGCGCTTTCCGGCGTGGTGGTGACGCGCTACGGCCATGCGGTGCCGACACAGCGGATTACCGTTCTTGAGGCGGCGCATCCGCGGCC
>Ga0164297_10005101_pt1 | contig 11398 bp, 5 predicted proteins | sample GEODES058metaG_FD_113539 | JGI IMG/M metagenome (GOLD analysis project Ga0164297, IMG submission 113539) | Dystrophic lake water microbial communities from Trout Bog Lake, Wisconsin, USA - GEODES058 metaG | ecosystem: Environmental > Aquatic > Freshwater > Lake | place: USA: Trout Bog Lake...
CAGCAAGGATACAGAACAGGATCAGCAATTTAGGGAAGGCAATTTCTTTACAGGCATCCCAGATAGCTAAAGCCTTAGGTTTACCCATATCGAAATGCTGGTGAATATTTTCAATAGTTACTGTCGACTCATCAACCAATATACCAATGGCCAGCGCAAGACCACTCAAAGTCATGATATTGATGGTTTGGTGGAATAACCAAAGAAAGAATATACCCGAAATGATACAGGTAGGTATAGTCATGATCACGATCAATGCCCCCCTCCTGTCGCCCAGAAATAATAATACCATTAAACCGGTCAGTACCGCGCCAATAGCACCTTCTTCGGCCAGACTCTTTACAGCATTGATCACGTAAACTGATTGATCGAACACATAAGAAAGCTTAACATCCGGAGGTAACACTGCCTGGAAACGGGGAATTGCTTCTTTCAAATTTTGCACTACATCCCATGTTGAAGCACCTGCTGACTTGGTGATAGGCAAATAAACGGAGCGTTTACCATTAACCAGGGCATAACTACCGGTAATATCTGCGCCATCTTCAACTGTTGCTACATCATGGATAAACAAGGTTTGCACCCCATTTTTTATTAGCGGTATATCACCAAAATCACTGATCTTACTTAGCGTGGTATTGGTAGGTGTCAGGTAATTAAAATCGCCAATGCGCACGTTGCCGGCGGGAGTATTTTGGTTATTATCCCTGATAGCCAGAACCAGCTGATCGGGCGTAACGTGGTGTGCGCGCATTAATTCAGGATCGGCCTTGATGACAACTGTACGTATGTTACCTCCAAAAGGTGCCGGAGCAACCAGACCGGGTATAGATGTAAATTGCGAACGCACATAAACGTTGGCCAAATCCAGTAATTCGTTGTTTGATCGTGTGGGACTTGTTAACACTAATTGTCCAACAGGCAATGTAGAAGCGTCAAAACGAAGAATAAATGGCGGTTGTGAGCCAGGTGGAAATATGGCCTGGGCCCTATTGGTATAGGCCGTCACCTCCGCGGCGGCTTGTGCCATATTGGTACCTTCGTAAAAAGTAAGTTTAAGTAATGACAAACCGGCAATATTGCGCGTTTCAATGCTTTTTACACCTGATACATAAAGAAGGAGATTTACATATTGCTTCCCAAAATATGCTTCCATCTGGTTAGGTGTAAACCCACCATAAGGGTGCGAAATATATATAACGGGCAAATTCAGATCCGGGAAAATATCGATCTTAATTTTTTCAACTGCAAATATCCCGGCAAAAAACAGTCCGGCAACAATCACCAGTATCGTAATTGGTCTCCGCAGTGCTCCTTTAATTAATCCCATTTAATCGATTTTAATTCCTTTAAAAATTATTGATAAAAACGCCAAAATCTCCGGTTGCTGCTGCTTTATACAGCACAGCTTGCCAAACATTATTGTTAGCGATATCACGATCAACCTCCGCCCTGTTCAGCGTGTAAAGTGCTTGCGTCAGGTCGACTATATTTGCTAAGCCATTTTTATATAAAGCCGACTTCTGCACATAAGCATCTGAGGCAGCTTTAACCTCAATCGGTACTTCGTGGTAATTTTTCAGGGCGCTTGCAATTCGGCTTTCCGCCAAATTTTGCTGATTTCGCAATTGCTGATCAACCAGGTCGTATTCATTCTTGTATTGTTCTGATATAAATTGTTGCGATTTAACCAGGTTATGTACCCTAAGCGGACTTGTCAAATTCCAAACCAGGCCAACCCCAAACAAGTAATTAAACCTGGTCGGATCAGCACCACTGCCATAACTACTGCTATAAGCACTTAAATTACTTCCATACCCGGCGGTAAAACCCGACCCCCTTCCCTGGTAAACGCCAAACAAGGTAAACGTTGGATAAGCCAGCGTTTGCAGGTATTTCGCTTGCTGATCGCTTACGGCAATACGGTTGTTGAAGAACTGCAAAATAGGATGCGCGGAAGCACTAAGCGCAGGCGCTTTGTCGGCATTTTCAGGTGCTTTGGTAACAAATACACTATCGAGCAAAAAACTTTGAGGTGCAATGCCTAAATATTGTGAAAGCTGGTTACTTTGATCGAGTACAGTTTGTTGAGCAGTAGTCAAAGCTATGCGGGCATTTGAAACTTCGGCGTTGGCGAGTGAGGAATCAACTCCCGGATTCAAGCCGTTTTTTACGCGGGCAATTACCACTTTTTGCAGCTCAATACTCCGGTAAAGGTTATCCTGCTGAGCCCGGGCAAGTTGCTGGGCTGCCAAAAGATCGAGATATGCCGCTGCAACTCTTACCTGATGCTGAAACTGTTCCTGTGAAAGATCACTTTCATTTTGTGCCACCAACTTGCTCTGAACTTTTACTTTTTCAACAGCACGGCCAAAAGCGAAAAAATCCCAGTTAATATTAGCAAGATATAAAGAACCAAAAGCTGCATTCCAGTTTTGGTTAGGAAATGCCGGGCCGGCTGAAGCTACACTTAATCCTTTGTAACCATAAAGTGGTCCGTTTTGACCATTAACTGTACCGTAATCTTGTTGTGCGGATAGACTAAAATCTGGCAGATATTCTGATTTGGATTCAGCAAGGTTGGCTTTTGATGCATTCAATTGGCTTGCTTTGGCTTTTATTGAACCATAATTTGCCAATGCCAATTGCTCTGCATCCTTAATAGTTAATACTTTCTGCTGGGCAACTGCATAGTTGAAAAAACCAAAATAGATCACTCCCAATAGAAAGCACCTAAGAAGCTGTTTTGGCATATTGTGTATTTTTGACACGACAAAAATAAAATAATCTCGCGTTCAATAAAGGGTAAAAAAGTATTATCACTGTTACGAACGAAAAATTGCAATCATTTGAATTTTTGCCCCGACGATTAAAGATATTAAAATAATTGCCGGTAAAAAATCATTCTTATTTCAGTAATTTCAAAACAGGGGTATTTAATCTATAAGTACCTGACATGCGCTGACAATAACAGGTAAAAAGGGCGGATCACGACCCAGGCACTTTAAATTTGAATTGAAAACTTTTGTTCGAAATTTTTATTACTCATCTAAAACAAACCCATTTAATACCATAGTCTAAATGTTTATCAAAACAGCCATTTGTTGGTTACTTACTTGTTTCACAATGTTCTTATACGGACAGCAGGCCAAATACCCGTTTCCAAAACATCAGGTGTATGCGGGCAACAGTATCAAACCGGATCATCTATCACAACAAAAGATGGATGAGTTAACAACCAGCTTTTATCGTCAATGGAAAAACCGTTATGTTAAGGCAGGCTGTAAACCTGGAACTTATTATATATGGTTTGAAGGAAAGGGTAAAAAGCAAAGTGTATCTGAAGGGCAGGGTTATGGCATGGTCATCACGGCATTAATGGCCGGTGCCGATGATGCCGCAAAAGTAACTTACGACGGGCTTTTCAGGTTTTTCGCCGATCATCGAAATAAGCATGGTTTAATGGCATGGGCACAGGACAAAGATTGCCGCAGTATCGACCCAAGTTCGGCAACAGACGGCGATATGGATATTGCTTATGCCCTGTTACTCGCCGACAAGCAGTGGGGAAGCGCCGGTAGGTGCAATGACCTCTTTGAAGCAAAACAGTTAATAAAGGCGATAATGGCTTATGAGATCAACCCCAAAACATTTTCAATTGTGCTGAGTGATGCAGTAGAATACGATAGCAAAGATTATTACGATATGCGGGCATCAGATTTTATGCCAGCACATTTTAAAGCTTTTGAACAAGTTACCGGCGACTTACGCTGGCGCAAAGAAATTGATGCTAATTATAAATTGTTTAATGATCTGGAAAAAAAATATAGCGAGGACGCAGGCCTGATCCCCGATTTTATCGTTAATATTAATAAAAGCGCGAGGCCGGCACCTGCCCATTTCCTGGAATCAAAGTATGATGGCTACTATAATTATAATGCCTGCCGTGTACCATGGCGGATAGCATCAGATTATCTGCTCAACGGCGACCATCGCGCTAAAGCTATAAACGACAAGATCAATCATTGGATAAAGGAAACTACCCGTGGCATTCCTGACAATATCTCGGCTGGCTATACCTTAAACGGCGACGATATCAAAGGCCGGTACTTTGAGGCATTAAGCTTTATTGGCCCTTTTGCTGTTTCTGCTATGGTCGATCAAAAAAATCAACATTGGTTGAATGGCGTTTGGGATTACCTGGTAAATTTCAAATTGAAGGATTACGATTATTATGACAATAGTATCAAATTGATCAACATGATCATCCTTTCAGGTAATTACTGGCAACCCATCAAAGCAAATTAATGATTTGTTCGGCAACTGCATTGCCGCTGAATAAAGCGGCTTCTACCGTGCCCATTGCGGGACCTTCATACAAATATTCTCCGGCGAAAAATATTTTACCAGCAATTGCTTGCCGGAGCACATTACGAGCATCTTTTGATTCAACAGTGTCATAGGCATAAGAACCTAAAGTAAAAGGGTCTGTCGTCCAGTTCACTGCTTTAAAGGCAATCAATGCATCGCGAAGCTCGCTTAGGGTAAGATTAAAAATATTTGCCAATGATTGCAGCGCCAGTTCCAAAAGTTCCAATTCATTTAGTTCTTTCTTTGCGTAAGCCGGTAAGCCTCCAAGCCAACCCGTCAGGATGTTAGAGGCGATCGGATATTGTGTCCACCAGGTAGGAATTGTTTCATCAGACAATACAAAGCCAATTTTTTCAGCATCCCCATTCTCCCAAAATGGCGTTTTGAATTCCATCAGTAATTTAATAATGGCGCCAAAGCCCAATTGTTGAATCGCTTGTTCATATTCGGATACAGATGGTTCAAAAGCCAAACCAGCTGTTATATTTGCTCCCGCCTTCAACACACCAAGTGGAACAGCTATAACAACAGTATCCGCCAAATACAAATCACCATTTTGTACAGTAACTTTTACCCCGGAGCTTGTCCAATCAATCTGCTTTGCCCAAGTATTAAGCAAGAATTCAACACCATTTGCCTTGCATTGTGTTTCGAGGTATCCGATCAAATGGCCGTAACCCCCGCTAATGCGGTATTGGTCTTCTTCGTCATCCTGCTGCCACTCCGTCCGCAGTGCAAAAGTGCTTGCCTTTTCCGGATCAGCTGTATCATAACCAGCGATAAATCCGTTCACGGACGCACGTAATTGGGCGTATTGGCTTGCGCCAAAATTATTCTCCAAAAACGCAGCGATACTGATATCTTCCTTTAGGTCATCAAGGGCAATCATCAACTCGCTCCATCCGGGCATATCCCAACTCCGCCGGCTTAATTTACCATTGCTAGCCTGCCACATCTCACCGCCCGCAGAATAATATTTGATGCCTGCTTCCTGCAATAATTGCTGTGTCAAGGGCAAATTGCCATGAATAAATTCGGCGCCTAATTCAACTTCTGAGGAAAATGAACTGTTATTTAGGGTATGTATTCTACCTCCTATCCGGTCGCGGGCTTCAATTACCGTTACTTTTTTTCCGGAACGCGAAAGTTGATAGGCCGCCATCAACCCGGTTGCCCCTGCTCCTATGATAATGATCTCCGTTTTTTCCATTTGATTCGGCTATAAAGGTATAAGACACACTGCTATTTAGTATGCTCTAAAAGCAAAAACCCCGGACAACCGGGGTTTTTGCTCTCGTCTTTTGCCAATCCCTTTATTTAGATCCTGGTGCAAGTTTGAGGGTCTGCGGTTTTGCATTCCACGCAGATACTTTAATATCAGGATTTGTACTGCCCAATTTGGCATTTGGTGCACTAACACTCAGATCGACATGCTCGCCCGGCACCAGCGTAAAATAGCTGGCAGACCAGTAGGAAGGCATCACCTCATCGTTTTCCTTGATCAGTTGGGGCCGAACGAAAAATGCAACTTTATCGGAAGTATTGCGTATTTCAATCGTCCATTTACTCTCGCTTCCACTCTTTTCAGTTTTTAATAACCTGGTTCGTAATTTGGTATCTGACAAACTATTCAGGGCAGTAAAGTCGTTGCCGGGCGATAACCAATAGCTGTTGCGCGATATGATCTTACCGGCAGTATTATTCAGTTCAAGTACCACCAAAACCGGCTCTTTTATACCTTTTAGAGCATCTTTTAATGGGATAACTTCTTTTGTTCCCGCCGAGTCGATCGTGATGTTGCCGGCACGCTGCTTTTGAATCAATTTGCTGTTCAGATTGTACAGCGCTACGTTGGCAACCAATTTGCCAGTGGGATGATGAATTCTGTTGATCACTGCTGCCGCCGAATCATCCAAATTAAGTTGAATATGTAAAGGTTCGCAGGCATTCTGCATCGCGTAATAGCCGGCATTAGGCTCAAGGTACCAATCATATATCTGCCAAACTACACTCGGTAGCGCTGCATTTAATTTCCAGAGCATGACACCACCAGTCTCATTTAGTTTATGACCGGCAGCTTCAAAAATACCCTGATAACCAGTATAATTCATCAACTGCATTTTGTCGCTATAGTTCTCCATGGTTGCTGGCTGACCATATCGCTTTACCATTTCATTTATATAATCATCATATCGGGCAGCACCGGTAGCTGCATCATGGTAGCCCCATGAATTATTGAGTGGGAAAGGTAGTTTTGTATCCCAAACCAGGTTGGTTATTACCCGTGATAATGTAGTAAAAGGTGGCTGGGATGGTATGCCTGTTTCGTCCTTAAATACCCAATCGCGACCAGCATCAGCCAAATGGTAGTAAAATTGGGGGTCTTTCCAGGCATAGGGTCCACCACTGTATACGCCCGAAGTTTGGTTATCCGGATAGGATCCCTTCCAGCCCTGTGGTAGCTTAGCAAAGCCCGACGAACTTGGGATAAATGGCCGCGTCCCATCCAGGCCGATCACATTATCGCGCATGGCGTTATACAATTCCTCTCTGGCATGCCCTTCGTTACCGCCGGTCCAAACAAGTAGCGAAGGGTGGTTCCGTATCCGGTAGATGGTACTCAGCACATTTTTTATAAAAACGTTTCCTTCCAGCGGCCAGTCGGGGGAGCCTTTAAATTCACCCTGTGTATCGCCTGTTACCCAAAAATCCGACCATACCATTAGTCCATACCTGTCAGCTGCATTCCAAAATGCATCCGGCGGTGTAACACCACCACCCCAGATTCGCACCAGATTCACGTTGGCATTTTTGCACAAATGCAACTCATCATCGTACCGGGCCGAATCACGATTTACCAACATATCCGGCACCCATGCTCCCCCATTTAAGTGAACGCGTTTGCCATTCACAAAAAACTCCCGGCGTAAAAAACCATTCACCATAGTCGCCTTTGAACCTACGGTACGTATGCCAAAGACAAAGGAAGTATCATCATGAATAACACCTGCCGCACTGTATTGCAGGCGAATACGATAAAGATAAGGGCGGCCATAATTATTCGGCCACCATAAATGAGGCTGATGAATTAGCAATTGGTTTACCTGGTCGGTATTTAAGTCAAGTTGGGAAACTGTATTGGCATTTACTTCAGCCGCTTTTGAAAACTGAATGGCAGTCCCTTTAAAATTCTCCGGGCTGATGGTAACTGTTAGCTTTCCATTTTGCACTGTATTGCCAACATTGCTTAAAGAAAGTTTCAGCGAGAGTTTTGCCAGACTGGTATCGGGAAGTTTGGGTAGTTCAGTAACTAATTTTGGCCGCCCGATAGTAACGGCACCTGTGGTGCGCAGGTAAACAGGCTGCCAAATCCCGATATTCCGATCACGGACAGGAGGTATCCAATCCCACCCGACCGAACAAAGCATCGTAACGTTTTTACCTATGTCGCCTGTTGGACCGCCATTTTCAAAGAACGGGCCTAGTGCCTGCAACTGCTCTTTGGCCGGATACCCCGGATAGTCGAGCGGGTAAATTTTTACTGCCAGCGCGTTTTCGGCTCCCGGATCAATTTGAGCACTGACATCTAAACTATGTTCGGCAAACATGCCTACTAATTGTGTCGAATCAGCTATTTGCTTTCCATTTAGCCAAACCGCAGCCCGGTAGTTTATTCCTTTGAATAAAAGCTGAAAATGTTTTCCGCGATCACCCGCAGGAACCTTAAATGTTGTACGGTACCAATAGGGTTTCTTCCATGGATTTGGCTCATTGGGCAGGTAGCTGTATTGCTCCAGGTTATATTCTTTGTTAAACTGATCGGATGCATCGGGTATCAGCATATTATTCAAGCCAAGGTAGGGATCGGGATAGATATGGTTTGTTACCAAGCCTCTTAAAACCGTGGTAGGCACCTTGACCGGAAACCAATACACACCCGAATGATATCCTGGCAATGATATGGTCTCGCCATTTTCTTTGATAAGCGACGAGGACTGCAGATCGAAATCTGTTAATCTAATTTGTTTGATGCCTGTACTTTGCGCCTGTAAGCCTTTACTGAATACGAATGTAAACAACAACAAAGGGGCTGCGATATAAAAAAACTTTTTCATTAGTGTCAATTGGTTGGTAAAACTACTGAACAAATAGCCTGCAGAAACTGTACTAATTTACCGTTTTATCATACGATTTTGGTAATTACCCTTTTTTATACCTAACATAAATTTTACAAACAAACTTAAGGCCGAAAACTGCCTTTTGAGATCATTTAGGCTATTTTTGGCGGCGTAATAAGCTTGTTACGTTCAATAAACTACATTTATAAGAAGAGCCTGTTTGGTAAGCTTATTTTAGCATTCTGTTATCAATTGGAAGCTATAGAAAACAACGAAATCATTTGTAATTCAACATCCGGTCGGCTTTGGTCTACGTATATAGGCTATTCGTCGATCATTTCGAATAAATGAATATTAAATGGCTTACTTGCTGCGCACATCTAATGCGAAGCAAACGAGTAATTGTTATTTCCTGAACTAGTTCAAGATACATCCTATGCACCTTAATAAACTGTTCAGACTTGGTATTATATTTTTATTACCATTTATCCTTATTTTTTCACAATGCCTTTCATTTAAAAAAAATGAGGATCCACGGGGGGATGCCTATGCCGGTTCGGCAAGCTGTGTCAATTGCCACAAAAATATCTATAGCTCTTACGTACATACGGCCCATTTCTTATCATCGGGACCTGCAGATATCAATACTGTGCAGGGAAGTTTTGCTTTAGATAAGAACATCCAGCGATTCGATGCGCATACCCAGGTGCGAATGGAAAAAAGAAAAAGCGGCCTATACCAGGTAACCTACAAGGATGGTAAAATAACGCAATCGGGCCGTTTTGACCTGTTTTTTGGTAGCGTAAAAGGGCAATCTTATGCCTATTGGTACGCGAATGAACTATTCCAGCTACCCATATCCTATGTAGCCAACGCACATCAATGGATCAATAGTCCGGGCTATCAAAGCAATGAACCGGATTATGAGCGAATGATCACTTCGCAATGTCTGGGTTGTCACATGTCTTTTGCCAAATCACAAAAGGGTGTTTTGCCATTATTTTCTGAAAATCCTGAAGGTTTTGCAAAGGATAGCATCATTTATCCGATTGATTGCGAACGATGTCATGGTCCGGCGGCAGAACATGTTAAATTTCAGACTGAGCATCCCGAAATAAAGGAGGCCCACAACATTGCTACCTATAAATCGCTTACCCGCGACCAAAAGGTAAATATGTGCGCTGTATGTCATTCGGGTGCCAACAATGTGATGCTTAAGGCAACTTTCCTGTTTAAGCCGGGCGATACTTTGAGTAAGTTTATGCGGGTAGTACCATCAAATTTATCTGCTAACTATAAATCGATTGATGTGCATGGCGATCAGACAGCCTTATTGCAAAGCAGCAAATGTTATATCAACAGCAGCATGAGTTGTGCGACTTGCCACGATACGCACCAAACCCAAAGAGACAATACCTTGTTATTTGCTGCCAGGTGTATGACTTGCCATACAACAAGCAACCAATGCAAACTTAGCAACCAACTTAACGCAGCACAGTTAACGCAGAATTGCATTTCATGTCATATCCCTTCCTTCTCCTCGAAATTGATCATAGCAGGTGAGTCAGGAGCATTGGTGCATACGCATCATATCACTGTTTACAAGGATGAAGCCCAAAAAGTATTAAACTGGCTGAAGGCTAGTAATACCAGGGCTTTAACGATCCACTGATAAACAACCTGACAGTTATTTTTTAGTATGATTTTCCAGGATCACAAACGGCACATGCTGATCCCAAAATGGTTTTAATCCGTCCTGTATCAACAAGCCGTCGGCATAATTACCTAAAATAATATCAGGCTTACCATCGTGATTTACATCAGCAACTGTCATATTCATCCAATGGCCATATTTGCTGACCGGAATTGCATGTGGTTTAAAGCTCATAGGCTTGTCCTGTTCAAAATAGATAAAACTTTCGGCAGGGTTACCTTTTAGGTCAGCAAAAAATGATATTGTTGCTATGTCAAGATCGCCGTCGCCATCAAAATCAGCAGCAATAGCTTTTGTCGTTCCATTGATGGGGTAGTAGTAAGCCTGTTTAAAATTCCAATCGCCCTGGTTGGTGAAAATATACAGGCCGTGGTAAGGCTTCAAAATTCGCGAATCCTTGTAGTTATAGCCACAGGTGTAGATCAGGTCAAGTTTGCCATCATGATTGATATCAGCCAACTGGAAACTGGATGAACCGTAAACAGCCGGGAAATTGATCAGGCTTTTGCCGGTAAAACCGCCCTTTTGGTCGTTAGTGTAAAGCCAAAGACCTTCTTCGCCTGAACCATATAATACCATAAGATCAGGCCAGCCATCGTGATTAAAATCACCCACAATGGCCTGAACAGCACCTGCTTTATCTGAAATATTCGATTGTGTAAAAGTGTGATCAGATTTTTGTTTCATCAGATAAACACCGCCTACAAAATGGCCCTGAGCAAGTATCACATAATCAGTTAAACCATCTTTATTGAAATCACCAGCCAGCGTTTGAACCGGTCTGCCCAAATCTTCCTGTATGATTGAAGGCTTATTTCCAGCTGTTTTGCCATCCAGCTCAAGGCTAAGCACCTTGCCGTTCGGAAAATCCATCGGAATGATCTGCCCGATACAAGAAAAAATGGCTTCATTTTGTCCGTTTATACCTTTCAAAAAGGTGGCATCTACAGGAGCAGAAGGTAGTTCGGCAACAACGTGGGGCTTAAGGTTAGCATCCCATTCCGTCAATTTGGTGCTAACCAAATCGCTGGTATATAATTTACTGTTCAGGCTATCGTAAGCAACCATCGAAGTGTGCACTACCTTATCTTCAGGCTGGGGTTTACGTAAAGTAAAGCCGGCCCAGTCATTCAATAAAGGCTGTGGTTCTTTGATAGCAGGTAGTTCATTCGGAGCCAGTTTATTAAAATAGGTC
>Ga0164297_10005104_pt1 | contig 11397 bp, 13 predicted proteins | sample GEODES058metaG_FD_113539 | JGI IMG/M metagenome (GOLD analysis project Ga0164297, IMG submission 113539) | Dystrophic lake water microbial communities from Trout Bog Lake, Wisconsin, USA - GEODES058 metaG | ecosystem: Environmental > Aquatic > Freshwater > Lake | place: USA: Trout Bog Lake...
GTGGGACTTGGCGTGAACCGAGCGCACGGCGTGCCCAGAATCCTCCGCGACCCGGTTCAGGATCTTATCGAAGGTCTGGTTGAGCTGCTCGATGGTCTGTCCTTCGTCCGGCAGCACCGCCTCGACGTCGGGAGTGTATCGCACCGGTGATCGCAAGGTCTGTCTCCCGCTGGCGGCCAGGACAGAACACCCGCTCACCCGACGACGTTCCGGGTTGTGCGGCATTCAATCGCCCATGAACGAGGTGGGGAACGGCAGGGGGCCGGCGCGGCTTGTCGGCGGTGCGGTCTTTCTCTCTGCCAAGGCGCGGCCGCGATCCGGCGGCCTTCCGACCCCGCGTCCCGATCCCAGCCTTCGTGAAATCACCCCGCAGGCGGACGACACATCGAGGATACGCCGATGACCCACCTTCGCTACGCCCCCGACATCGAGACGCCCGCCCCGGACGAACAGAAGTCCATCGACGGCATCATCCAGGGGATGACTCAACAGTCGCAGGTCGTGGAGAAGCGCGAGCACCGCGCGGTACGCGCGAGCCACGCCAAGAGCTCGGCCTGCGTCGTCGGGGAGTTGGTCGTTCCGGAGAACCAGCCCCCGGAACTCGCGCAGGGCCTGTTCGCAAGGCCGGGTACGTACAAGGTGGCCGTGCGCTTCGCGCAAGGGCCCGGGGAGATCCTGGGCGACCGGGTGTCGACCCACCGCGGCATGTCGATCAAGATTTTCGGAGTGCCGGGCGAGAAGCTCCCCGGGCACGACGTCGACACTCAGGACTTTGTGCTTGCAACGGGCACGACCTTCCCGTCGGGCACCGCGGCGGGCTTCCTGCGCGACGGCACGGTCATCGGAAAATCGACGGGCCTTCCGGAGGGCGTGAAGAGCGCCGTCGCGGCCACGGCTCGCAACCTCAACCGAGTGCTTCACGCGTTCGGCACCGAGAGCGCCATGGCCGATTTCCTCGGCCATCCCTACAGCCACCCGCTCGCCGACAGCTACTTCAGTCAGGCCCCGATGCGGTTCGGCGAGTACGTCGCTAAGCTCGGGGCGGTGCCGGCATCCGAGGCGCAGTCGGACCTAGCCGAATGGCGTCTCGACCCGCACGGCGACGAGGACGGTTTCCGCCACGCGGCTGCGGCCTTCTTCCGTGACAACACGGCGGTCTACGATCTAAAGGCGCAGCTCTGGGCCGATGCCGAGCGGCAACCCATCGAGGATGCCTCGGTTGACTGGCCGGTCGCAATCAGCCCGTACCGCACGGTGGCGACGCTCCGCCTGCCCCGGCAGGATGCCTACTCCCCCGGGCGGGTCCACTACTTCGACGAGGTGATGACCTTCCGGCCGGCGCACAGCCTCGCGGCGCACCAGCCGCTCGGTTCGGTGATGCGGGCGCGGCTCCAAGTCTACCGGGCGCTGAGCGACTTCCGCCACCGGGAGAACGGCGTGACCGCCGAGAACACCGCCTCGCCGGAGAGCATCCCGGCTTGAGCCAACCCCTGCCCACATCACGCAGAAAGAACGACCCATGTCTCTTCGGGGCAAGACCATCGCGATCCTGATCGCCCCCAGGGGAACGGAGGAGCCGGAGTTCACAAAGCCCCGCGACGCACTGCTCGCGGCCGGCGCGACGGTAACGGTGGTCGGGCCTGAGGCGGGCGAGGCCGAGACGGTCAACAACGACCTCGACCCGGCTGGAAAATATCCGGTCGACAAGGTCATCGACGGCTTGTCCGCCTCAGACTTTGACGGCCTCGTCATCCCCGGCGGTAGCGTGGGAGCCGACAAGCTCCGGGGCAGTGAGGCTGTGTTCGGCTTCGTCCGGGACTTCTTTCAGCAGGCCAAGCCGGTCGGCGTCATCTGCCACGGGCCTTGGACGCTGGTGGAGGCCGACGTCGTGAAAGGGCGCAAGCTGACGTCGTTCCCGACCGTGAAGACCGACATCCGCAATGCGGGTGGGGAATGGGTCGACGCGGAGGTGGTGGTTGACGAGGGCCTCGTCACCAGCCGCAACCCGAAGGACCTGCCGGCTTTCTGCGCCAAGATCGTCGAAGAGTTTGCGGAAGGGCGTCATCCGGACAAGGCCTGCAGCGCCTGAAGCCGTCTCACGTCGGCTTCGACATAGCCGAGCCCCAGCGCTCGAAGCCGGACGACCGAAAACTACTTTCCGAAGGAGACAGACATGGATCTCGGTATCAAGGGACGGGTCGCCGTCGTGACGGGCGGCAAGTCGGGCATGGGGCGCTCGACCGCCGAGCATCTGCTGCGCGAGGGCGTCCACGTCGTCCTGACCGATAAGGAAGGCCCCGAGCTGCAGGCCACCGCCGCGGAGTTGTCGGCGCTGGGTCAAGTCCGCGCCGTCGAAGCCGACCTCAGCAGAGCTAAGGGGATCGAGGTGCTCGCCGCCTTCGCCAACATGGCTTTCGACGACAAGCCCACCATCCTCGTCTGCGCCGCCGGCATCACGGGAGCATCCGGCGACTTTCTCGAACTCACGGATGAGGACTGGATCGAGGCGTTGCAGACCGACCTCATGGCCGGCGTTCGCGCGACCCGGGCTTTCATCCCGCACATGCGCAAGGCGGGCTGGGGCCGCATCGTGCTGTTCTCCTCGGAGGACGCCGTGCAGCCCTACGTTGAGGAGCTTCCCTACGCCGCTGCGAAGGCCGGCGTCCTCAACCTCGCGAAGGGGCTGTCGAAGGCCTACGGCCCGAACGGTGTTCTCGTGAATGCGGTCGGCCCAGCCTTCATCGCGACGCCGATGACCGACGCCCAGATGGAAAAGAAGGCCAAGGAGAAGGGCATCTCGTTCGACGAGGCGATCCAGCTGACGCTGGACGAGGAGCGCCCCGGCATCGTCGCCAAGCGCCGTGGCCGGGCCGAGGAGGTCGCAGCCGCGGTTACGTTCCTGTGCTCGGAACACGCCAGCTTCATCACCGGTGAGTTCCTCAGGGTCGACGGCGGCTCCGTTTTGACTATGGGCGCCTAAGGCTTCGTTGCAGACCAGCAGCCTTCCGATGCTGATGCACGCACCGGATGGCTGTTTTATGGAGCTCTGCCTCCTCGCAGTGATGACTGGGTTGGGTCGGAAGCGGCCCCTTGCTGCCGGTACCAAGTGCAGGATTTGAACCATCAGCGCGCAGCCTGCCGGCGGTGTGAAGCTCGAGCCGACGGCCGACCTAGTGCGCCTGACGCGCGCTTATGCGGCCTGGGCCGGGCGCCCGCGGGCCTCGAGGGCGGCAATCGAGAAGCGCACGAAGCGGTGCAGCGCGCCGCCCGTGCTGCCCTCGGGGTCGTACACGAGGCCGCGCAGGCCCTCGACGTCGCCGGCGGCCTGCAGGGCCGCGGCCTCGGCGAGCCATTTCCGGCCGCTCACGTGCGTCGGCTTGCTGAAATCGGGCGCCTCGGGCAGCTCGCCGCCCCGGGCGGCCTCGAGGGCCTCATTCCAGCGCGAGCTGAAGCCCTTGGCGTCGGCCGCGGCCAGCATGGCCCGGCGCTTGGCCACGACGGCCTCGCTCGAGACGCGAGCCGGGCGGCCAGCCGGCGCCGGCAGGGCCTCAACGACGGGCTCGGGCTCGGCGACGGGCTGCGGGGCCGGAAGGGCCGGGGCAGGGGCCTCGGCGACGGCCCAAACCCAGCCGGCGTGCGTCGCCGTGAGCGTGAAGGCCTCGTCCTGCTGAGCCTCGGCGCCGAGCGCCTTGCGGGCGGCGCGGATGGCGTTGCTGCGCAGGCTGTAGGCCTTCGCCTCGACGCGCTCGCTGCCGTCGCGATTGAGGCTGTAGCGGGCGCAGAGCGCCTCGATGCCGGCCTCGATATCGTTCGCCGGGATCCGGCCGAGCTGCTTGGCGAAGCGAGCGTTGCTATGGGCCTCGTGGCCGCGGACGATGGCCGCCTTGTGCTCGCCGAGGTCGGCGAACTTGGCGGCGATCCGCAGGGCGCGCTGCCAATCCTGACGGGCCGCAGCGTCCTTTAGGGTCTGAAGCTTCGTCGTCATCACCGTGCTCCGTAGATTGGGCATTACCCAGTGATGAAGGGAAGCTAATTGGATCGTGGCAGCTGTAAACACTCCCTCCGCAAAATACTCCTGCAGTCTGATTGCCTATCTATACTCCGCGGATGTTGTGGCCGCTCACACAAGGCGCGCACGATTCTCGCCCGGGCGCTGCGCTCGGGGTCTCCCGCTGCCTCTCAGCAGCCCTTTCTCGTTCCGCTAGCCGCGAGGCTTCAGAATGGAGCTCACCCCTTCGTAAGCCTGAGGCCGGCGCTCGCCGTCCATACGAGCGCGCGGCGGCCTCAGGCGATTACAGCGTGCGCCGCGGGCGGGCCTGCGCGGTTCTGGGCTGTCAGGCGCCTATTTCCGCCTTGAGAGCGGCACGAGGAAGGGCCTTGGATATTCCCGATAGCCGTGGACGGCATAGTTGTGCCTGCACTCCCACCGAAGCCTGCATGGCTCGCCCGGGGCAGGCGCAGACGCAGCCAGGCGGCCCACTCGCGGCTCACGATGCGCACGATGTTCGTATCGTTGCGCGAGCGGCTGAGGCGCCGTTCCTCGACATCGACCAGGCCGAGTGTGCGCGCCTGGCGCAGCGCTCGCTTCGCCACGGTGAGGCAGACGCCGGCGAGGGCCGCGATATGGCCGAGGGCGAGCGTGCAGGATCCGCGTTTGCCGACCTCGAGCGCGATGACGGCCAGCACGGCGAGCTCTCCCCCTGTGAAGGCCGCGGCGAGCGCCGGGGGCAGATAGCCGCCGGCGGCCATGCGGCGGCGCCGGGCGAGGCTGTCGGGGGTCCGAGGGCGCGAGCCTTTTCGGTGATGCGTGCGGCTAGGCGGCACTCCCTCCCCTGAGGGGGGAGGGGCGACCGCCGGCACAAGCTGCGCCGCCACGGCCGCGAGGGGCTGGGCCTTCGTGGTGGCCGCTCGAGCTGCGCCGCGCCGGGCATTTATGAGCCCGTCGAGCTGCTCGGCCTCGGTATCCGTGAGGCCCCCTGCACCATATGCCTTCCAGACGGCGGTCGTGACTTCGCCCAGCCGGTCGAGAGCGGCTGCCTCCACGGCACTCCGCATCTGGTCAAACACCATCGTTCGCGAACCCTTTCGGGCCGCGGTCCAGGGCTCGGGCAAAGCTCACCCGTCGCCGGAAATTGCGTTTCCGGGTTGACGCCAGGGACGGCGCTATGGCTTCGTGAGGGCTGTGGCTTGGGGCCCTTCACAGAGCTTCAGGTTTGACGGCCTCACCCTGGCAGGGGTGGGGCCGTTGCTTTGTCAGGATCTCGGTTCCGCGGCGGCAATACCTCGATTACGTGTCAGAAGTCGTAGGCGTATTGCGAGACCTGATAGGTCACAACTCCCACCACGCGGTATTTTTTCGATCTCGCAGGAGCCGAACACTCTGGTTCGCGCCGCTATACCGAAGCGCACCCGGCGAAATCGAAGCCATCGGAGTATTGAACAGCACTCCGCTTTTGCGCCTTTCGGCGGTCGATCTTTGATGCAGCTCGAGGGTGCCGAGTTCAGTCAGCACGGCCCGACCCGACGTCGAGCTGTCAGACGCTGATGGGCAGGCGAAAATGGATGGCTAACAGATCGTTAAACCGAAGGTGGTCAGCTCCCGCCGTCGCTACGGCCACTCTTCGTGGGTTGAAGCCGAACGGCATGCGGGCCGGCCCCATGAGAGCTCGGCCCGCGCCTTTTCCTCTTGCGGTCGGTAGGAGGCGAAAGCCCTACGCCTCCGATCTGTCGAGCCGCCGGCTCGCGAGAGCGTGACAGGCGAACGCCCACATAGCCCGTTGGCAGGGGCTAAAGCCGCCTACGATCTCGGGTGAGAGCTTCATTTCGAACGACAAAGCTCGTTGAGCGTCGGCACCCTCGTTAGCGAAGAATTCGAGCAACCCGTTGAGGTCGATCATATCACTCTCGGATACTTTACCGCCAGCGCCCGCCACCCTTTCAGCAAGCTCATTCGCTCTTTCGTTGAAGATGTACATAGCTCTGTCGTAAGCCGGACCATCAGGTTGCTTGATGCCGTCGATGGCTTGCTGAAGTCTCGGACTGATTGGTCCGTTAGCCATGTGTGCATTCTGCATGTTGACGGCACTTCCTCTCAGTCGACTTTGCGTTGAGGCAACGGTGCGTTTTCGCTACCTTGTCCCAGAACTGAGAGGCGCGAGTCGCGTCGTCAAGCCAAAAAGCAGACACTGTGTCGATTTTGACTCCTTCGACGTGCAAGGCCGCTCGCGCCGGCCTCGACATTCCCGTGCGGGAACTCGCTCGGCGAGCTGACGTGAGCACGAACACCCTGACGCGCTATGAGAACGGAGCCGAGTTGCGAGCACGCACCCTCAGAGCCATCCAAGATGCGCTTGAGGCTGAGGGCGCTACGTTCCTCGAGGACGACGGCTCTGGCGCTGGGCCTGGCGTGCGACTACGGCCGCGTGCGCAGGCGTCAAGCGAGCCCATGCAGGCGGGCGACTAACGCGTGCGGCCGACGACAGCCCTTTCACTCGCCGCTCTGTGCGTCGGGCTGAGCGCCTGCCAGGGCCAGGACGCCAGCATCAGATGACTGGGTAGGGACGTAGGCGGCGTACGCGTCCTTCACCTTGGATCTGCCGTCAGCATTTTAAACTTTTGGCAGCACCTTCATCGCAAACGCATCCGTTGCGTTCTCGCATCGTTCCCCGTACTAAACCTCTCGTGCAATCGTAGGATCGACGCCACGCTTGTCAGGCCGAGAAGCAGCAACCTGGTAGATAAAATCCAAGCACAAGATGCCCCCTGAACCGTATTCAGCCATCTCAGCGAGGCAAGAGCATTTCTCTGGCGCCTATGTCCGTGCTGTCTGCGCAGCAACTGGATGCGGATGCGCCAAACCTGAGCCAGACGACGATAAGATCGACTTCACCCTCAGCTCTCGCGTTTCAGGTACCATTAAGACAAAGCCCAAAATTGACATACAGGTTAAGTGCGAGATGAGCGGTGCCGCTACCGGTAACGCGGAAACCATTTCGTATCCACTGGACCTAGAGACTTATGACAATCTTCGCGACCCTCTAGTTGTAAATCCTCGATATCTTGTTGTCGTTCTGGTGTCAAATAATATTGACGAGTGGATTGTGCAAACTGAACATTCGTTGATTTACCGACACTGTGCCTACTGGTGCTCACTTAAGGGACTTCCAGCCAGCGAAAACGCGACTAGCCAGACCGTCTATTTGCGGAGGGTGAATATTTTTACCCCAGCCGTCCTTCGACAAATGATGGAGCGCGCGAGCAACGGCGAGGATATGCCATGAAAGCATTAATCCAAGACGCCGCCGCTATTGCCGCGATCCGCCCGCTTAATATTATCGGCTATCTACGGTCGCATGGTTGGGCTAAATTTAGCGAAGTGGTCGGCAAATTCTCTGTGTGGGAAAACACTCATTTTCCCGACGCTGAGGTTGTTGTGCCTTTGCGCCGTGAGGCGAGTGATTTTGTTCAAAGACTTGGGGACGTTCTCAAAGAGCTATCGGCCGCCGAGGGCAGATCGCAGCTCGAAATACTCAAAGACTTGGTAAATTCTGGCTTCGATGTTATTCGCCTGGGCGTGCGCGCTCCTAATACAGATAGCGGCACCGTCAAAATTGACGAAGGAGTGAAGCTTTTCGGCGAAGCTCGCGAGATACTACTTGCAGCAGCCTGTTCGGCCGTAAGGCCCCGGGCGGTGTTTCACTCGCGCAAGCCTCAGCAAGCGCTCGATTACATGGGTAGCGCACGGCTTGGTCAAACGGAGCATGGGAGCTTCGTTCTAACTGTCCTGTCTCCCGTTGCCCCCCAATTCAACGCATTTAGCGACACTGACCTTTTCCCTGAGGAACCGTTCGAGCGACAAGTCGTCAAGACATTGGCGCTTGGAGTTCAAACAACAGTTATGGCTGCTGAGCAGTCCGCATTGGCGACGGAAGATAATTTTAGGCCATTCCAAGAGGCTGTAAATTTGGGCGTAAGCGCTAATCTCTGCGAAGGTATCGCAGGGCTATTTATGTTTGGCGATCAGTCAACCATCAGCATTTCTATTGCTTGGGCGCAAAATCGGCCCATGCCTGAGGGTGTGCCTTCGAGAGCCATTATAACTAGTGACATTGTGCCTACAATTTCTGAGGCGGCGCGTATCTTTCGAGCGAGAGACGCACTGGAAGATTACGTCATAACCGGCCCTATCGTTAAACTGGAGCGCCCAGAAGGCCAGGAACAAGGCCGTGTGACGATATACGCCCCCATCGAAGGCGTTCCACGAAAGGTTAATGTTACTCTCCTTCCCGCCGAGTATGCTCAAGCCACACGAGCTCACGAGCAATATAGGTCGGTTAAACTTGTCGGAACCATAGTCCGCGAGGGACGGTCTTACAAAGTTGCAAACGCAACTTCGTTTGGTCTGGCCTCGGATGACGAGGAGTAGTTGCCTGTTACGCGTTCGCCCAGGCCAAGCGCCGGCTGGCGGACGAGTACGATGCCGCGCAGCAGGGGGGCGAGGTGGCCGTGCAGGAGCAGCACGCCCCTCATGTTCCTGATGGGAACATGAGGGCCGCTGTCACCGACCTCGGCTTGACCCGCAAAGCGATCCACGAAGCCCGACAGCTGCGCGACGCTGAGGCGGCTGCGCCTGGCGTGGTCCGGCGCACGCTGGACGCTAGCTGGCGGGGGGCCAGGAGCCCACCAAGGCGGCGGTGCGCGTGTAGGATGCGGACGCTGGATGGAGACCGCCCTGAACAACGAGCCCGATACAGGATCCCGCTTCCGGCAGGCGCACACCGAGGCTGCCAATCGCGCTGAGGCAACCGCGCTGCTGATCCGTTGCGGGTACCGCGTGTACAGGCCGGAAGCGGATATCGAGGGTGAGGACCTGGTGGTGCGCGATCCCGCGGGCACGCTGTTCGGCGTCCAGCTCAAGGGCCGTCCCTTGGTGGACTGGCGCAGGTACGGCGGCCGGCAGCTGCTCATGCTGTTCCCCTCGGCCCCATACATCCCCAAGGTTGCACGCGCGTGGTTCCTCGTGCCTCACGACCTGTTCTTCGATTGGGTGAAAGCCCGACATGGCCATACGCCGAAGTGGGGCGACCTGTGGCACTACCCGTCGATCGGGCGGGATCTAGCGGCATTCCTAGCAATGTACGAGGTGCGGCCGCCGGCAGAGTAGCAGGACGGGGTGCTTTGACCACCGGAAGCCAGTACGTCGAATTGGGTGACCAACCGTGTAACGTGAGTCCGAGTGGCCTGCAGGATACTGAGCCTTCCTTGCTCAAGGTATGCGCAGACGAAACATGATGCCGATCGATACAAAGGTAGGAGACGATATGATCGAGGCGCCATCCGATCAAACGATCCTAAAGTCTCAAAATCTATCGCCTGTCTATGGACCAGATGAATACAAGGCTGCATTGAAGCATTTTGATGCCGCAGTTTGTGAAGCTCTTGCCGTTGGACAGGAGACATCCAATCGTATAGTTGCAGCTCATATTGCTTACGGAACGCACGTTTTCGCAAGAATTTGTAGTCACGCGACAGCATTTATCCGCGCAGCGCCAAAATCACGCTGGGTTAATTCCGACTCAGAATATTGGGATTTTTCCTCGATAGCGGGGCATGCACGCTCAATCATTGAGGGATTCCTTCTTTTCGTATATCTTGTTGACGAAACAAGTAGCGCAGAAGAAAAATTAGTAAAAGTAAACGTCATGCATCTAAATGACTGCATCAAAAGAATATCGCTGATGGAGGCAGCAGGAAACGCCGAAGCACTGCAATGGCTAACTGGTCAGGCCACCGAATTGCGGAATAGATTATCTAGCAATCCCGCATTTTTGTCTTTAGAACCAGCACTAATAAATCGCCTACTTGCCGGAAAATACCTTATGGTTTTGACTAGAGATGAGCAACTAGAGAGCGTGAGCTGGGATAAGTCTTGGTTCTATCCGATGTGGGATGTTCTATCTCAGCATACCCATGTACTGCCTCTCTCATTTTATAACATGGAGCCCAATGGAAGGGGAACAGGCATCTTAAACGACACAGACCGCGGATATATAACTTTATTTTTGCTTACGTGCGCAGAAGTCATCAACGACTGCGTAGATAAGATGGTTGAAATATTTCCTGATGCCGCATCAGTCCGTTCTGGAGTTGACTCGAAATTTTCCCCAGGTCCGCGACGTAATCTGCCAAAACATAAAAAGCGAGGATCAGGGAACCGATAAAGTAGGTTCACCCGTGAGATATATAACGGAAGTCCGACCTGTTACCGAACGGCCGAGTTGGGGATTTTGGCTGGGTTGATCGTGGCCAGCCACATCGGATACCGCCGCAGCGGGATGCACGTCATTTTCTGCACTCGCCCGCTGCTGTCGTGCGTATGGATATCCATACACGCGAACCCGTTGCGAGCTGCGGCCAGTTTCTGTTGCTGCCCTGCCCAGTTGAGCCGCATGCCTTCGACCACGGGGCGCATCACCACCCACCGCTCGCTGGCATGTTCGAAGGTAGCTAAGGGCTGCCGTGAAAGTCGAGGCCGCGCAGTTGGCGCGTCAGTCCACCCCGCATTCGAGCAAATCTTGGCGGCGCTGTTCGATGGTCTCCCGCGCCTCGTCCTGCCAGCTGACCTCCGGCGGATCGCGATCGGCCCGAAACGGCTGCTGGCCGGGAAGGTACAGGCTGCGCGGGTCGGCGGACAGCGCGCCTGTCGTCTCGGGATCCTGGCCGCAATCACAGGCCTGCGGATAGGGCTGCGCAAGGGCGGGGGTCGCGCATACGGCCATGGCCGCAGCGATCACGAGCAACAGTCTCATGGGGTGTCCTGATGAGCCTACGCGGCCACACGTGCGTCACCGGCGGTAGGGCCGGACGCCTTAACGAGGTGTTGCAACAGCGGCTACGCCTGCGGGGGCATGGCACGGATGCGTGATCGCGGCCGCAGTTGTGCCCGGGTCCGTACGCTTGGCACATCGCATCGCCGGCATCATGCCGCAGCGGCTGAACGTCGGATGGCAGCGCCACGGGGCGGTCGGTATCCGGCGCCCATGGATCCGATTGCGTTCGCCCTCACCTTTTCCAGCTTCGTCGTGCTGCTCGGATGGCGATGATTTCGGTCGTGCCCGTGTTGCGTCCGTGTTGCGTGGAGCATCCGCGACTGTTGCGGTTCGTGTCGTAACCTATTGTAAAATAAGGATCCGCGTTGCAGCGCGTTGCGCGCCTACGGAAGCCCATCGCGGCAACAAAAAGCCCGCCAAGTATCTGACTTGACGGGCTAAATTTTGGCGACCCCGGTAGGGCTCGAACCTACGACCTGCCGCTTAGAAGGCGGCTGCTCTATCCAGCTGAGCTACGGAGTCTGGTGCCGAGTCGGGTCGTAGCAGCCGTCCCGCGGCCTGTCATCCA
>Ga0164297_10005105_pt1 | contig 11397 bp, 15 predicted proteins | sample GEODES058metaG_FD_113539 | JGI IMG/M metagenome (GOLD analysis project Ga0164297, IMG submission 113539) | Dystrophic lake water microbial communities from Trout Bog Lake, Wisconsin, USA - GEODES058 metaG | ecosystem: Environmental > Aquatic > Freshwater > Lake | place: USA: Trout Bog Lake...
AGAAGCAGGGTCGGGCACAACGCCGGTGATAGGCGCCACATCCTGCGGGCTGGTGCCCCATGTCACGATGGGCGCGACATCGGCGGCGCGAATGACGATCGTCTTGTCGAAGTGCGCGCCGGCGTCGGAGGTGAGCGTGCGCCAGTAGTTGACGGCCGCATCCCACTCCGCGCCCTTGGGCGCCAGGGGCCGGTCCTTGAGGTAGGCGAATGTCACCTCGTCAGGTGCAACCATGCCGGCGCGCGCACCCGCCTCGATGGCCATGTTGCACATGCTCATGCGCGCCTCCATGGACATTGCGCGCACAGCGTCCCCAGCAAACTCAATCACGTAGCCAGTGCCACCGGCGGTGCCGATGATACCGATGACATGCAGGATGAGGTCCTTGCTGGTGACACCTGCGCCGAGGACGCCGTCGACGCGGACGAGCATGTTCGCTGCACGCTTCTGGACGAGCGTCTGCGTGGCCAGCACGTGCTCCACCTCGCTGGTTCCGATGCCGAACGCGAGCGCACCGAATGCGCCGTGCGTGGCCGTGTGGCTGTCGCCGCACACGGTGGTGCAGCCGGGCAGAGTGAAGCCCTGCTCAGGGCCGATGATGTGCACGATGCCTTGACGCCGGTCATCCATGCCAAAGTACGCGATGCCGAACTCCTTCACGTTGTCCTCTAGCGCCAGCACCTGAGACACACCGAGTAGCGAGTCAGGGGCTGTCGAGGAGAGAGGCGCAGCGTGACGTGAGTCATTTCAGCCGCCAGGCCCTACCCGACTTTTCCTAACTGCCAGCAACCACGCGACCAGCAAGCCTCACCTGCGTGCGGCTCTCCACCTCCTTGATGAAGCTGCCCACGTCCACGAAGCCGGAGCGGTCGGAAGTCGGCACGTTGTGGTCAGCGGTCGCCAGAGTGCAGTCCGGCCGCCGAGCGGTGCGACCAGCTGTGCGAAGGCCCTCGAACGCCTGCGGCGAGGTCACCTCGTGCACCAGGTGGCGGTCGATGTACAGCAGGCATGTCCCGTCAGGAGACTCGTCCACCGTGTGGTCAGCGACGATTTTGTCGTACAACGTCTTCGGACCGGTCCCGACGGCGGCGGCCTGCTGCGCAGCTACGGCCACACAACGGAGCGGTGCCGTTGTGCGAGTTGCAGCACGCGGTGCGCGACTCAGAGTGCGAGCAAGCAGCCGCCGCGCCGAACGGTGGTTGCTGAGCCTCATTGGCCCAGTGGCAGCGTTTACTGCCAGGCACCGACGGGGCGCCACACCGCGTGGCGCAATGTCCAGCGCAGCCATTGCGCTGCTCACGCTGGTGGCCATGTTTGTGACCAGCCTCGCCGGAGGGCCGATTTCTATGCGCTGCCGCGTGGTGGCAGGACCCTCGATCGAGGGCGATCGAGGGCTAAGAGCTCGCGAGCTCTTGGGAGTCATTTTGATCGACATGAGATGTATCACATTGGCGATGTTGTCTGTTCTTGAGGCGCAGCCATGGCTAGACGTTCGCGATGCGCAAGCACGAGCCGCAACTGCGAGAAGGTGACCGCTTCCGGCAGAAATGCCTTCAGCACCTTCATTCTGTTGCGCAGTGCAGCATCCGCATCCTCTCCTGGCACTGGTCCTGCTGCAGGCGGGGCGGCTGCGATGGCAGACTCGATGAGGTCAATCACAGCTGGTGAGACGCACAGCAAGTTCCAGCAGTACGAGTGGCCTGACATTCTGCGTTGACGATGGAGTCAGAGCATTTCTCGGCGACAACGATGCGCTGCAACATGACAACGCACATCGCATCGGCTATGTAGTTCTGCACGGTAATGTCCTTGAGGCCTCGAGCTGCAGCAATCTGAGACACGTCCAGTCCAGACGCATGCAGCCGAAGTGTCTCCGCCTTTGTTGGCTGCAGCACTGCCGGCGCTGGTACCGCAGGCACAAACACGGCATGTGCTGTGCCAGGCGCATCTGCATCAGGCGGGTTGCGCATCGGCGCAGCAGGTTCCACAACGACAGGGGCCGCTCGAGCAGGCTCTGGCAGATGCGGCATGTTGCTCAGCTCTTGCCACAGCATCAGCGACCCAAACGCGTCTTGAGCGGCATATCTGACTTTATCGCCGTTGAGGACAGGGGCGTCCCAGGACCCAATGCGTATACCCGTCGGTTTAGGCAGCGTGCGCTTGAGAACACGAGCCACCAGCGCGGCCAGACTCCAGCGCATCGATGGAAGGAGCACACGATTGGCCATGTCCGACAGGTCCACAATGCCTGCACAAGCAATGCCGAAGTCACGCATGATTTTCTGCGCGTCCTGGTTGCTAGCTACGCCAGCTTTGATGACATTTTCATCCTCCAAGAGCCAGCGCAGTGCGGGCGTGATGCCTGTGTGGGCAACATGCAGGAGATAACACAGAGGGGGCTCTGTGGGCAGTGCAATCTGCACCAGCGCCACTGGCTTGGGCTTGGCGCCAGCCACGAAAGACACAGGCCACTCGATGTCGAACCCAACTGCAGGACAACCCACCTTGTAGACGTGCTGCACTGCTTCGTTAACAGCGGCTGCCGTGTTGGCCACTTCCACGCGGCCAGGCGAGCGAAACACGGGCAGCGGCTCAGCTGCGTTGACCAGCGCCTGCAGCACACCTCGTCGCGGTCGCTTTGGCTCGTCAGCAGTCGTCGCGCGTGGTTCCTCGACGCACAGGGCTCCAGCTTGTTCCATCGCGTCGTCTAGAGCCGCCAGCTCAGCGGGCTCCACAGCTTCCATGCTCCACCGGACACTGTTGGTACTCATGAAGCTGGCCCGGGCTGGCTCAGCGAAGCTGCCCCGGTGGAAGCAGAGGAAGGGTGCAAGTGGGCACAGTCTGTCTCTCAGAGTCCACCCCCAAGGCGCGGGGGGCCGCGCGAGCACATCGTCGACGGGCACGGCGGGGAATCAGCGAGCACGGCGGGCAGGCGACTTTGCCTCTGATCGAGAGCGTGAGCTTCGTACTACGTACTACAAGCAGAGCCTGGCCACTCTGAGCCACGTCAGCGGCGCGGGTAGTCCTTGGCCGCGCTGCTTGGACGTACAAGCAGGCGCGAAAGCAAGCGAGGTTGCGCAGGCGCGCCTGCGCCAGGAGGACGTCGTCCATGGAGGAGCACGGTGCTCTATCGCCTGTCCTCACGACCAGTGGTGCGCCCCTCTTCTTCCTGCGCTTGTGGCGTGGCATATCCTGCGCTCGGTCATGGGCGCGCACCTCGCGGCTGCGGTCAGATAGCGCAGACAAAAAGATAACACGAAGCACTCACCGTGTCAGGAGGTACACCGCGGCGGACGCGCCTCGAGAGCTTGCTCCAGGTCATCCTCGCTGAGCAGCAGCATCAGGCGGCTGCTATTGAGCGACTGCAGGTGAGCGCACCGCCAGCAAGGCCAGCTAGCGCTGTGAACGCAAGTTTGCGTCTGACTCAACACTCACCACCACCACCTTCTGTGTCCAGACCGGCATTGACGAGCTCAACTCTAGACTGGCGGGAAGTGCAGCGCCGACTTCTCCACGGCACACGCCAGCTGAGCGCGCGGCGCCCCGTGAGAGCCAGACAGCAACCACAGCAAGCGCAGCGTCAGCCTTGCTCACGCGGCTTGCCAACGAGACGAGCATGCTGAACGCGCTCACTGAAGTCCTTTCACGTCATCACATGGAGGCCCAGCAGCGCCTGGCGGCTGCGACGGCACGACTGCACGTGGCCGAGACGAGCGCGGCGATGGCACTGCCGCCGGTTCCACCTGAGCCTGCCGACGTGCTTGCCATCGAGTACCCCAGTGACCCGCTCGCGCATTCTGGCGTGGCGCCTCCAGCAGCAGTGGAAAGTGCAGCTGCTGTTGTCGTTGCCCGCTCTCGCTCTCCGTCTCCATCTCCACGTGACCGCACTCCAGCTGCTGCTGGCGCGCTGGTCGTGCGCAACGCCGCTGGAGCTCAACTGGCGTCACGCATGGCCACCGGCTCGCTCCGGGACTTGCTGGACTTTGCCCTGACGGACTCCGATTTCTCGAACGTACTCGCTCTGCTGGCCACTGTTGGTGGCAACACCGGCGCGCCGCCGGCGTCGGCAGCAGCCATCGATGCTGTTCCGGAGATTCAGTTCTCCGATGAGGATCATTTGGCAAGTAGCTGTCCCATTTGCCTCACTGACCTGGGATGCGGTATGGTCAAGGCGCTGCCCTGCGGTGACCGCGTCCAGCACGCCTTCCACGCGCAGTGCATCAACGCCTGGCTGCGCCTCCACAACAGCTGCCCAACCTGCCGGGCAAGCCTGGCGGAGCCAGGGGCTGTGTGAGCGAAGAGCAGCCGTGTACCACCACGATTCGCTGCCACTATTCATGTATGATGACGTATGTAAGCAACGCACGCTGGTAGACTGAACTGACACGGTCAGCCAGTCTGCCGACGCCGTCTCTCTTATTTGTGTGGTTCATTATTCCATGCACCGGGAAGCAGCACACGGCTGCGCTTGCGACATCAAGCATCTACTTCCCCAGCTTGGCCTTGATGGCGGCGGAGCGGGCCACCTTCGTCTTCATCGCCTTGTAGCGGTCGAAGTCTGTTGCGGCCTTCTTGGCGGACTGGCGCGCCAACTTCTTTCCCCAGTTGCTAGCAGCGAACTTGCCGGCGACGTCAGCTGCCTGCAGGGCGGCGGCAAGCTCCTTCTTGTTGGGTGTCTTGCTGATGCTGATCTCCAGGTCCGTGAGCACAAGGCGCTTGAAGTTGATCATTGTGCGCGTGATTTCAGGGGAATCCACCAGCGCCTGACGGAGCGGGTGAGGGCAGGGGCGAAGTGAGTCACTGACGACGCGAGTCGCGACGCTGCACGAAGCGCAGCCGCCGCATGTATGGCAGCAGCTGAGCAACCCTAGCCCTGAAGCCTCCCGGCACGCCGGCCACGGGCGAACAGTCGCGCAGTCACGGCAGCAGCCTCGCAGACGCTGTCAGCATGGTCCAGTCGACGAAGCCAGCGGGACGGCGTACCCGGTTCTGGTCCACGATGTCAACAATCACTACCAGCTTGCCATAGAGCGGATCAGCGGCCAGGTTGACGTACGCAACGCGGCCCACTGTGACGTATCGCCGGAACGGCATCGCTGCGGCAAACTGGGCGACACACCCGGCGCAGGGGCGACTGCGCGAGAGAGGACAAGTGTGAGCGCTTACGGCAGAGTGAGCGCAGCGCGCAGCGCGCAGAGAAGCAAAGCAGCGCTACGCAGTGGCATAGACCCCCGGATCCTGCATTCGGTGCCAGAAAACGCACCTGCGAGTGCAAGAAGAGAGGGTGACGGGGTACACGGGGTAGGCCCTACGAGTAGTCTAGTACCTGCTCCGCACAGGCCAACGAGGACGCAGGAGGATGCCAGGCTTGTGAAGAAGCGGTCAGGAGAGGGAGACAGAGCTGTGGAACGTGGAATCATTATCGAGCGCTTCAAGCGAGCAGTAGTACTTCTCGAGAACTCTCGCATCATTGCGCATTGCCACCAGCGCCGTAGGCCTCCACGGACTTGTCTGCAGCCGTCGCCGCGGCAGCGGCAGCTGCTGCTTGAGCAACTGCCTGCGCGTGTGCCTCCGCGTCAGCTGTCGCAATGGCAGAGGCCTTCTCAGCTGCTAGACGTGCTTGCTCAGCTAAAGCAGCAGCGGCGGCGGCAGCGGCAGCGATGCCGCCTTGCTTCTCACGCGCAGGCTCCATGCTATTGTCTGATAAAGCCGCGCTCTCCAGCACGTCAGCCTCCCATCCATGGAACATAGCAATCCCACTCCGTCCAGGCCCAGTCGCGCCAAATGAGACCATACCGCTCACAGGCGGATAGCACGGCTGAGGCTCCGTCACAGCGGCAAGAGACCACACTGGCGCAAGGTCACGGCCGAAGGAGGCAACACCAACGCGGCCTGATCCCTCAGCGAAGAGGGCACATCCCGGCATGTGCGATGGCACTTCGAAATCCCGCGCCTCTGCGCCAAACAGTGGCACGTAGGCCTGCGGCAGCGGCGGGTGCTCGCGCACGATGGCCCGCAGGCGCGTGCCGTAGACCGTGTCGAGCTCAACCAGCTCAGCAGCCACAGCCTCGATGGCAGGACGCAGGCGGCGCACCGCATCCCTGGCGCGGGCGTAAGCCTCACCCACGACTTGAGTGACGGCTGAATCGAAAGCTTCAGCCACAGGTCCGGGCCACTTGGGCAGCTCGCTCACTTGCAGCGTCAACATATTGAATGGCGCCGTGCCAGGGCCTGGGCGGCGACGGTACAGCCCAGTGATGCCCACAAGCACGCCTGCCGCGGCTGTGGCAGCCTCCAGATCCCGTGCGGTGACGGTGGATGCCGCCCCAAGGCCAAGCAGCTCCTCCTCTGCAGCGCGGCCGGCTAGCATTGCAGCAACCTGGTACATGCGCTCCTCCCACGACAAAGCCACCTCGTTGCCAGGCCGGGCCCACTGCCGCTCGCTGGGCAGGCTGTCCAGGCGTGCAACTGTCGTTCCGCGGGGAGCAATGCTCACCTGCAACACATCTGGGAACAGCTCCGGCGCGTCCGTCTGCAGCACCGCCCTCGCAGCGTATACTAGTGCTAGCTGTCGCTTTGGAGCGCTATCCTCGAGCGGCGCCCGAGGCAAACCAACCTTGACCTTCTCCATCGCCGTCTCAACCTCAGCAAGCTCGACCATCGGCTTGTTTCGCCGCACCGCCAGGATGGCCGCCTCATTCAACAGATTGGCCAAATCAGCGCCACTGTATCCAGGCGTCAACAGCGCAGTGGTCTTGAGCAGATGGTCACCCCCAGCGGCCTCAGGGAATTCTTCACTCACACTGTCGATGCCTCTCGGAATGATTTTGCCTTGAGCGTGCACGTCCAGCACTGCCAAGCGGCCTTGCAGGTCAGGCACATCCATGCGGATGATGCGGTCAAGGCGGCCAGAGCGCAGCAGTGCCGGGTCAAGTACATCGCGGCGGTTTGTTGCTGCGATCAGCAGCACTCCCGATCGCTTCGAGTCGAAGCCATCCATCTCAACTAGCAGCTGCAGCAGGCCCTGTTCTCGCTCTTTTGCATCCGGCGATGAGCTACCCGTGCGGGCACGGCCGATGGTGTCGATCTCATCTGCAGGCAAGTCCTTGTTGTCAGGGAGAGAACCCAGGCGATTGGCTTGTCTACGCAGCGCAAACAGGCGCACCAATGAAGACAATAGATGGCGCAGATGCGCGCGCCCGCCGGAACAGGTCACGCACACGTGCCGCAGCCTACAAGAGGGACACAATGCAGCCAATGTCAGCAAGGTACGGGCAGCGCAGGGCAAGCGCGGCGCTACGCACCACGCCAACGAACATCTCCACGAACTCACTGCCGTTGGCGGAGAAAAATGGCACGCCTGCCTCCCCTGCTACGGCCTTGGCCAGCAGTGTCTTGCCTGTGCCAGGGGGCCCTTCCAGCAAGACGCCCTTCGGCAGCTTGGCTCCTGCAACAACAAAGCGCTGGTCGCCCAGCATCATGGAGATGATCTCCCTGAACTGCTGGATGGCGGCGTCCTGGCCGGCGACATCTGCAAAGAGGACCCCTGTGTTGCCCCGCCCCATGCCCATGGTTCGCGTGGCGCGGCTCTTGCCGAAGGCGGCAGCAACCTCCTTGCGCATATTCTTCTTGCGTCCCCGCAGCCGAGCCACGAGGTCCATGCCGCGCAGGAAGAGCCAAAAGCCGACGATAGGGAGCATCCAGCCGGCTGCCTGGCCCACCAGCTGCGGGTACTGGCTGGCTGGGTCCACGTAGTACAGGCGGCACGCCACATTTCCCGACTGCGGCGCAGCAGCGCGCCGGTCTGCAACCTTGGCCAGGCGCAGCACCTCGGTGTGGTAGTCACCCGGCAGCGCCACCGAGAAGCGCTGCTTCTCCATCTTCTCGTATGGCTCGTCCTCGTAGCCCGGGATGCAGACCTCCACTGAAAGACAATGACAGCGCAGCGGGTGAGACACACGAGCTGGGAGGCGCAGGCAGAAAGGGGGAAAGGCAAGGACACGTCGGTGGCGGCTGCAGCCACCTCTCTGGGCCGAGCCTGACACCCGGGCAGAGGAGAGTGTGTGAGACGCACCGATAGCATTCTTGCCGTGGTCGTAGATAAGCAGACGCAGGACGCGTTTGTTGACGAGGTACTCCAGGAACTGGGCGTAGTTAATAGGACCGTCGTGCTGAGGGCGGTCACCCCAGATGCGCGTCACCAGGCTGCTGCACGCCAGCGGACCCGCTAACCCCGGTGACCCACTGGCCGCTGCGCCAGCACCGTTCCGACCGCCTGACAGCCTGCGCCTGGCGTCTTCCCGATCTTCGCTGTGGTGGCTGCTGCTGCCACTCTCCGAGCTACTGCCGCCAGATCGGCACACGTGAGCGCGTGACATGTGCGGCTGCGCCTGTGCGCTGCATCGTTCCACGCTGCCATATGCTCTGCCCGCACGTAGCGCCGGCTGAGCAGCAGCGCCCAGCACTGCGGCCTGAAGCATGCTGAGGCGAGTGACGCGTGCACGCAGCAGCGCAGATTTGAGCGCGCAGTCCTTATTTAACAGGCCGTCCGAATGCGTCCTGCGTCAACGTCGCCCCTGATGCCACGTGGCCTCGCTCGTCGTCCCCTCTCTGGAGTGTCGCTTCGAAGCTCGCGGCCGCCATGTCTTCTCCTCCCGCAGGCAGGTTACCAGCACATACACATCAGACCCGTATCGCTGCTGGTGCAGAGCTCGCAACTGAAGCGGCTACATATCGCTGCTGGTTGAAGTCTCAATTCAATGCGGTCTCCTCTCCCACTGCTGCTACTCGCGTGCGGCGGCGCTTCGTGTCAGCAGCGCAGGGTGTGGAGCCAAGTGTTCACGATGCAGGCAGACGAGGCGCGTCTTCCTCGTGCTGTGTGTCTGACGCTCTGCGCCGTTCCGTGGTCAAGAGCACTTTCTGAGCCCCACCGCCCTTGACTTCCCGCGCTCCGTTCAGGCCATGCCAGCTGGAGTCACAGTACACTCGTGCTGGGGCGCGGCGCTACCCTTCGATAGGCCGCTGCCTGCAACTCTGGAGCCTCGAGTACGTCTGCTTTGGTTGACTCACGTTGCGCACGCGTGTGCAACTCATTCTCGCCTCTCCGCCAGTTCATACACAATCATGCGCAGCAGTTCAACCGAGTGCAGCGGATATTGTTCAACGAAACGCCGCAGAGTAGCAGCACTGGAAAAGCGCAGAGCTATAGCCGCTACGAGCCGCCGTTGAATACGTTCTTCGTCGCGTCAGTGCCCAATGCATATGTGCATGGCATCACTGGCGCGGTGCACGACGCAGATTTGCGACTATTTGCACCTCCGGGGACGTTCATGTCAGAGACTGACGTGCCTATTGGCCCCGACATGGCGCCAGAGGCACGGGGCAATCGCAGCACCACGTTCCCGCTGTTGGCGACAGTCATTCAGTCCTACGGCTGGATGTACCACCACTGGGTCGTGGAGACGCTCCCCAAATTGGTGCTTCTGCGGGACGTGCTGCCCACTGCGCTCGGCACGGGCGCGTGGGATGCATCTCAGCTGGGCGTCCTCACCTGGGGGCAACCGTGGGAGGCTGAGTGGCTGGATGTCCTTCACATTCCACGCAGCGCGGCGCTTACATTCGATCCAAACCTGGGCGCTGTTGCAAAAACTCTGCTCCTGCCCTCGCCGGTGCAGATCATCACGCCCCCTGCAGAGTCACTGCATCTTGCGCGTGATGCGGTGCTGTCGACGCTGCCGCCAGCAGGCCCGCGGAATCTGATTGTCGTCACCAGCCGTGCGGGAGAGCGCTCGCGTTCAGTTGCAAATGAGAACGACCTTCTGTATGCATTGGCAGCCGCGTTCCCGATGTTCACTGTTGTAGCGCAGAACCGCAGCGTTCGCCCAAAAGAGGCTGTCGCGCTGTTTAGCCGCGCAGTGGCGGTGGTTGGGCCCCACGGCGCTGGTTTGTCTCACACTCTGTTTTGTCCACCCGGAACGGCAGTAGTGGAGCTCATGTTCATGCGCAGCCCGCCGATGATGTTCTGGCATATGGCCGCTGCGCTGAATCTTCGCTACGCAATGGCACCGCAACCGCGATCCTTCTGGTGCGCTTGCATGATGTGACAATCATGTGAGATACGCTGACCGCATTTCGTGCTTCATCTGAACACACACAACAGGGCACAGGCAGCGAAGCGAGTGGATGTGGATGAAGTGGTAGCGCTGATGAGATTGCTGCTCTCACACTCGCAACTACTTGAGGCTCCAGCTTACGGCCCCTGCAGTGCTGGGCGGTATTTGTCAACAAATGGGAGCTGCGTCGCATGTGAACCTGGCAGCTATTCACCTGATGCGTGGCCCAGGTCAGCCTGCATTGCGTGTGCTCTGGGCCGAGTCGCTCCGCAGCCTGGCAGTGCTTTCTGTACCACTTGCCCAGACGGAACGCGCAGCGTGGAGCGTGTTCTGTGCGAGCTTTGCCCAGTGGGCACGACAAGGTGCGCAGAGACGGCGATGGTTGCATTTGGTAGTCCTCTTTTATTTGCAAGAATTGACCACTGCCTTCCCATCACGCGCAGTGTGTCGCTGCGGGCCTCAGGAGGCGCCACTACTTCAGCATCGGAGGTGTGCGTGATTCCACCTGCTGAAATCGGCAAGCTAGCGGCAATGTTGGATGAATCACGTGAGCTGCAATTTGCGCAGCACTGGAAGAACGCGTCTGGCAACCTGTTCTCCGCGAACGAAATCGGCGAAGTTGACGCTGTTATTGAGGAGCGTATGTTCGACATGCATGCTCGCGTGCAGCATCCGTTTGGGAGGCGACTTGCTGGTCGCCTGTACGTCGAGAACAGCGGATACATGAGTGGACCGCCATCGACTGCGCCCCAGCCGTCACACCTGTCGCCACCTCCGAGCGCGGGGAATGTAACGCAGCAAGTTGCCAGTCCTGCGTCCCAGCCGCCGCCGTCTGCATACCAGGCCAACCAGTCAGCGCAACCGCCATCACCTGCACCGCTGACCAGCACGGCGCCAACATCAGGTGGACCTAGTCTCGCGCATGCTGTGCATGCTTGGTCTCTGAACAGCTCTTCGGTGGCAGCGATGGTCGCGCTCATCGCGGCTGCAGTTGGAGGCGGCTCCCTCTGCATTCATTGCTGCAAAAGCTACCGACAGCGTGTTGCGTCGCTGCCAAGCAGGCAGGAGACTCTGCGAGACGATTCAGAGTACTTCGCAGCGGGTCCATCCCTGTGGTACAAGAACATGCTTGCAAGCGAGAGCAGGCAGCCGTGAGAGACGACGTCGGCAACCGGTTGCGGGTCCGGTTAACGGTGATTCGCGGACGTGGGCGTAGTGAACCGGTGTCTGACGTGTAGTGAACCGGTGTTTTGGGGCGCTGGCGTATTGTGAACTGGGTATTGGA
>Ga0164297_10005108_pt1 | contig 11391 bp, 10 predicted proteins | sample GEODES058metaG_FD_113539 | JGI IMG/M metagenome (GOLD analysis project Ga0164297, IMG submission 113539) | Dystrophic lake water microbial communities from Trout Bog Lake, Wisconsin, USA - GEODES058 metaG | ecosystem: Environmental > Aquatic > Freshwater > Lake | place: USA: Trout Bog Lake...
CGTTGCCGCCCATTCAGATCGGCGAACTCACCAGCGCACGGATCGCGAACGACCATCCTATGCCGCGGCTTGGGCGCATCGCCTGCGTCCTCGCCGCCCTCGCGCTGCCCGCCTTCGGAATTGCTGTTGCGGATACGGTCCACCGCGCCAGTGAGACGAAGGCGTCGCAGGCCGCCGCCCCCGTCAACCCCTCAGACGGGGCGGCGGCACCCAAGCGGGTCATCACGCCCTCCCGCGCCCTCAGAGCCGCCCGGGTCGCCGCCTGCGCGACCGGGCGCGGCGAGATGCAGTCGTGACCGCCTTGTCTCAGACCGACCGCGACAGCGCTCGGCCGACCGCCACCTGCGGCGGCGCCTCGATCCTCGATCTTGGGCTCTGCTTGATCCTCTCGGTGACCGTCGTCGGCCTGCTTCTCCTGGCCCTCTGACCCCGCGGCCCGGCCGCTCGACAGACGAGACATCCATGACGCTTTCGTTTCGCGCCGCGCTCATCGGCGCCGCGGCAGGCTTTGTCGCGCTCGGCGCCCAGGCCGCGGATCTGCCCCGCCGTGCGCCGCCGCCGCCCCTGCCACTGCCCCCGGCCTTCACCTGGACGGGCTTCTATGCGGGTCTGAATGCCGGCTATGCGTTTCATACCGGGAGCGGCGGCTACACGGATCCGACCTACGGTGCCGTGACCGGCGGCAACCGGTCCGGCGGCTTCGCCGGCGGTGGCCAGCTCGGCTACAACTACCAGTTCACGCCGGGCTCCGGTTTCGTGATCGGCTTCGAGACCGACATCCAAGGCACGGCCTTCGCGAAGGCGGATGCGGCCTATCTGGGCACGACGCCGTACTACAGCGTCCGCCCGAGCCTCGACTATTTCGGAACGGTCCGCGGCCGCCTCGGCTACGCGTTCGACCGTGTCCTCGTCTACGGGACCGGCGGTTTCGCGTATGGCGGCGGTTCCCGCTCGTCGTACGCGGCCTCCTATCCCTACACGTTGCCCGGGACCAACCGGACCGGATACGCCGCAGGCGGCGGCATCGAATACGCCTTCACCGCGAAGCTGTCGGCCAAGGTGGAAGCTCTGTACGTCCATCTCGATCGCGGTTTCGCCGGCACGAGCTACTACAACGCGGGCATCCCTGCGTATTACGGTGCCGGCAAACAGGATTCGGGATTCGCCCTGGTCCGTGCCGGGGTGAACTATCGATTCTAAGTCAGTATTGAATGCGGTGGATCTTGACGGGCCGGCCGGCTTGGGCCGCTATGCGCGATGTTCGGCTTTTCGGTGCCATCGGCCGGTCGCGGCTATTCGGGGCTGGTCTGGGGTCGTGGTTGCCGAATGCCGCGTGGGTGACACCACGCGGTGTCGGGGGCATTTCCGACGGGATTGGCCGTGAACACTCTGAGCCTCCACGCCACAGCGGCGGCGTTCCTCGTCCTGAACCTCACGACCTTCGCCGCGGCGCAGGCGCTGGAGGTGATCCCGCCCGGTCCGACCGGGCGGGGCGCCGTGCTGATCTACGGCAATTTCTGCGGGCCGGGGAATCGGGGCCCGGGCTACAAGCCCATCGACGCACTGGACCGCGCCTGTGCACGCCACGACGCATGCTCGGCCGATCCGTTGTCGGGCACGCTGACGTCCTGCGCCTGCAACCGTCGGCTTGAAGTTGAGGCAGGTGCGGTCGCCCGCAACCCACGCGCACCGGCCCACACCCGCGAGACGGCGCAATTCATTGCCGACTTCGCCACGGCGCTGCCCTGCCAGTAGGGCGCGCCGCGGACGCGCTCAGGCGGCGTCGGCCGGGCTGGCGGCGGCTTTGGGGCCGCCCTTCGCGACTCCCACCAGGGCCGGGCGCAGCACCCGGTCGCCGATCACGTAGCCCGACTGAACCACTTGCACGACCGTGCCGGCGGGCACGTCCGGGTTCGGCACCTCGAACATGGCCTGATGCCGGTTCGGATCGAATTTCTGGCCCTGCGGCTCGACGATCTTCACGCCGTGGCGCTCCAGCGTCTTGGCGAGGTCGCGCTCGGTGAGTTCGATCCCGTCGATCAAGCCCTTGAGGGCGCCGTCGGCGCTGGCCTTCGCGTCGGCCGGGACGCTGTCGAGGGCGCGGCGAATGTTGTCGGCGACGTTGAGCACGTCGCGGGCGAAGTTCGTGACAGCATAGGCGCGGGCATCGGCGACCTCGCGCTCGGTGCGGCGGCGCAGGTTTTCCATCTCGGCGAGCGTGCGCAGCGTCCGGTCCTTCAGCTCGTCGCGCTCGGCGGTGAGCAGGGCCAGGGTCTCCGCGATGGGATCGACGGACGCCTCGGCGCCGTGGCCCGCGGAGGCGGGATCCTGGGCCGCACCGGCACCGGCCTCGACCGTGGTCTGGCGCTGGTCATCCTGGGGCATGTCGTTGCTCGTCATCGTGTTTCAGTCGTCCGGGGGAGGGGTTCAGGCACGCGGAACCGGCGCTGATATCTGGCCCGGGGCCAGCGAAATCAACCCGTTGCTCACGCCTCGCGCGGCGGCGGCGCGGCCACCAGCGCTTCCAGACCCCCCGCTTTGAGGGCGGCGACGTCGCCTGCGAACACATCCATCACAGCGGCGCGGATCGCAGCCTGCCGGTCGGGCTGTGTCACCCGCGTGCCGGTGAGGTCGGTGACGTAGAAGACGTCCACCGCCCGTTCTCCGAAGGTTGCGACATGCGCCGAGGTGATGTTGAGCGAAAGCCGGCCGAAGGCAGTCGTCAGCTCGTAGAGCAGGCCCGGCCGGTCGAGGCCGGTAACCTCCACGACGGTTTCCCGGCTCGACAGGGCGTTGTCGAGGGTCACGTCCGGCGGGACCGGGAAAGTCTTGGCCCGGGTGGTCGTCGGCGGGTGCTTGTCGGCTACGAGGTCCGCGATCCGGATCTCGCCCTTCAGCGCCCGCTCGATCGCCGCCGTGATGCGCTTCGTCCGGCGCAATTCGTCGTCGTCCCGTTCGAAGGCGCGGGAAATGAAGATCGTGTCGAGGGCGAAGCCGTCGGTGGTGGTGAAGATCTGGGCGTCCACGATGTTGCTGCCCGCGGCCGCGCAGGCGCCGGTGATGATGGCGAGCAGACGTGGATGATCCGGCGAGTAGATCGTGATCTCGGTCACGCCCCGCACGGGATCGAGGGCGACGTCGGTGGCGCTCGTGCGGCCGTCGCGGAGGGCCTCGCGCAGGAACATCGCGTTCTTGAGCTGGCGTGTGCCGTCGACCTTCAGCCAGTAGGCCTGACTATGCCGGGCCGCGTAGGCGTCGAATTCCTCCGAGTCCCAGCCGGACAATTGCTCCCGCAGGCCCATCTGGACGAGGCGCACCCGGTCGGTGCGGGCGATCTCGGAATGGCCCCCCGAGAGGAAAACCTCGGTCTCGTCGTACAACGTGCGGATCAGGGTGCCCTTCCAGGCGGTCCAGACGCCGGGACCCACCGCCGTGATGTCGGCCACCGTCAGGATGGTGAGGAGCTTGAGCCGCTCCAGGCTCTGCACGCTCGCGGCGAACCGCTCGATCGTCTTGGCATCCGAGAGGTCGCGGCTCTGCGCCGTCATCGACATGAGCAGGTGGTGCTCCACGAGCCAGCGCACCGTCTCGGTCTCGGCCTGGTTCAGGCCGAATCGCGGGCAGAGCTTCTCCGCGATGGCGGCGCCCGCGATGGAATGGTCCTCCGGTCGGCCCTTGGCGATGTCGTGCAGCAGGATCGCGACGTAGAGCGCCGTGCGGTTATGGATCGTGTGCACGAGCCGCGAGACGAGTGGGTAAGTCTCCTGGCCCCGGCCGGATTCGATGTCGGCCAGCACGCCGACCGTGCGCAGCAGGTGCTCGTCCACCGTGAAGTGGTGGTACATGTTGAACTGCATCATCGCGACGATGCGGCCGAAATCCGGGATGAACCGGCCGAGCACCCCCGCCTCGTTCATCTCGCGCAGGGCCTCCTCGGGGGCGTTGCGGGAGGTGAGGATGTCGAGGAACAGGCGGTTCGCCTCCGGGTCGCCGCGCAGCGACGGATTGATGAGCCGCAGCGAGCGGTTGGCGAGCCGCTTGGCGTCCGGATGGATCGCGAGGTTGTGCCGGTCGGCGAGCCAGAACAGGCGAATCAGGTTCGCGGGATCGCGCTCGAAGGCGTCCTCGGCGCGCAGGTTCACCCGGCCGTGGTCGATCCAGAAATCCTCCGCCTCCATGGCGGTGGCGCGGAAGCGGTCGCGGAACCGGCCGATCCAGCGGTCGAGCACCGGCGTGCGCTTGGCGTGGCGCGCCTCCAGCTCCGCGCACACGATGGCGGTGAGGTCGCCGACATCCTTGGCAAATCGGAAATACGCTTTCATGAAGCGCTCGACGCTTGAGAGGCCGCCGCGGGCCTCGTAGCCGAAGCGTTCGGCGATCCGCGGCTGCAGGCCGAACGACAGGCGCTCCTCCGCGCGCTTCGTCACGAAGTGCATGTGGCAGCGCACCCGCCACAGGAACTCCTCGCAGCGCTCGAACAGCGCGTATTCCTCCGGGGTAAACAGGCCCGCGCTGACCAGCTCGGCCTGATCGCGCACCCGGTAGGTGTATTTGGCGATCCAGAACAACGTGTTGAGGTCGCGCAGGCCGCCCTTGCCGTCCTTGACGTTGGGCTCGACAAGATAACGCGACGAGCCGGCCTTCGAGACCCGCAGGTCGCGCTCGCGCAGCTTCGCCTCCACGAACTCGGCAGCCGAGCCGACCACGAGCTCCATGTCGAAGCGCGTCACCAGCTCCTCGAACAGGATCCGTGAGCCGAACAGGAAGCGCGCCTCCAGCAGGGCGGTGCGGATCGTCATGTCGGCCCGCGCCTCGCGCAGGCATTCCTCCACGGACCGCGTCGCGTGGCCAACCTTTAGCTTCAGGTCCCACAGGACATAGAGCATCGCTTCGACGACGCTCTCGGACCACGCGGTCTGCTTGTAGGGGAGCAGGAACAGCAGATCGATGTCCGAGCCCGGCGCCATCGTGCCCCGTCCGTAGCCGCCGGTGGCGACGACGGCGAGCTGCTCGCCGGTGGAGGGGTTGTCGTTGGGGTAGAGCCGCCAGACCACGGCGTCGTGGATCGCCCGGACCACGGCATCGGTGAGATTCGAAAGCGTCTGGGCGCAGCGCAGACCGTTGCGGTCCTTCAAGAGCTGGGCCTCGGCGGCGCGATGGCCCTCCTCGATCACCCGGCGCAGCTCGGGCACGAGGGCGGCGCGCAGCTTCGTGGGCTCGCGGGCCTCGCGGTCGAGCTGGTCCAGGACCGTGTCGAGTGCGGGAACGGGATCGAACATGCCTCCCGTTAGCATGATATGCCTACGCCGCCAGCCATCCACCGATCCGCCTTGAAGTTCCGCCGCCCGCGTCGCGCCGCTCCGGGCCGCAAGGCACTATTCCGCGGCCGGCAGATCGAGGGCGAGCAATCGCGCCGTCCGGTTGCGATTGGCAGATCGGGGCTCGGCCGCGCTCATCTGCCGCCGCGCGTCGGCGATGGCCGCGTGGACCCCGTCCACCGCCAGAATCAGGGCGCTCACCGTGCGGGCGTCGATGCTGCGCTCCCGGGCGTAGCAGACCACGTCGGCGACCAGCCCGTCGGTCTCGACCGCCAGGGCATCGAGCGCGTCGCTCCCCGTCGCCGCGCGGACCTCGCGCATGATGTCGAGCAGCCGGTCGAGGACGAAATCGACCCGCTCCCGCCGCTTGCGGGCGAGCCGCTGCCCGAGCCACGCGAAGGCGGAGCCGATCGTGCCGCCGAAGAAAGCGAACAGGTAGATGTAATCCTCGTAGCGATCGAGGAAGGTCTGCTGCTCGCGCTCGAAATAGTCGACCGCTCCCGGGTGGTTGGGCAGCCGTGCCGACGTTGCCGCGACGGTGGTGTCGAAGTCGGGCGCCTTCATCAGCTTGGCGGCCGGGGCCGCGGAAGCGAGGCGCGAGCGCCATTCGAACAGGTGCTGGGTCGCAGAGGCGACCGCGACCCGGCTCACCGTGCCCCGCGCCATCAGGCGATAGGAGGCGCCGACGGTCTTGATCTCCTCGTCGGGGCGTTTCGGACGACCGCCGAACGTCCCCGCCGGGATGGTCACCGATTGCAGCTCGGGGAAGCGCTGCAGGATCGCGTCGCCGTCGGGAATCGAGACGAAGCCGATCTTGCGCTCCGGCGAGCCCAGTTCGACGGCATGCACCATGGCCGCGGCGGATTTGGAAGCGGGGCTGGCGATCACCGCCACCGCATCGACGCGCTTGTCGTTGAGCGCAGCGGTGACCTCGCCGATCTTCAGCGGGACCACCACGACGTGGCCGGCCTCGGCCTCGTCGGCCGGGTGCGCGTCCGCCTGCTCCTCCTCGGCCCGGTTCTCCGGCACGAGGTCGTAGAAAGAGAGCAGGTTCGTCAGGAAGGGCAGGTCGGCGCTGTGGCGCACCACAATGCCGAGGCGTTTGCGCGCCAGGGCGGGAATGTCGTCGAGGTCGGCCGCCTCGGGGGCCGCGATGACCAGGGCCTCGTCGTGCAGGATCGCCAGCGTCAGCCCGTTCTCGGGCAGGAACACGTCCGGCCGGACGACGGCGAGGTCGGCCTTGTTGCGCTGGAGCGCCATCGCGCTGTCGCGGACATCGCCGTAGCGCACGACCTTGAGGCGCACATCCTCGCGAGCCCGGTCGAGGGCGCCGGCATAGGCCTCGATCAGCGCGGCCTCAGGGCCGTCCTGGGGGCCGACCGCCACCGTGAGCGTGTTCGGGCGCGACAGATAGACGATCGCGGCCGCGACCGCGGCCAGCCCCAGGGCGACGAGGACCAGGAGCCACTCGCGGCGCATCAGGGACGTCGCCGCCGCATGGAGGCGTCTCCGCCACGGCTTGCGGGTGCGGTCGGGCGAAGGACGGTGGTTCGGGCCATGACCGAGCCTGTCGCGTTGCGCGCGTTCCATACCCAAGTCATGGAACGCAAACCTGTCGAGATCGTGAAGAACCGGTGAAACGAACATTCGTTGCAGGATCCGGGCCGGGACGCCGGGACGCCGACGCCCCACCCCCGAAACCGATCAGCCCGACCTGGCTCGAACGGTCGGCGCTGCACTACCTCGAGCGCTACAGCGCCTCCACCGAGATGCTGCGCCGGACCCTGGCGCGGCGCGTGGAGAAGCGGGCGCGGCTGCGCGGTGAGGACCCGGCGGCCTTCGCCGAGATGATCGCCGCCACCGTGGCGCGGGCCGTCTCGGCCGGCCTCGTGGACGATACGCGCTTCACCGAGACCCGGGTCGCAACCCTGCGCCGCCGGGGCACGTCGAGCCGGGGTGTCTCGGCCAAGCTTGCCGCCAAGGGTGTGCCGCGCGACGTGGTCGAGGCCGCCATGCAGGCCGAGCGCGATGCCGTTCCGGAGGGGGAGGCTGCCGATATCGAGGCGCAGGCTGCGCAGGCCTACGCGAAGCGGCGGCGGTTGGGGCCTTTTCGCCGGCCGGATCTGCGGGCCGCGCACCGGGACCGGGATCTCGCCGCGCTGGCCCGGGCCGGATTCGCCTACGCGCTCGCCCGACACGTGGTCGACGCCGAGATCGATGGAGTGGAGTGAGGGTGCGGCATCGCGGCTCAGGGTGAAGCGTCGGTCGCCCTTGCACCTTCAACCGCGTCGTTCATTGTCTGTTCGATGGATGAAACCCTTGCCAAGAAGCTGCGCATCCTGGCCGATGCCGCGAAGTACGATGCCTCCTGCGCCTCTTCGGCCGCGCCGAAACGGGCCGCCGGCAAGGATGGCCTCGGCTCGACCACGGGCGCCGGGATCTGTCACGCCTACACGCCGGATGGGCGCTGCGTCTCGCTGCTGAAGATCCTGCTGACCAACTGGTGTCTGTTCGACTGCGCCTATTGCATCAATCGCCGATCCTCGAACGTGCGGCGGGCGAAGTTCTCGGTGGAGGAAGTCGTTAACCTCACTCTCAATTTCTACAAGCGCAACTACATCGAGGGCCTGTTCCTGTCCTCGGGTATCATCAAGTCGCCCGATCACACGATGGAGTTGCTGACCCGGGTGGCGAAGTCCCTCCGGCGCGATCATGGCTTTGCAGGCTACATCCATCTGAAGTCGATCCCGGAGGCGAGCCCCTGGCTGATCGAGGAGGCCGGCCTCTATGCCGACCGGCTGTCGATCAACGTCGAGCTGCCCACAGAGGCGAGCCTGGAACGCTTGGCACCCGAGAAGGATGGGGCGGCCATCCAGGGCGCCATGGCGCAGATCGGCGAGCGCATCGTGCAGGCCAAGGCCGAGAAGCGCCGCTTCTCGCCAGCCGGGCACTCGACGCAGGTGATCGTCGGGGCGGACGCCACCACCGACGAGGCGCTGATCCGCAAGAGCGCGCTGCTCTACGGCAGCGTCGGGCTGAAGCGGGTCTACTACTCGGCCTTCAGCCCGATTCCGGACGGGTCCGCGATCCTGCCGCCGAAGCCGCCGCCGCTCCAGCGCGAGCACCGGCTCTATCAGGCCGACTGGCTGCTGCGGTACTACGAATTCACCCCCGACGAGGTGGCCGATGCCTCCGAAGGAGGGATGCTCGCCCTCGACATCGATCCCAAACTCGCCTGGGCGCTGAAGCACCGCGAGAAGTTTCCCGTCGACGTGAACAAGGCCGATCGGGAATGGCTGCTGCGGGTGCCGGGGCTGGGCGCGCGGGCGGTGGACAAGATCATCTCGGCGCGCCGTCATGCGACCCTGCGCCTCGACGATGTGGCGCGGCTGACATCGGGCCTGAAACGGGCGCGACCGTTCCTGGTGGCCGCCGATCACCGGCCCGTGGGGCTGACCGACCGGCTCGATCTGCGCACGCGGCTGGTCGAGCCGGCGACGCAGCTGAGCTTGTTCTGATGGGGGCCGGGAACGCGCTTCTCCCTCCCCCCTTCGCAGGGGGAGGGGATGCGCCCGGTCCGCGCGCCATCACCTTGCGCCCCGGCGCCGACCTCGATGGCTTTCGCGCGGCGGTGCGCAGTCTCGTGGCGCAGGGCGTCCCGCCCGAGGCGGTGACGTGGTCGGTGACGGACGCGCCCGGCCTGTTCGGCACGGACGGGGAGGGTGCGCCCGCCGCGCCCCTCGCGCTGCCCAAACCCGTGGCGGCCCTGATCCCACAGGTGATCCCTCACCGCGATCCGGAGCGCTACAGCCTGCTCTACGCGTTGATCTGGCGGGTCTGCCACGGCGAGCGGCACCTCATGGAGGTCGGCAGCGATCCGCTGGTCCATCGCCTGCACCGGATGGCGAAAGCGATCGGCCGCGATCTCCACAAGATGCACGCCTTCCTGCGCTTCCGCCGGGCCGAGGACAGCGGCGGCGAGCACTACGTCGCGTGGTTCGAGCCGGATCACCACATCCTGGAAGCGGCCGCCTCATTCTTCGTCAACCGCTTCCGCGGGATGCGCTGGTCGATCCTCACACCGGACGGCTCGGCCCACTGGGACACCGAGACCCTGATCTTCGGGCCTCCGGGTGACCGCGGAAATCTCCCCGAGGGCGACGGGTTCGAGGCCGGCTGGCAGACCTATTACGAAAGCACGTTCAACCCGGCCCGCACCAATCTGAAGGCGATGCGGGCCGAGATGCCGAAAAAATACTGGCGCAACATGCCCGAGACGGCCGCGATCCCGGCCCTGGTCCGGGCGGCGGCCGGGCGCACCGAAGCGATGATCGAGAGGGAGCCGACCTTGCCCACACGCCGCGAACCCGCCCGCGCCGTCGCCGCCATGGCCGACCAGGACCCCAAGACCCTCGACGCGCTGAACGCCATCATCCGGCGGACCGAGCCGCTGGTCCCGGGCGCCACCCAGGCCGTGATTGGTGAGGGACCGGTCGGCGCCACGATCGCCTTCGTGGGCGAGCAGCCGGGCGATCAGGAGGACCGGCAGGGCCGGCCCTTCGTCGGGCCCGCCGGGCAGCTCCTGTCCCGCGCCATGGCGGAGGCCGGGATCGACCGGGGGGCGAGCTACCTCACGAATGCGGTCAAGCATTTCAAGTTCGAGGAGCGCGGCAAGCGCCGCATCCACCAGAAGCCGACGGCCGGCGAGGTCAGCCATTATCGCTGGTGGCTGGATCGGGAATTGGAATTCGTCGCCCCGAAGCTTGTGGTGGCGCTCGGCGCGACCGCCGTGCTGGCGCTGACCGGCAAGGCGGTGCCGATCACCCGGGCGCGCGGCCCGTTCCGCTTCGAACGTCACGACAACCGCTTCCAGGGCTTCATCACGGTCCACCCCTCCTACCTGCTGCGCCTGCCCGACGAGGCGAAGGCGGAGGCTTACGCGGCCTTCGTGGACGACCTGCGCCGGGTGGAGGCGCTTGGGCAAGAACTCGCGGCGTGATCCGCACCGCCCCTCGTTCTGTTATGCTGGCGGGCGCCGATTCTCTCCGGGTCCGCCACCATGGATAAGCTCGCCGCCCTCGACATCCTGCGCGCCAACGAGGCGCAACTGCGCCGCCGCGGGGTCCTGCACGCGGTCCTGTTCGGTTCTGTCGCCCGCGGCGAAGCGGGGACGGAGAACGACCTGGACGTGATGATCGAGATCGATGCGCCGGTCGTCGGCGGGCTCTTCGGCTATGTCGGTCTGTGCCACTTCATCGATGACCTGTTTCCGATCCGGGTCGATGTAGCTGACCGGGCTGCCCTGAAGGACCGGGTCCGAAAGCACGCAGAGCGCGATGCCGTTTTCGCCTTCTGAGCGCGAGCGGACCGCCTGCGCAGACATCATCGCCAACGCGGAGCGCGCCACTCGCTTCGTGGCCGGGTTCACGCTCGAGACCTTCGAGGCTGACGAGCGCACCCACTTCGCGGTCGTGCGCTGCCTGGAGATCGTCTCGGAGGCGAGCCGTCGGTTGAGTGCCGAAACGAAGGCCCGGTATCCCGCCGTGCCGTGGCGACAGATCGCGGATGCGGGCAACGTCTATCGCCGCAGCTAACATCGGGTGACGCTGGACATCGTCTGGCTCACCGTCCACCACGAGTTGCCCGTTCTCGTCGCGGCCTGCCGTGCCGAGCTGGACCGCGCGCCCGATTCCTGATCGCCCCGAGCCGCCCGAGCCCCATGACCGACGCGAAGCCCGAGACCAAACCCGTCGGCCCCGGCGATCAGGTGATCCTGGTCGATGGTTCGTCGTTCATCTTCCGGGCCTATTTCCAGTCGATCAACCAGGACCAGAAGTACAACTCGCGCCCCTCCGACGGGCTGCCCACCGGTGCCGTGCGGCTGTTTTGCACCAAGATCGCGCAGTTCCTGCAGGACGGCGCCGCCGGGACGATGCCGACCCATCTGGGTATCGTCTTCGACAAGTCCGAGGGCTCGTTCCGCAAGGAGATGTTCCCGGACTACAAGGGCCACCGCCCGGACGCGCCGGACGACCTCAAGCGCCAGATGCCGCTGATGCGCGACGCGGTCCGC
>Ga0164297_10005111_pt1 | contig 11386 bp, 13 predicted proteins | sample GEODES058metaG_FD_113539 | JGI IMG/M metagenome (GOLD analysis project Ga0164297, IMG submission 113539) | Dystrophic lake water microbial communities from Trout Bog Lake, Wisconsin, USA - GEODES058 metaG | ecosystem: Environmental > Aquatic > Freshwater > Lake | place: USA: Trout Bog Lake...
TCCTTTTCCGTCAGCGTTTTTGCTACTTGGCTAGCGAGCTCGCGAGGAAGCCCACGCTCTTGGTAAATCTGAGTGAGCTCTTCTAACTCCCCCTCGGGATCAAGCGCGAGGTGCTCGATCTCCATCTGTCGATCGGAGGCTTCGATATCTGCTTGTGACTGCACGGAAATATATTCGCCAACAGCCATCGACATCGATCCGGCAGCAATACCGGCAATACCTGCAACGGCGACGAAACTGCTGCGACCTGATGCAACAACACCAATGAGGAGTGAAGCGTTGGAGACCAGCCCGTCATTGGCGCCAAGGACAGCAGCACGAAGCCATCCCGACTTGCTGCCGCGGTGATGAAGGTTGCGTTGGTAAACCGCCTCAAGACTCATGCCGAAATCCTATCAACTCCGCTCAATGGCGGACCTTTTCACGTCCATCGCGTTCACGCCGAATCAGTGCTGCACTAGCGAGCGCACCGCATAAAAGGGCAACCCACACGTTGAGACGTAATCCAAAAATGTGATGCGCTGGATCTATGCGAAGCGCTTCGATCCAGATTCGTCCGACGCAATATAGGGCGATGTAAAAAAGGAAAAGACTTCCGGGTTTTAGCAACCTGGCCCTTGAGAGGTACAGAAGGGCGAAACAAACCCCAAGGCACCAGAGTGATTCGTATAGAAAAGCTGGGTGGAATGTTGTGACGTTTTCGTAGCCAACAGGTCGATCAGCAACGGGAATCTCAAGACCCCATGGAAGTTTGGTCGGAGATCCAAAAAGTTCGTGGTTAAACCAGTTTCCCCATCGTCCGATGGCTTGAGCCAGCACAATTCCAGGAGCTAAGACATCTGCCGCCACGGGAAATGTGAGGCTCCGTTTACTATGTCGAAAATAGAGATAAGTGACGAGCGCGCCAACGCCGACCGCCCCCCATATACCCATTCCGCCTTCCCAAATTTTAAAGGCGTTCAAGAAATGGCCATTTCGTCCAAAATATGACTCAGGCGTCGTAATGACATGATAGAGACGCCCTCCGATAATGCCGGAGGGAATTACATAAATAGCTAAGTCAAATAATTCGGAGGTTATTCCGCCAGCTCTACTCCAACGAGCGCTGCCGAGGAGTAATGCAGCAATGATTCCCAAGAGAATACAGAGCGCATACATATGAATTGTGAGTGGCCCCAATGAAAATTGGGAGAAAGAAGGGGTAGGGATCGATCTATGGATCATCGCCCCTACCCCTTAATTATTGATTTAAAGGTGCTCGCCTTTATTTAATTCCAAGATCTGTAAAGACCTTGGTAAATGCCTTCGCATCGTAATCTGTTGCCAACGGCAAGGTCTTGCCGTTAACGATCACCGTAGGCGTGCCGTTGATGTTCCTGGCGGCTGCATCTGCTGCAATGTTCTTGGTCCATGGAATGTACTTTCCGGAGTTCACACATGTATCGAATGTCTTTGAAGTAATTCCAACTGAATGCCCGAGAAGAATGAGTTGAGCGTTAGTCCAATACGCGGTGTTTTCTGGAGTTACGCTGGAGTCAGGCTGATTTGCATAAAGCGCCGTATGCATTTCCAAGAACTTTCCTTGGTCGGCAGCGCATGCTGCGGCTGCGGCAGCGATCGCGGAATCGGGAGCAATGAAGGACATTGGGTGGTAAACCGCATTGATCTTGCCCTCGCGAACTAATTGATTGACATAAGTGTTGTTCACGGCCTCAAAGTTCTTGCAGTTCGGGCACCTAAAATCTTCGAACATGTCAACCTTGACCTTGGCTGTTGGGTTGAGCGAGATTCCGTAGCCATCCGCCTTCGAAACAGATGCAGGAACTGGCGCGTGGGAGTTTGAATGATTCTTGGCGAGAGCTGCGCCAACACCTGCCAACACAATAAGGGCAATCATTCCGATAACGAGATAGCGAGTGAAAGCATCTCCCTGTTTTTTTACGGGTTGATGCTTGGATTTTTTCTTCTTATCCGCCATTTACGCTCTCCTCATATGTCAGAAACTTCGGCTTTATCTAGCCCTAATTTACCGTGTGGAAAGCGATATAAATACCCTGCAACGACCGTAAGCCCTATGTCTCGCAAAATTTCGGTGAGATATACGCCGGGGTGTACCTTTCCATCCGCACTGACCCCGCCATTTCCAAAACAACCGCAGTTAATAGCTAACTTTCTGGCCCAGGCTTGCCCTACCGCAAATATGAATAAAACCATAAGGGCTCCTGAAAGCACGGACACTTGGCGGACCCAAATTCCTACAATCAAAAGTAGTGCAAGCCCAATCTCAATCCAAGGAAGGCAATATCCAAAAATATTAGCGGCTCCAACGGGCAATAGCTTATATACACGGACCGATGCGGTGGCCTCAGTTGGATTCTTTGCTTTGAGGTATCCGGCCGCGAGCAATACTCCGCCAAGCAAGAGTCGACCTAAAAGAGTCAACCAACTTTTCCAGGATTCTTTCATGAACGTTGCAACCCTCCTGAGAGTTCTTTCGCCAGATCACGGACTTTCGCTACGCCTTCGGCGACGGATGAGCTTTCTTGGACGAGACGAATAAATGCAGATCCGACGATTACACCGTCAGCATATTGCGCAACCTCACGGACTTGGTCAGCATTAGAAACGCCGAGTCCAACAGCCACCGGCAGTTCGCTGACGTGACGTATACGAGTAACCAAGTCTTTGGCGCTGCTCGAAACTGCAGTGCGGGTGCCTGTTACACCCATGAGTGATGCGGCGTACAAAAATCCAGAAGCTGCGCTACTTACTTTGCGAAGTCGATCATCATTGGTGCTAGGCGCGACGACGTAAATCCGATTGGTGTGATGAGAATCAGACGACGCAATCCAACCTTCAGACTCCTCAATTGTGAGGTCTGGAGTAATAACCCCAGATCCCCCAACTTCCTTGAGCTTTGCAAGGAATTGGTCGACGCCATATCTCTCAATGGGATTCCAATACGTCATGACAACGGTTGGGGCTAGCGGGGCGATTGCTTCTACAGTTTGAAAAACTTGTGCTGCCCCGGTGCCGTTTCGCAAAGATTGATCCGCTGCAGCTTGAATGACTGGGCCATCCATTACTGGATCGCTATATGGGTAACCGATTTCAATGGCGTCGACGCCGCCTTCGATCATCGCTTTCAATACTTCAATTGCACCGTCCTGGGTAGGAAAACCTGCAGGCATATACCCAATCAGCAGCGCACGATTTTCAGATTTTGCCTTGACGAATAACTCTTCGAGCGGGGTGCTCACAATGGAATTCCAAAATACTCTGCTGCTGTCTGTACATCCTTATCGCCGCGACCGCTAAGGTTGATGAGCAAAACTGCATCCGGTCCCAGTTCTTTTCCAACCTGCATTGCGCCAGCGAGCGCATGTGCGCTTTCAATCGCCGGGATAATTCCTTCGGTGCGGCAGAGCAACGCGAAGGCTTCCATAGCCTGCGCATCTGTAATCGCGCGATACTCCGCGCGGCCAATGTCATGCAGGTATGCGTGTTCTGGTCCTACGCCTGGATAATCCAGTCCAGCCGAGATTGAATGGGACTCAACTGTTTGGCCATTTTTATCCTGAAGAACATAAGAGCGTGTTCCATGAAGCACGCCAGGGGTTCCGCCAGAGATGGTGGCTGCGTGGAAACCAGATTCGATTCCACTGCCCCCTGCTTCAAGGCCGATAAGTCGAACGCCAGCATCATCAATAAAAGGATGGAAGATTCCGATCGCATTGGATCCGCCGCCGACGCAAGCCAAGATGACATCTGGCAAACGTCCCAAGATTTCTAGGCATTGCTCACGGGCTTCAACGCCGATGATTCGATGAAAATCCCGAACCATCGTCGGGAAGGGATGAGGGCCAGCAACTGTTCCGAGCAAATAATGCGTAGTCTCAACGTTGGTTACCCAATCGCGCATCGCTTCATTGATGGCATCTTTAAGGGTCTTGCTTCCCTGAGTTACCGGGATAACTTCGGCGCCTAGCAATTTCATTCGGGCGACGTTAAGCGACTGACGCTTGGTGTCTTCTTCGCCCATATACACAACACACTCGAGCCCCATGAGTGCAGCTGCGGTTGCCGATGCGACGCCATGTTGGCCAGCACCGGTTTCAGCGATGATCCGCTTCTTGCCCATGCGCTTGGTAAGTAGCGCCTGACCTAAGACGTTATTGATCTTGTGGCTACCTGTGTGATTAAGGTCTTCACGCTTCAAGAGAATGCGTGCACCACCAGCATGTTCAGCAAAGCGCTTCGCCTCAGTCATGATGCTCGGGCGACCGGTATAGGTGCGATGGAGTTCGGCGAGTTCGTGCTGAAAAGAAGGGTCCGCGAGCGCTACCTGATGCGCCAGCGCCAGTTCATCTAAAGCTGCGATCAGTGCTTCTGGGACGAATCGCCCGCCGTATGGGCCGAAATGGCCGAGGATTTCCGGGGCAACCGTTGAACTCATGCGAGTACGTTACCAGCCGACTATCTTCCAAGCAGGGTACTAATTGCCGCTGCGGGATCCCCCGCCCGTACCAGAGTTTCACCCACCAAGATCGCCTTCGCCCCGTGCGCCTCCGCGTTGATGACCTCGGCCCGAGTCGAAATTCCGGACTCGGCAACTTTAATTTTGTCGTCAGGGATGAGAGGCAGCAGTCGATCAAAGGCATCAGGATGAATCTCAAGTGTCTTCAAATTTCGAGCATTGACCCCGATGAGCCGGGCGTCGATTGCGAGCGCTCTTTCAATTTCTACCTCATCATGCACTTCAACCAGTACTGATAAACCCAACTCATGAGAGAGCTGGTAGTAGTCCTTTAATTGCGAATCTGAAAGCGCTGCGACGATAAGGAGAATCAGGTCCGCTCCCAGCGCGCGAGTTTCGTACACTTGAAATTCGGTGACCGTGAAATCCTTTCGCAGGATTGGTAGCGAAACTCTTGAGCGAACGGCCTGTAAATCTGCAGGAGATCCTTTAAAGCGTCGTCCTTCTGTGAGCACGCTGATTACAGCCGCTCCCGCACTTTGATAGGTAGCCGCTAACGCGGCAGGATCCGTAATTGTCGCAAGTTCACCTTTACTCGGTGAAGATCGCTTTACCTCCGCAATGATCTGCATACCGGGTTTTGCAAGCGCAGCGTACGCATCGAGTGCGGCAGGTATTTCAGCAATCTCATCGCGCAACTGTGAGTTTGGAACTTCGCGCAACTTAATATCTTCAAGGACACCTTCGATGATGGAATCGAGCACCGTACTCATAGCGTTGGGTCCTTACCTTCGCTCAACGCATTCCACGGAGTTTGGGATTTCGGCTCATAGCGTTTGGAAATTCCGCGCCTTGTCATTCGAATCGCGAGAAAGATCACGATCAGAAAAACGACTAATACGAGCAATAACTTTACGAGAAGCATCAAAGCGCCTTCATATTATTTGCAGTCGCAATCGCACCAAGGACAGCTGCCGCCTTATTCACGCACTCTTGGTCTTCGGTCGCTGGATCAGAATCTGCAACGATTCCCGCACCAGCCTGCACGTACGCTTTGCCATCTTTAATAACAGCAGTACGAATTGCGATACATGCATCGATATTTCCGCGGAAATCTAAATACCCGATAGTGCCGCCATACAAGCCGCGTCGCGTAGGTTCCAGGCCCTCAATTATTTTCATAGCAGATGGCTTCGGTGCGCCCGAGAGTGTGCCTGCAGGAAATACTGCAAGGAGCGCATCGACTGGCGAAGAGTCCTCCGCGAGCTTTCCAGCTACTGTCGAAACAATATGCATAACATGGGAATAACGCTCGATCTGCATAAATTCAACGACTTCAACACTTCCAGGAGCGCACACTCGGCCGAGGTCATTTCGCCCAAGATCAACCAACATGAGATGTTCGGCGCGCTCTTTCGGATCAGCTAACAGTTCCTCTGCATGACGCTGATCGACTTCTGGATCAGCAGAGCGCGGGCGTGTTCCTGCGATCGGGTGAATAAGTACATCCTCCCCAGTTATCTTGACCAACGCCTCCGGGCTGGATCCGACGACGGATAGGCCATCGGCAAATCTAAATAAATACATGTACGGGCTTGGGTTTGAGGCGCGCAGCGAACGATAGATTTCAAATGGATCACATTCTGTATCCATCACAAAGCGCTGCGACAGAACAACTTGGAAAGCCTCACCGGCACGGATCTCTTCTCGAATTGATTCGACCTTTGACTGGTAGTCCTCAGATTTCATATCACGATTGAAATTGGGAGCAACGCGGTGCAACGGGTAGTTGATGGTTGCCGGGGCTTCAGTGCGTAAACGTTCTTCGATCGCGTTTAATCGGCTGTTCGCATCTTCGTATGCAAGGTCAACGCGATCAGCGCTGCCATCCCAGTTAATCGCATTTGCGATAACTGTGAGCGTTCCATCGAAATGATCAAAGACCGCTAAATCCGAGGTCAACATAAATGCAATTTCCGGAATGGCTACATCAGCTACTGCTTTATTTGGAATTCGCTCGAGGCGACGAACGATTTCATAACTTGCATAACCAACCAATCCTCCAGTGAGCGGAGGAAGGTGCGGGAGGTGCGGCGACTTTAAATGTTTTGCGGTGATCTTCAGGGCGTCCAGCGGGTCGATTCCAGATGGAGCTCCAGCGGGGGCTGTGCCAATCCAAGTCGCCTTTCCATCGACTTCAGTGAGCGTTGAGGCGCTATGAATTCCAATGAACGAGTAGCGAGACCAGACTCCACCATGTTCGGCGGACTCAAGCAAGAAAGTGCCGGGGCGGTCCTGTGCCAAAATTTTGTAGAGCGAGAGCGGCGTATGCGCGTCTGCCAAGTAGGTGCGCGATACCGGAATGACATTGAAATCCTGCGCGTATTCCCTGAACTTTTCAAGAGTAATTTGCGTCGCGCTCATCTAAATGCTTTCCGTTTCTGGGAATGAGATCTCTCGAAAAAAGCAGGAACGCTCCCCTGTATGACAAGCTGCTCCAATTTGTTCAACCTTCATAAGAAGTGCGTCGCCGTCACAGTCATATGAAATGGATTTCAAGGCCTGGGTATGTCCAGAAGTTTCACCTTTGCGCCATAGGGAATTTCGGCTCCGACTCCAATACGTTACCTGTCCGGTGCGGAGCGTGATTTCTAGCGCCTCCTGGTTCATCCAGGCCATCATCAGCACCTCACCAGAATCCGAATCCTGCGCAATTGCCGCTACCAAGCCCTGATTCTGGAGCGCACCTAATACTTCGGCGGGGAGATTCACCCTCCCATTCTGCCCTATAGCCACCTACTGTCGCATGGCATAACCGTGGCTACGCAATTCATCCTTCACTTGCACAATAGTGAGCGTTTGAAAGTGAAAAACACTGGCGGCGAGTAGCGCATCTGCCCCAGCTTCAAGGGCTGGAGCGAAATCCTTCAGTGACCCCGCTCCTCCGCTGGCAATCAGCGGGACGTCGGTGATGGCACGAACTTTGCTGATCATCTCGGTGTCATATCCGTTGCGCGTCCCATCGGCGTCCATAGAGTTAAGCAGGATTTCGCCCACCCCACGCGAAGTTGCCTCGGCAATCCATTGAAATGCATCCAGGCCGGTTCTCGTTCTTCCACCATGAGTAGTTACCTCAAATCCAGAAGGAGTTTCACCACGCTTTGCATCCACAGAGAGAACCAAAACTTGATCACCGAAACGATCCGATATTTGATTGATTACCTGCGGGTTATTGATTGCCGCGGTGTTAATTCCAACTTTGTCCGCGCCAGCACGAAGTAATTGATCAACATCGGCGGCAGTACGGACTCCCCCACCTACTGTGAGTGGAATAAAAACTTGCTCCGCAGTTCTCGCAACTATTTCAAGTGTGGTGGAACGCTCTTCAACCGATGCAGAAATATCTAAAAAGGTGAGCTCATCTGCTCCACTGTCTCCGTATAGTTTTGCGAGTTCCACGGGATCACCGGCGTCAACGAGATTCGCGAAATTCACGCCCTTCACAACCCGTCCGCCTGCTACATCCAGACAGGGAATGATCCGCTTCGCTAACGTCATCCGACTACTGCAATCGCTTCTGGCAAGGTAAAAGCTCCGGCATACAAAGCCTTTCCAACAATTGCACCCTCGACACCGATATCTGTCAGCGAACGAATTTGCTTCAGGTCATCAAGGCTTGATACACCGCCGCTTGCTACGACGGGGCGATCCGTAGCCGCACAGATCTGGCGGAGAAGTTCAAGGTTTGGACCTTGCAAAGTTCCATCTTTTGCAACGTCGGTCACGATATATCTGGCACACCCATCGCGATTTAAACGCTCCAGGGTTTCAAAGAGATTGCCACCTTCTTTAGTCCAACCACGCGCAGCCAAGGTGTGACCACGAACATCAAGACCAACAGCGATTCGATCGCCGAATTCCGCAATCACTTTCGCAGTCCATTCAGGATTCTCAAGCGCCGCAGTTCCAAGATTCACCCGGGTACAACCGGTGGCTAGCGCACGACGCAAGGACTCATCATCACGAATTCCACCAGAAAGTTCGACTTTGAGATCAACGCTCTTGATGACCTCTTCGAGCAGCGCCGCATTGCTTCCGGTGCCGAAGGCAGCATCTAGATCTACAAGATGGATCCATTCCGCTCCAGCACTTTGAAATTCGGCTGCAACCTCAAGCGGGCGGCCATATTTGCTGGTGGCGCTTAACTCTCCTTGAACAAGCCGGACAGCGAGCCCATCTTTCACATCAATAGCAGGAAGAAGTTCCAAACGCTTTGCATCATCGGTCATAGCGACTCCACCCAATTCATTATTAGTTTTGCTCCCGCATCACCGCTCTTTTCAGGGTGAAATTGCACAGCACTTATTGCACCTAACTCCACTGCAGCCAAAAAGTTTTCTCCATATTCACACCAGGTATTTATCGCACCAGGTACGGGCACCTTTGCAGCAAATGAATGGACAAAGTAGAAAGAGGAATCGTGTATTCCTTTGAAGAGAATAGATTGCTCATTGGTAAAAACGGTATTCCAACCCATGTGCGGCAAGATCGGAGCGGCTATACGCTCGACGACGCCGGGGAATAATCCAAGTCCTGCATGGCCTTGTTTTTCGATTCCCTCTTCAAAGAAGATTTGCATTCCAACACAGATTCCAAAGATCGGATTTCCAGCTTTCGTGCGCTCCGCAATGATCTGATCGCCCCCGACAGAGATGAGCTGTTCCATACATGAGCCATACGCCCCCACTCCTGGAACCACCAGCCCATCACTCTTTAAGCAGATTTCGGGATCGCGGGTAACGACAGTCTCATGACCAGTCAGGGCAAAGGCTCGTTCTGCAGAGCGCAAGTTGCCCGAACCGTAATCAAGTATTGCTATCAAAGCACGCCTTTTGTGGATGGGATGCCAGCCGTGCGTCCATCGATGGCAACAGCGTCGCGTAGTGCGCGAGCTACCGCCTTGAATTGAGCTTCAAATACATGGTGGGCATTGCGACCTTCAAGCACTCTGATGTGAAGCGCAATGCGCGCCTCTGCAACGATCGATTCCCAAATGTGTTTTCCTAGTGTCGTATCAAATGTACCAATCAACTCCACAATCTCTGGTTGGCGGTGTACCAAGTATGGACGCCCAGATAAATCGACAGCGGCCTGAACGAGAACCTCATCCAATGGAACCATTGCATCGCCAAAGCGTCGGATGCCGGCCTTGTCCCCGAGTGCTTCGCGAAGAGCCTGGCCAAAGGCAAGTGAAGTATCTTCAACGGTGTGGTGTGAATCCACATCCACATCGCCGGTTGTCTTAACCGTCAAATCGAAACCTGCATGCTTTCCTAACTGCGAGAGCATATGTTCGAAAAACGGAACTCCAGTTTGAATATCGATGATGCCGCTGCCGTCAAGATTGAGTTGAACAAATACGTCAGACTCTTTAGTAGTGCGAGCAACTGTTGCTTGGCGCGGGCTCTGATTAGCTGTAGTCATCGACTCTCTCTTATCCCTTTATTCCCCAACGACTTGTTGGAGGGCAGTAATAAATTGATCATTCTCTGATGGCGTACCAATTGAAACCCGTAGATAACCGCGCAGCCCGATGTCACGAATCAGCACTCCTTTTTCTAGGAGCGACTTCCACACCGCTGCAGGCTCACCTTGGAATCCGGTAAAGAGTAGAAAGTTTGCCGAACTCGGGACGACCTGGATGTTCAGCTCCTCTAGCGCCACTTTTACACGTTCGCGCTCATTGATAAGCAGTTCAATCTCCGACTGCATCGCGGGAGCGAACTCGAGGGCTACCTCGGCTGCAGCCTGAGTCAAGGAACTAAGGTGATATGGAAGTCTGGTTATAAGCGCCGCATTCACAACGGCTGGTTTTGCCACAAGGTACCCAGTGCGGGCGCCGGCGAAAGCGAAAGCCTTGCTCATCGTGCGGACAACGACGACGTGCGGATAGTCGGTGAGCAAAGTAACTGCTGAGGGTTCTGCGGAAAATTCTGCATAGGCCTCATCGACAACCAAAAGGCCACCAATCGAACCAGTAGCTTCTGCAAGCTCTCTAAGGTCGGCAATCGGCGTAGCGGTGCCCGAAGGGTTATTAGGCGTCGTCACAAATACTAATTGCGGTGATTTTTCACGTATGGTTTTCTTTGCCGACGCAATATCGATTTTGAACTCACCGTCACGGCTTCCTGCAAACCACGGGGTCTTCGTAATTTGAGCGATCAGTGGATGAACTGAATAGGACGGAGTGAAACCGAGCGCCAGATTTTCACTTCCCGCGAACGCTAGAAAGAGCGTCTGCAAGATTTCATTTGAACCGTTCGCTGCCCAAATATTTTCAGCACCTACTTCAACGCTTGTTGATTGCGTGATGTAGTGAGCTAACTTTGTGCGCAGATTTACCGCATCTCGATCTGGATATCTATTGAGGTGGCGACATACTTCGGCTAGCCGATTCTGCATCGCATCAACTACCTCATCCGGCAGAGCAAAAGGGTTTTCATTGGTATTGAGAGCGACAACATCGGTGATCTGTGGCGCACCGTATGGTGAAATGTTTCGCAGATCGGAGCGAAGTGGAAGCCAGTACGGCCATTGCGATGAAACCATTACTTACTCTCCTCGAATCGAGCGCGAATTGCTTCACCATGTGCAGGAAGATCTTCGGCATTTGCAAGCGTGACAACTGTCTCTGCGATATCACGTAAAGAGTTAAGGTCGTACTCTACGAAATTAACGCCCTTCAAAAACGTTTGTACCGACAGGCCGCTGGAGTGACATGCACATCCACCAGTAGGTAGAACATGGTTTGAACCCGCGGAGTAATCACCTAATGAAACCGGGGTGTAGCGCCCAACAAAGACTGCGCCGGCATTTCTTATTTGTGAAGCGACGTACTCAATATTTTCA
>Ga0164297_10005112_pt1 | contig 11385 bp, 5 predicted proteins | sample GEODES058metaG_FD_113539 | JGI IMG/M metagenome (GOLD analysis project Ga0164297, IMG submission 113539) | Dystrophic lake water microbial communities from Trout Bog Lake, Wisconsin, USA - GEODES058 metaG | ecosystem: Environmental > Aquatic > Freshwater > Lake | place: USA: Trout Bog Lake...
ATGCGAAATTAGAATCCCTTGGGCAAGCCTCAACTTCCCTACCAGTCAGGATACGATTTCAATGGGAATCAACTTCCAACGTTTCCAAGATCGAACCAAAACGATTTCAATCTGGAGCAACACAACCACTCAAGGCTTCAATGAGTTGGAAGGAATCTGGGAACAGGTTGCCGTCCCTCATTCAGAATTCAAATCCAAACTGTCCGTCTTGCCTTATCTCCTATCCGGCGTCAGCCAAGATGCAAATTCGGCAAAAGTCGGGGTCGATGCCCGTTATACGGTGACTCCCCAACTCACCGCAGTGGGAACCCTCTTTCCCGATTTTTCTACGGTTGAAGGGGCAATTCAAAGCATCCAATTTTCTCATGTCGCGCATTCGGTGAATGATCGTCGACCTTTCTTCATGGAAGGCGGCAACTACTTTTATGATCAGACCAATATCAACGACATCGGCTTGTACTTTTACTCGATGCGTGTCCCCACGTTTGACCTGGGATCAAAGCTCTATGGCAAGTTGACCCCGAAAGATTCCATCGGAGTTTTAGACACAGATAGCTTCGACGGCAGAAACGATTTCGTCGGTCGATACCAACATAGCTTCTCGGATACTGCTTCCGGAGGTGCCATGATTGTCCAGACCGAATCGCCCACCGGACACAACACCGTCGGGGTTGTCGATGCCCACGACCGTTGGGGGAAGCTAGCTTTTGAAACTGTTGATGCCAACTCCACTGGTCCGGGTGCGGGTGGAGGCTCAGAGGTTCTAAGCACTTATTACGCGGACAAACACCTCACAAGCATGATTCAGTATACGGGGGTTTCCAATAACTTCTTGGCACCTGACGGATACATCCCTTACACCGGATACCGAGGCTATACAGCAGTCGAGGATTGGAGCGACTCATGGAGAAAGGGCTACTTACGGAGCACCGAATTCACAGTCGTTGGGTTGAACTGGAACCAGACCAGTGGTGATCCCTATTTCAGTGGTGTCCAGGCGATGTACAACGTGGAAACCAGGAGTGACTGGCATGTAGAGCTTGAATATGTGGACATGAAATTCCTTGGAACACGAGATCACACGCTCGGACTGAGCGTGGTTTGTGGAGCAACGAATCGATTCCATCAGATTGGTCTGCAGTTGACAACTGGCGAATTGGGTTCAGAGAAAGCCACATCACTGGGCCCGACATTTGCCTTTCGGCTCCTTAAGAAACTGGATTTGACATACGGTGGCTATATGCTTAACCGCGATGGTTTTGTCCAGCAGCACGTTCTAACGCTGAACTACGAATTGACTCCAACTCAGTCCTTTGGTGGCCGCGTCGTTTCGCAGAATGCAGACACCAATGCCTATCTCTTTTATCACAATTCTGGAGGTAAAGGGACCGAGTTCTATGTGATCTTGGGTGATCCCAATGCCAACCGAACCGTGAGAAGTCTGCAGGCGAAATGGGTCTTTTCACTCTAAGTTTCACCTTGACAGGTGCAAACACGATTACAATCTAGATATGCGCTCACCCGTTCTCCTCGATATTCCGGAGAAACTCCTGAACGAACGAATCCTCATCCGACCGTATCGTCATGGGGATGGAGAAGCAATGTTTGAAGCAGTCGATGAATCACGGGAGCACATTATTCCCTGGCTCCCCTGGGGTGACGGTCACCAAACTCCTGAAGACTCGGAGAAGTTGATCCGAACTTTTCGAGCGCGTTGGGAGCTGAGAGAAGATCTGCCCGTCGGTATCTTTGATCGGGCGACAGGCAGATTTCTTGGTGGCAGTGGCCTTCATCGCATCAATTGGACCGTCCCATCGTTTGAGATTGGCTATTGGATTCGCAAGTCTGCCGAAGGGAATGGCTATGTCACCGATGCTGTACGACTTCTTTGCAAAATGGCTTTTGAGCACCTCAACGCATCCCGAGTGTTTATCCGGTGTGCAGCCGCGAATGAGCGTAGCGCGGCAGTTGCACGTAGAGCCGGATTTCTTTATGAGGGCCGGTTGCGGAACGAGATCCGGGATTCCAATGGGAACCTGCATGACAGCTTGATCTTCAGCATGGTTCCCGATGAGTGGACTGCCGAAAGCAGGCGCTCACGCAACCGAGCTTCACAATCCAGTTAGTCCTTTGGTGGCGGCGGCACGACCAGATATCCTGTCTGGATCGGTCGAGCTTCGACCAAGATTTTGTCCACGTCACGAAGGCAGATCATGTCTCCTTCAGTCACTTCAGCATCACGATCAAAATCAAAGCATGGCTGAAGAGCCCCATCACTACTGTCCTGTCGATACGAATGTATCACCAATGGAATCTTTCGGCCCGATTTCAGCACTGCGCTAACCCTGGTTTCAAGATTCTTGAGGTTCACAGGACTAGCTACCCGATCTTTCCATTTGTAATTAGGAACTTCGTAGATCCAATGGATCTGATCTCCTACCATCAGAGTAAGTTTTCTGAGGTCGGGTCCTGCAGGCTTGATCTCATTGGGATCAGGCTTAATTTCTGCAGCCGCTTTCCATGAGCCCTCAGCAATTTGCACTTTAACCTGGCCAAATTTAGCGGGCTGGCTTAATGCGAATGAGGCCCAAATCTTGGGTTGCAACGGTCTCATCCGTCCATAGTCGTTGAGTGTTAATGGGGTTTGATTCCATTCTTGATGAAAGTTCTTGCCAGGTATATCGGAATCGGAACCGCCAGATTGGATGAAGAAATCTGGAGTATCCGGGCCGGACACGGATTGGATCTTAAGGACTCCGAAATAAGGTGCAGAAATCTCCCTTGCCGGCAATGGAGCATGATTCACCGGATTGTATTGACCAGTATCGATTCGTTTGCCACTGACCGCACCATTTAATTCTTCCGGGTGCGCTCGCCACTCCTTACCATCTACAGTGTAAAGCTTGGATTGGACGTATCGATCTCGATTCCATTCATGATCATCGGGGGCCGTCTGGGCCACGGCGGCAAGCGTGATCTCGGTCTCACCGAGCTTCAGTGATTTTCCAGTTTGAGCTGATCCCCAAACAATGTTCTTCCAAAGATCGGCATCTCGATCAAAGTGAACTTCTTTGAACTCAACGTATTCAAAGGGTCTGGCTTGAATCTCTATTGTCTGAATCTTGTCTAAGATTTGTAGAGGAATGTGGGCCAGGTTATGTGCCGTATAAAGAGGCAATTCCTTGCCGACCGAATCTGTAGCTTTCACTCGAAATTCAGTGTCAAGAATTCCGGACTTGCCTTTTAGTTCGACAACCAAACCGTCCATCACACTTCGTGCAGCAATGGCGAGCGTATCGGAATTCATGTCACGAATTACTTTGCCCGTGCCCCACGACCCGCTCAGGACGATTCTTCCCTTATACGGAGCTTTCCCGAAAGCGGGCTTGGAAAATCCCAGAGATTTCCATTCTCCATCGGCTATTCCGACAAACAGATCGCTTGTGCTGGATTTCGGCAAAAAGATACTTTCCATCCTATTCTCAAACTTGTTGATCTGCAAGGTCTGGATTTGATCGACCGGTTTCCGAGGATCGTCCCAAGAGACCAAGTCGGCAAGGGTCATCCCAGGAACGTAAAGCACAGCATCAACCTGAGATGGTGCCTCTGAGCTAAGTCTTAAACAGATTGTTCGGTGACTATCTGAATCATCATCCTTTTCCTGGCGGGGTTGCCAAGGTTGGTTGAAAGGGTCGGTATTCAATGGTCCACCGTTTGGACTCCACCAATGCTCCCAATCTTGTGTGTTTATGTGGTGAAGAGCAACCAACTGGACATGAGTTCCATGGCTCGTAACGCCTTGCCCATTGGAAGCTGGAATCGATATTTGGGGACGGACTGTCGACTGACGGTGACGAACTCCACTCCCAAGCGCTACCCATCCCAAGGCGATTAAGCCCGCAGGAAGCCAAACGCGTCGATCTCTCCAATGAAACTTTGCCATGAACGTGTTCCCTATCTGGTTAGTGTCGTAAACTTCCTACTTCGTTCAATCAACTTTGAGACGTTTCAGGATTTACCCCGTTTTGCCCCATGGCTGACTTTAGATTTGTACACGCAGCAGATATTCACCTCGATAGCCCATTGATTGGCTTAGAGGAATATCCGGATGCCCCAGCTGAAGAGATTCGAGGTGCCACCCGTCGTGCCTTAGAGAACCTTGTCGATTTATGTCTTGCCGAAAATGTCGCATTCCTTCTCATTGCAGGTGATATTTACGACGGAGGATGGAAATCAGCCGAGACGGGCCGATTCTTTGCAACTCAGATGCTTCGTTTGGCGAAAGCAGATCCCCCGATTCCAGTCTTCGCAATCAAAGGAAACCACGATGCGGCCAGTGCAATCAGCCGGGAAATGTCGATCCCGAACTTGGTCATGTTTGATCATAAGAAGCCGGGAACTCAGAAACTGGATAAATGGTCCGTAGCCATCCATGGGCAAAGCTACGATACGCCTGAAGTCACGACCGACCTTTCCAAGAATTACCCCCTACCAATTCCCGGACTGCTGAACATTGGTCTGCTTCACACAAGCGCCACGGGTCGAGATGGGCACGCATCGTATGCTCCATGTGATGTGAACGATTTGGCTAGAAAGGGTTACGACTACTGGGCGCTTGGGCATATCCATAAGCGGGAAGTGCTTTGCAGTAACCCGCCGATTCTGTTCGCAGGTAACTTACAGGGCCGACATATTAAAGAGACTGCTTCTGAGGGTAAGGGCTGCACAATTGTAACAGTTCAAGCCGGTCAAGTTGTCGATATCGACCATATCCCCTTAGATGTCCTTCGGTGGCATCAGCTTGAAGTTGACCTCACCGGATTTGACGAAGAAGATTCTGTCTTTGAGAGAATTCTTTCGGAACTGGGTGCCGTGGATCAAACTTCCGGGGGGCGACTGCTTGCAGTTCGGCTAAGGCTAATCGGATCGACAGCCTATAGTCTTGAGATCCATCGGAACTTTGCGATTTTCAGAGAGAACTTGGTCAATCGAGTTGTAAACCGGTGCGACCGTTGGTGGATTGAAGAGATCCGAGTGAAGACTCGATTGCCTGAACTCGAACGAACGTATGAGTCTGATGGCTCAATCCAAGGAGTTATCGAAGCCATTCAGGCGGATTATTCCAACCAACGTGACGCCCTCTATCAAGACGAAGTATTGCCACTGGTCAATCGGCTAAGGGCTTCCAACCCAGCAATTTTCGATCAGATTGAGTTTGAAGGAGCGGAATCACTAGACGATTTGCTCCCCGACATTGAGCAAACGATTTTGGCTATCACCCGCGAGGTGAATCCGAATTGAGATTCCGCTCATTCCACCTCAAAGCGTTTGGCCACTTCACCGATCAACAGATTGATTTCGGTACCCAGCCGGGATGTGTCGATATCGTTGTTGGAGCCAATGAAGCCGGCAAAAGCACGACACTCCGGGCGATCAACTGCATGTGCTTTGGCATCCCCAGTAAGACGAGCGACGGATACTTCCACGGCTACGACAATCTTCTGATTGGAGCCGATTTTGAACTGCAGAGCGGCGAGCGCCGAGTTCTCTATCGGCGGAAGAAGATCAAAAATGCCATCGTCAACTCCTCCCTTGATCCGGTTCCGGACAACTTACTCGAGGAATGCCTTTGTGGAGTCAGTCAAGCCGGTTTTGAGGCGCTATTTTGCTTGGACTTCGAACGTTTGACCCAAGGCAGCGATGGGTTGCTTGCCGAAGGGGGAGAAGTTGGGCGGTTACTCTTTGAGGCACGGTCCAACCTAAATTTGGCACCTGTTTTGAAGACACTTTCGACTCGTGCCGAAGAACTTTACAAGGGAACTCCACGCGCACGATCGGTCATCGACGACAATCTCAAAATCTATGAAGCCGCTCGAAAGGAGCTCAATCGAGGGGACCTGGCTACGTTCAAACAGGATTCCAAACGACTCGAAGAACTGGTCAAACAAGCCGATGAATTGGATACCAGAAAGAGAGAACTTGAGATCCGGTTGAAGCAACTGAATCGATTGCGATTAGGCAAACCCAAAGCAGAGCTCAGGCTGAAACTAATTGCCGAATTGGATCAGTTGGCCCATGTTCCCCAACTGGATAGCAATTTCAGACAATCGGTTCGAGATCGACTGAATGAGAAAGTTCGATTTTCGTCACAGATCGAATCACTCAGGCCCCAAATCGAGACTCACAGATCCAATCTGGAAAATGTATTAGCCGATTCGAATCTACTAACTTGGGCGGCGGCAGTCGATAACCTTTTTGCCGACAGCGGCGGCATTGACAAGATGATCAGTGATGGCCCTAAGCGCCAGGCAGAGGTGATGGAGGCTCGGGTCAAGGCAGAATATTGCGGCAAGGATCTTTGGCCCAATGGCAACGTACCATCGCCAGGCCAATTTGACACCTCTCGACAAAGGCAGATCCGAGATATTGCCCAACGGCTGCAATCTCTCCGTGACCAAATTAGCCACGGTGAGAAGCAAATCGCTCAATTGAAAAGCGATCTCAAGAAGAATTCGCAAACAGATGGTTTAGAAACGCCTACTCTGGATCTCGAACTTGCAGTCGAGCATGCCCGTAGCAATCCTAACGTCGATACCGATCTCGACAAGTTGATTAAAGATCTGGAAGAGCAGGAGCGAACGGCGCTGGCTCAAAAAAGTCGCCTCGGGCTTGCCAACCTTGATATTCCCGATGCCATTGCCTTACCGGTCCCCGGTCCGGCAACTATTCGTGGATTTGAATCTCAATTTGCTTCCCTTCACTTAACTTTGCAAGGCAGCGAGAAGGAGATCCATGGAATCAAGGAAGAAATCTCACGAGTTTTGCTTTCTCGCGAAAACCTGTTGGCGATTGGCGATGTTCCGACACTTCGGGACCTCCATGAAGTCCGCCAGGCGAGGGACTCAAAATGGCGTGAAATCGTGCAAACCGGCAGGCCAGTTAGCTCTGATGATGATCAGAGGTTGTCGGTTGCAATCCGACTATCCGATGACACAGCAGATCGTCTGAGAATTGATGCGGATCGATCCGTTCAACTCACAAACTTCGAGAATTTGCTCAACCAACTCGAACAGAAGTTAGCCGAGAAAACAGACACCTTGAAGAGACTAAACAACGAGTGGGAATCCTTGCAGCTTCGTTGGAAACAAGCATGGGAATCTATCCCCACCGAGGTTCAAACCCCATCAGAGATGATCGAATGGCGAGCAGGCTTTGATGAACTGTGCCGAACCTACGAAAAGATCCTTCCCAATCAGATACATCGGTCCCAATTGGATGTGTTCCGCGCCGAAGCCGTAGGAAGATTAAAATCCTCATTGAATTTATCTACCGAAGAGTTCCGCCTTGCACCTCTGCTCAACCTTGCTCAACTGCAATTGACAAACATCCGAAATGCCGAGACGCAACGTAAAGAGCATCTCGCCCAAGCGAGGCTTGCCCAATCTCAAATTTCGCAGACTGAGACAGAACTGCAGTTGGCCCAGGCTGATTTAGACGAAAAACTGGGTGAGTGGAACCAAGCTACCCTTGGTCTGAACTTGGGCGATCAACCCGCAGTAGAAGATGTCAACCGAGCACTAGATGCTCTTCAAGCAATCTCCAGCGCTCGACAGGCAGAGGTCTCGGCACAAGTTCGAATCGATGGCATGAACCGCCAAATTGAGGCATTTACTGACGAGTACAAACGGGTAGCTCAGTCCGTTGGATTTGAGTGTTCACTACCTTCGCCTCAAGCGGTTCAGGAATTAAAACGTCAGTTAACGGAGCATCAAACGGCCGATCAAAGACGGAAGAATTTTCAGGAGAATCTGGATTCACTCCAGAAAGCCCAAAGTGACTTAGAAGCGAAGTTGCTGGAATGCGATAGCGACCTACGACAGCGGTGCGAATTTGCCAAGTGTCCCGGCGTGGAAGACCTAACTCACTACATCCAAATGGCAGAGAGTCGGGAACAACTTGGAGTCAAGCTAGATTCCGTCGAAGCCGAAATTGTGGAACTAACCGGTACAACCAGCATAGATGCCTTTTGTGTCGAAGCAATTGAGATCAGCGCCGATCTGGATAGTCGCATTAGCGAAGCCGAAAGCCAATTGGAACGGCTGCAAGATGAAATTCGACCGATGAGTGAACAGATCGGAGTTGCTCGTAAGGTGGTCGCTGAATACGACCAAACGGAACGTCTTCTCGCTGAGCAATCTAGGGCTGAATTTGCTTTAACCAAGGTCAAGCAGTCGGTTCGTCCCTACCTGGTCTATTCTCTGGCGGAATCACTGGTTGCAGCTCAGGTTGAAGCCTTCCGTCGAGCGAATCAGGGGCCAATTTTGAAACGGGCAGGTGAGATTTTCTCAAAACTGACTGATGGCTCCTTCAGAGAATTGGCATCGGATTTGGATGACAAGGATAAACCGATACTCATCGCGGTCCGAGAAAACGGGAATCGAGTTTCGGTGGATGGCCTTAGTTCGGCGACTCGTATGGGGCTTTACTTAGCTTTGCGTCTTGCCTGCGTTCATCATCATGCCGACACTAGAGAATGTTTGCCGTTTATCGCGGACGACATCCTATTGGACTTCGATGACGCACGCGCTCGACAAGCCTTTTCCGTCTTAGGTGAATTGGCTGAACGTACACAGGTGATCATGCTGACTCATCATCAGCACTTGGCCGACATCGCGCAGAACGCGCTGGGTGCGAGAGCGCATGTGACCCATTTGGTGAAGTCGGTCGTCTAAGGGCTTGAGCCTTTCGGCACGGGGGCATGCACCTGTCGGTGCGTTCTGACCGTGGGTTCCTTTCAGTCACCCACGGCTGGAAGAGGTCGCGCCTTCAGCGCTACTGTCGGATTCTGCCCTTTGCTACCAGTCCCGCGTTTCAGACAAGAGAATTCCTACGGCCTGAAGGCCGTGGCCCCCTTGCGGCGTAAACGCCGCGCACCAGACAAACAATCGTAATTGGTGCGCGCCATTCATGGCGCACAAGTGTCCGAGCCCTTTAAGGCCGGAACTCTGTTTCATGCATGCGATTATCGGGCCTGAAAGCCGTGGCCCCCTTGCGGCGTAAACGCCGCGCACCAGACAAGCAATCGTAATTGGTGCGCGTCATTTATGGCGCACAAGTGTCCCAGCCCTTTAGGGCCGGAAATCTGTTTCATCCATGAGATCATCGGGCCTGAAGGCCCTGCCCCCCGTGCGGCGTGAACGCCGCACACCAGACCGTTAATTTATCGGCTTGAGACCAGCTTCGATCTCGTTTCGTCGTGGTTCAAGAAACGGAGGGAGAGCCAGTTTCTGGCCAAGAGTTTCCATCGGCTCATCGCTTGCAAAGCCCGGACCATCGGTAGCCAGTTCGAACAGAACCCCACCTGGTTCTCTGAAGTAGAGGCTGTGGAAGTAGAACCGATCCACGTACCCCGAAGTTTGGATTCCAAGCGATTCGATCTTGTCCTTCATGGCGTACAGAACCTCATCATTCTCCACTCGGAACGCAATGTGGTGAATTCCCCCTGCCCCAACACGACCGACCCGACGACTACTTGGTTCGTGAATCTTGATCTGAGAATAGCTGTTATCATCGATCGCTGCAAACGTATCTTCACTTCCAAGCAATAAGCGATATCCCAGGATTTCAGTCAAAATTCGGCTCGTCATATCAGGTCGGGCACTATCAAGATCCACCCCAAAGAACCCTCGGATTGCACGCTCTTCAGGCACAGCCGCGGACCATGGGACCGCGTTTCCAGGCAGGCCAGAATCGTCAACCAATTCGAGACGTTGCCCTTCCGGATCCATGAATTGAATGCGAGTGCGATCGAATTCATCTGGGCCCAATTCTGGATATGCCTCCGCCTCTACCAAGCGAGCCTCCCACCACTCCAACGAATCTCCCGGGATACGGAATGATGTCAAAGCCACTGTGCCGGGTCCAGGCACGTTCGATCCGATTGTGGGCCAATCGAAGAACGTCATATCGGTTCCTGGTGATCCGACTGCATCGGCATAAAACAGATGATAGGCGCTTACATCGTCCTGATTGACACTCTTCTTCACGAGCCGAAGTCCGAGGGTATCTGTATAGAATTGAAGGTTTCTTGCGATTTGTGCCGTGACGGCAGTAACGTGATGAAGGGTATGAGCGGCCATGTATTTCCACAACATTCTACGGAATTCTTGACCAAACCACTCGAAATGCATGGATTGCGGATAAAGAAAACTACCGATACCATTGTAAACTGCGATTCTTGTTAAGCGAAGTTGTCGCCAACACCCCAGATTTCCGCATGATTTCAAACAAATACGGTTACTTTGAAGCCTCAACAGGCGCGTTCATCATTGAAGATGTTCTGACACCACGCCCGTGGATCAACGTCCTGTCCAATGACCTGTATGGAGTTGTCCTCAGTCAGGCAGGAAGCGGCTTCTCGTGGGCAGACAACTGCCAGCTTTTCCGGTTATCGCGTTGGGAACAAGACCTGGTTCAGGATTACTACGGACGATTCTTTTATGTCCAGGACACCGATCAGCCCGATGACCTTTGGTCAACCACTTATCAGCCAACGCGGAAGCGAGCTTCTTTCGATCAGGTTCGGCACGATCTGGGCTCCACGACATTCACCCGTCAGTTCTTAGGTTTGGAAACACGTCAGACCGTCTTCGTTCCAACGGATGACTGTGTTGAGGTCTGGATCGTCGAAATCGAGAACAAGACCGACGAAAGCCGAAACCTGCGATTGGGTAGCTACTTGGAGTGGCACCTGGGTGGATGCGGAGACTGGCATCGTGAGTTCCACCGTTTGTTTGCCGAGAGTCGCAAGTATGGCAACACCCTCGTAGCTTGGAAGCACCCCGGTCTTATTGAGCATCGTCGCACCCGAGTTGAAGAACCACCCCGTGGTTTTGTCTCTTGGGCTGGTGTCGACTCAGTAACTTGGATTACCGATAAGCAGGAATTTTTGGGACGCGCTGGTAGCTGTCAGAATCCAACAGCTTTCTGGACTGACGTGAAAGAGTCCGCAACCCCACGATGGGATGACCCGATTGCAGGTGGACTGTCGAACCTAACCCTTGGTCCAAATGAGACAAGAACGATTGTTCTGACGATTGGTTCAGCTTCAACCGCGGAGGGATGCGTCACCTTGGCTAACAAGTATGATGCCGAGCACGCGCATGCCGCACTCAAAACAGTCCATGAGTTTTGGAAGGCCAAGTGCCACGCCAATACGCCAGATACTGGCGATGAGGCAATTGACCTGATGCGCCAGACTTGGCTTCCCTATCAGGCTACAGCTGGTCGACTTTACGCCAAATGTGCTTATTATCAACAGGGAGGTGCCTATGGATACCGAGACCAACTTCAGGACAGTCTGATGTTCCTCGATCGCGATCCAGA
>Ga0164297_10005113_pt1 | contig 11384 bp, 9 predicted proteins | sample GEODES058metaG_FD_113539 | JGI IMG/M metagenome (GOLD analysis project Ga0164297, IMG submission 113539) | Dystrophic lake water microbial communities from Trout Bog Lake, Wisconsin, USA - GEODES058 metaG | ecosystem: Environmental > Aquatic > Freshwater > Lake | place: USA: Trout Bog Lake...
CACGATACGCCTCGTCAATACCGAAAAAACGGAAAAAAGCATCTGAGTGATCGCCCATCACAAGGAGATAAACGCTCTCGCTCATATGGCCGTTATAATCGGTCCATTCAGGTTTCACGATGCAGGTGTGAAGCTTCAACGGCGCCGCAATTGGCGCCGTCTCGTCCCAGCCCTTGAAGGGAATGCCTTCATAGGGCGCAACAATGCGTTTAACGTCCGTTGGCATCGGTTTAGCGTTGCTTTGTCAGGCCAAGCTTGACGCGCGCCTCGGCAGGCGTCAGTGCACGCGCGCCCATTCGCTCGATGATTTCTTTGGCGCGCGCAACAAGCGTTCCATTGGTGGCGTGAATACCTTTATCGAGCCAGATATTGTCCTCTAAGCCAACGCGGACATTGCCGCCAAGCAATACGGCTTGCGCGACAAAGGCCATCTGGTTGCGGCCAATGGCGAAGCCTGCCCAATTGCAGCCTTGCGGCAAATGGTTGCGCATCGCGAGCATCGCTTCGGTAGTGGCTTCCGCGCCCCATGGAATGCCGAGGCAGAGTTGGAAGAGTGGCGGGTTATCGATCAGGCCTTCGGCCATCAATTGCTTGGCGAGCCAGATATGGCCCAATTCAAACGCTTCGATCTCCGGCTTTACGCCTGCTTTTTGAATGCGCGCGGCCATATCGCGGAGTAAATCGGCGGTCGCCAAAAACGCGCCGTTGCCGAAATTGAGTGAGCCGCAATCGAGCGTGCAGATTTCCGGACGAAGCTCTTCGACATGGGCGACGCGCTCGGCGGCATCGGCCAAATCAGAGCCGGGGCCGGGAATGCCGGGGTTTTTTGGGTCATAGGCGTAATCGCCGCCCATGCCAGCGGTGAGGTTGATGACTATATCGACGCCTGATTCGCGGATCAACTTGACCGCCTCGCGATAATGGGCGAGGTCGCGACCTGCTTTGCCTGTCTCGGTATTGCGGACATGGAGATGGGCAATCGCTGCGCCGGCTTGGGCGGCCTCGATGGCGGCGTCCGCGATCTGGCGCGGCGTGACCGGAATGGCCGGATGCTTGCCGACCGTGTCGCCTGCGCCCGTTACGGCGCAGCTAATGATGACTTCATTGTTCATAGGTTTTTCCTCCACACATGTCGGCAGCTTTACAGATTCTTGATGGATGATACGGTTTTAATCGTCAATGTCGATTGACTGACGCCGACCCTCCTGCGTCTCGAAGCGACGGGTGCGGGCGAATCGTATTATTTTTTAAAGGAAAGAGAGATGACGACGAGTGTAGCCGCAGAAGATAAAAAAGGCCGAGACCGAGCCGTTTCGTGTGAACGCTGCGGCGCGCCGTTTACCTGCACTTTGGGAGGGCTGTGTTGGTGCGGGCAGGAAGAATTTAAGTTGCCCCTGACAACGGTGGGCGGCCCCAGCGACTGCCTGTGTCCTTCCTGTCTTAAAGACTATGCCGCCGAATTGAAGGCCAAAGGATTGGGGCCCAGCTGATTAAGCCTGTTTCTGCCTTAACAGCCCGTTATAAATAGTGGCATCGGTACAAAGGCCGATGAGTTTCCCTTCGCTATCAATAATCCCTAGTGCATGACCGCTTTGTTGGCGGAGCGCGATGGCTGTTTTAAGGCTGATATCGGCGGGAGCCAGCACAATGCCAACACCTGCGGCGCGATCAGGGATTACCCCATCGACGCCGCATGGAATAAGGCGATGCGGAGCGCCATTGAGTTGGGCGGCAAATGGAAAGCCTTCGTCATCGATCGTAATGGATGATTGCTTCTGATCGTCAAAATAAACATGGCCCTGCTCGCGCAAACATGCCGCAAGCGGTTGCATGATCGAGCCTGCTTTGAGCACATTCAGCGGGTTCATATGCGCCACGAATTCGGCGACATAGGCGTTGGCAGGTTTGAGGATAATCTCTTCCGGCGTGCCCCATTGCACGATGCGGCCACCTTCCATAATCGCGATGCGGTTGCCGATTTTCATGGCCTCGTCGAGATCGTGGCTCACAAAGAGAATTGTCTTCTTCAAATTTTTTTGCAGCGAGAGCAGCTCGTCTTGCAATTTGGTACGGATCAAGGGGTCGAGTGCGGAGAAGGGCTCGTCCATCAAGAGCAATGACGCATCGGTAGCAAAAGCGCGTGCAAGGCCGACGCGCTGTTGCATGCCGCCGGATAATTCGTGGCCATATTTATTGGCCCATTGATCGAGCTGAACCATTTTCAGCTTCTCATCAACGATCCGGTCGCGCTCGGCCTTCGGTGAGCCACGCAGCTCGAGGCCTAGACCCACATTGTCGCGGACGGTACGCCAAGGCAGCAAAGCGAACTGCTGAAATACCATGGCGACGCTCTCGGAGCGCACGGCACGAAGCGTTGCGGCATCAATGGTGGCTATATCCACCATCTGCCCGCGATGGCGCAGCAATACCTTGCCGCGTGAAATGGGGTTTAATCCGTTCGCCGCACGGAGCAAGGTTGACTTGCCTGAGCCTGACAGGCCCATCAAGACGCAGATCTCGCCCTCTTCGACGGTGAGTGAAGCGCCTGCAACGCCAATGACCGCATTGGTCGCTTGCAAAATTTCATCACGCGTTTCGCCTTTATCCAGCCGCTCGATCGCTTCTTTTCGAGCGCTGCCAAAGACGATGTCGACCTGGTCGAAAACAAGATGGCTCATAATGCTTTGCTAACCTGTCTGCGCTCGGGCAATTTGCACACGCGGTCCAGAATGATCGCCAAAATAACGATCGCTAGACCTGCTTCAAATCCCATACCGATATTGACCGAATTGAGTGCGCGAACGACGGGTTTACCCAAGCCGCCCGCGCCAACGAGCGCCGCGATCACGACCATGGAAAGCGACAGCATGATGCATTGGGTAATGCCAGCCATGATGGTTGGAAGGGCCGAGGGGAGTTCGATTTTCCACAACAATTGACGCTTGGTTGCACCAAAGGCTTCGCCTGCTTCGATGAGGTGTTTCGGTACCGCTGAAATACCCAAATGGGTTAGGCGGATGGGCGCCGGAATGGCAAAAATAACGGTCGAGATTAGGCCCGGCACAACGCCAAGGCCAAATAAAATCAGGGTTGGAATGAGATACACGAATGTCGGTATCGTTTGCATCAAATCAAGGATTGGGCGAAGCACAGTAAACAGCCATGGCCTATGGGCGGCAGCAATGCCGATCGGCACACCGATGACGACCGAAACCAGCGTTGCCGATACGACCAGAGACAGCGTTTCCATCGTAGCAGCCCAATAACCAAGATCGGCGATCAGCAGAAGGGCGAGGGCGCTGCCGATGCTCAAAACGAGCGAACGATGGAGCCAATAAGCGGCTGCGGCAAAGACGGCGATAAAGGCAAGGGAGGGTATCGCTTGCAATAGCTCCGTGGCGCTATCAATGCTTGAGCCAACAACGGTGGAGATGGCGTCGAAAAAGTCAGCGCCTTGATCCGTGAGCGATGAGACGAAGGCCTCAATCCACGTTCCGAGTGGTAATTTGTGGGTGGTTATCCACTCGTCCATGCGCGTGTGCCTTTTGAGAAGATGAGGCGGTCAGAGATATAAAAAACCGTCATTGCGAACGTTAGTGAAGCAACCCAGTTGATCTTGCAGAAAGGGGTGTAACGGCAACGCTGCACCCCTTTAACAATCATCATCTGGTTTGCTTCGCTCTCGCTCGCAATGACAGATACGTCTTAGAGTCCCAACGACGCCTTAACGGCGGCCAAGCCTGGCTTGCCGTCCAGCGTGGTTACGCCTTCAAGCCATTTATCAAGGGTTTGCGGGTGAGCTTTTAGCCATGCAATCGCTGCCTTGTCGGCTTCTTGCTTATCAAACAAGATCGCGCCCATGATTTCGTTTTCCATGGTCAGCGTGAAGGTGAGGTTCTTCAACAGAGCGCCAACATTCGGGCAATCCTTCGAATAGCCAGCGCGTGTGTTGGTATAGATGGTGGCGCCACCGAGGTTTGGTCCGAAAATATCATCGCCGCCTTCAAGATATTTCATCTTGAACTTGGTGTTCATCGGATGCGGTTCCCAGCCCAAGAAGACGAGATCTTCATTTTTCTTTGTTGCGCGCTCAACTTCGGCCAACATGCCTTGCTCGCTCGATTCAACAAGCTCGAAGCCCTTCAGTTCAAATTTATTGTCCTTGATCATGTCGAGGATCAAGCGATTGCCGTCATTGCCTGGCTCGATGCCATAGAGTTTGCCTTGCAGCTTGTCTTTGAACTTGGCGATATCGGCAAAGGTCTTGAGGCCGGCATCATAGGTGTAATCCGGAACGGCGAGGGTGTATTTCGCGCCTTCCAGATTGACGCCAACCACTTCGATTTGTTTTTTATCGAGATAAGGCTTGCGGTCCGCTTCCATGGTCGGCATCCAGTTGCCGAGGAACACGTCGATTTTTTTGTTCTTCATGGAGGTGAAGGTCACAGGCACCGAGAGAACTTCCGTCTTTGCCGTGTAGCCCAAGCCCTTCAACACTTCGGACGTTGCAGCCGTTGTGGCCGTAATGTCGGTCCAGCCAACATCAGAGAAGCGGACGGTTTTGCAAGATCCCGCATCTTTGGCGATGGCGATGCCAGAGCCCAAAGAGATCAGGGCAGCTACCGAAAGGGCTGATTTGAAAATTGTTTTCATAAACTTCTCCCAACTGTTTTCAAATGTTATCGACGGGCGAGTTGTTCCCGCTCCGCCGCTGGCGACTGAAAAGCAAATCGCCGCGGCAAATTTGAACTTTCCTCACCCTATCAAACAGTCTCACCACTGTTTTGTCACCCACTTTGTTGTTGCCGACGTGTAAGGCTAAAATCGTGTCGGGTTTTGGCATGGCGTTAAGATTAGGGGGTGGCTTTCTCAATCTAAGGATTTTGTTGGGTCAGGGATAGCTGCGATGGCCATGGATGGCTTTGATTACGTGATTATCGGTGCGGGTTCGGCCGGATGTGTGTTGGCGAGCAGACTATCTGAAGATGGCAAACATACTGTGCTGGTTCTTGAGGCTGGCGGCGGGGATAGCTCGGTCTTTATTCAAATGCCAACAGCGCTCTCGATTCCAATGGGTATGGACAAGTATAATTGGGGCTATCACACCGAGCCGGAGCCTTATATGGACGGCCGCCGAATGGATTTACCCCGCGGCAAAGTGATAGGCGGCGGATCTTCGATCAATGGTATGGTTTATATCCGTGGAAATGCCATGGATTATGAAGGTTGGGAGGCTCAGGGCGCGAAAGGCTGGGGGTATCGCAACGTATTGCCCTATTTCCGCAAAGCGGAGACTCGCGCCGAAGGGGGCGATGCATGGCGTGGCAATGAAGGGCCATTACACACCAGCTATGGGCCGATGAAAAACCCGCTCTATTCGGTCTTTGTCGAAGCGGCGACCCAAGCCGGCTATGCGGCGACTGAAGACGTTAATGGGTTCCGTCAGGAGGGATTCGGCCGAATGGACCGGACCATCCATCAAGGTAAAAGGTGGAGTGCGGCGAGCGCCTATTTAAAGCCGGCAATGAATCGGAAAAATCTGGTCGTCCGGACTGGCGTGCGCGTGACTAAACTCGATTTTGAGGGCAAGCGTGCTGTCGCGGTACGGTATCTCAAAGGCGGTCAAGAGACGATTGTTCAAGCGCGTCACGAAATCATTTTAGCGGGCGGATCCATTAATTCACCGCAGCTCTTGAAGCTATCCGGTATTGGTCCGGCAGATGAATTAAAGGCGCATGGTATTGAGCCGCTACATCATTTGGCGGGCGTCGGTGAGAATTTGCAGGATCATTTGGAATTCTATTTCCAGCAGGCCTGTACTCAGCCGATCACGTTGTTCTCGCATATGAATCCGATCGGAAAAGCGCTCATCGGGATCCAGTGGTTTCTTTTTAAAAATGGCTTGGGTGCGACCAATCATTTCGAAAGCTGCGGTTTTATTCGCTCACGCGCGGGCGTGCCTTATGCTGATATTCAATATCATTTTCTGCCAGCCGCCATCGCTTACGATGGAAGCGTGAAAGCGGAGGCTCATGGATTTCAAGCCCATGTCGGGCCTATGCGGTCAAAAAGCCGGGGATGGGTGCGGCTGGCCTCAGCCGACCCGCTCGACAAGCCCAAAGTCCTCTTTAATTATATGAGCCATGAGGATGACCGGATTGAAATGCGTGCCTGTGTGCGGCTGACCCGCGAAATTTTCGGCCAACATGCCTTTGATGCGTTCCGAGGTGAGGAGTTGCAACCGGGGAAAGATATCGTATCGGACGAGGCTATCGATGCCTTTGTTCGGCAAAAGGCAGAGAGTGCCTACCACCCGTGCGGAACGTGCAAAATGGGCGAGCCCGCCGATCCGATGGCCGTTGTCGATCCGGAGACACGGGTGATCGGACTTGAAGGGCTAAGGGTAGTTGATACATCGATTATCCCTCAGATCACGACGGGAAATCTCAATGCCCCGGCTATCATGATCGGTGAAAAGGCGTCCGATCTCATTTTAGGGCGCGAGCCTTTGCCCGCATCCAATGCGCCTTATTTTATGGCGCCCGATTGGCAGAGCCGACAACGCTAAGAATTATATGGTGGATTCTTGTAGTTTAGAAAAAATATAAACTACTGATAAATAAGGTTTTTTTCTTTTAAACCAATGTAAGATGTGCTATCTAGCCCATCAGCAGCGCCGCCTTGAACGGCGTGATGTGAAAAGGAACTAGATATGCTGGTATTAGCAAACTGGAGCGTTTTCGCTCAGTCGGCTTCGATCATTTTGCGCGAGGGTTTAGAAGTTGTTCTCGTGCTGGCTGCCCTTTTAGCCTATGTCCGGAAATCCGATGCGGGTTCTAAGCTCTGGGCCGTTTATGCCGGAGCGGGAGCTGGTATTTTAGCAAGCATCGCTGTCGCTGTTTTGGTTGAAACATTCTTTGACGGGCATCAAAATCCGCTAGTCGAAGGTGGCATCTTTCTCGCTGCAGCGGCTTTGATGATTTACGTGAGTGGTTGGCTTTTCGTTCGTCAAGATCCTCGCGCATGGCAGGCTTATTTGAAGAGCCATGCCGAGCAGGCCCTACAAGCCAATCATCAGCTCTTTGCGATTAGTGTTCTGGCGGGGCTATCCGTTCTCCGCGAGGGTGCCGAATCTATTCTCTTTGTTCACACATTGGCGGTGACGGAAGGTTGGTCCGTTTCGCTCTTTGCGGGCCTAGCAGTTGCTTTTGCGGTTATGCTGGGCTTGTTCGTTATTATGCAGGTCGTTTCAATCCATCTACCTCTTCGCCCGCTCTTTATTGGTACTTCGGCACTTTTATTGATTATGGCGCTTAAATTTATTGGTAACGGTTTGATGGAGCTGCAGGAAAATCATCTCTTGCCGGATACGGATATCGCTATTCTCCCTTCGTGGTGGGAGGCCATAGGGCTTAATCCGACATGGGAGGCTCTCTTGATACAGGGGCTCATTTTAGCCGGCGTTATTGGCACATTTATTGTCATGCATGTTCGCTCAGCTACGCTGTCCACATCTACCGGTCGTTGATCGGCGTGAATTGGTCGCGTAAGGCTTTGCATTAGGCTTCCATCTGGGTTTAACTCGGCGAAAAGACAGTTTCAGATGGGAGTGAAAGCTATGGGTCTCGAAGAAGCAGCGGTCGCAAAGCGGGTCCGTTCTGGTGGACGTGATGCGCGTCAGCGGGGGCGTTCAGGCCCTCAGGCCCCAGCCTATATTACCCGTATCATTCCGCCTTATGAGATGGTGTCTGAGGCCGGTCTCGTTGCCCTTGAAAATGAAGCCGACCGGATTTTGCAAGAAGTCGGTTTTGAAATTCGCGGGGACGACGTAGCCCTTGAGCTTTTTCGTAAAGCGGGCGCTGATGTCAAAGGCCAACGGATTATCTTTCCGCGCGGTTTGGTGCGTTCGATCATTCAAGCCACAACCCCGCGCCAGTTTACCCAACATGCCCGCAACCCCGCCCGCAATGTCGTCATTGGCGGCAATAATACCGTGTTCTCGCCCGCCTATGGCTCGCCCTTTGTTACCGATATCGACAAAGGCCGTCGATATGGAACGATTGAGGACTTCCAGAATTTTATCAAACTCGCTTATTCGACGCCCTATCTGCATCATTCGGGTGGCACAGTGTGCGAGCCTGTCGATTTGCCAGTGAATAAACGCCATTTGGAAATGGTGTATTCGCACATCAAATATTCGGACAAAGCGTTTATGGGCTCGGTGACGACGGCACCACGTGCAGCCGAGTCGATCGAGTTGTGTCAGGTGCTTTTTGGTGCCGAATATGTTGATCAACATTGCGTGATTTTGGGCAATGTGAATGTGAATTCACCGCTGGTGCTCGATGGTGAAGCGAGCCGCGTGATCCGTACCTATGCGGCGGCTAATCAAGCCGCTGTATGTGTGCCCTTTATTCTAAGCGGTGCGATGGGTCCCGTGACGACGGCGGGCGCTCTGGCGCAATGCTTTGCGGAAGCCATGGTATGCGTGGCACTGACGCAATTGGAGCGCCCCGGTGCGCCTGCGATTTTGGGAAATTTCTTGTCGTCTATGTCGCTTAAAACGGGTGCCCCAACCTTTGGTACGCCTGAGCCCGCTTTGGGATATTTCGCGATTGGTCAATTGGCGCGTCGCTTGGGTGTGCCTTTGCGCTGTGGCGGCAATCTCTGCGCTTCGAAAATTCCGGATGCGCAAGCTGCATACGAAAGCGCTAATTCGATGTGGCCGGCTTTCCTCTGCGGTGCGAATTTCATTCTGCATGCCGCGGGTTGGGCTGAAGGTGCTCTGTCGATGTCTTATGAAAAATTCATCATGGATACCGAACAGTGCGGTGCGTTTCATGTGATTGGCGGCGGACTGCCAACCGATGAGAACGCTTTGGCCCATGATGCCTTTTTAGAAGTTGAGCCCGGTAAGCATTTCTTGGGCTCAGCGCATACGATGAAAAATTATGAAACGGCGTTTTATGATTTCGAGACGTCCGATAATAATTCATTCGAGCAATGGCAGGATGAGGGCTCGCTTGATATTCAAGTTCGCGCCAATCGGAAATGGAAACGCGTTCTTGCTGATTATGTACCGCCAGCGCTTGATGAAGCCAAGGATGAGGAATTACGTGCGGTGATTGATGCTAAAAAGGCCGCCGTGCCTGATGCGTGGTATTGAGGTTACGATGTCGGATTCCGTTTCGTCTTCTGATCCACTCCTCCAGCCCTTTCGTTTAAAGCATCTGACGCTCAAAAACCGCTTCATGTCGACGGCGCATGAACCTGCCTACACTGAGGATGGTATGCCGAAAGAGCGCTATCGGCTGTATCATGAGGAGAAGGCTAAAGGCGGTATTGCCTTGACGATGATCGGCGGTTCATCGGTTGTTTCACAAGATAGTCCTCAAGCCTTTGGCAATATCGAACTCTTTCGTGATGAGGTTGTACCCTATCTTAAAGCGTTAACCGATGGCGTTCATGCATATGGCGCTGCGGTGATGATTCAGATCACCCATCTCGGTCGCCGCACCGGTTGGAATAAAAAAGAATGGTTGCCTGTTTTGGCGCCGTCTGCAGTGCGCGAGCAGGCCCACCGCGCTTTTCCTAAAGTGATTGAAGATTGGGATATCGAGCGAATTATTCGTGATTACGCCGATGCCGCCGAGCGCTGCAAGGCAGGCGGTATGGATGGTATCGAGTTTGAAATGTATGGCCATCTTGTCGACCAGTTCTGGTCACCCGCTACCAATAAACGCGAAGATGATTATGGCGGGACTCTTGAGAACCGCACGCGTTTTGCGCGCGAGGTGCTTGCCGCCGTTAGAAAGCGCGTCGGGCCCGATTTTATTCTGGGCTCGCGCTTGGTGTGTGATGAAGATTGGGAGCTGGGACTGACGCGTGAAGAAGGGATTGCCATCACCAAGCGTCTCCTCCACACGGGACATCTCGATTTCTTGAACATCATCAAAGGTCATATCGATACCGATGAGGCGCTTTCACATGTCATTCCGGGCATGGGAGCGCCGTCAGCGCCTAGCCTCGATTTTGCAGGTGAAATTAGGGAAGAGACCAAATTTCCCGTTTTTCATGCTGCACGAATTCAGGATGTTGCAACCGCACGTCATGCAGTCGCCACTGGTAAACTCGATATGGTGGGTATGACGCGCGCCCATATTGCTGATCCGCACATTGCTAAAAAGGTAATGGAAGGCCGCGAACATGAAATCCGACCCTGCGTTGGCATGGGCTATTGCATCGACCGGATTTATTTTGGCGGTGAGGCGTTGTGTATTCATAACGCTGCAACGGGCCGTGAAGCGACGATGCCCCATGTGGTCTCGAAGAGTGACGGCGCGCCGAAGCATATTGTCGTCATCGGTGCGGGGCCGGCAGGTTTGGAAGCCGCACGGGTGGCATCCGCCCGCGGCCACAATGTCACCGTGTTGGAAGCGTCTGATAAAGCGGGCGGGCAGGTTCTAATTACCGCGGGTCTTAAGCGCCGTCGTGAAATCATGGGTATAATTGATTGGCGCATGTCGGAATGTGAGCGGCAAGGCGTCTCGTTCCGGTTTAACACCTATGCTGAAGCAGTGGATGTGACAGCGTTAAACCCTGATGTTGTGATTATCGCGACGGGTGGCATGCCTAATACCTCTTTCCTCACCTCAGGCGAGGAGCTTGTCACAACGACGTGGGATATCCTTTCCGGATCGGTAAAGCCCGGCGAACATGTTTTGCTTTACGATGATAATGGCAATCATCCAGGCTTCACGACCGCGGAATTTTTGGCCGGTGCAGGATCAAAGTTTGAACTCGCAACGCCCGAGCGTACCTTGGCGCCAGAAGTGGGCGGCACGAATTATCCGATATATTTCAAAGCCATTCATAAAGCCAATACAACGATCAGCCTTAACTTGCGCCTTGAAACAGTAAGGCGTGAGGGCAATCAATTGGTTGCTACCTTGATGAACGATTATGACCGCTCGCGCGTCGAGCGGCGGGTTGATCAGGTTGTGGTTGAGCACGGCACGGTGGCGAATGAAGAGCTCTACTTTGCTCTTAAGCCGTTCTCTCGCAATGGTGGTGAAGTGGATTATCGAGCGCTGGAAGCTGGACACCAGCAAACCGTGATCCGGAATCCTGACGGAGCGTTTACGCTTTACCGGATTGGCGATGCTGTGGCCTCCCGCAATATCCATGCAGCGATTTATGATGCACTTCGGTTGCTGAAGGATATGTGAGCGACCAAAGGCTATTCTCCCAAAGGCGGACTTTCAAAAGAATTGAAAGTCATCCGATAGCCCGCTACGACTAGGGAAAGTATGGGAGAAAGAACGATGGTTTCGTCGATTTATGATCGTGATCTGGATAAAAACCCAGCCAATTATCGGCCTTTA